>ERZ761602.363-NODE-363-length-103199-cov-6.769759_pt1 | contig 103199 bp, 83 predicted proteins | sample MGYA00512165_ERZ761602 | MGnify/ENA primary metagenome ERZ761602 (study PRJEB28899, sample SAMN02445085) | bioreactor sludge metagenome | biome: EBPR sludge; isolation source: Thorneside wastewater treatment plant | place: Australia: Brisbane, Thorneside...
GCTCCACGGGGGCGGGCTCAGGTGCTGGCCGATTCTCGACCCGGGGGTTGGCGCAGGCGCCAAGCAGCAACACCGCCAGAGAAACACAAAGGGCCCTGTACATGGGCCCATTGTGCAAAGAATTGCGTGCGGCGTCAGCGGGCGCTTACGGCAACGTCCTCGACCAGCACCCAGGGCAGGTACTGGCCACCCACCCATTCACGTTCGGCGCTGATAGCGACGATGTGGCTCTTGAGCAGGTCGAAGGTGTTCACGTTGAGCGCGCAGTTCTTGACGCGGCCGATACGCTGCCCCCCCTGCACGGCGTAGCCCAGAGAAATGTTGCCGCTGACCTGTCCCGCGAGGAAGTTGCTTGTAAAGGTGCCGAGCATCTGGTCGATGTAGAGGCCGCCCTCGGCCTGAATCAGTAGCTGCTCGCGCGTGGCGCTGCCGCCGGCCATCACGAGGTTATGCAGGCCCGGCTGGGGCACGGTGGAAACGGCACGGCGCGCGTTGCCGGTGGGTTCGTGTCCGCAGGCCTTGGCGGTCGAGAGCGTGTGGCAGAAGCCTTGGAGCACGCCCTTTTCAATGATGGCGCGGCGTCGGGTGCAGACGCCCTCGCCGTCATAGAGGCCGCCGCCGGGACCGTCTTCGTGGAAGGGGTCGTCGAGCAGCGTGACGCGCTCGTCAAACAGGCGCTCACCCAGGGAGTTCACCCAGCGGCTGGTCTTCTTCTCAATGTTGAGGCCGTTGATGCTGACTGCAATGGGCATCAGGATGTCCGAGAGCGCGCCGGGGCTGAACAGCACGCGATAGCGCCCGGCCTTGACGGGCGCCTGCTTGCGGGCCACCACGAAGTCACGGGCGGCTTCGCGCGCCTCCTCGATGATTTCGTCCTCGCCCACCAGACCGTTGGAGCTGCGATAGCGGTAGGTGGAGAGAAAGTTGCCCTCTTCGGTGACCTTGGCTGCGACGAAGTAACCGAAGCTCGACTCCTGCTCGCTGCAGTCCTGTCCGGTGCTGGTTTCAATGCGGGACTGGCTGACGCCGCCTGAGAAGCTGCACTCCGCCATGGCTTCGGGCGCGATGGACTTGATGGCATCTTTGACGGCCAGGCCCAAGCCCACAAGTTTCTCGACCGAAACCTCGCCGCAGCGCCCGTCGTAGGGCCGGGTATGCGCGCTTTTCTGCTTGGGCGCAAAGCTGAAGTTGTAGGGCTTGCCGTAGGGCGCCATACGGATGGCGGCGCTGGCCACGGTGTCGACTTCGTCAGGCTTTGAGCTGTAGGAAAAGCCGATCTTGCCGCCTTTGACCGCGCGGATGGACATGCCCGAGCTTTCCCCTTGGCGGATCTCCGTGAGGCGGTCGTTTTCATAGGCCACGCTTAGCGAACGACCGGAGGCCTTGAACATCTCGAAGGCGTCGCAGAGCGAGCTGAGGTTTTCAGTGAATTTCTTGACCACGTGTCGTGCTCCGTATTTGAAGCGTTTCTTCAGCGAGCGACCAGGGGCGCCCGGCTTCCAAGCAATCCGCAAGTCTGTTACTCAGGCAGGTTTCGCGTCACGCAGTCATGCTGAAAGACTGCCCCCACCGCGAAGGCCGGGGCTGAAGACCTTCAACAGCCCAGCCTGGCCGTGGCACCCGCCCTTACGCGCCACGATTACTTCCCGCCAATCACCACGTCCTTGATGCGGATGTGGGGGCTCCCGTGGCTGACCGGCAGAGGCATCTGTCCTCCCTTGCCGCACCCGCCCGAGCCGTCGCGCACATGATAGTCGCCGGCAATGCCGGTGATGTTGCGCAGCGTGTCAAACACGTTGCCGCCGATGGTCACGTCGCGCACGCGCTCGGCGAGCTTGCCGTTGCGGATCATGAAGGCCTTGCCCGCCGTGAAAGTGAACAGTTCGCCGTTGGTCTGCCCGCCGGCTGAATCGAGCGCATAGACGCCCTCTTTCACGTCCTTGATCAGGTCCTCCAGTTTTCCGTGGGGGCCATTGCCGATGCAGGTGTTGCGCATGCGCGGAATGGGCGGGAAGCGGTAAGAAATCGCGCGCGCGTTGCCCGTGGGCTTTTCGTTCATGCGCCCCGCGGTCTCGCGGCTGTGCAGCCGACCCACCAGTACGCCATCCTTGATCAGGTCCGTGCGCTGGGTGGGAACGCCTTCGTCGTCGTACTTCAGGTGGCCGCGCAGGCCCACATCGAGGCCCGTGTCATAGATGTTGAGATAGCCTTCGCCGAACTTGCGGCCCAACCTCAGCACTTCCTGCATGCGCGGATCATCGGCGATGTTGTCGCCCTCGCTCAGGTGGCCGAAGGCCTCATGCACGAACACTCCCGCCAGGTGCGGATCGCAGATCACGGTGTAGGTGCCGCCCTTGACCACGGGCGCGCCCACGTTCTCCACGGCGTCGGTGGCCGCCTCGTCGATATCGTGCTCCAGGTTGCGGAACACATTGAAATTGTTGCGGCCGCCCTGGCTCGTCGTGCCGCGCGCGGTGATGCCGTTCCTGGTGGCTATGGCGCTGGCCCCAAAGCCCATATCCATGAGCTCGCGATCCAGCCAGGTGCCGTCGGAGTTGGCGTAATACAGGCGGGTGTAGCGGTCGAAGTAGCGAAGGGCGCTGCTGGTCACGCCGGGACGGCGCAAGATGCGGTCATTGTAGCCGCCGAACAGCGCAATCTTGTCTTCAATGGCAACCTGCCGCGGGTCCGCCAGCAGCTCCAGCCGCACGGTGTCAACCACCGGCTCGATGGGCGCCAGCACACTTTTGTCCTTGCTCAGGCGCGCGGCGGCCCGCGCGTTCTGGGCGGCCTCGCGCACACGGGCGTCGAGCTCGTTGAGGCTGTTGAAGGTCACGAAGCCCCAGCAGCCGTTGACCAGCACGCGCACGTTGCCGCCATAGAGGTGGCTTTCGCTGACGTTTTCCAGATTCTGCCCCATGAAGGACAGCGCGGTTTCCGTGCTGTCTTCGAGGCGGATTTCGGCGTAGTCGGCGCCGGCCTTCTGCACCAGGCCGGTCAACAGCGACTTGAGGTTGCGGGAATCCAGGGCCGCTCTCGAAGTCAGGGTGGTTTCGCGATCAATGGTTTTCACGGGTTCTCCGTACCAGGTGCCCAATGAAACAGCCGGAGGCGCAAGCCTGCGCCCAGCCGGCTGCCCAGTGCTAAGATTGTCCGGGCGGCGTGTGCGGCGCCCCCCTCCGGTCCAGCCAGACTAAAACGGACCTGCCCTGTCCGCCATCCAAACAATCCTCAATTCTTGCTCGCTTGAAAAGAGAGAGCCGCAATTCCTGTCTCGAATCCATGACGCCGCGCCCCGGTGCTTCTCGCCGCGGTGACGCCTCACGCACCTGCGCGGCGAAAGGGCCGGCCCTCGGGCGTCACGTAGCCGTCCACGCGCCCGCGGCAGTTGTCGCTCTTGCAGGCGCAGTCGAAACTCCAGCGGGGATCCCAAGACCCCGGGTCTTCTCCTTCATAGACAATGTTGTAGGCGATGGTCAGTTCCTGCCCGGCGGGAATCTGCCGGCTCGTCACGATTTCGTTGGCGCCATTGACGCGACAGTTGGGGCGGCAGGCGTGGTTCACCAACCGTGCGAGTCCGCGATCCACAAGCCAGAGGCCGTTTTCAAGCAGCAGGGCGTGGCGGGCTTCTTCAGGCGGAACCTGCTCCCAGGGCATCACCGGGCCCTCGAAGCGGGCCACGACTGTGCCCGGCGGCAAACTGAGCGCGGCGCGCAGGCCGGCGCCGGCCTGGCCGTGAAAGACTTCGACAACGGAGGTCATGGTTTTCAGGAAGTTGGGGGTCAATGGCCAAAGACCCTGGAGTCATCGCAACGGCCGCAGGGAATCTGCGGCACGTAGTCCAGGCCGACATCATCAAGCGGGACAATGACCTGGTGCAGCTTGCCGCACCAATGGCAGCGCTTGGCCACGTGCGCCATGCCGTCGACAACGCGGCGCACGTAGAAAGACTTCTTCTGGTCAGTGTCCTTCATGGCAGTATTAACAATTCTACCCTGCCATGGCGTCCCCGGGTAAAAACTCCGGCGCCCCGGTTTCCCGGGGCGCTCGGCGCGTTCCGCTGGTGTCCGTCTCGATGCGTCGCCCCCGGCTTTTGCCGGGTGTCAAGCCGGGCGTCCCCGCTTGAGCCAGCGGCGGCAGGTGAGGCGGGCAAGCCATCCCGACGCCGCGTTCCACAAATATGAACGACCGGTCAGGTAGTTGTATGCCGGGAAATCGCGAAAAACCGTAAGTTTCGCCCCGTTTGGAGCTACTTCACTGCGATGCGGGTGTATCCTGTCTCGCTCAAACCCCTAGCTTCTTACTGTGCCCTTATTCACTTTTGCCTTTCTGGGGCGTCCAATGATTCGCAAACTTCCGTTCCTTCTCGTTCTTGCCGCTTTGGCCCTCGTGGCCCACGCCAGCCTCGTCCAAGCTGAGCAGATCAAGCTGGCCGACGCGCCCGACGGCACCAAGGGACGCTTCCTTCAGGGAGAGGTGGTCGAGGTCAAGCCCGACGGCTTCACCTTCAAACTCACCGAAACCGGGGGCGTTATCTTCCTGCGCTGGAACCAGGTCGATGCCGCGCTCAAGAAGCGCCTGCTCAATGAAAAGGACCCCGACGAAGGCCTGAACCTCGAAGTCCTGATTGACGGGGCCCGTCTTGAACTCGCCACGGGCGACGTGCTCATGGGCACCGTGGTGCTTCAGGGAGCCAATTACGTCGTAACCAACCTTGACTCGCCGCGCGGCAAGACCATCGCCAGCGAAGACGTGCTCGAGGGCGGCTACATGCCCAACGTGAAGATTCCAGCCACGGTGCTCAAGACGCCGGAAGAAACGCTCAAGATTGCCGAAGAGCAGCGCGCTCCCCTGGAGTCGGCCCGCCAGTTCTATGAGCTGGCCCGCATCGCCGACCGCATGGGTCTTTACGAGGCCGCCAAGGATTACGTTTCCATTGGCCTTGGCATGACGCCGGACAAGAAGCTCCAGACACGGCTGGAGGAATACAACGTCAAGCTGGACGAACTGATCCGCCAGCGCGACCTGCTCAATGCCCTGACGGAGGCGCGCAAGGCCGCGGCCAAGCACGTGTACCAGCTGGCCTTGAACAGCCTCAACGACGCCAAGAAGAAGTACAACCCAACCGGCGACGTGCTGGTGAAGTTCGAGGAAACCTACAACGAGATCAATGACGATTTCAGCAAGTACGTCATCACGGAGTGGTACAACCAGCTGAAGATCGTGGCGCGCAACAAAACGAAGGACAAGAAGCTGACCTGGCAGGAAGGGCGTAACTGGGCGCTGCGCGAGCTGGAGAACGAGGTTCGCCAGGCCATCGCGCTCAAGACGGGCGGAGAGATCAACGACATCAAGGCCCGTTTCGTGGCACGTGTGAAGGAAGAGATCTCGATGAAGAAGATCTCCTTCGAGGAAACGGGCTTCTACGACGTTGTGGGCGGCCACCTGCCCAGCGCCGGCAACAAGCCCAACCCCAACGGCACCCAGCCGGCGCGCGGCCCCAACCCCGGACAGCCAGGCGGCGACCGCCCCCGCAATCCCGGACCCGGCGGCAGCAACCGCTCCGTGGGTCCCGTGGATGGGGACCGTGACGAATTGCCCCAGAGCAGTGACCGCTTCCAGGAAAAGCCCAAAGAAGGCGGTAGCAGCAGCCCCAGCCCGCAGGAGATTGAAGACTTCATCCGCAAGGCCAAGGAAGCCTATGACAAGGCTCAGGCCGACCGCCAGAAGCAGGGCCAGGGCCAGGATCTGAGCAAGCTCAAGGTTCCCGCAAACAGCCCCAGCATCGACGATTGGTGGAAGACCCTGTCGCGCACGGCCAAGGCCAACTGGCTGGTCGCCATCTATGTGCGCTTTGGCGGAACGATGACGGTCTACGAGCAGGAATACTGGGACATCAAGTACAAGTAACCCCAGGCATCCCAACCCAAAGAGCCGGCCCCGCGCCGGCTCTTTCAGTTGGCCTGTGGCTTCGCGGGCGCAGCCACAAACGTTGGTCCTTGGCCGCCGCCGGGCATGGCCTCATTGGCGCCAGGGCAGGCCGTCCAGGGCCACGCCCGCCGTGCGTTCGGGCCAGTCGGCCGGAAACTTCCCCTGGGCCAGATAACGCGCATAGTACGCGCCCACCATGCAATTCAGCGCGGCTTCGATGTCGGCGCGTTTGTCCAGTTCGCCGCGCTTTACAGCGTCGGCCAGAATGCGCCTCAGCGCCGCGCGCCGCGTCTTGACGATGCGCTCTCGAAACAGGCGCATCAACCCGGGCAGACGTTGCTCTTCCACCAGCAGGGTGCCGATCATGCGCATGCCATTGGGACGCAGCAGGCATGCCTGGAACTCGCGCAAGTTGGCGATGACATCCTGACGCGCATTTCCCGTCGGGGGCGGAAACGTGCTCTGCTGGAGCATTCGCAGGGCAGCGGTGGCCAGGTCGGCCTTGCTTTTCCAGCGCCGGTACAGCGTGGGTTTGGTGACGCCGGCCTGCGCGGCCACGGCTTCGAGGCTCATGCGCTCAAAACCAAGCGCGGCCAGCTGATCCAGCGCGGCCTGCAGGATGCGGCGGTCCAGCCCCGCTTCCCGCGGCCGCCCGCGCCGCCGGCTGGGTGGAGTTCTGCCCATGGCGCCAGCGTGGCATTGAATTACTTGACTGTCTAGTAACGGAAATGCCTTGAATCGTGGAATAGCGCCGATAAGGTTTACGTTACTTGAACGTTCACTAATTCAAAACGGAGGAAACATGAGCAGCGCCCCGGCATCTCGACGCAAACGCAGAGTCCTGATCGTTCTCGCCAATCCCGCCGTCAGCAGCACCCTGGGCTGGCCGGTGGGGTTCTGGGCGTCCGAACTGACGCACGCCTGGCACGAGTTTCTCGACGCGGGCTACGAAGTCGAGCTGGCCAGCCCCCAGGGAGGCAAGTGCGAGCTGGACGGCTACTCCGACCCGCGCGATGCCAGCGGGTACTCGGCCCACGACGTGCTTTCCCTGGGTTTCCTGAACCACAAGCAACTCTGGTCGCACGTCGAGAACACCAGAAAGCTAGCCGATTGCCTTCCGACCGACTTCGACGCCATCTACGTCGCCGGGGGCCAGTCGCCCATGTTCACCTTCCGTGACAACCCCGTGCTGGCGCGCGCCCTGATGGCCTTCTATGAGGCCGGCAAGCCCACGGCCGCCGTCTGCCACGGCACCGCCGCCTTGATCGACCTCAAGCTCCCCAGCGGCGAGTACCTGATCAAGGGCAAGCTGATGACGGGCTTTGCCAACAGTGAGGAGGACTTCGCCGATCAGGTCGTCGGCAAGCGAGTCATGCCCTGGCGCATTGAGGACGAGGCGCGCAAGCGCGGCGCCCACTTCGCCGCGGCGCCGGCCTTCGCCCCCTTTGCGCTGCGGGACGGCCACCTGATTACGGGTCAGCAGCAGAACTCGGGGCGCAGGGCCGCGCAGTTGCTGATTGAGGCCCTGGGACGCTAGCCATGAGCGACGTTGAGCAGCCGGTCACCGTCGTGGTGAGCCGCGAGGTGATCGCGGGGCGGACGTCGGAGTACGAAGCTCGTTTGAGAACACTGCTCTCCGACGCCGCCTCGCTGCCCGGCTATCTGGGTGCTGCCATCACCCGCCCGGCTCCAGGAGACAAAGCTGTTTACACTTCCGTGTTCAGGTTTGCCTCGGTGGAGAGCCTGCAGGCCTTTGAAGAGTCCGACCTGCGGCGGCAGTTTCTGCTGGACGTCGCGCCGCTGGTAGCGGCGCCGGCTCAGTGGCGGCGCATGTCTGGGCTGGAATTCTGGTTCACTCCCCCGGCTGGCGCAGTCGTGCCCCAGCCGTCTCGTTGGCGCATGTGCGTGGTGTTGATCGCTGTGGTTTACGGACTTGTTTTGAGCATCGGTTCGGGGGTGAATTGGTTGCTGGCCGAGGTGCCCTATCCACTGCGCCTGCTTATCACCATCGGCGTCGAGGTGCCGCTGATGACGTACTTGCTCATGCCCCGTATCACCCGCTGGCTTGCGCGCTGGATTTATCCCGCCTAGTTCCCGAGTCGCTGCTCGGCCAAATCACTTCGCCTTCTCCTGCTTCTTGTAGAACTTCTTTTCGTCGGCGATGACTTTGCGGCCGGCTTTGGTTTTGACGGCGGGTTCGAAATCCTCGGGCTCGAAGACCTTGCGAACTTCGACAACCTCGCCCTGGGTGAAGGGAATCTGCTTCACCCACTCGAGCACTTCGTCCTGGGACTTCACATTCAAGATCCAGAAGCCGCCAACCTGGTCCTGGGAAGGCGCAAAGGGGCCCGTCGTGACTTCGCGCTTGCCGCCCTGAAACGTCACGCGCAGGCCGCGCGAAGAGGGATGCAACCCCTCCCCGGAAGCCAGCACTCCGGCCTTGATCATTTTCTCGTTGAGTTTGCCCATGGCCACAAGTTCGGCCTCACTGGGCATCTGCCCCGCCTCGGAACGCTCGTTGGCTTTGACAATGACCATGAAACGCATGGCTCCCTCCCAAAGGACCGAACCACGATTAGCACGCAGGGGTACAAACGCAACTCGCGAAACCACGAGGGGTAGGGACATCGCAGTTACCGGAAGCTTGAGTAGCATCGAGCAATCCATGGACGCCGAGCAAGCCTACCTCTTTCAGCATGCGCTCTATCGGGATGCTGCTTATCAACTCCAGCTCCCGGGCGACCGCGCCAGGCTGCATGCGCTCGCCTTCAAACTGCTGGAAACAGTTTTTGCCGCGGATGGGATCGAGACCGCCCCCCTGGAGCTGGCCGATCACGCGAGCAAGGCCGCTCTTCAACCGGATACCGACGCGATTGAATACTGGCAACGCAAGGAACTGGAGTGCCTGCGGCGGGCCGCAAAGTTTGCGAAGTCACGCTCTCTGGAAATGGCAGAGACGGTGCTGCGGAGAGTCATAGCCCATCCGCTCTGTGATATGGAATCGAAACTGGAGGGCATCTTTGAGGTCAGTCAGCTGAACGTTGAACTGGGTAATCATGCACAGGCGCGGCAATCCCTTGCATTGGCTCAAGAGCTCGCTCAGGGGTCAGAGGAACAACTCTGGCGGGTGAAACGTTCGTTAGCCTGGCTCGATCACCTCGAGGGCAAGACGCAGGAGGCGGAGGCGGACCTGCGCGCATTGATGGCCGATGCGCAGCGCCGGGGCGACACCAGGCAATATGCCGACGCACTCGCAACACAGGGCGCCCTGTTACGCGTCCTTGGAAAACTGACCGAGTCCGAGAGGGCGCTGAGACAGGCCATTGACCTCCTGCGGTCCTGCCATGACGAAAAGCAAGTCACGATCTCGATCGGCAATCTCAGCGGGCTGCTGCGTGCCACGGATCGTGCAGCCGAGGCATTGGATCTGGTTGATAACCGCCTGATCGAAGAACTTCCGCGCGGCAGGCCACAGAGTCTCGAGTGGTTGCAGACTCAAAGGGCGCGCGCCCTGCTTGAACTGGGCCGAATGCGCGAGGCCCATGAGACGGCCCTGGTTGCGCTTGAACTCGCGAAGTCGGTCGGCATGCGCGCGCGGGAGGTTCGTATACGCAACGTGCTCGGGTATCTGTTGAGCCGCATGGGCCGAAGCGCAGAAGTGCTCCAGACGCTGGAAGAGGTGTGCGCCGTTTCGCGCGAAACCGGCGACGTGTTCACGCTGATTCATGCGCTCGGGAATCTGGGCGTGACCTATGAAAGATACGACGAACTTGCCAAAGCCGAACTTGCTCTGAGGCAGTCCCGCGAACTGGCAGCTCGCTTTCAGATGAACGAGGCCCGCGACCAAGCAGCGTTGAACCTGGCGGGCGTTCTGGCCAAACGTGCAGCATTGGATGAGGCAGAATCCCTTTTGCAGGCCATATTGGCCAACGAGGGATCGCCTTCCTTCCGCACTGCGCAGATCATGCTGGCAAAAGTGTGGATAGAGCGAGGCACGCTTGCCGAGGCGGAAAACCTGCTGGAGCAGGTCAGGGCGAAGACCGAACTCAAGGGATTCCAGCGTGTGGCCTTTGAAGCCGCGATGTCGATGCTGAGGCTCAGGCAGGGTCGAACTGAGGAGGCCTATGCACTTCGGCAAAGCGTGATCAATCAATTGACCGCGGTCAACGACCTCCTTCACGTTGAAAGATTCAAAGAGGAGTTTGACCGCGCACGAACCGGCTGAGCTACACGTTGCGCAAGTCGCCCAGGATCTTGCGCGAGATGACAAGCCTCTGCACCTCGCTGGTACCCTCGCCGATTTCGCACAGCTTGGCGTCGCGGAGCATTCTCTCGACATCGTACTCGCGCGTGTAGCCCACGCCGCCCAGCACCTGAATGGCGTTGGTGCAGGTCTTCATGGCCACTTCGCTGGCGTAGAGCTTGGCCATGCTGCCCTCCATCGTGAAGTCGCGGCCGGCGTCGCGCATACGCGCCGCGTGATACACCAGATGGCGCGCCGCCGAGATTTCCATGGCCATGTCAGCGAGCATGAAGGCCACGCCCTGGAAGTTGCCAATAGCCTGTCCGAACTGCTTTCTCTGGCGGGCATAGTCCAGCGCCCGCTCGTAGGCACCCTGGGCGATGCCGAGCCCCAGCGCGCCAATAGAAATGCGCCCGCCGGCCAGTGTCTTCATGAACTTCTCAAAGCCTACGTCCACCTGCTCCATGCCGCCGGCCACGGCATCCAGCGGCAGCTTCATGTCTTCGAACACGAGCTGGGCTGTGTCCGATGAGCGCATGCCCAGCTTGTTTTCCTTGGGCTCGACCTTGAAACCGGGGGTGTTCAGTTCGGCGATGAAGGCCGTGATACCCTTGCCTTTGGCGGGCTTGTCGTTGGATCGCGCGGTAAAGATGCAGGTCTTGGAGTAGTGCGGGTTGGTGATCCAGGCCTTGCGGCCGTTGACCAGCCAGTGGTCGCCCTTTCTCTCAGCCCGGGTCTTGGTGCCGCCGGCGTCGGAGCCAGCGCCCGGTTCCGTCAGGCCAAAGCAGCCCAGAGTGAGCTTGCCGTTGTCATCCATGCCCTTGCACAGTTGGGGCACGTATTTGCGCTTTTGTTCCTCAGTGCCGAAGAGGTAAACGGGTGTGAGGCCCAGGCTGACGTGCGCCGCATAGCCCAAAGCCGTGCTGGCGCAGAAGCGGGCGATTTCCTCAACCACGATGGCGTAGCTCAGGGTGTCAAAGCCGCTGCCGCCGTAGTCGGGGCTGACGGTAATGCCCAGAAAGCCCATCTCGGCCAGGGCCTTGAAGGCCTCGTGGTTGAACTCGTTCTTGTCATCGAGTTCCTGGGCAAATGGCGCGACCTTTTCCTTCACGAGCTGGCGCGCGGCTTCACGCACCTGCTGCTGCTCCTCGGTGAGGTCGAAGTTGGTGACAGTCTCGGCTACCTGGCTCATAACGGTTCTCAATCGGGTTCAGGAGGTCATTTAGCCTTGGCTTGCCGCGCTTGGCAACGCGGCCCTTTGGCCCATTCACGAATCCCTGACCGAGGATTGGCCTGTCTCTCACGCCGCATTGGCGAGTCCTGCGCCGGCAAGTTGTCTTGTGGCGCCGCGCTTGGCCTCTGCTATCTTCCCGCCCATGAAATCGCTTGTCACCGGCGCCACCGGCTTCATCGGCTCACATGTCGCGGAGATGCTCAAGGCCCGCGGACACGACGTCCGCCTGCTTGTGCGCGACGAGCGGCGCCTCTTCCCCGAACTCCGCCAGGGCTACGAAATCCACAAGGGCGACATCGCCGACAGCGCCGAAAAACTCACCGCTGCCGTGGCCGGCTGCGACTACATCTTTCATGTGGCCGGCCTGATCAAAGGACGCACCCAGGCCGAGTTCAACCGCATCAACGCCTATGGCACCCGCAACCTGTGCGAGGCCGTCAAGCTGGCCAAACAGCCCCTGCTGCGCTTTCTGCTCGTCAGTTCGCTGGCCGCCGTGGGCCCCAGCGAGGATTCACGGCACTACGTCAGCGAAACCGACATTCCCCACCCGCAGACCTTCTACGGCCGCAGCAAGCTCCTGGGCGAGAAGTTCGCCCGCCTCTACGAGCCTGACCTGCCGCTGACCATCATCCGCCCGCCCGCGGTTTACGGCCCGCGCGATACCGGCATTCTCGAGTTCTTCCAGTTCATGGCCAAGGGCTACGCCATCCAGCTCGGCAGCGAAGAACACGTCTTCTCCATGATCCACGGCAAGGACCTCGCGCGCGGCATCATTGAAGCCGCGCTGCACGAGAACACCGTTGGACAGGCCTATTTTCTGGCCGATCCTGAGCCTTACCCCATGAGCTGGACCATGGCCCTGTTGCGCGACATCCTCAAGCCCACGAAGAACCGCACGCTCAAGAGCCCTATCTGGCTGGCCAAGGCCTATGCGCGAGTGCTCGATGTCGTGCAGTGGGTGACGCGCAAGCCGCTGCTGCCCAACAGCGACAAGATGCGCGAGCTGCTGCCGCTTTATTGGGTGTGCAGCGCTGCCAAGGCCAAAGAGGAGTTCGGTTTTGAGTCGAAAATCGGCATCGTCGAGGGCCTCAGGGAAACGGCCGCCTTCTACATCAAGGAAGGATGGATCAAGGTGAGGTAGCGATGAAGCTGATCAAGACATCTGCCTCGAACTTCCACGAACTGCCCGCCTCGCCCGGCCATTGCCTGCTCGTGGAGGGCTCCCTGCGGGCCTGGCCCACCCTGGAAGCCTTGTCCCCCACGCCGCTGCCGGCCGTGATCCTCGCCGATGCCTGCGATGCCCACCTCGAGCGCCTGCTCAACGAGCGCGGCTGTGCCGTAAGCCGTGCCCTTGACCCGGTGGAGGCCCTGCCCGAAGGCAGCGAAGTCAGCGTGGATCTGGCAGCGGGCGTGCTGTGCGATGAAGCAAGCGGTCGCGAGTACGCTCTCAAGGCCTTGCCGCGCAGGCATCTGGAGTTCATCCAATCCCATGTCTGATCGCGTGCTCTTGCTGGGAGGGGCGGGAACTGTGGGCTCGCGCGTGGGCCTGGCGCTGCTCGACGCCGGGTACAATCTGCGCTGTCTGGCGCGCTCGAAGGACCATCGCAACCTCGCCGAAATCGAGAGCCGCGGCGGGGAAATTATCCATGGCGACATGAATGAGGATGCCGCGCTTTCGGCGGCCCTGAAGGAATGCCGCTTCTTTGTGCATGCAGCGGCGCCCTTTCCCTGGAGCGGCCTGCACCTGCGGCAGAAGGGCATGCTGGCGCAGTGGATTCCGCAGTTGCGGCGGCATTTCGTGCTGGCCAGGGAGGCCGGCATCGAGCGCGCCGTGTTCACCAGCAGCCTTTCCTGCATCGGACTGGCGCCCCGGGGCAAGCTGGCCGATGAAAGCCTGCCCTATGACGCCCGCCGCACGTCGGGGGGCAATTACTACGCAGTCAAGGCGGCCATGGAGAAGGCCGTCCTCGAAGTGACCACCGGTGACAACCCCCAGGGACCGCCGACGGTGATTGTGAACCCCACGGGCCTGGTGGGCGAGGGCAGCCGCAACGCCAAGCTCTCGGCCGTGTGCGTGTTCTATCAGGGGCTGACGCCATTCATGGTTGACGCCACCATGAACTTCGTGGACACGCGCGACGTGGCCCGGGGCCACGTGCTGGCCCTGCAGAGGGGGCGACCCGGCGAGCGCTACATTCTGGGCGGCTGGAACACGACACTGCGCGAGCTGGCTGAAAAAGTCTGCACCCTGGCAGGCCTTCACCGCCCCATGATCCTGCCGCGGCTGGGCGCTTACATAGGGGCGATTTTCGCGGAGTGGTGGGCCTGGCTGCTGCGCTCGTCGCCGGGCGCGCTGTCGCTCACCAGTTACTACCACATGGAGTACGGACAGCATTACTCGAGCGAGAAGGCCCGGCGCGAACTGGGCTATGAACCGGCGGTAGACCTGAAGGATGCCATCTTGCGCGAGCTGACCTGGCACGGCGTGTCGCTGACGGGCCCGTCTACGCGTCCAGTTTCAGAAGCACCGGCAGCAGGCGCTCCACCGGCAGACCCATGATGTTGGCATAGCTGCCCTCATAGCGCGCGACAAAGCTGCCGCTGGACTCAATGGCCAGGGCCCCGCACTTGCCCATAGGTTCGCCGCTCCTCACGTAGGCGTCGATTTGTTCGGCACTGGCGGGCTTCATTTCAACGATGCTGCATTCGGCAAAGCTCAGGGTGGTCATGTCGCGGGAATCCACCACGCACACACCGGTGATCACGCGTTGAAGTCTGGCATCGCAGGCCTCGGCGATCATGCGGCGGGCGTCGGCTTCATCGGCCGGTTTGTTGATGATACGCCCGCGCCAGGTGCAGATGGTGTCGGCGGCAATCACGAGAGCGTCGGGGCAGGAGGGCACCACGGCCATGGCCTTGCGCGAGGCCAGGGAGCGCGCATAGGCGTGAGGCTCGTCGTGCGGATGCAGGTCTTCATCGACATGGCTGACCACCACCCGAAAGGCGACGCCGGCATCTTCAAGCAACCGCTTGCGATAGGGCGAGCCTGAGGCGAGCACCACATTTCGTTGAATCAGGCTCATGGCTCGATGGTAGCAAGCGCCCGCACCTTGCGCAGGGCCAACGCCTCAGGGTGCAAGGGGCGCGGCAGGCCTGGTTGTCGGCAGATGGCGACGGCTTGGAACCCAACACTGCCGGGCGATAACCAGGGGGGCGAAAAAGAGAGCAGCCTGGTCCAACAAGGGCCGCCGGTCAAAGCCTTGACACAGGCACCTTGTCACCCGAAACTTACAGATTCGGCAGTGGGGCTACTGAAAGGCGCAGCTTGAACGGCAAATCCATTCCTGCCGCGAGCGGGTACTGCATTGTCATACCCACCTACAACAACCGCACCACGGTGACGGATGTCGTGCGGCGCGCGCTGGCCCTGGCCCAGACTGTCATCGTCGTCGATGACGGCTGCAGTGACGGCACGGCCGAACTCCTCAAGGACCTTCCCATCGTGCTGGTGCGCCACCGGCGCAATCGCGGCAAGGGCGTGGCCTTGCGCAGCGGTTTTGTGAAGGCCCTCGAGCTCGGTTACACCCACGCCCTGACGATGGACAGCGACGCCCAGCATTACCCAGAGGAGGCGCCCAAGCTCATCGCGGCCAGCCGCGCCAGCCCAGACGCCATAGTGATTGGCGTGCGGGACATGACGGGCGTGCACGTACCCTCCATCTCGACGTTCGGGCGCCAGTTCAGCAATTTCTGGATGAGGCTGGCCACAGGTGTGGACGCCGGAGACACACAATCCGGATTTCGCATCTATCCTCTGCGCCACGTTACCCGCCTGTTCTGCTTTTCCCGCCGCTTCACATTTGAATGCGAGCTGCTGGTGCGCGCGGCATGGGGCGGATGCCCCATCGTCACGGTTCCGGTGCGAGTCCACTATCCGCCGAAATCCGAGCGTGTATCCCACTTCAATCCGGTGTGGGACAACGTGCGCTACTTCTTTCTCTACAACTACCTCAACTTCCGTCACCTGCTGGTCCCCTTGCCTCACCGGCGCCTGGTGGCCCGCAAGGATCCACTCTGGGCTGGCAGCATCGGCGCCACGCTCAAGAACGGGGCGCGGCGCCTGCGCGCCCTGGCCGCGCTGCCCGAGAAGGCGCAACTGCGCGGCGGGCCGCTGGCGCGCATGAAGCAGTTGCTGGCCTACCTGGTACACGAGAAGAACTCGCCGGGCGAGCTGGGCATGGCCGTGGGCATTGGCGCGTTCATAGGCTGCACGCCCCTGATTGGCGTGCAGTGGCTGTTTGCGCTTTACGCCGGCACGCGCATGCACCTCAACCGCGTGGCCACCGTGGCGGCGACCAACGTAAGCTTCGGACCCCTGACCGCAGTGATTGCAGTGGCCTCGGTTCTGCTGGGCAAGTTCCTGCTGGGCAACCACAGTTATTTCCCGCGTACGCTGGACTGGGCCATTCTCTGGCCCCACCTCAAGGCAAGCCTTGGCGCCTGGGTTCTGGGCAGTTCGATCATCGGACTGGTCATGGCTTTCGTGATGGGGCTTTCGACGCTTTACGGCATCCGCGCTTTGCGGAGGCGCAAGCAGGCGCAGGAAGCGGCGGCGCCGCGTCGCACTACCGTCGATTCCGCGCCGGAACTCACACCAGCCCACGGTCTGCAAAGCGCCGATATCCATGCCGCACTCGACGCCCAGGAGGCCAGGGTCAAGACCGTTGAGGCCCCGGCGCTATGAGCGGTGAAGCGCCGTTGAATACTCCGCGGCCTTGGGACGGTCGCACCCGCAGCGGCCTGGGCATACGCCTGATGTTCTGGCTGTTCCGCGTTTTCGGCCCGGTGCTTGCCTACTCGCTGCTTTACCCGGTGGTCTTCTACTACATCTGTGTTGCCTGGAAGCACGGGGCCGCCAGCCGCGACTACCTGCGACGGCTGTATCCCACGGCCTCCTCCTTTCGCCTGCTGTGGCTGAACTACCGCCACTTCCTGAGCTTTGGGCGCGTGCTGCTGGATCGCGCCTACGCCTTCACGGGCGCCCTGGGCAGCTTTCACTTCGAGCGGGTGAACTCGGAGTCGATCACGGAGGCGCTCAAGGGGGGCAAAGGACTGGTTCTGATCTCGGCGCACATGGGAAACTGGGAATTGGCGGCCCACGGCCTGGGCAGCCTGGGCGTTACTGCGCCCCAAGTGCCCATCAATCTGGTGTGGTTTCGCAACGAGGGCCAGCGCGCACGGCAGCACCTCGAAAAAGTGGCCCAGGGCCAGCCCTTCAACATCATTGACTCCTCCGACCCCCTGGCCGCCAGCATCGAAATGGTGGCCGCGCTCAAGCGCGGCGAGATTGTGGCCATTCACGGAGATCGTGTGGTGGGCAGCGGCACGGTGAAGGCTCCATTCCTGGGCTCAGAGGCGGCGTTTCCCAGCGGTCCTTATGTGGTGGCGGCGAACACCGGGGCGCCGGTGGTGTTTGTGTTCTGTAATCGATTGGGCCACCAGCGCTATCGGGTGATGGCCGTGGGACCAAAGAGTTTCGTGTTCGGGTCGAGGCGGGAACGGGAGTCCAACTTGCGGCAATGGGCCGGGGAATACGCGTTAATCCTGGAGCAGCAACTGCGTGAGTTTCCCTTGCAGTGGCACAACTTCTACCGGTTCTGGGGGTGATAGCGTTTTTGCAGGCATCGCGCGCAGTCTCCTGACTGGAAGAGATGAGGGATAGAGATTCACATCTGTGTCATGACGCCTTGCTTTGTGTAATAGTTTGGGTTGCCATGGCACTGTGACCTTGTAGCATTGGTTCTCCCCTTATTGGTGACGGACATCCCCTGTGCAGGGAGTGCAGTTCCATGCCCACGACAAGATCGTGTTTGCTGAGTTTCGCGTTTGGGCTGATGGCGGTGCTGCTTGCGGGCTGTGGTCCGGGCTTGCTGGCCCTGGCCGGTGGTTCCGGCGGCGGGATCTTTGCCTTCGCGGGCAACAAGAAGGACAAGGATGGCAAGACCGCTCCCTCGACCAACTCTCCGCCTGTGGTGGTAATCAACTCCCTGACGCGCGAAGATGCGCCTGCGAGCATCAACTATACGCTGATTGACGCCAACTCCGACCTGTGCAGTGTGCAGGTGACCTGGTCGCGCGACGGCATCAATTACTTTCCCTGCACCCAAGGCGTGGGCGGCGACTCGGTCACGTTCCTGAATTCCGGTCCCAGCGGTTCAGCCAAGGTGTTCAAGTGGGACTACGAGATTGACCTGCTGACGACGGAGCTGGAGACGGGCCTGCACATTGCCATTGTGGCCAACGACGGCGCGGGCCCCGGGCCCATTGCATCTCTGGGCGGGCTGGTGGCGGGCAACGACGCCCCCGTCGTGAACCAGACGACTTCGCCGCAGTCGCCGGATGTGCTGGTCACGGGCAGCCTGGTGCTGGTCACGTTCAACATTCGAGACTCAAGCGCGGACGTAGCGGGCATGGTCGTCGCCTTCACGCTGGATCAGGGTCAGACCTTTACGGAACTCTCATCGGGCGATTACGTAGGCACTCCGCCCACGGCTTTGCTCACAACGCCCCTGGGCGCCGCAGGCCAGTTCATCTGGAATTCGAGCGTGGCCCTGCCGGGCTTTGTGGGTTCGGACGTCTATCTCGCGCTGATTCCCGTGGACCGGCCCTCAGGTTGGACGGAGTTCACGGTGGGCGATCCGGTTTTCGTGGGCCCCGTCACGCTCAACAACGTCCAGAACGGGCCGCCGGAGCTGAACCTGGTTTCCAGCATAGCCGGCGACTCTTTCGTGGGAACAGTGCCCCTGCAGTTCACGTTGAGCGACGGCGGCAGTGACAGCGCCGAGGTCGCGGTCGAGTACACCGTTGACGGCACCAACTGGCTGCCCGCGCGGCTCACGGGCCAGGCCACGACGCAACCGGCGGGCCCCTTTGTCTGCTCGCCCAATCCGCGACTTTACTCGCTGGAGTGGAATGGTCTTGCGGACCTGGCGGCGCAAGGCGCCAAGAGCGTGGAGCTGCGCCTGACGCCCGTGGAGGTTGGGTCTTCACCCACCGTCTACGGCACAACGGTTTACAGCGGCACGTTCAGTTTTGCGGACAACGAAGCGCCGGAAGTCAGTGACTTCGAGGTTTACCAGAACTCCGGCAACATCTCCGTTCGCATTCAGCTCAAAGACAGCAGCAGTGACGAAGTCTCTTGCGCAATTACCGCGACCTGGAACGGAGGCGCCAACAGCGTGGTGTTGAGTAACGCGGATTTCGTGGTCGGCAACCTGGCCCAGATGAACTCCGGCCTGTCAGGAGAGGACAACATCCTGATCTGGAACTCCAACATCGCCCTGCCCTTGACCAACGCTGCGGACCTCATCTGGGAGATTACGCCCACGGACGCCCCCCAGGGCTTTCCTGCGGCGGCGTTGCCGGGGCCCACGTTCTTTTCGGGCAGCTTTTCCGTCATCAATAACCCGGCAGCGGCCACGCCCGCGGGTATCACGTTGGTGGAGGACAACGGCCGCGTTACGGTGAATGTCTCGCAGACGCGCAATTTTACGGCCACCATCCTGCCGGCGGCGGCAGCCGACCACACCGTAACCTGGGATATCGTGGAAGGCGGCGGCAACGGCAGTATCGTGCCCGTTTCGAGTCCTCTGCAGGGCCCGCAAACAGCGCTGTATACGGCCCCGGCCACGCTGGCCTTGAGCAGCCCCAATTTCTGCACGGTGCGCGCCACAAGCACCGTTACCGGCGCGGTCACGGCCACCTGGCGGCTGTATTGGGGCGATGCCCCCACCAGCGTGAACGTGACTCCCACGCCCGTCGATGTCGTGGCTGGCCTCACCCAGCAGTTCACGGCCTCGGTGGCTCCCGCGGGGGCCCCGCAGCAGGTCAACTGGTCCGTGGTGGGCGGTTCTGCCAATGGCACGGTCACCCAGGGCGGACTTTACACGGCGCCTGCGTCGCTGCCTGTGGTCAAGCAGATCAACGTGCGCGCCACCAGCGTTGACGGCACGGTTTTCGGCTCGGCGGTGGTCAACCTCAAGCCCAGCCCCGTCTCGCTGCTGGTGACGGAGGCCGTGGGGTCCAGCCAGGGTCCCTCGCAGGTCACCCTGGGTCAGACCCTCAGTCTCATGGCAACGGTCAACCCGCCGGACGCTCCCCAACAGGTTTACTGGACCATCGACTGGAATGGAGTGAACCAGGGGTCCGGCAATTCGACGGTGGGCTTTGTGAACTCCTCGGGCCTGTATACGTCGCCCTCGGCCCTGCCCTCTCCCAGCCAGGTGTTCGTGCGGGCGCGCAGCCAGGTTGTCTCCAGCGTGACGGACGACTACCAGATCAACCTGGTCGCCCCGCCACCCACCAGCTTCCAGGTCTCACCCTCGACGGCCATCGTTACGGCGGGCGGCGCCGGCGTAGACTTTGACGCCGTCAACTTCGTACCCGCCAACGCCAATCAGTCGGTCATCTGGACCATCAATCCGGTGTTCGGCAGCATCGACAGCGCCTCAGGCGTTTACACGCCTCCCTCCAGCGCCGGGGCCGCGCAGAACGTCACGGTCACCGCGACGAGTTCCGTCGCCGGCACCGTGACAGCCACGGCGGTCGTGACCGTCAACCCCAGCACGGGCACCCTGCCCACCAGCCTGACCATCTCGCCCAACACCGGTCGCACCTTTGTGCAGGGCCGCGTCCTGATCTTCACGGCCAACGTGCTGCCCAGCGGCGCCGCGCAAACGGTGAACTGGGCAGTGGTCAGCGGCGGCGGTACCATTGACAGCTCTGGCCGCTACACGCCCCCGACCACGGGCCAGAACGACGCCACGGTGATCATCCGCGCCACCAGTACGGTGGTGCCCTCTGTCTTCAACACCGCGACCATCAACCTCGACGGCATGGGCAACGTGAGCACCTTCCGCGGCGACATCTCCATGGCGCGCAGCGAGCCTTCCGTGGCGTATGATTCCTCCAACAACCGCGTCTTCGTCATGGGCGGTCTCAGCGAAACGAGCCACTCCACGGGCAAACACGACGACCTCTGCTTCATCTACAACCCCGTGGGCGGCACTTTCACCTCCTTGCCGCGCATCAACGCAGCCCTGCCCACCAACACCATCAGCATGGTGTTTGACAACCCGCGCAAGCTGCTGTTCGCCTTCTTGGGCAACAGCACCAGCAACGTGGGCGTCTACTATCTTGATACGCTGGCCACCACCCCCGCCTGGACCGCCCTTTCGCCCTCCGGCAGCGGCGGCAACACGCCCAAGCTGAGCCAGACCTACCGGTACCTCTGCTTCCACGACGAGCCCAGCAACGAAATCCGGATCTGCGTGGGCGATACGATCTTCCGCCTGGATATCACCACTCCCGCCTCGCCTGCCTGGCTTTCGCGCCAGACCGGCGTGACGGGCACGCCGGGCGCGCCGCAAACCGAGAAGTGCGCTTATTTCTATAACTCCGCCTCGGCCAAGCATTGCCTCGTGGGAACCTACACGTCCGGCACTACTGCGACCGTGGTGTGGCAGCTCAACACTGCGGTCAGCCCCTGGAACTGGGACGCCGTCACCACGCTGGGAACGGCCCCCGCCGGCGGTCTCGATGACGCCAGCGCGGCCTTTGACGCGGCGAACAACCGACTGCTGGTGTTCGGCGGGCGCTCGCCCGGCGGCCTCTTCACCAACGAGTTGCGCATCCTGGACTTCAATGTCGCTCCGCCCACCTGGGGCCTTCCCTCTATCGCCCTGGAACGCACACCCGACGCCCGCGGCGATGCCGCGCTGATTGTCGCCGGAACCCAGCTGGTGATGTTCGGCGGCCGCAACCTGGTGGGCTACTTTGGCGATCTCTGGCAATCCACCACGAACACGCTGAACTGGCTGCAGCCCAGCCCCTCGGGCATCGTGCCCCAGGGCCGGCGCAACGCCGCCTGCGTCTGGATTGAGTCCCTCGACTGGGGTTACGTTTACGGCGGTATCTGCGACCACGGCGTGAGCGATGAGCTGTGGCGCGTTCGCTTTGATACGTTTGGCGCCGGCGTGCTCTGGGAGGTCGTCAACCCGTCCTCCGGCGCGGCTACTCTGCCCGGCCAGTTGCAGGGCGCTTCGCTGGTGTTCAATGGTGCCACCAACCGCATCGTGCTGTTCGGCGGCAACAAGGCGGCGACAGGCCAGTCACTGCTTCAGAATTCGGTGTACCAGTTCAATCCGACGACACGCACCTGGGCGCAGGCCTCAACCACAGGCACGCCCCCCACGCCTCGCATGGGTCATGCAGCCTGCTTTGATGAAAGCAACGACCGCATGATTGTGTTTGGCGGCTACGACAATACAGCCTCTCCCTACACGGGCAGCATCCACTACCTGAATCTCGCCGGCGCCCCCACCTGGGTCACGCCCACGGTGACGGGCAGCATTGACGGCCGCGCCGGGGCGTTCTGCGGCATCAGCGACGACAAGTCCCGCATGTATGTGCTGGGCGGCGCCACCCAGGCCGCGCAGAGCGGCACGCTGCAGCTTTACGAGTGGGTCTTTACGAGTGTCAGCGCCGGCACCTGGACGGCTCTGGCCACCCACGCTCCCTCGGCGCCCAAGGGCATCTTCCCCGGCGCCGGCGCCTTTGACCCCGATGGCGAGCGCTTCCTGACGGCGCCGCCAGCCCAGTTCGACAACCAGGCCCTGGTCTTCTGCAACCCGGCCATCACCCCGCCGGCGGGCACCACATGGCAGTCGCTGACCATTGGCGGTGCCCAACATGGCCTAGGCGCATGCGGCATGTTCGACCCGGCCAGCAAACGCTTTTACGCGATCGGCGGCGAGTATGACCTCGGCGCCGGCAAGACGCGCAAGCTCAACCAGGTCCGTATCGTGAGGTTCGAGTAAGGCATGGGCAACGCCGACCCGCTTGATGTTCAGTTTCTCGCACGCGCCCAGGAGCGCCGGCTGCTGACTTCCGCCCAGGCCGCTTCCCTTCGCCAGGAGCTGGCCGTGCGCCGCCGCGTCGACCCCGAACTCGGCGTCCATGAACTGGCGGTAGAGCGCGGCTACATTGACGTCACGACCGCCATGCAGTTGCTCAACGCCAGGCCCAGCGACACTGTCGCCGATCTCAGGCAGCGCGCGGGCGAGCCCGCGGCGCTGGCGCCCGAGGAAGAGCGATTTGACGAAGTGCCGCGGCTTGTGGAGCCTCTGCCCAACGGTATGCCGCCGAAGAAGTCAGGCCTGCGCAAGTCGAGCGAAGAGTCGCACCTGGAAATGGAGCTGCCGCCGCCGACGAGCCAGAGCGGCGATTCGCTGTTTGAGGAGGGATCCAACCCCGGCCTTTCGCCCCTGCCGGTGACACCGAGGCCTGAGCCCATCCCGGAACTTACGAACTCGCCCGTGCTGGTGGAGCGGACGCCCAGCCAATGGGACGACCTGGGCTCAACCAACCTGGGCCTCGAAACCGCCAGCCAGGGAGCCGCCCAGCCGGACCTCGCGCCCGAGGGAAATCTCGAGCCCATGCAGGTCAGCCCCATGGCCGAAGACCAGCGCTTGGGCGGCAGCGGCGACACCCTGGTGGACTTTGACGAGTCGGCCAGCGAGCTGGAGCCACAGACCCAGTCCTTGCCCGACCTCGCGCGCCAGCCCCTGCCCATGATCGAGGATGAGCCCAAGGCGCCGCCAACGCCCTCATCGGCCCTCAATGACAGCGCCGTGCGCGACGTCATGCGCGATGCCGACGACGGCTACTTCGGCCAGCCCGCAGACCTCACGCGGCCCGCCTTTTCCGATGCCGTACTGGCCAGCGCCAAGATTGAGGAAGTCACGCTGTTCGACTCCGAGAAGGACGTGGCCAAGGGAACGCCCGAGGACGACCCCTCGGCCACGGTGACCGACTTCGGCAAGACGCGCGCACCCGGCAAGAAGTCCGCCCCGCCCGCCTCCAAAGCGCCTTCGAAGCCGCCCGCAGTGACGGAAGTCAAGGATGACTCGGACGCCGATTTTGGCGTGACATTGACCGGCGACACACTCGCGCCCACGGACCTCAAGACCGTTTACGACGATTCAGAGGCCGGCATCGACGACGAAATCACCGGCGAGATTACCAACGAACCCAGCACAGGATCGCGCACCAGCGGCATGAGCACGGCTCTGGCCACGGGTGAAGTGGGAGGACGTAAACGCAACAAAGTGGGCGTTGAGAGCAACATTACGGACGACCAGAACCTGGCCGGCGAGCAGATTTCGGCCTCCCAGGTCACGCTGGCGCAGATGCGGGAAAAAATGGGCCTGGGCGAAGGCGTGAAGATCGCCGATGGCCAGGACACCGCCATGCGCGTGGTCAAACGTCTCAAGCAGGGCGGCGGCGCCTACAAGCGTTACACCGTGATCCGTGAGATCGCACGCGGCGGCATGGGCAAGGTGCTCGAGGTCGAAGATAACGACTTGCGTCGCAGCGTAGCTCTGAAGGTGCTGCGCAAGGAAATGCTCGGCCGCAAGGACCTCGTGGAGCGCTTCCTCGAAGAGGCCCAGATCACCGGCCAGCTCGAACACCCCAACATCGTGCCCGTGCACGAAATCGGCGTGGATGGGCGCGGCAACCTCTATTTCACGATGAAGCTTGTGGAGGGTGAGGAACTCAGCTCGGTGCTCAAGCGGCTGCGCCAGGGCGATGCCAATGCGACGCGCAGCTACCCACTTTCACGCCTGGTGGAGATCTTCATCAAGCTGTGTGAAGGCCTGGCCTTCGCTCACTCGCGTGGTGTGATTCACCGCGACCTCAAGCCGGCCAACATCATGGTCGGCCGTTTTGGTGAAGTGCAGATCATGGACTGGGGCGTATCCAAGATTGTGGGCACGCGCGAGGAGACAGCCGAACGCACCGTCGCCAGTGACCGTCGCGACGCCCACGCTGGCACGACCATGGTCGGCGCCATCCTCGGCACGCCCACCTACATGTCGCCCGAGCAGGCCCGCGGCGAAACCGACACGCTGGATGTGCAGAGCGATATCTTCTCGCTGGGCGTCATCCTGTACGAGATCCTCTGCCTGAAACTGCCCTGGACGGGCAAGAACTCCGAGGAAATCCTCGATCAGGTTCGCGAGTACGACCCCGAGCCGCCCTCAAGGCGCGCCCAGGACCGCGCCATCCCCCAGGAACTCGAACAGCTGGCCATGCGCTGCCTGAACAAGGATCCGCGCGCCCGCATCCAGAGTACCCAGGACCTGATCGAGAACCTGCGTTCGTGGCAGGAAGGCAAGACGCTCTCGGCCGTCGAATACACTATGGGCCAGCTCGTGCGCAAATGGCTGGCGCGGCATCGCAAGGCCGTTTTCGCGGGCACGGCCATCGTGCTGGCCCTCATGGGCGGCATTGTGGCGACGGTCGTGGTGCTGCGTCAGGCCCGTCTGGCCGACGTGCCGGTCAAACTCAAGAACGGTGAGACGTTGCTGCTCGAGGCGGCCACGGCCCGCGAGGCTGGCCAATTTGCCGCGGCTTCGGATAAGGCCGTCAAGGCGCAGAGCGAGTTCGAAGCAGTGCTGCAGCTCAACGACACTGATGAGCGCGCCCGCGAGGGCCGGCAGAACGCCAGCCTCGAACAGGCCCGCGTGCAGGCCGCGCAGGAGCAGGCCGCCCGCGACGCCGCCCAGAAGGAAAAGGAAGCCGAGAGGCAGAAGAGCCTGGCCGACGCGCTGAAGAAGGCGCGGGCCAGCCGCGAATCCGCCGACCTCGCCCTGAAGGAGGCCCAGGACCGCAACCGCCCCGCCGATGACACCATCCGTGGCCAATACACTGCCGCTCTGCAGGACCTGCTGGCCGCGCTGGCCATCGACCCAGGCAACAAGGAAGCGGGCGACGAGAAGCTTCGCGTGGAAAAGTGGCTGGCAGACTACGAGGCCGGCCGCGAGCGCAACCGCCAGCTCAAGGACCTGGGCGACAAACTCGTCGAACTGCGCGCCCGTGCGCAGGCCGCCCGGACTCTGCTGGTCAAGGCTGACCAGTTCGAGGCGGCCAAGAACCCCGTGCTCGAGGTCATCCGCCTCTCAGACTTGGCCCTGGCTGTGCCCCTCTCCGACGAACAGGCGGCCAAACTCAAAACTGAGGCCGCGGGTGCCAAGGCGGACGTAACACTGGAGTACGCCCGCCAGGCTCTTTCCCAGGAGCCACCCAAGTTCGAGGTGTGCGACCTGATGCTCAGTATCGCCGAAATCACGGGCCAGCGCGGCGACCAGGTCAAGAAACTGCGGGCCGACTTCACGGAGAAGGAGGCGGCCTTCTCGGGCTTCCAGCGCCTGCTCAAGACGGCCGAAGACGCCGTGGGCTCCTCAAGCTGGACCATCGCCGTCGAGTACGTGGCCAAGGCCATGAAGGAAGCTGAGGCCAGCAAGTATGCTACCGCACGCGACAAGGCCCGGCTCGCCCAGCTCTGGCAGTTTGCAAACCTTGAGGAAATACACGCGCGCGAGGCAACAGCCACCACCAGCGACCAGGTGGAAGCGATTCTCGGCGCCTATGAGAAGCTCTATCGCGAGACGATCAAGGATCCCGACTACGTCCAGCGCGCCGAGGGCTACATCGCGGCCATCCGCTCGCGCCTGGGCGTCGTTCTGCTTGAGGAGTCGCGCGGCACCGAAGATGCCGTGGCCGTCGACTACCTCAAGCGCGCCCTGATCTACCTCGTGGAGAAGGCGCACCGCGCCGAGGCCCAGGGCCGACTCGACGAAATCACGGCGCGCAAGGCCCTGGCCGACCTCTCTGATCGCCTGGTGATTCTGCCGCGCGGAAGCTTCATCGTGGGTTCCCTGCGCGACTCCGATAAGAACCGCCAGCGCACGGTGGAGCAGCAGAAAATCCTGTTCATGGACCGCGTACCCGTGACCAATGCCGAGTTCCTCAAGTTCGTAGCTGATGAGGGCTACAGCCAGCCCCGCTTCTGGGACGAAGAGGCACTGCCCCTGGTCAAGAACTTCGTGGACACCACCGGCAAGCCGGGACCCAAGGGCTGGGTCAAGGGCGGCTTTGACCCAAGCCAGTCCAGCTTGCCCGTCACGGGCGTGAGCTGGTACGAAGCACGCGCCTACGCCCGCTGGGCCAAGAAACGCCTTCCCACTCCCGACGAATGGGAAATCGCGGCCGGCGCCCCCAACGCCAACCAGCCCTCCGACCAGGGCGATTACCCCTTCGGCAAGCGCGAAGACGCCCCGCTCATTGGCGTGCCGCGCCTGCGGGAAGTGGGCACAGCCGAATGGGCCAAGAACGCGCTGGGCGTTTACGACCTGGGCTGCAACTGCGCCGAATGGACCGACGGAGCCTTCAGCCCAGGTCGCGCCGTGGTCAAAGGCGCTGAAACCGGCCTGAGGCCCGATCTGTTTCTGGGCTATGCCCGCCGCGCCAAGAACAGTTCGGCCCAACTGGCGGATCGTTCGGCGGGGCGCGGCTTCCGCTGCGTGCAGGAGTATCAGCCGAAGAAGGACGGGTAATGAGGAATTGGACTTCGCCCCGTGCCGGATCGGGGGCGTCAGGTGGCAAATACATGGAATCATCCCAGTCAGAACGGACCGCTTCAGGGGTGCATCGGGTTCAGGGTGCCCCGCCGAAGGAGTCTCTTGCTGCAGGCCGCCGGGTTTACGTGCCTGGGGACTGCGCTCCTTGCCTTCCTGGAAAGTCGGCACTTCGACCTTTTCGGCGGCCTGCTGAAGGCAGGCGCAGTTCAACGTTGGCCGCGTTGTGCGCGCTAGCGGCCCTGGTGCTGGCCTGCTCGGCCTGTTCGACCATCGAGACGCCCAACCTCGAAGCGGACGTCAAGAACGAGAAGATAGTGCCCGCGGGCTGGCAGCCCCTGGGCCTGCGCGTTGGCCTGGCTCCCTGCGTGCTGGAGCTGGAACTCAATCCTGAAAAGACCAACGTCGAGGACACCAAGCGCTGGGTGCTGGCCCCCAACCCCGAGCAACTCAACGGGCCCACGGGCATCCACAAACGCCTGCTGGACGTGCTGGTGAAGTATCGCATGTTCGAGCGCATCGAGCCCATCGAAGGCGCGCGTCCCAATTCCACGCCCGAAGAGCTGCGTCGCCTCGCTCTGGCGCAGGGGCTGGATGTCGTCATGCAGCCTTCCGTGCGCCGCCATGATGTCGGCTACATCGAGAGCAACGGCGCCTACGCCTGGAACATGTTCATCTGGTGGATGATGAGCCCTGTTTTCACATGGTGGATCGCCGACGAGGATTTTGACGTCAACGTTCACATTGACCTGAGGCTCTACCCCACCTCCACGGGCAATCTCGCCCTGGGCAAGCGCCTGGCGCCCAAGGAAACTTTGGTGCGCAGCCTTGACGACTTTGACCACGGCTTCAACGCGCTCTCCATCTTCAGCACCCCCGGCTACATGGGCGAGAGCAACTGGGTCAAAGTCGGCTCGAAGATGATTCCCATCGGCGAGTGTGCGGCCCACAAGCAGGCCCTGCGCTTTGTCACACAGGACCTTTCCCGCAAACTGGAAGATCCCGACTTCCTGGGCGACTTGCGCCGCCGCGCCGGGGTGATTGTCGGCGTGGACTCCCAGGGGCGGCCCGGCCTGCCCATGACGCGCTACGCCGAAGCCGACGCTACGGCCCTTTCGCGCTTTGCCCTGACGGCCACGCGGCGCCCCCTGACCGAGGGGGCCGTCACCACCCTCACGGGCGCTGCCGCCACACGCGCCGCCGTGATCGAGGCCATCGGCAAGGTCACGCCCCTGGCGCGTGGCAACGATGAGTTCTTCCTCATGTTCTGCGGCACCGGCACATTGACGCAGGACGGCCGCCTCGGCCTGGCTTTGGCCCAGCCTCCGGTCTCGGCGGCCGATACGCCGCTGGAGATCACGCCCCTGATCGAGCTGGTGGACGCCGCGCTGGAAGAGCGTCCCCGCACCCTGGTGCTCTATCTGGATTGTTCGTTCCTGGCGCGAGGCGATTCGCGCTGCGCCGTGACGGACGCGCTGTTGGCCAAGCTGCCGGCGCGGGCGGAGAACGAAAAGCCCCACTCGCTGCTGGCCCCGATCTTCCAGCTTTGCGCCGAGCGCGGCACACGCCTTGTGGTGCTGAGCGCCACGGGCGCGCAGGTGGGCCTGCCTTCGGCCGAGCGCGCCCTTGAGATGGAGGAACTCGGCGGCGGCCTGTTCACGGCCTTCGTGCTGGAGGCCCTGTCGGGCAAGGCGGATGCGAACAAGGACCGCGACGTCAGCGTCGATGAACTCACGGCCTATGTCCTGGCCAAGGTCAGTCAGATCGCGGACCTCGAGGGCGTGAATCAGAGGCCCTTCGTTTTCACCGACGACGACCGCAGGACCTACGAGCTTCCCAGCGGCAAGAAGTAGCGCCCGGAAAACTTTTCCGTCGCGGCGCACCGAACTTCCCGGTGCGCCGCTTGCTCACATGGGGCAGGCGCCTTTGGCACGGCGGCTGCTATCCCTCCCGCGTCAGATTGCGGAGAGGGCCATGCTCCACGGAATCGGGGTTTCCTGCACCGGCGCGCACGTCGAGATGGCGCGCCTTGAGAACCTCGCCAACAACCTCGCCAACCTGCGCACACCAGGCTTCCGTCAGGACCTGCTCAGCTTTATGCAGCGCCCGCCCGCCAGTCTCGCCCACGACAGTGGCCCCGATGCCCAGGACCACCGGCACAACCTGCTCGACTTGCAGGGAGGCGGCGTGCAGCTGGCGCAGAGCCGCGTCGATGGGCGCCAGGGCGCCTTGGAAACGACGGGCAACGAGCTGGACTTCGCGCTGGAAGGGCGGGGCTACTTCATGCTCGAACATGCGCGCCACGGCCGCGTTTACTCACGCGCGGGCGCCTTCACCCAGGATAAGGACGGATTTCTGATCAGCCGCGACGGCCAAAGCTTCGTGCTGGACCACGAGGGCCGGCGCCTGAACCTGCGCGAGCTGGGCCGGGCCCTTGGAGTCTCCGGCGCGCGTCTTGAAGTCAGTGAGGACGGCAGCCTCGCCGTCAGCGGCAACGGCGGCGCCGCGCAGACCGGGCGAAGACTGGGCCTCGCCGAGTTCAGCGAGCAGGACGAAGCCCGGCTCTCAAAGCTGGGGCATACGCTCTTGATGGGTCAAGGGGCGCGGCCTGCGCAGTCCGTACGCGTGAAGCAGGGCGCGCTCGAAATGAGCACGAGCGACGCGACCTTGCTGATGGCCGAGATGGTGAACGTGAGCCGCGCGTACGAGGCGAACATGAAGCTGCTCAAGCTGCAGGATCAGACCCTGGGCGAATTGATCAACAACGCGGGCCAGCAGCCCGCCTGATATCGGGAGAGCCTCATGGCCATTCGAGCCTTGCACACGGCGTCCTCGGGCATGTCGGCCCTGCAGACGCAGGTGGATGTGATTGCCAACAATCTGGCCAACGTGAACACCGTGGGCTTCAAGCAGGACCGCGCCAACTTCGCTGACCTGCTCTATCAGGAAGTGCGCCGCGCCGGCCTGCGCCAACCCGAGGGCAACACGGCGCCCGTGGGCCTCAGCATCGGCTCGGGTGTCAAGCTTGACAGCATCGACAAGGAGTTCCGCCAGGGCGGCATGCGCGTAACGGGCAACAACTTCGACATGGCGATCGAAGGCGACGGCTTCTTCCAGATCCTGATGTTCAACGGACAGACGGCCTACACACGCTCAGGCAACCTGTTCCGCGACAAGGACGGCAACCTGGTCACCGCCGGCGGCCTCAAGCTCCAGCCCAACATCACAATTCCCGCCGAGGCGACGGGTATTACGGTCTCCGAGGACGGACGTATCAGCGCGATCATGCCCGGCCAGTCCAACGCCGATGAAATTGGCCAGATCGAACTCGCCCGCTTCGTCAACCCAAAGGGCCTGCAGGCCATCGGCGACAACCTGTTCCTGGAAACGGACGCCAGCGGCAGAGCCGAAACCGGGAGCCCCACGACATCGAGCTTCGGGCGCATCCGCCACCAGGCCCTGGAAGAAAGCAACGTCGAGGTCGTCAAGGAAATGGTCGACCTGATCAGCGCCCAGCGCGCTTACGAAATCAACGCCAATGCCATCAAGTCCGCCGACGAAATGATGCGCGTGGCGAACAACCTTCGCGCCTGATGGAGCCTCGACATGAAAGTCCTCGCGCTTGCCCTGCTGTTCTGCGCTCCGCTCTTTTCCCAGTCGGGCGCCCTGGCCCAGGTCGTGCTCGCCGACCGCGTCCGCGTCGACAGCGCTTACGTCAGCCTCGCCCAGCTCGGCACCCTCAGCGGAGATGCGGCCATGGTTCAGGCCGCCTCGGCCGTGCTTCTGGGCAAGGCGCCCGCTGCGGGCGAAACCCGCGCCATCGAACTGGCCTACATCCGCACGCGCCTGCTGCAGAGCGGCGTGGAAGCCGACAAAGTAGCCTTCTACGGCTACACCCGGCCCCTCGTCGTGGGCGCCTCGGCACAGAGCACGGAGTCTTCAGGCGAGTACCGCTCGCCTCCTGACGATGAGGGGACCCGCCGGGCGACCACCCCCACCAGGGCGCCCGCAGTCACCTCAACTCAGGAAGCGCTGCAAGCACCCGCAGGCCAGAACGAACTCGTGTGTGACGCGCTGGATCGCCTCAAACGGCGCCTGCAAGCCAAGCTCACGCCACCCCAGGGAGAAATTGAAGTCCGTGAGCTGTCCCGCAGCCGCTCTCTCCTGGCCGTTACCCACGGAACGCTGCTTGAGGTCAAGACGCGCCATGCGCAGGAAACCCTGGGCAAGCTGGACTACGAGCTGACCGTGGACATCGATGGCCACACGGTGAGCGGCCTGACTTTGAGTGTGGAAGTGGGTGTGCGCATGATGTGCATGGCCCTGACGCGCGACGCCCGCGCAGGTGAGCGCCTCACTCGTGACATGTGCGAGCCGCGCGAGCACTTTACGACGCGCCCCTTTGCGGGCCTGTCCACCGTCGAAGCCGCCCTCGGCCGCGAACTGACGCGCGCGCTTCGCGCCCAGGACTGGCTGACCGAGTCCAACACCAAGCCTGCTCTGCTGGTTCGCAAAGGCGAAAGCGTGACACTGCGCGCCCCCCTGCCCGGCGGCGGCGTGCTCTCTACTACGGCCATAGCCATGGAATCCGGCGCCACGGGCGAGCGCATCCGGGTGCGCCGCGCCAAAGATGCAGGCCCGGCCGTCGAACTTGTGGCCCGCGTGACAGCCGCGGGCGAGTGCGAAGTGGACTAACGGGCGCCTGGCGCCCCTTCCGGAGCAGACCATGACCAGAATCCTCTTTCTGATGTTGATTGCCTGCGCGCCGCTTTCCGCCCAAGCCCTGTTCAAGGCCGCCACGGAGCAGGACGGCAAGCGCAGCAGCTACTACACGCTGGAACCGGAGAAGCCCCGCGGCTGGCGCGTGCACGACCTGATCCAGATCCGCATCGGCGAAAAGGTCAGTGCTCGCCGCAGCGACAGCCTGGAAACAGCCAAACAGGCCGATGTCCAGGCCCAGCTCAAGGACTGGATCGCCATTGACGGCGGCACAGGAAACCTGGTCAGCGCTGCGCCCTCTTCGCCGGGCATCAGTCTCTCCGCGGATTACGAAGCCCGCAACGATGCCGCGCGCAACCGGCAAAGCCAGTTCTCTGACGTAATCACGGCTGAGGTCGTGCAGGTGCTGCCCAACGGCCACCTCGAAGTGCGGGCCTTCAAGGAAATCACAGTCATGCAGGACACGGAGCGTGTCGAGTTGACCTGCCGCATCGACCCCGAAATGGCCGACAGCCGCACCAAGAGCATCGATGCCAGCAAGTGCTTTGGCCTGCGCATCCGCTACACCGGCGAAGGCGACGTAAGTGACGGCGCGCGGCAGGGCTGGCTGACCAGCCTGCTCAACTTCCTGTGGCCGTTTTGACTCTGGCACAGAGCCTGCTTCTGCATCGGCAAGTCGCGCCCCGAGCGCGCCAACCAGTGAGGCACACCATGCGGCGGAAGATTTGTTTTCTCCTCGCGGTCTTCTTGTTCTGCGGCACGGCCCTGGCCCAGGAGGTCAGCGTGCGCGTGAAGGACATCGTGACCTACAAGGGCACGGCCGACTCCCAGCTCACGGGCGAGGGCCTCGTCGTGGGGCTCAAAGGCACCGGCGACGACAAGGATGCCAAGACCCTGCTCATGCTTCAGGCCATGTCGTCCAAGCTCAACCAGTCCAAGCTGCCGGCCGCGGCCTACGCCACGAAGAACGTGGCGCGCGTGATCGTCAGTGTCGAGGTGCCGGCCTTCAAGGGTTATGCCGGCCAGACCCTTACCTGCCGCGTCAGCGTGGCTGACAAGTCAAAGTCGCTTGAGCACGGCACGCTCTTTCCCACCCTGCTCTTTTTCAGCCTCGACGCGGGGGACAAGACGGAGTACGCCACGGCCTCAGGCAGGATCACGCTGGCCCAGGACGGCGACAAGCCGCGCAACCCCGTCAACGGCACGGTGTCGGGCTCGATGCTTCAGGACATCAAAGTCGAGTTCTTCGCGACGCGCGTGGATGATTACGGCAAGCGCCACGAAAGCGTGACGCTGCTGCTTACGCACCCGGACAGCGCCACGGCCAACGAAATCGCCTCGCGCATCAATGAGGCGCGGGCGCTCAACGCCGACGTTTCCCGGGAGAGAGGCGCGCCCGCCAACCTGGCCCGCGCGCTCAATGATGGCGTGGTCGAGGTCACCATCCCTCCCGCCTTCCACGGCGACGAAATGCGCTTCAAGGAACTGGTCGACTCGCTCAGCATCAACCCCGACCTGGTGGCGGTCGTGACCATCGACGAAACGACAGGCGTGATCGTGTTTTCCGGCAATGTACGCGTGCTGCCCGGGGCGTTCACGGTGCGCGGCATCAGCGTGACCATCGGCGCCGGCGGCGAGGTTCCGGAGAAACCCGAGCCCGGCACCAGCGTGAAGTCCGCGACAGTGCCCCTGAGCCGCCCCAACGTGCAACTGCGTCAACTGATTGACACGTTCAACCTGCTGAAGCTGGACGCCGGCGAGAAGGTCGCGGTCATCCGCGCCCTGTCACAGAACGGCATGCTCCAGGCAAAGGTGCGTTATGAATGACGCCGCCACGACTCTGGCTCGCCCCACGGCGCGCATCTCCGGCCAGTGGGAAGATCTGGCCCCATGGCCCCTGAGCGCCGAAGAGCGTGCCGCCGAGCTGGCCGCGCGCCGCGAAGTCGAACAGGTGGCGGCCGACTTCGAGGCCTTCTTCCGGCAGATGCTCATGAAGGCTCAGCGCCAGACCCTCGAGAAGAGCGAACTCTTCAGCAGCGGCATGGCCGAGGACATCGCCTCATCACTGCTCGATCAGCGCCTGTGTGAACTTTCGGCGGGCCGGGAAGGCGGCGTTTCGCGGATGGTCCGCGAGAGCCTGATCTCGGGCCTCGATGGCGTAGCTCACGGCGCCCTGCGCCAGACGCTGCGCAAAGCCTATGGACTCAAACCATGAGCGACCTAACCCCCCTGCTGGAGACCCTGCGCGGCCTGGCCCGGACGCAGGACGACCTCAAGGCAGCGGCCCTGGCCAAGCGCGACGCACTCACGGCCTGCCGCCTCTCCGAAATCGAACAGGCCACCGCTCGCGAAGAAGAGGCCCTGGCCCGCCTGGCTCCCCTGGAAAGCGCGCGCGCTGCGGCACTGGCGCGGCTCCTGCCCGGTGAAAGGCACCCGCGGCTCAGCCTGCTCCTGCCTCAGGCCGACGGCCCCGAGCGACTCGAGCTGGAGGCGCTGCGCGAACACCTGCGGCGCGGCGCGGGTGAAGTCGCGCGCGTGAACCGCCTCAACGCGCAACTGAGCGAGCAGGCCTTGACTCACTTCGCCGGCTACGTGCAGGTGCTGGCTCACTCCGGGCTGGGCAGCGAGCAGCAGGTTTACACCCGCAAAGGCGCGCCGAGCCAGTTCGCAGCGAGCGCACTGGTTTCGCGCAACGCCTGAAAAGGAACTGTCATGGGCCTGTTCTCCGCACTCGATATCGGCAAGTCCGCGCTGGCGGCGCAGGCAGCGGCGCTGCAGGTGGCGGGCAACAATGTCGCCAACGCCGCAACGCCGGGCTATTCGCGCCAGCGGGTAAACTTCGAGCCGCTCGACTCAGCGCGGCACGGACAGGCCTTCACCGGCCTGGGCGTAGGCATGCGCGGGGTGAGGCGCATCGTCGATCTCGCCGTGGAGCAGCGCCTGGCCGAGGCCACGAGCCGTCTGGGCGCGCTTAATGCCTCGCAGCGCGTGCTGCAGCGTGTGGAGGCCTCGTTCAACGCACTGTCGGATCAGGCATTGCCGCGCCAGCTTTCAGCATTCTTCAGCGCAGCCCAGGAATTGTCCCGCGCGCCGGGGGATGTCGCGGCGCGCCGCGTGTTCCTTGAGCGTGCCCAGGGCGCGGCACAGGGTTTCAACCAGATCGCCCAGGGCCTTGCTTCCTCGCGCCGGCTTGCCGGTGATGAATTGCGCGCAAGCGCCGCCGATGCGTCGCGACTGCTGAGCGAGGTCGCGTCCCTCAACGAGGGCATCACGCGCCTCGAAATCGGTGGAACGGCGGCGGGCCAGGCCAACGACCTGCGTGACAAGCGCGGGCAAAAACTTCAGGAGTTGGCGCAACTGCTGGATTTCCGCGCCGTCGAGCAGCGCAACGGCAGCATGGACATCACCAGCGGCGGGCAGATGCTCGTTCGCGGCGCCACGGCCTTTGGCCTCAGGGTGGAAGACGGGCCCGAGGGATCCCTGCGTCTGACCCTGGCCGAGGGCGGCCAGACGCTGGCCCCCGCGGGCGGCTCGCTGGGCACCCTGCTTCAGGCCCACGGCCAGACCCTGCCGCGCTTTGCGCGAGAGCTCGACCGACTGGCACAGGGCTTCATTCAGGCCGTGAACGCTGCCCACGCGCAGGGCGCCGCCGCGGGCGGGTTTTCCATGGCGCAATCGCGGCCTTTTGCGGCCGCCCACGCCCTGAGCGACATTCCCCTGGCGGTGTCGGGTCAGGCGCAGCAGACCTCGAGCCTGGGCGGCTACATCGTGGATCCCGCGCTCAAGGGCTACCCGGCGTCTGTGGGCGGCTCGCCCACGGCCTTTGTAGGGGCGCGCGTACTGATGACCAGCGGCGCACGCGCCGGCGAGTTCGCCATGATCCGCGAATACGACCCCGCCTTGGGGCGCATTGGCTTTGAGCCCCCCATGAGCGGCATTGCCACGGGCGACAGCTTCCAGATTACCAGCCTCGATTCGCCCCTGAAGCACGGCAGCCTCGATCTGGTGGTGGCCAATCGCGCAGCCGGCAGCGAAGAACGCTTCGTCATTTCCCTCGACCTCGACCAGCGGCCCACACCTCCGGCCACCAACGACACCACCCTGGCCCAGCTCGTCGATGACATCAACGGCCAGTTGCGCGCGCGGTTTGGCACCGGAGCGTCCCTGGGTGCCCGCGTCACGCCCGACATGCGACTGGAGATCGCGTCCACTTCGCCGGATGTCAGCTTTCGCTTTGAGAACGACAGCAGCGGTTTTGTCGCGGCCTCGGGCCTCAACACTCTCTTCAGCGGCCACAATGCATCCAACATCGCACTGGAAGACCGTCTCCAAGCCGATCCATTGCGCCTCTCTGCGGGGCTGCAGCCCGGAGACAACAGCGCGGCGCTGCAGATGGCCGCCGTGCAGCAGTGGCAGTTTCAGCCCGGCGTGACGCTGGAGCAGTACTTCGAGGGCATGGCGGCGGCCCTGGGTGTGCAGGGCGCTGAAGCCCGAGAGCTGGCCGAGAACCAGGATGTGCTGGTGCAGGCCGCCAAAGCCGAGCGCGAAACCATCAGCGGCGTGAACATCGACGAAGAGGCCGTGTCGATGATGACCCATCAGCGCGCGTTCCAGGCCGCGGCGCGCTTCATCAGTATCGTGGATCAGTTGATGGCCACACTGATGCAGTCCATCTGAAGGAGCTCCCATGGCCATCTTCGGACCCCACCTCGCACGCTCCACACCCCTGACTTCCGGCGAAGGCCTGCTGCGGCACCTCGCCGCCCAGAACCGCCGCATCGACACTGCCGCCGCCCAGCTCTCCAGCGGTCGGCGTATCGGCTCGCTCAGCTTTGACCCTCAGGGCGCGGCGGCCTGGCTTTCGCTGGAATCGCTCCAGCGCCGCAACGTCCAGTTCAACCGCAACGCCGAAGACCTGCGCCAGCGCTACAACCTCGCCGACAGCCAGCTCTCCGAGGCCGGCGATATTCTTTCCAGGCTCAAGGGCCTGGCCCTGCGCGAAAGCAACGCCTCGGCGGACGCCCAGACCCGCGCCAACAGCGCGCGGGAGGTGGCCGCCCTGCGCCAGGCCCTGCTGGATGTGGCCAACGCCTCCCACGGCGGGCAGAGCCTGTTCGGCGGGCCGGGCGCGGCCTTCACGGCCTTGGGCAAGGCCGTGCGCCTTGGTGGCAGGCAGGCCCCCAACCGCGTGGAGGTCGGACCGGGTGTCAGCCTCGAGAACTCGCTGCGCGCCGAAGAAGTGTTCGGCCCGACCGTGACGCTGGCAGGGCGCGATCTCAACGCCCGGGCCTCCCTGGGCGATGTCACGCCCGTGGGCGCCAGACTGGCCGCGACTCCCTTGTCGGCCCTGAATCACGGCGCGGGCGTGGACAGCGCGGGCCGCCTGCTGATCGACGTGATTCCTGATGCCGGCACCGGGGCGCGCATGAGCTACAGCCTCGATCTCAGCCACGCGCGCACCATCGAGGACGTAGTCGTCGCGCTCAACAACCTGCGCGATGCCTCGGGCGCCCAGCTCTTCTCGGCCGGTCTTGAAACGGCGGCCTCCACCGGCCTGCCCCAGGGCTCGCAGAGCGCCGCCAGCTTCATTCGCCTGGCCGTGTTTCCGGGTGGCCCACTCGATGGCGGAGCCCTTTCGCCCAACGCCCGCATCGTGATCGCCGACGAACCCGGTCGCAATACGGCGCGCGACCTCGGCCTTTCCACGGCCGCCTTCAGTCACCTGTTCCAGAGTGAAGATCTCTCGGCACTGGCGCCCTTTGCCGGGCCCATCAACTTCAACATGCAGGCCAACGGTCAGACGCTGCCCCTGAGCGTTTCACCGGCCGCGCCCGGCGGCCTGACCGAGCTGGCCGCCGCGCTCGATGCCGCCATCTCCGCCACGCTCGCCGGGGCGTCCATCGGCAACATGTCTGTGACGGTCAGCGCCAACACCGGCAACGGCACGCTCCAGTTCTTCGTCAGTGACAGCGGCGGCGCGGGCTATTTCGCGCTCGAGGCCACCAACGACGCCGCCGCCGACCTTCGCCTGCACCGCGGCACCAGCCTGGCCGGCCCCGGCTACCTTTCCGGCGCGGCGGCATTCTCCACCGACGAAGCCCTGCTGGGCCGTGACCTCACCCCCGCATCCTTCAATCTCACACGACTTTCCGATCTCTTTGGCGGTGCCGGCCTGCGCCTGGAAACAGACGCCGCGGGTTTGCCGCGCTCGCCCCAGGGCCTGCGCATACAAAACGGCGACCTCAGCGCCGTGATTGACCTCAAGCCGCTGATCGAAGATCCCGCGGCGACACTGCACGATCTGGCGGCCGCCATTTCCCGTGCCGGAGTCGAAGTCGACGCCCGCCTGGCTCCCAACGGACGCCACATCGAGCTCGTCAGTCGCCTCTGGGGCGCGGCACTCAGCGTGGAGGACTTCAACGGCACACTGGCCAGCCAGCTCGGCCTGACGCGGAATCTGCCCGATGCTCAGAGCGCCGACCTGAACGCGGGACGCGGCATCGACAACATCCCCGGCGCTGATTTCACGCTGATCAGTTCCGGCGGGCACCCGGTGCCGGTGGATCTCGCCCAGGCCCGCACGACCCGTGAAATCGCCGCCGCCATCAATGCCGCCGCCGACAACGTCAATCCCTCCGGTGGCCGCTACTTCACGGCCGCCGCGCTGCGCCGCCGGGAGTTTGACAGCGCCGTCGTCACTTCTCCGGCAGCGGCATTCAACTTCAGTGTCAGCTTCAACGGAGAGCCCGCGCGCAGCATCAGCGTGCCCGCGCTCGGCGGCCGCACGCTCACCCAGCTGGCAGGGGAGATGGAGCAGGCCCTGGCGCGCGCGGCACGCCAGAGCGGCCTCGATGGCCTCACTGTTTACGTCCGCGCCCACACCGGCGGCTTCCTTCAGCTACGGATTGAGGATGAGTCGGGGCTGGCCCGCGCCGGTTTCAGTGGCCCCGACGCCGCGGCCCTGGGTCTGGGCGGCACGGCTTCGGCGCAGGGCGAAGTGCGCCTGCTCAATGAGCAGTCAAGTGAGCGACTCGTAGTACGCGACCACACCTTCAATACAGCGACCTACCAGCCCGGCGGCCCGCAGCCCCTGGCGCAACAGACGCCAGGGGCCTCGACGGCCGACGACCTCGGCCTGGGCGGCAGCTTTGACGTGACCACGGGGCGCTTCGAGGGGCGCGACCTCGCCCCGCGCGCCATGCGCTCCGATGGCGCCTTTGACGTCCTGGCTGAACTGCAGCAGGCGCTGGAGGGCAACCAGCCTGCACTCGTGGCACGCGCCATGGAGAAACTGGACGTCGCGCTGAACCGCGTGCTGGACCAGCGAGCCGAGGCGGGGGCGCGCTCGCAGCGGCTGGAACTGGCCCAAGGCCGCATCGAGGCCGAGAATACGTCCCTGGCCGGCCTCTCCGCCGAGGTCATGGAGACCGACCTCGCCAAAGCTGCTTCGGACTTCCAGCAGGCCCAACTCGTGCTCAATGCGGGCCTGCAGGTCACCGCCCAGATTTCACGCGTAAGCGTGCTGGATTACCTCTAGCCCCGCGGCCAGGCCGCCCCCGGAGAAGACACCATGAACACGACCCTTGAAACCAGGCAGATCAAGACGGCGCGCTTTGGCGCCATCGAGGTGGACGAAAGCCGCATCTTTCACTTCAGCGAGGGGCTACTGGGCTTTGGGCACCTGCACGACTACGCGCGCTTGCCCGGCCCGGACTGCACGCCCCTGGAGTGGCTGCAAAGCTGCGAAGACCCGGAGCTGGCCTTCCTGATCATGAACCCCCTGCTGTTCAAGGACGATTACCGTGTGCCCGTGACTCCCGAAGAACTGGACCTCCTGGGCCTGCCCGGACCCGAGGCCGGCGAGGTGCGCGTGATTCTGGTGGTGCCCCAGAATCCCGCATTGATGACGGCCAACCTGCAGGGGCCGCTGGTCTTCAACCCCGCCACGCGCCGCGCCCGCCAGCTGGTGCTGGCAGGTCCGGAATTTGTCACGCGCTTCCGGGTGTTCGCGGATTGAACCGCCGTGCTACACTCTGCCCGTCAGGGGCCCCCTTCGCGGCCCCCTGAGCCCGGCGGAGCAGCCATGCTTGTCCTGACGCGGCAGGTCAACGAATCCATCGTGATCGGCGATGACATCGAGATCACCATCGTCGCCATTGCGGGAGACAAGGTGCGGCTGGGGATCAGCGCGCCCGCCCGCGTCGCGGTCCACCGCAAGGAAATCGCTCAGGCCATCAAGGCGGAAAACCTGAAAGCGGCCGGGGCTGACAGCCAGCATGTAGGCGACCTTTCGAAGCTGATGGGCAAAAAGCAGCCGGGCGAGGGTGGAAAGCCGGGCCAGCCTGCGTAAACTGAGCGTTTCGCTTCGCGGAGACGGCGGGAATTGAAGACGGTCACGCTTGACTGGAAGGGCTGGTGGCTGCTCAAGCAGCCCATGACAGAAGCGCCGGAAATGGCGCTGAAGGCCACCGTTTACGCTGTCGTCGGCGCCAAACTGGACAAGACGCCCCAGGGCATTGCCTGCTCAAAGCGCGAGATCATCATGCTGGGCGCCCACCGCGGCGAGCCCCTGCGCGAGTTTCTGGTCAATCTTCAGAAGTCGGCCATGGGCCACTTCATCCGTACCCGCGCCGCCGAAATCAAGAAGCACCCCATCGTGTACGTGGCCAAGGTCGATGAGAACTGGGACTTCGCCGAGCAGGCCGCCCTGGTCAGCCTCCTGTACGACAACCTGCCCTTTGCGCCCAAGCACTTCGCAATGCCGGCCAAGTATTCCGGGCCGCCCCTGAAGCTGATCAATGCCGGGCGCACCTTTGGCCTCAAGCCCGAATACGCCCACGGCGGCACCGACGACGGCGAGGGCGAAAGCCGCCGCCTGGACTCCAACGCCACTCACAACCCCGACGCCGATGCCGCCATGTCCGCGGCCATCGCCGCCGAGGTCCAGGCCACGCGCAAGGTCTCGCGCGAAGAAATGGAAGTGCGCGGCATTGCCACGGAGAAAGTGGCCAAACCCCCGGGCATGATCGAGACCGAACGCGTCGAGAAGGTGCCCCTGGTGCTCGCTACAGAACGCATCGACAAGCCGCCGGAGCTGTCCGACCGGCTCAAGAAGACCGAATCCGGCGAGACAAGCCACGGCGACACCAGCACCGCGACCAAGAGCGACGAAACTGAAATTGACCTGCCCCGTCGCTAGAGACGTTCGTGCCGCCATTGGGCGCCTTGCGCCTGGAAAGCCAAGCGCTTGAACCTTCCTGAAACCATTCGTGTCCTCGCGCTGGGCGACCTGGTGGGCCGCCCGGGTCGCCGCATTCTGCGCGAGCGCCTCAAGGCACTGCGCGCCGAGCGCGCGCTGGATTTCGTCATCGTCAACGTCGAGAACGCCACCAACGGCGCCGGCACCCGCCCTAAGGAAGCCGACGAGATTCTCGCGGCCGGCGTGGATTGCATGACCAACGGCGACCACATCGTCGACCACCCGGAAATCAACGATTACCTGGAGCGCGAGCCGCGCCTGCTCCGCCCTCTCAACTACCCCCTGCCGGGCCGCGGCGCACATGTGTATGAGCCCCGACCCGGGCTCAAGATCGGCGTGCTCTCCGTTTGCGGCCACGTGTTCATGAAGGCGCCGCAGAACACCCAGCCCGCCTTCGTCGCCCTCGAACCCAACCTGCTTCGTCTGCGCTCGGCCACGCCCATCCTCTTCGTCGATGTCCACGCCGAGGCCACGAGCGAGAAAGTTGCCATGGGCTGGCACCTCGACGGCCGCGTCAGCGGGGTCTTTGGTACCCACACCCATGTGCAGACGTCCGATGCCCAGGTGCTGCCGCGCGGAACGGGCTACATCACCGACTTGGGCATGACGGGCCCCCATCTTGGCGTGATCGGGCGCGACAAAGACATGGTGCTCAAGAGATTCATGACGGGCGAACAGCGATTTCTGAAGGTGGCCAAGGAGTGGGTCCGCATGAACGGCGCCATCTTCACCGTGGAAACAGCAACGGGCCGCTGCCGTGATGTTGAGCTGTTCAGCGAACAGCTCAACGCCGGCCCCGACCCCGAAGACCCCTGACGCGAATACCCTGTAGAGGTGCGCCTGCCGCGATCAGCGTTCGTGGCAGCCGGCGTCCCGTGCCGCGCCCTGAGGGCGTGCCTGGCCGTCGTAGGTCGAGCTTGCGCTGGTACTGCCGCCGATGTCCACTCCCGGAGAACCGGCCGCCAGGGAGTAGTCGCCCGTGGAAACAGATGTGAACTGCGGCGCGGCATCCAGCGAGTTCACGGCGCCGCCCGTAAGGCCGCGCCAGCCTGTCAGGCTGTAGGAGGCCACCAGGGGTTCTTCGGCCAGTGAGTACGCGCTGAGGCTGTGCAGCACGTTGAAATCCTCGGCCAGGCCCCCCAGTGAGCTAGAAGTGAAGGCAATGGCGCCCCGGGCGCCGCCCACCAGCAGGTTGTGCGAGACGGTATTGCCGCTGCTGCCATCCAGCAGGGCCAAGGCAAACAGGCCCTCAGAGGCCGCGAAGGTCACGGTGTTGTGCAGCAGCCGGTTGTTGACGGAGCCAAAGCCTGCGCCCAGCCCGTCATCGCGAAGCTCGATACCGTGGCCCTGATTGTTGCGCAAAAGATTGTTCAGCACATCGCTGTCGCGCACGGAGCCCAGGCGCAGTCCCGCCAGGGCGTTACCCACACAAAGGTTACGGGCAATCAGGTTGTTGGAGCTGATGTTGTCCTGCCCGCTGCCGCGCAGGTCGATGCCCTGGGCGCCGTTGAAGTGGCAGTAGTTGCCCCGCAGGGTAATGCGATCGCTGCCGCCCGTTACGACGATGCCGGCCTGCATGCAGCCCGAGGCCGTGGCGCCCTCCACGGTGATGTCGGCTGCGACATCAACGGCGACGCCGGCTCCTCCGCAATTGGCGCAGGTTACTGCCTGCAGCGCCACAAAGCTGCCGCCGTTCAAGGCAATGCCGGCGCCCAAAGCGTTATGGACGCGCAGGCCGTACAGCGTGAGATAGGTGCAGTTATTCAAGAGCAGACCGTCAGGCGCTGCGGCACTGGTGCCGCTGTCAAAGACTGCGCCAATGCCGCGGATCACCACCGGCTGGGCGAGGGTAGCGGTGATCGTGATGACGGCGCGGGGATAGCTGCCGGGGGCGAGTTCGATGATATCGCCGGACTGGGCCAGGTTGGCGGCGGGTTGCAGCGTGCGAAAGGGCTGGGCCGAGGTGCCGGGGTTGCTGTCGCTGCCCGAGGGCGCCACGAAATAGACAGCGCTGCCGACGGGAGCGGCCGGCGCAAAGGGTGCGTTGCCCGGTCCCAGTTGCAACACTTCAAAGGATGCCGAGACTCGCGTAGGCAGCACAGGGTTGGCGCTGAACGTGAGCGAGTAGGCCGCACCCGCGAGATCAATGGCGAGATTCAAGAAGGTGGCCAGCCCCGCCTGCGCCGTCACGGTCACGGTGCCCAGCAGGGAGGCGCCGGTGGTGCCGCTGCCGGTCGTGATCGAAGCCGTCACTTGCGTGTAGTTATCCTGCGTGTGGCGGGCCCCGGAAATGGAGCGCAGTTCAATCACGGGCTGGCGCGCCAGAGGGTTGCCGGGGGTGGCGCCGCCTGGCTGGGTTAGAATGGCCATGGAGGCAGTGGTCATCCCGCTGCCCACATTGAAGAACTCGCTGGTGGCTGAGAGAAGCGAGGGCGCGGTAAAGGCCAGGCGGTAGGAATTGCCCGGCCGGTCGATGGAGAGATTCGTAAACGTGGCGCGGCCGCCCGAAGCACGAATCGTCGTGGCCCCGGAAAGGGTGGCACCCGCCGTGCCCGTGCCCGGCACGATCGTGGCCGTGACCCATGTGGAGTTGTCGTCCTCGACGCGCGAACCGTCTTCGCGCACGATGGTGACTTGCGGCTGCACACTGAATGCCGCGCCGGGGCCTGCGCTGGTTGAGGGCTGACGGCTCATGACCAGACGCACGGCGGGGTCGGGGGCGGGCTCAAAGATGTCCCAGAATTCAGAGGTAAAGGGTGAAGTGTCCGAGGCAAAAGCCATGGCGATGAACACTTCGGGCCCGCAGCCGCTGACGTGCAGCACCCCGGCCAGCGAGAGCAGGGCGAGCAGCAGCTTCCTGAAGGTGGCGCGGCCCATGGAACCTCTGCGAGTCAGAAATCACATGATAGCGAGCCCAATGCCCCGGCGCCCTACATCACCCGCGCCGATGCATAGCCCACCACCTGATCAAAGTCCCCCGAAGCCGGGCCGCTGGTCGTGTGCTCGAGCAACTCCACCCGCCGCGCCCCAAGCTCGCGTGCCGCAAACAGCATCAGGGCTGTGGCAGCCGCGCCGCACATGGATATGTCGTGATCGACACAAACGTTGAGCAGGCCTTCGGGGTCAAAAGCAGCCAGGCGTTCAAGCGCCAGGTTGTCCTTGGCCAGGGTGACTTCGTGGCTTTCGTAGTGGTTCATGTCGCTGGAAGCCACGAGCAACGTGTGCGCAAGGGCCGGGGCCATGGCGCGCGCAACGGCCTGCAGCGTATCGGCGTCCTGGGGCCCCACGCTGATGACGGCGATGCGCAAGTCTTCGCGCAGCAGGCGCAGAAAGGGCAGGACGACCTCCGCCGCGTGCTCACGCGTGTGCGGCGCGTTGGACGCCACGATGCCCTCAACGCGTCCCAGGGCGGCCGCCAGCTCAGCATCGGCGTTCACTTCGCCCAGGGGAGTCTCCCAGGCGTCGAAGGTAGCCAGGCTGAGCATGGCGCCCCCGGCCTGGTGTTTGGTGTGCAGAATGAGGACGCTCTGAGGAATCTCGACACTGGCGAGCGCGCGGGCGCAAACCTCGCCGGAGTAAATGTAGCCCGCATGGGGAACCATGACACCCAGGGCGCGGGCCTTGGGCCTGGCGGGCGTGCCCAGCCAGCCCTCGATCTGGCGTCGAAGTTTGCGGGGATCGGCGCTGAAGAAGGTGCCGGCAACGGCCGCGGGGCGAATGCTCATGGCGCGGGTTCCCCCTCGCCGGCGCGGGCGACTACGCCCAGGACGCCACCGGCGGACTCGAGGGCCAGAATCAGGGCGAAGATGGTCAGGGGCAGGGGCCAGAACTCCGACAGCGTGCCGAACTTGATGCGCGTGAGCGAAATTCCTGTCAGCACCGAGGCGAGCCCCGTGCCGACGATGACCGCGGGTAGCAGGGCGTAAACGGCCCCCATGCGAAAACGCCGCAGCAACGGGGCCGAGGAATTGCGCAAAAGCCAGGGAAGGCCGCCGGCGGCCAGGACTGAAAGAAACATCAGGGAAAACTTCGCCAGGATTTCCGGTGTTGAGACGGTGATTTCCTGGGGAATCGCCACGGCCCCGCCTTCAGGCACCACAGCCTGAAGCAGGGGCAGGCCAACGCTGATGAGAGGTGCGCCCATGGCTAGATTTCAAGGTCGTCGGCCTGGTCTTCGGGCACCGCTTCAACGATCACGAGGGTGCGCGCCAGGTAATCACCCAGGCGCTGCTGTCGGCCCGTCAACGCCATCATGGCAATGGGCACGAAAAGCAGGGCCCAATGGGCCATCTCCACGATGCGCAGGAGGTTGCGCAAAACGATCTGCCAGGCCGCCGGCTCTTCGCCGTCCGTGTTTACAACGCGCAGATGCAGCAGGGCTTTGCCAAAGGTCTTGCCCCAGAACATCTCGCACAGGATGCCGTAGAGTGCCAGGATGGCCAAGGTGACCAGGCCGGCCTGCATGGCCTCCAGCACGTGGGGCCAGGGCGCGCCCACACTGCCCAGCATGAAGAAACTGTAGGCCTGGCTCCACTCATAGCCGTAAACCGACTTGAGCAGAATCACCGCCGGGCTGGTCACAGCCAGGTCAATCAACAGAGCAAAGAGCCGGCCCAACTGGCTGGCCAGCACCAGGGGCTCGCCCTTGGGCTTGGACTTGTCCTCGCCCGGCTTCTCCAGCAGCTTGGCCAGGGTCTTGTCCAGCTCCGGCGAGCGATTGAGCAGCAGCCATACACCCTGGGCCGCCAGGAGCACGGCCAGAATCAGCAAACCCACAAGCCAGGTCACGAAGGGTCCAAAGCCGCGCCCCCGACCCAGGTCGAGGTCCACGGCCTCGCCAAATACGACTTTGTCCGCCGCCTGGGCCATGCTCAGCCTGATGCTGCCGCCGTCACTGTATAGCGCGGCCAGGTGTCCGCCGTGCGCTGACAGCGAAACGTAACCCGCCATGCTCAACAGCGATGCGGACTTGAACGAGGGCTTGGGCTGCTCAATCCAGTTGCGGCTGTCGTCCATGCGCCAGACTTCCCAGGAGTCCTGGGTTCGTTCTTTCTCGCGCATGGAAAGTGCAATGACGGGCTTGCCCTGAAGAATCGCGAGGGAGGCCGTGCGCACTTCCTTGCGCACGTCACTGGTGATCAGCCCGTCAATCTGCGCCACGCGCACCATGGCCGGCGCCGGCGCGTCCTTCTCCGGCACCGCATCGCGGTCCAAATCGCGGGGAGCCTCGGCCTGGCGCTCGCCCAGGTGGGGCTTGAACGAAATCAGCTTGAGCTGGCCCGAGGTCTTTTCCAGCACCGTAAGCCACAGCCGCCCCTCCGCCGCCACGAGGTCCAGGCTGGCGCCGCGCCGCAGCGTGGAGTGCACCAGGGCGGGCTCTACTTCCGTTTCGGTCAGGGGACGCAGCCGGATCTCCGTGCCGCGCACCCAGCACAGCCAGTCCACCCCGTCCAGGCTGGCCACGACGGGTGAAGCGTTGGATTCGTTGATGCCCAGGTTGCCCCGCGTGACGAGCTTGGGCCAGCCGGCCTGGGTGGGGTCTCCCTGCAGGTCGTACTCGAGATAGTGGGCATCAAAGATGACCAGCGCGCGGCTTTCGCCTTTGAGCGCCAAGGCACCCGGTACGCCGGAAAACTCGGAGCCCTGGGTCACGCGCCCCGCGCGCATCAGCCCGAGGCGGAAGGTGCCCGAGATCTCCGGTTGCACGCTCTCAATGCTCTCTTCGATCAGCAGCGCGTCAGGCGCGGCGGGGTCCTTGACGTCAAGCAGTATGATGCCCGCCAGCCTCAACGTGGGCGAATAGGTCTGCACCACAGCGGCGCCCAGAAAGAGGGCCAGGGCCAGCGCGAAGGTCAACGCGAAGGTCACGCGCACAACGCGTACGCGCCGCTGCTGCTGGAGCAGCCGCTCGCGCAGGGGATCGGGGATGGGGCCAGGGCCAGCCATGGGGCCTTGACGTTACCAGCCGCCGGACGCTTGGCGAGGGCCTGTCTCGTCGCCACGCGGGCTTGGCTTCGAAGGGGCAGGTTTTCCGCCCAGACGGGGCCGGGTTCTTCGTATTATCGGAAGCACGTTTGGGCCCCTGGAGCTGCCATGCATCGAGTCTCACTTGCGCTGCTGTCTCTGCTGGTTGCATGCGCGCCGCTTTGCGCGCAGGAAGAACCCGCCGGCGTCACGGCGGAAGCCGAAAAACTTATCAACCGCATCGCGCAACGGCCGGAGCGCGCCTGGGACTACGCTTGCACTCTGCGCCGCATGGACACGGGCGAAGACGCCGCGAAGCTATCCGCCCTGTTTGAACGGGGCCTCGATCACGAGAACGCCTGGGTGCGCCTGGCCTGCGCGCGCCTGCTCATGGCGCGCGGCAACGGCGAAACCGCCTACGAGACCCTGGGAGCATTGCTGAGCGAATCGGACGCGGCCATCGTGGAAGGCGCAGCCACGCTCATTTCCGACGAATGCCCCGACGATGAAGAACTGGTGGCCAAACTGCGCGAGGCCTGGAAGAAGAGCGCCAAGTGGCCCGCCGGCGCGCGCGTGGCGCTGTCTGAGGCGCTGTTCGCCTGTACCGGCGACAAGCTGGCCCTGGACCAGCTCAAGGACTTCCTGCTGTCGACGGACCATGACCTCAAGGCCCGTGCCGCGCTGTCCCTGGCCGATCTGGGCGAGGTGGCTACGGCACAAGGCCGCATGGAGCAGCTGGCCAAAGAGCCCGGCCAGCTCGGAAGGCTGGCGCGCATCACCAAGGGTATCGTGGACATCCGAGCGAAGATGGAGGAGATCAAGTCAGGCGCCAGGGATCGCAAGGAGCCTCTGATTGCCTCGCAGATTCGCGTGCTGCGCGCCCACTTCGTTGACGACCGCTTCGACTACAAGAACGAGTCCATGCCCCTGACGGTGGACAACCTGATTGACCAGTCCTGTCGCGCCATGACCGCGGCCGTGGACGATTACTGCGACTTCATTACGGCGGCCGAACTCAAGAAGATGGAGGAGGACCAGAGCGGCCGCTACTTCGGCATCGGGGCCTTTGTGGCCAAGGGCCTCGACGAAGAGTACATCCACATCAGCCAGCCCATCTACGCCGGTCCCGCCTACAAGGCCGGCATGCGCAGCGGCGATTTCCTGGTGGGTGTGCTGGACGCCAACGGCAAGCGCATTGACCTCAGAGGCGCCGAAGTGGACGACGCCGTGAGCTACATCAAGGGCCTCGAGGGCACGACGGCCGTGGTGTTCGTGCGTCGGCGCGGCGTAGACAAGGAACTGACCTTCGAAATCAAGCGCCAGCAGATCGAGGTCGACACCGCGCTGGAGGAGATGCTGCCCGGCGGCGTGGGTTACGTGCGCCTGACTCGCTTTGGCTCCAACAGCACGCAGGACGTCGCCAACGCCCTGCTCAACCTCAAGCGCCAGGGCATGACAAGCCTGGTGTTTGACCTGCGCGACAACCCCGGCGGCCAGCTCAGCACCGTGCTGAACATCGCCGACATGTTCCTCAAGAAGAATGACCTGATCTCGACGGCTGGCGGCGTCTGGGGCAACTGGAAGGGCCGCACCATCTACCGCGCCAAGGGCCGCACCGACGAGAACGCCGAGTACTACTTCCCCGATTTGCCGCTACTCGTGCTGATCAACGAAAGCAGCGCCTCGGGAAGTGAGATGCTCTCCGGCGCCCTGAAGGACAACAACCGCGCCCTGGTGGTCGGCCGCCCCAGCTTTGGCAAGGGCATCGGCCAGTCTTTCTTCCGCATCCCCCGCACCGACCGCACCCTCAAGTGCACCGTCTTCAGCTACTATCTGCCCAGCGGCATCTCCATTGACCGCAAGAACGGCGTTGGCGGCGTCACGCCCCACCTCAACGTCGAAGCCGAGTACCTCGAGGGCTGGCAGGTCTACGCCCGCGAGAAACTGCTCAAGTCCAAGAAGCTCGAAGAATACCTCGACACCTGGTATCGCGGCGACAGCAAGGAGAAGCTCATGCGTCTGGCCTCTTTCGATGGCCGGGATGCCAAGGCCTGGCCCGAGTTCGAAAACTTTTACCTCTCGCTTGGAACGCAGCTTTCGCGCGAGGATGTGCGCCGCGAGCTGCGCTTCCGCCTGCGGGTGCGCGTGGCCGATGACCGCGCCTCGGAGTTCACCCAGAATTACCAGGAAGACCCCCAGTTGCTCGCCGGCCTGACTGAACTCTTCAAACAGCAGGGCAAGGACATCAAGTCGGTCTCCGAGTACGCCGCGGTGATTCGCTAACGCGTGCTGTTCAGGGCGGCCGGCGCCTCGCTCCGGCCGCTTCCTGTTTCTTCTTGCGTCTGGCCGCGCCGGACATTGACTTCGGGCTTTCTTCTCTCCCGACCCCGGCCCTTGAAGCAGAAACTGGCCAACCTGCTGAAACGATTCCTGCCGCTGCTCTTTGGAGTGGCGGTGCTGGCCTATTTGTTTGCCTACCAGATTCAATTGGAGGATGTGGCGGTCCAGGCCACGGTGGTCGAGCGCCAGGGGGCCCGCCTCGTCGTCGAACTCGAAGAAGGCCGCAAGACCATCCCCGCCCACGAATTCACGCCGGGCCAAAGCCCTGAGCAGGGCGTCTGGCACAAGCCCGGCGTCCTGACCGTGGCGCGCAAAGTCGAATCCTCAATGTTCTGGATGGCTTTGGGGTTGGGCGGCGTGGGATTTGCCGCGGGCGCCCTGCGCCTTCAATATCTCGTCCAGTTGCTGGGCTACCGCCTGAACTTCCTGCGCGCCCTTATCTACACGCTCATCGGCCAGCTCTACAACAGCGCGATCCCAGGCGGCACTGTCGGCGGCGATGCCGTCAAGGCCCTCTATCTCGCCGGCCATACCCAGCGCCGCGCCCACGCCTTTGCCGCCGTGCTTATTGACCGAATCTGCGGGTTGTTCACCCTGGGCACGTTGGCCCTGGCCGTGCTTTTGCCCAACATCGGCGAAGAGTCCATGCGCGCGGCGGCATTCGTGATCATCGGCTTTCTGGCCGCGGGCAGCGCGGCCGTAACCCTCATGCTCTCGCGCCGCGTGCGAAAGCTCCTTCCTGAGAACGCAGTCTCGCGTCTGCCCTTTCGCGAGGCCCTGAACGCCTTCGACGAAGCGGTGCAGGTCTATCGCGGGCGCATGGGCGGCATCCTCGCGGCGCTGGCCCTTTCGGTGCTGCCGCAATTGGGCTGGATTGCCATGCACGTCGCTCTGGGAGACGGTTTGAACATCACAGCCATTGGCTGGTACGACTATTTCGTGCTGGTGCCCGTTAGCGGCATGGTGGCGGCCCTGCCCATCAGTTTCGGCGGCTGGGGTGTGGGCGAGGCGGCGACCATGTATTTCTTCGGCCTTCGGGGTGTGGCCGCGGAGCCCGCCTTCGTACTCTCGGCTCTGGGGCGCCTGATCCAGTTGGCCTGGGCCCTGGCGGCCTTGCCCGTCAGCTTCTTTCTGCCAAGGCCCTCAGCGGTGGCCGCCAGACTCGAGCAGGAAGCCCTGTCCGCGCATCCACACTGAAAGGCCGCCCATCGACAAGGCGGCCGGGCCATCGGACAATGGCGCCGTGCGCATCGCATACCTGGGACTGAACCCCGAAGAGGCCCGCAAGGCCCTCACTGAAAAAGAGCTGCTCAAGCTCTGGAACCAGCTTCTGCTCATGGCCTCCGGCGACGTCCAGCAGGCCTTGGAGTGGCTCAAGCAACTGGCGGAACGCCACGGCCTGGGCGACGAAGCCTGGTTCGAGCGATTCCTTCAATCCTTGACAGAGCAGGGCCTGGTCCAGACCGACGAGCAGGGCCTGCTGGTGCCCACGCGCAAAGCCGAACGCGCCATCCGCAAGGACTCGCTCGACCAGGTGTTCCGCAACCTGGAGGGCCTGGGCCAGGGCGAGCATCGCACTTCCGGCACCGGCGCCAGCCTCGAACGCCTGCCTGAAACCCGGCCCTTCACCTTTGGCGACCTCTCCGGCGACATCGACTACCGGCTCAGTATCACCAACGCGCTCAAGCGCGGCGGCCTTGACGACATGGACCTGCGCGAGGACGACCTGGAGGTCTTTGAAACCGAACACTTCGCCAACTGTGCTACGGTACTGATGATTGATATCAGCCACTCCATGATCCTGTACGGCGAAGATCGCATTACCCCCGCCAAACGCGTGGCCATTGCGCTGGCCGAACTGATCCAGACCCGCTACCCCAAGGACTCCCTGGAGGTGATTACCTTCGGCGATGAGGCGCGACAGGTCTCGCTCTCGCGTTTGCCCTATCTGCAGGTAGGGCCCTTTCACACCAACACGCGCGCGGGATTGCAACTGGCGCAGCGGCTGCTGGCGCGCAAGAAGCACACAAACAAGCAGATCTTCATGATTACGGACGGCAAGCCCAGCGCGGTGTTTGAGAACGGTCGTCTGTACAAGAATCCCTTTGGCCTCGATCCGCGCATTGTGGCGCTGACACTGGAGGAGGCCGATCACTGCCGCCGGCGCAGTATCTCGATTTCGACCTTCATGATCGCCCAGGACCAGGTGCTGGTGGACTTCATTGACCGACTGACGCGCACAAACAAGGGCCGGGCCTACTACTCCGCGCTGGACTCCCTGGGCGGCAACATCCTGGTCGATTACATGCGCAATCGCCGCCGCCGCGTCCGCTGAGACCCGTGATGTCTGTGCCGCGGGTGTGGCGAGCAGGCAGCGTTGAGCGCGAAACTGCTAACGCACGGCTTCCAGAAGAGCCTTGACGCGAGGCAGGCAGGTCTCGATGTCCGCCGGGCTGACCGCGCCCACGCTGAGCCTGAACCAGCCGCTTTCTTCGCGCAGGCCAAAGGCCTGGAAGGGAACCACCGCCATGCCCGCGCGCTCCAGCAGCAGCTGGCCGATGTCCGCGTTGCTCGCAATCCTGCGGCCCTCAAAGCTCTTTCCGATGAGATTGAGCTGCAGCGAGAGGTAAATCGCCCCCTGAGGCTGCACACAATCCACCGGAAGGCCCGATTGCTTCATTTTCATGAAGCCGCCGTAGAGGGCGTTCAGCAGCACCTGGACCTTGGTGTCCATTTCCCGCCGGAAGGCCGAAAGCCCCTGGGAATTGCCCAGGAAGTCCGCCACCGCCACCTGCTCGGCGCGCGGCGCCCAGGCGCCCACATGCCCCAGAAAGTCCCGCATGCGCGCCACCACCGCCGGCGCCGCCAGCACCCAACCCACGCGCACACCCGTGCCCGCCAGCGACTTCGAGATCGCGTCCAGCGAAATCACATAGGGCGCACTCTGCGGCACCAATGCACAGGGATGCACATGCCTGGCCTCGCCAAACACCAGCGAGGCATAGACCTGGTCATGGAGCACGAACAGCAGGCGTTTGCCCGCCCTGGCGCGGCGCTCGTTTTCCTCCACCACGCCCAGCATCAGCTCGCGCAGGACCTCGGGTTCCATCACTGTGCCCGTGGGGTTGCTGGGCGTGCACAGACAGAAAAGGTTGGCGTCATGGAGGTGAGGGCGGAAGTCGTCCAGGGTGGGCTGAAAGCCATGCCGCGCCTGGGTGACGACCTCGATGGCGTTGGCTTGGGCGATCCAGGAGTAGTGGTTGTTGTTCCAGCTGGGCAGGCCGTACACAACTTTGTCGCCGGGATTGAGCACGCAGCGGTAGGTGCCGTACAGAATGGGTCGCGCGCCCGCAGCAATCAGCACACCCTCGACGGGGTAGCGCACGCTGAACTCGCGCGCGGCGTACTCAGCCACGGACTTGCGCAGGGCCAGCACGCCATCGGAGGGAGGGTAGTTCGTTTCACCGCCGGCCAGGGCGCGGGCGATGCCTTCACGCAGCGCGGCAGGGATGGGGAAGAACTTCGGGTTGAAGTCGCCCACGGTCAGGTTGCAGACCTGCTTGCCCTGGGCAATCATCTCGCGTACAGCGGCAGCGATCTTAAGGATTTCGCTGCCCTTGAGTCCGCGCACGTTGTCCGAGAGAGAAGCGTCCAGCGCCTTGGCGTCGCCGAAGTTGAGTTGTGCTGTTGCCGTGGTCACGTCTTGCCTCATTGGGAACAAGGGCAATCTAGCAGTGTCGGGCAAAGCGCAAGCGATAAAGTGCTTGACGTTTATAGCGAACGCGGGCTTGGGGCCACTGTCGAGCCCCGGCCCCATTGCTAGCATTGCCGCCCCCCACTGACATGCTGCTGCGCCTTCCGGGCGCATACATCGAGGGTTCCATGCCCGCAAAGATCCTGGACGGCAAGGCCGTCGCCAAACGCATCAAGGAGAAGCTGGCCCTGGAGTTTGCCGCCCTGCGCACCAGGGGCAAGGCAGCCAAGCTGGTCAGTTTTGCCGTCGGCGTTGATGACGGAACCACCAGTTACCGCAAGAGTCAGAAGAAGCAGGCCGAGGCCCTGGGCGTGGACTATGCCATGGTGGACCTGCCGGCCGAGGCACCCAAAGACGCCGTGGTCGCGAAGCTGTCCGAACTCAACACGGACAATTCAGTCACGGGCATCATTCTGCAACTGCCCGTGCCCAAGCACCTCAACGGCGAGGAACTGGCGCGCATGATCGCGCCCGCCAAGAACATCGAAGGCATCGACGAAGTCAACCTCGGCGCCATCGTGATGAAGCGCTACCTGAACGTTCCCTGCACGGCGCGCGCGGCCGTCGAACTGGCCGTGGAAAGCGGCATTGACACGAACGGGGCCAACGCGGTCGTGATCGGTCGCAGCACCATCGTGGGCAAGCCCGCAGCCCTGCTGTTGCTGGATCGCAACTGCACCGTCACGCTCTGCCACAGCCGCAGCAGGGACCTGCCTGCCATCGCGCGCCAGGCAGACATTCTAGTGACGGCCATCGGAACCAAAGCGGGTATGGTGACGGGCGACTGGATCAAGCCCGGAGCCGTTGTGGTCGATGTCGGCATCATTGACGTGGGCGAGGGCAAGATCCGCGGCGACGTAGACTTTGACTCCGCCTCACAGATCGCCGGTTTCATCACGCCCGTACCCGGCGGCGTGGGGCCCGTGACCACCCAGATGCTCTACCAGAACCTGCTCGATGCGGCGAAAAAGGCTTGAGGAAGCTACACTGCTGCGCACTGGGCCATTGGTTTACCATTCCGGAGATGCCATGCGTTTCATCCTGCTGGCCCTGCTGTTGTTTGCCCCCTTGGCCTGCGCCCAGACTCAGGGTTCGCCGGCCCCTGACTTCACCATGGGCGGCCTCACCACTTACAGTGACGCCACCACCCGCGCCGACTGCCTGGGCAGTGTCATCATCATCAAGATCTGGGGCATTACGTGAGCGCCCTGCCTGCGGCAGTTGCCGCACCTGCAGGAAGTTTGGGAGAAGAACAAGGCGCGCGGCTTGCGCGTGTTTGCGGTGGAAGGCGACGGCCTGACGGCGCTTGAGAACTTCGCCTTTGCCGGCGAGAACAAGTACACCTTTCCGATTGTGACTGCCTCGGAAAGTTCGCTGGCAAGCTGGGACATCAAGACTATGCCCAACACCTTTGTGGTGAACGCCGAGGGCCTGCTGGTTTTCAAGGGCTCCGAGGGATGGGACGGCATCGTCGAGAAGGAACTGGCCCGGCGCCCCTACACCGGCCTGAACAAGGACAAGGTCGAGAAGGACTGCGAAAAGGCGGCCGCGGCCTTTGGCAAGGGTGACTACGTCAAGGCGGCGGAGCTGGCCAAGGCGGTAGTGGAGGGCAAGCCCTCGGAGGCCGCCGTGGCCGATGCACAGATGATAATCGAGGCCTGTGCCGCCATGGAGCAGAAGCTGCGGGCGGCGGCGGACCTGGCCAAGGGCGAGAAGCGTTACGTCGATTGCCTGGAGGCACTGGACAGGCTGGCCTCGGGCTTCAAGGGCACCGAGAGCGGCGCCAAAGCTGAAACGGAGGCCAAGGAGCTGCGCAAAGACAAGGACGTCAAGAAGGAGATGGGCGCCTGGCAAGCCCTGCGCCAGGCCCTGGAGTCGAACAAGAAGCTCAAGAAGGCCGAGAAGGTGAAGGCGTTGCGCGGCGTGCAGAAATCGCAGGAAGGCACGGAAGCCGGCGCCAAAGCCAAAGAACTGGCCACGGCCATAGAGGGCTCAAAGTACTTCCGTTGAGCCTGCCCGCAGGGGGCCTCGGTCAGGGCGTGACAGTGACCTCCAGCGTCTGCCCCGGCAGCAGCACCAGCACTTCACCGGCGGATACCGGTGAAGTGTTTTTCCTGGAGTCCGCCTGCCACCAGATGCGATAGCGGCCGGGCAGCAACGCCGGAAGCTGCCCGGTTTTGAAACTGCCGTCCGTGTGCAGAGGACAGTACACGACCTGGCCTTCGTCACCGGACAGGACCACATAGCCGCCGGTCTTCCCTGGCACGCTGCCGTGCACTCGTCCGGCAAGTTCGGTCAGAGGGTTGACCCGCAACCGCACCGTTTCACCCGGCTGGTACTCCTGGATCTCTGAAAGGAAGTACACACTGACCGTGCCGCGATCCGGGGCGTTGTAGCGCTGCACGACCACGGCGCGAAAGCGCTCAATCGAGGTGCTGAGGATGCACTCGCTGCTGTCAGAAGTCATCGGCCCCCTTTGCTCCGTCTCATCAAATTGTGGCCAATCAATGGAACCCGAGATGGAGCCGGCGGTCATGATGCATGCCCGATAATTCCGATTTTCCATGCCATCGGGCATGGGTGGAAGCTCGACCACAATGGTCATGGGTCGCGGTTGCCGCACCTCCAGAAAGGAGGGAAAACTGGCCGAGTCCAGACCCTCCACGGTGGCAAGAACGTTGTGGACTCGAGTGAAATTGGGGGTGGAGCGATCGACTAGGATGCGCAGCGTGAATCGGCCCGAAACAGGGACGTCCTCAAACTGGAAGCGGTAGTCACTGTCACGTGTGAGTTTGCAGACACGTCGGTAACCTTCGTCGTTGTACAGGTGCGCCTCGAGCTTTCCCTTGGGAGCCTCAACCGCCGGTATGAACCTGCCCCGCAGAGACGCAGCGGACTTGAGGAAGAACTTGACGTCCTCCATGCTGGCACCGGTACATGTGAGTTCGCCGTGGAGCCTCTCGTAGTTGCTGGCCTCAATCTTGTACTTGAGTCTCTGCAAACGCATTGGAATCGGGCCGATGCGGAAACGGCCGTCGTTGCCCGTCGAGCAGACCAACCCGTAGTCCATGCCGGTCCCGGACACCTCCACGCTGGCGGCCCTGATCCCGGCTCCCGAAACGTCCGCGACATGGCCTGAAAGCCAGATGCCGGGCTCGAGACGAAAGGTCAGTTCGTTGAAACCCTCTTTGAGCACCAGGGACTGCAACGTAGTTTTGCTGGTCCCCGTCCGGGTCGGGCGGACTGGGAAGTCCCGATACTCTTCGGGTTTCACGGACGCGCGGGGGTTGGCTGCCTGGGTGAAATAGTGTTCAGGCGTGTCGTGATGCAGGGGGCTGATGTATCCCTCTGCCCGTGTGACCACCCTGGCCCGATCTCCGGCGAAAAGACGTTCAAACATGAACGTGCCGTCGGAGGCCGTTGTTGTGTGCCGGATTTCTTTTGCACTCCCCGCGGTGATCTGAAGATAGACATCGACACCCCCAACCGGCGAATCATCGGCCGCCGACAGCACCAGGCCCAAAAGCACAACCGCGCCTGGCGGTACCTCGGGCAGCGTCCGAGGAACGGGTACCGGCCTGGTCGGCCCTGGTTCAGTGACCGACGCATCGGCGGCATCCCGCGGCACCTTGGACGGCTCTTCCCCTGAGGCAGGCTGCGTGCTCGCGCCAATCGCCGGTGCCCTACCCTGCGCCTTCGCGCCCACACCAGCACCTTGCGGCCCCAAGACGACAGGGTGCTCCGCCTGCCCAAACGAGGCGCAGGCCGCCACATCGGAGACCGATCCGGTGCGGCTGGACGGCATGGCCCGGTAAAGCACGGCAAGCGCGAGCAAGCCCGCCAGCAAGAGGAGAACTGACAGCGACCAAAGTCTTCGACGGGAGCGTAGATTGCCCTGTTGCATGGCCCTACCAACGGCAAATGCCGACGAATGGTTCCCTGAAGGCCCGGGCCTACTTCTTGTTGGCGTCCTGATACTTCTTGAGGCGTTGCAGGTAGAAGTCCGTGAAGGGGTCGCCTTCGAGCCCTTCGAAATCCGTCCAGTCGGCGTGGGCTCGGTCGAGTTTCTTCTGGTCGTCGGGTGAGAGGATGCGGCCGATAGTCTGGCGGTTCTTCTTCTTAATGTCCTCCAGCGCCTGGGCGTAACTGCGGTTGTCGGCGTCGCCTGGCACCCGGGTGTTGGCCAGGTCAGCGAAGAGATTGAGCAGCTTGGCCTGTGCGCCCTCGGCGCCCATCTGCGAGGCGATGAAGGCATCGATGACTTCTTCGCCGAAGTTGCGGCCGTCAGCCGTGGGAACCTCCAGCAATTCGAGGATGTCCTTCTTGGACTTCACGATCTCGTCCTTCACAGCCTGCTTCTCCGCCTCACTGGCGCTGAGACGGGCGATGGCCTGGGCGAAATTCTTGGTGGGCGAGTTGGCGGCCTGTTCCTCGGCCAGCTTCTTTGCAGCCATCTCCGCGATGCGCTGCTCGTCCACAACACTGCCACCCTGGCCCTTGCGGGCTTCGTCCATGGCCTCCGTCTTCACGTTTTCGACGCGGGCTTCGACAGCCGCAATACGCTTTTCCAGCTCGGCCTTCTCCTCGCCGGAAGCAGCCTTGGCCATCTCAGCCTTCAAGGCCGAAAGCTCTTCCTGAACACTGCGTTGTCCGGCGGTACCTTCGCGCCCCAGGCGGGCCTCCAGCCGCGCCAGACGTTCCTGCAGGCGGGCCTGATCGAGCCTGGCCTCTTCACGGGCATCGCTCAGTTCAGTCTTGGTGCGGGCCAACTCCGCGCGCAGGGCTTCCATTTCACGCTGATCGCTGCAGCCCAGCGCCGCCAGCGGCAGCGCCATGGCCAGCAAGAAAAGTGGTTTCATGGCTTCTCCGGGGCTACTTGGTGTCCTTCTTGCGCGCCGTCTTGTTGACACGCGCGAGATAGAGCTGGGTGAAAGGGTCATCCTCGCCCAGCTCGAACTCCGACCAGTCAGCGTGGCAGGCGTCCAGGCGCTTGCGGTCAGAGGGCGAGAGGATTTTCGCAATGGTCTCGCGGTTGAGCTTCTTGTAGTCCTCGATCGCCTGCACGTAGCTGCGTTTCTTCTCGTCGCCCGGCACTTTCTCCGTGCTCAGGAACAAAATGAGTTTCTGGAACTCTTCGGCGGCACCCGCTTCCTGATCCTGCATCTTGACCAGACAATCGATGACTTCTTCGGCAGGAATGCGGCCGCCTGCCGTGGGCACTTCAAGTGTTTCCACCATCGATTTCTTGCACTTCAAGATTGAGTCGCGGATGGCCGATTTTTCGGCGTCGCTGATATCCAGCTGGACCATGGCCTCCTCGAAGTTCTTGGTGGCCGTGACCTCCGCCGTGGAGGCCCCCTTCTCAAGCTTGGCCAGGCGGGCCTCGAGTTCGGCCAGCTTCTTCTTCAGCGCGGCAACCTCCTTTTCGAGTTCGGCCACACGCGAGCCGTCATCCTTGGCCTGAGCCTCGGGTGTCTGGGTCTCGCCGGCGTCAACGTGGCCAGGCAGGCAGACCGCAACGAGGAAAAGGGCCAACAGGGGTGTCGCGAAGCTCAGCGCTTTCATGGCAGCTCCAATTGGAGTTTCATTGATTGTTGCCGGACTGCGCCTTTCGCTTTCACGCTAGCGCCTCTCGGGCAGAGTTTCCGGTTTGTACTCGTGGCTGCGCAGGTTAGTGACCGTCACCTTGACCATGCGGTCACCGGCACGCAACCGCCGCGCCACGTCCATTCCCTCGATGACACGCCCGGCCACCACATAGCTGCCGCTGAGATTGAGCACGTTGGGCCCGTTGGACGTGCAGATGTAGAACTGGCTTCCCTCTGTGTTTCCTTTGGGCTGCGAGCAGGCCATGGCGAAGGTACCCATGAAGTGGTTGCGCCGGCTGACCTCGCTCTTGAGGCGGTAGCCGCCGCTGCCCGTGCCATTGCCCAGCGGGCAGCCGCCCTGAATCACAAAGTTGGGCTCAAAGCGGTGGAACGAGAGATTGTTGTAGAAACCCTTCTGAGTGAGGCTCACCAGGCTGGCCACGGTGTTGGGCGCGTCGTCTTCAAAGAGTTCCACCACGATGTTGCCCTTGGTGGTTTCCAGCGTCAGGCGCGGGTTCTGCTTCTTAGCGTCTTCGTCGATGAACTTGAGCTCCTCTTCCCACTGGCTCTGGCCCTTGGTCTGGAACTCGAGCAGCTGTTTGATGCCCGCCACCTGCTGGGCCGTCAGCTTGGCCTGCTCCGTCTCCAGAAGTTTGCGATAGATCTCAGCCGCGGCCTTCATGTCACCCTGGGCTTCCTTGCAGCGGGCAAGACCGACGTAGCAGCCAAATCGCGTCACATCATCCGTGGCGAAGTGCCCGCTTTTGAGCGCCGCTTCGTACTGCGCGAAGGCCTTGTCCGCGGCGTAATTTGTTCGCAGCAGGTACTCGGCCATGTCGATGCGCACCTGGGAGTGCACGCTGCCGCTCTTGGAGAGCCAGGGCGAGCCGCACAGCACCTCGGCGGCGCGCACACCCTCGTCTTCGTAGCCGAGCTGGAACAGCGAGCGGGCATAGTCCACCAGGGGTTTGACCTCGGCGTGGCTGAAGCCCGGCTCGCGCGCGGGCAGGTTCATGAGCGCCGCTTCGCGCTCACGGTTGCCCAGCGCGGCCGCCGCGCGCGAGGCGCCCACAGTGTAGCGCAGGCGCTGGAGCAGGTCGGTGTTCAGAACCGGCGAATCCTTGATGGCGTCGTATACCTTGTCGGCGGCCGCGGCCTCCTGGGCGTCAATCAGCAGCGGGGCCATGTCCAGGTGCACCCGCACCCTGGTGGGCTCGTGGCCCTTGGCCATGTCGCTGGCCAGCAGCAGGTCGATATGCTTGAGGGCCTCGGCCTTGCGCTGTGCGCGAATCAGGGTGTCAATGTAATTGACGTGCACGCGCAGCTGACTGGGACAGGCATCCAGGTAATCCTTGAGCAGGGCAATGGGATCCACTCCCTCGCCGGCACCCAAACGCAGGCCCAGTTGCCAGAGCAGGAATTTGACCAGCAACAGGTCCGGGTAGGCCTTGCCCATGGTTTTGAGCGCGGCAAAGCCCTTGACGAAGGCCTCCTGCACCTGCGCCTGGCTGGCGTTCTGGGGCACGCTGAAGGTGGCCAGCAGAGACTGGATGTCTTTGTAGATGCTGTCTTCGCGCGCGGCTACGGCGGCCATGGGGTCCTGGGCCTCATCCTGGCGCTGGGGCAGGGTGCTGAACTTGAAGGTGAACATGCGATCGGGCGTGATGGCTGGGTTCTGCCCGTTGACCCCCTCGGGGAAGACCTGATAGGCGGCGCTGTCGCCGGCGTGGAAGGCGGCGCGCCAGTGGTCGGCCGGGCTGTCGGGAGTGTTGCCTGCGGTAATCAGGCGGCGCAGGTTGACCCAGTAGGTGGTGGTCCAGCGGTCGGTGAAGCAAACGTTGCTTGAAGCGGCAAACCCCGGGCTCTGGGCTGAATTGACGGGCGCGCTTTCCTTGGTGTAGGTCTTCTCATATCGGAATACGGGCATGGCAGCCTTGGGCACCCAAACGGCGTTGGGGTAATGCATCAGGATGCGGCCGTTGTAGCCGTCCACGGAAAGCACCAGGGCCACGGCGCTGCCGATGGACCGGTCCCCGTCGCCCGCGTTGTAAAGCAAGTGCACCTCAGCATCGACGCGCAGATAGCCGTTCTGGCGCGAAAGCGTGAGGTAACCCTTGCCGCGCGGGTAAGGTACCTCAAAGCGCACGCCTTCGGGCAAGACTTCGCCGGTGGGCACAGGGGGAAGCTTGACGGGTTCGCCCTTGTCGGGTTTGTCCTGGGCGACGCCGGGTTGGAGACAAGTAACAACCGCCGCGAGGGCGGCGAAGGCACAGAGAGCGATGAAGCGGGTCACAGGTTCCCCAGTCGTGAAAGTCATTAGGCCCGGGCCCCCAACGGGCGGGGCTTGGTCATTAAACGTGTTTTTGGCGGACTTGCGGCATGGAAACCGGGCTTGGGCATTGCTCTTGAGTCAGGGGCAAGTCAGCGATACAGTCCCCGCCCTTGAACCACGGGAAGCTGCGCCATGGACCTCGACGAAATCAATCGCCTCATCGAGTTGATGAATAAGAACGACCTGCTGGAGGTCGAGCTGGTAGAGGACGCCAAGAAGATCCGCCTCAAGAAGAAGTACGATGGCGGCATGAGGGTGGTGCCGGCCATGGCGCCCATGGCGGCGGCGCCCACGGCCCAGCAACCCGCGGCGGCCCCGGCCCAGGCGGCCCAGCCCGCGGGCACCATTGCGATCAAGAGCCCCATGGTGGGCACCTTTTATCGCGCCGCCAACCCCGAGGCCCCCCCTTATGTGCAGGAGGGCGACAACGTCAACAAGGACTCGACGGTGTGCATGATCGAGGCCATGAAGGTGTTCAACGAGATCAAGGCGGAAATGGAGGGCACCATCGCCGCGATTCTGGTCGAGAACGGCCAGAGCGTCGAGTACGGCCAGCCCCTGTTCCTGGTGAAGCCTTCGTAAGACCCGTGTTTCGTGTCTGGGGGTCCGGGCGCAGTCCCGAGCCACGCAGCGGAACACGAAGCACGCAGCACGAAACGCGAACCCATGTTCTCAAAAATCCTTATCGCCAACCGGGGTGAAATCGCCCTGCGCGTCATCCGCGCCTGCCGCGAACTCGGCGTGCGCTGCGTCTGCGTTTTCTCCGAGGCCGACCGCGGCGCCCCCTACCTCGACCTCGCCGACGAAGCCATCTGCATCGGCCCTGCACCCAGCGCCAAAAGCTACCTCGACATCTCCCGCATCATGAGCGCGGCCGAGATCTCCGACGTGGACGCCATCCACCCCGGCTACGGATTCCTGAGCGAAAACGCCCACTTCGCGGAGGTTTGCCGCAGCTCCGGCATCGCGTTCATCGGCCCCTCGCCCGAGAGCATCCGCCTGCTGGGCAACAAGACCAGCGCCCGCGAGGTGGCCGGAAGGGTCGGCGTGCCCATGCTGCCGGGCGTGAAGGAGAACGTGGACAGCGAAGAGCAGGCCATCGAGATTGCCAACAACATCGGCTACCCCGTCATCATCAAGGCGGCCGCCGGCGGCGGCGGCCGCGGCATGCGCGTGGCCCACAACGAGATCGCGCTGGTGCAGGGCTTCCTCCAGGCCAAGAGTGAAGCCGCCATCGCCTTCAAGGACGACAGCGTTTACGTGGAGAAGTACCTCGAGCGCCCGCGCCACGTCGAAATCCAGATGATCGTGGACTCCCACGGGAACTTCGTTTACTGCGGCGAGCGCGACTGCTCACTCCAGCGCCGCCACCAGAAGCTTGTCGAAGAAGCGCCTTCGCCCATCATGACGCCGGAGCTGCGCCGCAAGATGGGTGAAGCCGCGCTGACGCTGGCCAAGGCCGCCAACTACGTGACTGCGGGCACCTGCGAGTTCCTGGTGGACTCGAAGAACAACTTCTACTTCATGGAAGTGAACACCCGCATCCAGGTCGAGCACCCGGTGAGCGAGCTGGTCACGCGCACGGACCTGATTCGCGCCCAGATTCTGGCGGCGGCTGGCGAGAAGCTGCCATTCTCCCAGAGCGACGTCGAGGTGCGCGGACACGCCATCGAGTGTCGCATCAACGCCGAGGATCCGGACAACGATTTCCGCCCCTGCCCGGGCAAGATCACGCGGGTCTTCATCCCCGGCGGGCCAGGCGTGCGCTGGGACAGCCACATCGAAGCGGGCTACACCATTCCGTCGAACTACGACAGCATGGTGGGCAAGCTGCTGGTGTTCGCTCCCGACCGCATGCAGGCCATCACCCGCATGAAGCGCGCCCTGCAGGAAATGCGCATCGAGGGCATCAAGACCACAGTGCCCCTGCATCTGCGCATCATGAGCGACAAGCGCTTCATCGACGGCACCGTCCACACCAGTTACATCGAGAAGGAACTCTTGGCCAAGTAGGCGGCGCCGCGCAAGTCGTGACCTTTGCACGCACGATTTTCCGGGATTCCTGCACCTGAAGTTCCCCGACACGACATTGGCATGCAGAGCCCTGGAGCCCTGCCATGTCCTTTGAACGTTCCTTCCCGCCCACAGTTTCCGCCCGGCCAGAACAACCGCCCATCAGTCACATCCTCCTGCCGACCGCCGCGAAGGTGGATGCGCTCAAGCTGCTGGCTGAACTGCGCCACGTCGTTGAAAACGGCTGCGACGCCGTTACGGCCCTGGACCTCGTCGAGGACATCGAGGATGCCCTGCGCCAGAGACCGAACGAAGCCCCGAACGCTCCGCACACCGAAGCCCCCCAGGAACTGGAACTGGAAGAGTTGCTCGACCAGCTGCTGCACACTTGGGCTGCCGCGCTGGAACTGTGCGGCGTGGTGGTACTTCGCCGCTATCGCGGCATCCACAGCGTCGTGGTGCGCAGGCGGCAACTTCTGAACTTTCTGGGGGAACTGCTTCAGTTGGCCTCGGTCCACTGCGGGGCGGCCCGCGATCGCAGGATACTGCGCTTTTTGGTGCGCAAGGATCCGCTGGGGCGCACGGTGCTGGTCTTGGAGCATAGCGGCCTTCCAGCCTTGGACTGGGTTGCCAACCCCGTGGAAAACGTGGCCATCGGGCAAAACGCGATGCAAAACACTCTCACCATCACGTTCCTGTAGATCCCTTGTGGTTGTTTTCAGTTGCCGCACGGGGCGGGCGCGACACAATTTCGCCATGGCGCAGGCCCACTTTCAGGTCATTGCCGGCATCGATGAAGCCGGGCTCGGCCCCATCCTGGGCCCCCTTACCCTGGGCTACGCCGCCATTGCCCTGCCTCAGCCCCTGAGTGCCGACGCGCTGCTTGCCGAAAACCTCTGGCAGCGCACGGGCGGAGCCATCGGCCGCAAGCCTGGCGAGCGCAAGCAGCGGCCCGTCGTCTGTGACTCCAAACAGATTTACAGCCCCTCCAAGGGTCTCAAGCCCCTCGAAGAAGAACTCCTCAGCTGGGCCTGCCTGCACGGCTTCAACCTGTCTAGCTTCGAAAATTTCTATGCCTCCTTCTGCTCGCTGGCTCGAGAGAAACGCGGCGCCTACGACTGGTACGCTGCAACTCTGGCTCCCTTCCCGCTGGAGGCCGGCCCCGAGCGTGCCGCGCTGCGCGCCGAGGCCCTTTCGCGGGCCTTGGCGCAAGGGGGCCTGGCCCTGCGCGAGCTGGGGGCTGTGCCCGTATTCGAGGGCGAACTCAACCGGCTCATCGGCCGCACCGACAACAAATCGAGGGCCGAGTTCGAAGTCGTGGGCCGAGTCGTGGGAGAACTCTGGAGTCGGCACCGGCACCTGGCCGTGGTTTGTGACCGTCAGGGCGGCCGTGAGAAATACGGGCGCGCGCTCAAGGGTCAGTTCCCCGAGGCCGACGTTTCGGCATTCGTGGAATCACCCAAGATATCGAGTTACGAGCTGGTGGTGCCGGGCGAGCGCAACGAGCCGCGCCTGTTCATTGCCTTTGTCGAAGAAGGCGACAACGACCACCTGCCTGTGGCCCTTGCCAGCATGGCCGCAAAGTACCTGCGCGAAGCCATGATGCATCTGTTCAATAACTGGTTCGTCGCGCGCCAGCCCGGCCTGAAGCGCACGGCGGGCTACTACCAGGACGGCCGCCGCTTCCTGCAGGATACCGCTGACCTGCGCTGCCGGCTGGGCCTTGATGACGCCCGGTTGATTCGCGCTCGATAGCCCAGCCGCTTTTGCTTCACCGGCCGCAACGCTAAAACACAGGCGTGACCGACTTGACTCCCGTGCTCCGTGGCGACCGCCTGACCAAACGCTTTGGCAGCCGCAGCGTCGTCCGCGGCATTTCCGTCAGCGTGATGCCGGGCCAGATTGTGGGCCTGCTGGGCCGAAACGGCGCCGGCAAGAGCACGACCTTCAAGATGCTGGCGGGCCTGCTGCCGGTGGATGGCGGCGAGGTGGAGCTGGACGGCCGCAACGTAACGGCCCTGCCCATGCATAGGCGCGCCAGGCTGGGCCTGGGCTATCTGGCCCAGGAGCCCACTATCTTCGCCAAGCTCAGCGTCGAGGACAACCTGCGCATCGTGATCGAGAGTAGCCGCTTCAAGGGCCCTGAGCGCACGCGGCGGCTGGAAGAACTGCTGGCCGACTTCGGCCTCGCCCGCGTGCGGGGTAACCTCGCCGGCCGTTGCAGCGGCGGAGAGCGTCGCCGGCTGGAAATCGCCCGCACTCTGATCAACGAGCCCAAGGTCATCCTGCTGGATGAGCCCTTTGCCGGTGTAGACCCCATCGCCGTTGAAGACCTGCGCGGGCTCGTTTCGGGCCTGGTACAACGCGGCATGGCCATCCTGTTGACGGACCACAACGTGCGGGAAGTCCTTCCGATGACCGACAAGAGCTACATCATTGTCGAGGGACAGGTCATCAAGGAGGGGGCACCGCGCGAAATTGCTGATGACGCCATCGTGCGTCGCGAGTACCTGGGCGAACGCTTCAAGCTGGACGAAGACCGCATGGCCTGAATTCGGGCGCCGCGCGACTGACCGCCAAAGCGGGGGACAAGAGACACCCAGGAACAGTCGGCGGGCCGAGCTTGGGCAGGGTCCGGTAATCCAAGTGCTGAAGCAGCGTTACTTTGCGCACGACAATTGACAGTCTTTCCCCAAGCGGGTACGTTACCGGACTACCTGAAGTTGTGAGGCGTGTGTTTCTGTGCGTTTAGCCTGGACTACCCTCCATGCCGGACACTGATGTGGGGCACAAGGACGGCGTCATGGTCGTAAGATTTGCCGCCGCCACAGATGTAGGGATGCAGCGCAAGAACAACGAGGACGCTTCGATCGTCATCGAGGAATCCTGCTTTTGCGCTGTGGCCGACGGCATGGGCGGCCATTTGGGCGGCGAAATCGCCTCCCACATTGCCATTGAGACGCTTCAGCAGGCTTTCAAGTCGCGCAATGGCAGCTCAAACGAGCGCAAAGACGCCGAACTCCTCACTAAGTCCATCAAGAACGCCAACAAGGAAATCTACCGGCGGGGCAACTCCGATGCCGCGCTACGGAACATGGGCACGACCATTGTTGCCGTGGTGATTTCCGGGGATTACGTCGTGTTTGCCAATGTGGGCGACAGCCGCATTTACCGCATGCGCGAAGGCGAGCTGAGCCAGATCACGGAAGACCATTCCTGGGTGGGCGAACTGCGCAAGAAGAACCTGATTTCCGCTGAGGATGCCCGCTCGCACCCGCTCAAGAACATTATCACGCGGGCCCTGGGCATGGAGCCCGCCGTGGAAGTAGACGTCAAGTGGGAGAAGGTCAAGGCCGGTGACCTGTTCCTGCTTTGCAGCGACGGCCTGACGGACCTCGTGCCCGACGAGCAGATCAAGTCCATCCTTGTCAAGCACGGCAAGGAGCTTGAGGCCGCCACGAAGGACCTGGTGGCGGCGGCCAACGCAGCCGGGGGCAGCGACAACATCACGGTCAGCCTGGCCCTGGTGGAATAGAAGGCTGCAGAAGACATCCTGTTCAGCAGCCCCCAATCCTTTTGCTTCCGCTGCAAACGCCCTCCTCCGGACCCTGGCAACGACCTGCTTTGGGTAAGGGCTTTTTCCCTGCGACAAGTTCCCTTCGCGGTGGTTTCATAGGCAAATTGTGCGCTTTGGAGTTCGCGGGCGGCAAGCAACCCTGTCCGGGGCCGATATTTGGCGTGGGGCCGCCCGGGGGTCTTGCACATTTCCAGGTGTTCCCTGAATTCCAAGTGAGGAATGCGGGTGGCTGCTTCGTTCAATTCAGTGTGGTGATCGCCCCGATGACGGATGTTTCGGAAGCCGAGTTGCTGGCCCGTTATCAGCGGGGCGACCTCGAGGCGTTCACGCAGATCTATGATCGCTTCAAGGCCGGCCTCTATGGTTATGCCCTGAGCCTGTGCGGCAGCGCGGCACAGGCCCAGGACGTCACCCAGGATGTATGGATCAAGTTCATCGAGCGCGTGGAAAAATTGCCGCCGGACACGAGGCTGGGCGCCTATCTTTACACGGTCCTGCGCAACCGGGTGATTGACGACGCCCGCCGGCGCAAGAGTGAGCAGAAGGCCCTGGAGCATCAAGGGAAGCAGGAAGCGCTGGTGCTTCCGGCAGACCCCGTGGCCGGCGCGGAGGAAGCGGCAAGGCTCAATGAGGCCCTGGCGGAGCTTCCGGAGGAGCAGCGCGAAACAGTTTTATTGAGGCTTTACGGCGCGTTTACGTTTGAAGAAATGGCAGAGTTGACGGGCGCGCCGGCCAAGACCGTGATGTCGCGGCACAGACTGGCCCTGGAGAAACTCAGGGCCGCCCTGAGCGCCCGCTAGAGCAACCATGACGCAAGACGACGCATTTCTGAATCACCTGCGGCCGCCGCAGCCGCCACCCAGCCTCGACGCCGCAATCATGGCACGGGCGTCGGCCAAGGCCGCGGCATTGGCGGCGGGTGGAGATGCGCCGCCTTTTGTTTCGGGACAGAAGTCCTACGATGTTGAACCACAGCGCAAGGCAGGACCGGCCAAGGCCGGGGCGAAGGAGCCACCGATGGAACCCATAGTTTTCCCGTGCCCGGCATGCGGCACGAAGTACAGCGTGCCCCAGCAGCATGCGGGCAAGTCCACCACCTGCAAGAAGTGCGGCGCCTCCATCATGGTGCCCGTGCCGCAAGTGGCCAACCCGACCATCATCGGCGGGACCCGCACCATCCGCCGGTCGGACATCGAGGATGCAAGCTCGTCTGAGCGCGCGGCCCCCGTGGTCAAGAAGGCCACGGCACCGGTGCCCAAGCCCGGCCCCAAGAAGCCCACGGCAAACTTTGATGTCGACATGAAGGGCGGCGACTCCGTCCTGCGCAAGGAAGAGACCGTGATTTCGCACCCGCCCACGGGTGTGGGCACCCGGCCCCATCCCTCGCGTGTCCCACCGCCACCCGCGCGAGGCCAGGGCCGTCCCGTTCCGGGCGGCCGTCCCGCCCCCGTGCCCGGCCAGCCGGGCGCGAAGAAGAAGAACCCCATGCCGCTATATCTCGGTATCGGCGGCGGCGTGCTTGTCGTAATCATCATCGTCGGCGTCATCATCGGCAACTCGGGCAAGACCCAGGGACCGTCCGGCGGAGGCGGAGGCAAGGACGGCCAGAGCGCGTCAGACGGGGCCAAGACCCCCGGCCTGAGCGAAGACGAAAAGCTGCTGGCCCAGTTCGACACCGACCTCAAGAATGAAATCGGCCTCCAGTCGGAAGACATCAAGAACCGCTACGTGCAGGCCCGCGATAAGGCCAAGGCCGAAGGCAAGTTCAAGGACAAGTTCAAGAGCTACCAGAACCAGTTCCAGGCGCTGCTGGAAAAGCGCGTGACGGGGTCGAGCAACAAGCGCGAGGTCACGGAAGTCGCCCTCATGCTGCACAACGACGGCTACCAGGTGACCGCCCTGCTCGAAAAGGCCCGCACGCTAATGGACCGCTATCGCGTGGTGCGCAAGGTTGAAAACGGAGTCGAACGCGAGTTCAAGGTGCCCAGCGAAGCCTACATGCAGATTTGCGAGATCCTGGGCTACCGCAAGTACGAGCAACCCCCGGAGTTCGACGACTACCAGGCCTGGGCCCTCAAGGAGTGGGGCGATTGGGCGAAGCGCCTGCGGGACATCCAGAACGACGTCGGTGGTGACGATTACTTCAACCCCCAGCAGCTCGAAGAGATCAAGGGCTACGAGGCCAAGTGCCGCGAAGCGGGCGAAGCCCTCAAGGCGCGTCACGCCAAGGACGGTTTTGCCATCAACGCGCGCGAGGCCTTTCTGCGCTTCAAGCAGGCCAATTTGAAGGGCATGAAGAAGGCCATGTTCTCGCCCGACGCCCTGGGGCGCGGCACCGAAGAGTTCGAAGAGGTCTGGGGTTACACCTACTGGAACCCCTTCCTCGTGCTGGTGGAGAAGGCACCGGGACGCGACGTGGCGGACCTCGAGCGCAGCTTCGCCGTCAAGGCCAACATGCTGCGCCAGCTCGTAAACTGGTTCCAGGAAAACCTGGTCAAGCCCTTCAACCTCCAGCGCACGGTGCCCACGGAAGGTCCTACCGTCAGCCGCAAATCCGAGCTCAAGGGCCGCAAGTTCGATACCCCCGGGCAGCTTGCCGAGGCTGAGGGCTGGGCCCTTGAAATCCTCGTGCTCAAGGACGGCCAGACCTACCAGCAGTTCTTGGAGGATTTCATGGGCGGCGGCATGCCTGGCGCCCGTGCCCACTATTATCTGCCCCTGCGCCACATCGTGACCTGGGATGACCCCAATGCAGTGGCGGGCAACGAAGAGGATTGGTCCAACGAATCCACTCTGATGCACGAGACCTTCCACATGCTGTCAGACCATTACGCCGCCAACCCTCTGGACTGGGACCGTGTCAACCGCCAATGGCGCCCCAGGGAAACCCGCCCCCGCTACTTCAACGTCATGATCCAGGAAGGGCTGACAGACTCCGTGGCCGGCTTTGTGAAGTCTGACGACACCGAGAAAGCCGAATACAAGTTCATGCAGACCAACTTCATCCGCCTCAACAACTGGAAGCTGGTTTATGAAAAATACACGGGCAAGAAGAACCTGTTCCGCATACAGGACATGCTGCGCTGCATGAATTACGGCCAGTGCGCCCAGGTTGGCTTTGAGCGCATGCGCGAACTCAAGCTCAACCTTCGTGTGGACCAGAACTTCTTTGTGGCCGTCTTCTACGCCGCCTCCTGCCAGGCCAGCACCTTCCTCTATCACTACAAGGAAAGCGGCCGGCACAAGTATCGCGACAAGTGGCTCGACTACGTCAAGGCGGACTACGCCGGCGAGATTGACAAGAAGTCCTTCGACCCCAAGCCCTTCATCGACCACTTCAAGAAATTGTTCGCCATCAGCAGCGACAAGGACTGGGATAAGCTGGACGAAGAGTTCGTCAAGTTCACGCTCGACCTCGAGGCCAAGAACGTCGGCAAGGACACCTCCGGCGCCCGCGTCCGCGATGACGAGGGTGACGACGGTGACGGTTCGCCCGACAGCCCCCAGGGCCAGCGCAGCTTCGGCAGGAAACTCGCCCTGCCCTCACGCGACGAGGAAGAAAGGCACGCCCTGCGCGCCGCCTAGCGTCAGTGATCGGTGCGGTCTTCGCGACCGCGACAAAACGGCGGGGCGGCCCTCACGGCCGTCCCGCCTTTCTTAGTCGACTCAACGCCGGCGGGCTGCCGGGCACCTACCTCGGCTCGGCCTCGACCAGCCGGCCCGCGTTCAGCCGCGCCACGGTGTCCAGATAGAAACGCCAGTGCTCTTTGGCGTGCAGACTGACGACCTCGATGTTCACGCGGGTGAAGGCGTTGCTGCGCTGGATCTGCTCGATCAGCGCCAGACTCAGCGGGTCGCCGTCCGTCAGCACCAGAACAGTGTCGGCCTCGCCCCGTTCGCACAGCGCGCACAGCGCCGCCTTGATGTCCGTGCCGCCCTTGATTTCACTCGAAAGCAGCCAGCTTAGAGCGTTGCGGCGGGACTCCGGGTCATTGACCATCCGCTTGTCCCCCATCATCACACTCTCCGTATTGAACAGTGTGAGGCCGAACTTCGCTTTCTCGTTCATGCCGTCCAGGGCCGCCGCGACTTCGCAGGCCGCCACATGAAAGCGCGGCAGAAAGCCGTCGCGCACCAGCCGGTTGACCTCAGCGCGGCGCTTGAGCACGTCAGCCTTTCGGGCCTTGAAGGCGGGACGCCTGGGCTCGCGCGCGACGGGATCAATCATGGAGATGCTGCGATCGATGGCAAACTCCACGTTTTCACTGTCGATCTCGAGGCCGTAGAAGCGGGCGCGAGTCTTCTTGGAGGTGCGGGCAGCCCTTGCGCCCCGCAGGGTTCCCAGTTTGCCCTCGGCGGGTTTGAAGTCTGGGTTGGCCGAGAACCATTGCTCCCATTTGGCCAAGTCGTCGCCGAAGTCCACTCCCGTCAGGTCCACCAGCAGCGCAATGGCCTCGTGGAAAAGGCGGCCATCGCCCTGACGCCTGGCCAGGGCAAAGGCCAGGGACGCGCCTTCAGGCAGGCGCAGGGCCAGCACATACTCCAGAGCGGCGCTGGCCACGTACCAGCAGTCGTCGGCAATCAGTTCCAGGGCAGCCTGCTTACATTCCGGCAATTGGGACTTCGCGGCTGCCAGCAGGGCGGCCGAGCGACGCTGCGGCTTCTCCTTGTCGGCCAGCCACGCATTCAGGCGCCCCTTGAATGCCTCGCCCGTGATGCCGGCCGCCGCCGCCGCCAGCAGGGCGTGACCCGCGAGCTTGTCGTTGTCTGATGCCAACAGGGGCGAGAGCGCCAGGGCCGTCTTGGCCAGATCATCGCCCTCCAACGCTTTGGGCGCGCGCTGCAACCAGCGCAGGCCCAGCAGAATCTCGTCAGGTTCGCTGCGCCCCAGGGCGCTCAACACCAGCTTGACGTCAACGCCCCACGCGCAATAGCTGAACAGCCACGAGAAAAGCTCCATGTCCACGCTTTTGTCGATGGCGTCGCGGGCCTCGAAAACAGCCTGATGCGATTCCTTGCGCGTCAACCTCGACAACAGGCTGCCAAACAGGTGCGGCCGAACTCCCACGCCCAGGTTCACTCGCTTCTTGGCGAACTTCAGCACTTCGCTCAGAGCGTCTGTTTCCAGCGCACCGCCCACCGCATAGTGGGCGGCAAAGCTGGCATCCTCAATCCCCGCCAGCTTTGACAGGCCGTCGATGCCGCGCCGGTCTCCATATTTGAGAAGTCCGCCCACGGCCAGGCGCCGGGCGTCAGTGCTCTTTGAAATCTGGGACACGGTGTCGAGCTGCTTGAGTGCTTCCGGGCCTCCGGCGTCAATCAGCGCCAGGGCGGCCGCGGGCGCCGAGCCGTCGTCTGTCAGGGCGACGTCCTTGAGCTCGCGCAAAGGCGCTTCAACGCCGTAGCCGCCCAGCCAGCGCACACAGGCGGCGCGACGCTGGGGCTCTTTGCAGCGGTTGTAGAGCTTGAGCAGGTCCTTTCCGTCTTTCGCGAATTTGTGGGCCACGAGGGCCTTGGCCGCCTCGCCGGCGGTATCGAAATCGGCCTCTTTCTCCACGAGTTCCAGCAGGAAATCATCGACCGTGCGCTCGCTCTCGAGCCCGAGTTCAGTCAGCCATTCCAGGCGCTCGCTCTTGGGCGCCTTGGGCCAGGCCTTTTTGATGTCCTTGAGACGATCCTTCAGGGCCTTGGCGTCGGCCACGGCGGCCTGAGCGCCCAGCAGGAGGCATAACAGCAGCGCGAAGAGCCGGACCCATTTTGTCGTCAATGTATTCCCCTGTCTTTGCTCGCTCTGTGCCCGCGCGCCGCAAAAGCTTACGCGGCAAGGGTGTACCTTTCCCTGCCGAATTTCTGTAAGGGCGAGAAATGACAAGCCACCCATAAAGGGATGATGCTTGAAACCTGAAGAATCCGGTGACTCTCCCCTGGAACCGGCCTAGAATCGAACCTGTCACGCTTCACGCGAATTATACCAGCCTTATGGAGGCAGCATGTCACCTTCCGTCCGCAGCGTCGTCGCCTTTGCCCTGCTGACGCTCACTGCCTTATGCGGTGTCCTCGCCCTGGAGGGCGAAGAGCCGCTGCAGGCCCAAAGGAAGTCCGAGACCCGCGCCGAAACTGAGGCCATGGGCAAGGACTGGACCCGGGCTCGGGACTTCCTCGATGAAACCCTGCGCGCCAAGCGCAAGGCCGCGAAGATGCCCCTGGCCGAACGCTGCACGGACGCCGAGTTCATTCGTCGCGCCTACCTCGACATCCTAGGCCGGATTCCCTCGCGCGAGGAAGTGAAGACCTGGCTGATTCCAGACCTCACCACGCCCGAGGGTCAGGAGTTCGCCCGCCTCAAGTCCCATCAGCGCCGCGAGAAGTTGATCGAGGCCCTGCTGGCCAGCCCCGAATACGCGGAGTCCTGGGCGCGCACCTGGGCCATCACGCTGATCGGCCGGGAGGCCGACGCGACCTATCGCAACATGCTGCAGGAGTGGCTCCAGGGCCAGTTCGCCCAGAACCGCCCCTTCGACAAACTGGTCTATGACCTCGTTACCGCCAGCGGCTCCAGCGAGAACAACAAGGCCATCGGCTACATCATCAGCTTCGAGAACGACCGGCCCGCGCTGACCGGCATCACCAGCAAGGTCTTCCTGGGCAAGCAGATCCAGTGCGCCCAGTGCCACAAGCACCCCTACGAGGAAATCACCACCGACGACTTCTTCGGCGTTCAGAACTTCTTCAAGTTCACCGACACCCGTATGACGCAGCAGGCCGAAAAGGGTCTGCCTGCCATCTACGAGGCCAGGGACCGCTCCCTGCCGCCCAACGCCGAGCTGCTCAAGCGCGCCCTGACCGAAGAAGGCAAGGCTGTGCTGCCTAAGTTCCTGTTTGGCGAAACCTACAAGCTCGACCCCGCCAACCCGCCCCGCAAGGCCCTGGCGGCTTGGATGACCAGCCCCGACAACGTCTACTTCCGCGAAATGACGGTCAACCGCTACATGGCGCGCTTCCTGGGCGTGGGCTTCGTCCACCCCGTGGACGATTTCAACAGCAACAACACCCCCAGCCATCCCGAGGTTCTCGACCGCATGGCCCGCGAGTTCGTCGCCAGCGGCTTTGACCTCAAGTACCTCATCCGCATGATTTGCAACAGCGAGGCCTACAACCTCTCCTCCGTCCCCAAGAAGGCCGGCGCCAAATACAGCGAGGACCGGGCAACCTACAGCCGCGCCATGGTGCGCCGGCTCAGCCCCGAGCAGGTGGTGTTCTCCGTCATGCGGGCCATTGGCGCGGGCGACTTCGGCAGCAAGAACAACCGCGACCGCCGCGACCAGGTGCTGGCCTACATTCTCCAGAGCTTTAACTACGCCTACTCCGATGACGAGGGTTCGCGCGACATTGACGATTACTCGGGGTCCATTCCCCAAGCCCTGATGATGCTCAATGGACGGCTGCTCAATGACGGAACGGACCTCGGCCAGGACAACACGCTCAAGCGCATCATCACGGAGAGCGGCAACGACAAGCTGCGCGGCGGTCTGGACGCGGTGAACTACATCATCGAGGAGATTTTCCTCGCCACCCTTGGCCGCCCGCCCGAGAAGTGGGAGGCGTCGCGCATGAAGAAGCACGTGGAGGGTGAAAGCGACCGCCACAAGGCCTTTGAAGACATCTTCTGGGCCCTGCTCAACACCACGGAGTTCGCCACCAACCATTGATTTTTCCGAAACCCGGCGCCGGACGCGGGGTTCCTTGAAATCGTAACGGTCGATACGGCAAACATAGCTACCCAGTGAGGCTGAACATGGCTAACCCACTCGTCTCCATCAAGCGCCGCGACTTCCTCCGCGCCACCGCCGCCGCCGGCGGCATCCTGGCCACTTCCCACTTCTGGTGGGGACCCGACCTCCTGGCTCAGGGCAGCGACGACAAGAAGACCACGGCCAAGCGCGGCGGGAAGTGCAAGCAGGTCATCCTGCTGTGGATGGAGGGTGCTCCCTCGCAGCTGGACACGTTTGACCCCAAGCCCAACAGCAAGGATACCGGTTCGCCCTGGAAAGCACTCGATACGGATACGCCCGGCTTCACGCCTGTCGAGAACCTGCCGAACATGGCGAAGATGGCCAAGGACATCTGCGTCATCAGAAGCCTGAACAGCAAAGAGGGCAACCACAGCCGCGGCAGCTACCTGCTGCATACCGGCTACATTCCAAACCCCACGCTCAAGCACCCGAGCCTGGGCAGCATCGTCAGCCACCAGCTCGGTAAGAAGGACTTTGACCTGCCGAATTTCGTCAAGCTGCGCGGCGGACCCTTTGGCGCGGGCTACCTGGGTGTGGAGAACAACCCCTTCGTCATCAGCAATCCCGGCGCGCGCATCGAGAACCTGGACTACGCCGGCGGCGTGGACAAGGCGCGCATGGACAAGCGCATGAAGCTGGTGGATGAGATGGAGAAGGATTTCGCACGTCAGCGCGGGGCTGAGGCCGTCGAGGCCCACAAGGCCATGTACGAAAAGGCTCGGCGCCTCATGGACAGCCCGCTCAAGAGCAAGTTCTACATCGCCGACGAGCCCGACGAGGTCAAGAAGGCCTACGGTTCCGGCAAGTTTGCCGAAAGCTGCATCATCGCCCGCCGCCTCATCGAGGCCGGCGTGGCCTGCATCGAAGTCGTGCTGGGCGGATGGGACACTCACGATGACAACTTCGTGCGCACCAAGCGCCTGTGCGGGGAATTTGACCAGCCCATGGCCGCCCTGCTGGCCGACCTCAAGAAGCGCGGCCTGCTGGAAACCACCCTCGTGGTCTGGATGGGCGAGTTCGGCCGCACTCCGCGTATCAGCGCCACCGAAGGCCGCGACCACTGGCCCAACAACTTCTGCGCCGTGCTGGCCGGCGGGGGCGTCAAGGGCAACCAGGTGATCGGCGAAACCGACGAACGCGGCATGACCATCACCAAGGACCCCGTGGGCGTGCAGGACCTGTTCTGGACCTTCGCCTCGCTCATGGGCTGGGACACGGCCAAGGAGTTCGAGGCGGGCAACCGCCCGGTCTGGCTGACGGACAAGACGGCCGGCAAACCTATCGACAAGGTGCTGGGCTAGCAGACTGGTGGAGCGGACATTTTCGGCAGCCTTCTCCGGCCCGCGCGTCTGCACGGGCCGGCTTCGTCACCGGTTCTGCCCGTGCATGCACCGGCCGCGCCGCCCCATTGACGGCCCCTGGCCCTCGGTTAATCTTATCCCCGCCTCGACGGGTGTGGCCGCCGGGGCATGATGCGACGGTGGGCGTTGCCACCGCGCGAACCAACTGAGGCCCCTGAAGTGGCGCAGGCAGCCTGCCTGCGGTGTTTTGGGCATCCTGCCCAAAGCGTAGCGGTAACCCGGACAACTCTGCACACTTGGATGGCGCAGGCCTCTTGCCTGCGCAGGATGGGCTTCTTGCCCCCGCCGTTGAAGCCCGTGCGAGCCGGTTTGCGCAGCCGCACATACCGGGTTCATTCGGGCGTGACGCCCGAAAGCTTGCGCCACAAGGTCAGGCGCCTCGAAAGGATTCCCATGATTTCCGTGAAACTTCCTGACGGCTCTCCCCGCGAACTCAAGGACGGCGCCTCCGCCGCCGACCTGGCGGCAGCCATTGGCTCGCGGCTGGCCAAGGACGCCGTCGCCGCCAAGGTCGACGGCAAGGTCGTGGACCTCGCCTTGCCCCTGCCCCACGGCGCCACCGTCCAGATTCTGACCAAGAAGGACAAAGAAGCCCTGGAGGTGCTGCGCCACAGCGCGGCGCACATGATGGCCGACGCCATCTTGCGCATCTTCCCCAAGGCCCAGCTCACCATTGGCCCTGTGGTGGAAGACGGCTTCTACTACGACATCTTCCTGCCTGAGGGCAAGATCACCGTCGAGGACTTCCCGAAGATCGAAGGCGAAATGGCCAAGATCGCCAGGGAGGGGTTTGTCTTCCAGCGCTGCGTGGCCCGCTACGACGAAGCCAACGAATTCTACGCTCGCTACAAGGCCATCGACGGCGGACACAACAAATTCAAACAGGAACTGGTCGATGGAATCGCCCGGCGCGGCGAGGAACTGACCTTCTACAAGCACGGCGACTTCATCGACCTGTGCCGCGGCCCCCATGTGCCGTCCACCGCGTGGCTGAAGAATGTGAAGCTGACCAAGGTCAGCGGCAGTTACTGGCGGGCCGACGCAAACCGCGAGCAGCTTGTGCGCGTCTACGGCACGGCGTTCTTCTCAAAGGAAGAACTCGACGAGTACTTCCGGGTGCTGGAAGAGGCAAAGAAGCGCGACCACCGCGTGCTGGGCGAGCAACTCGAACTGTTCATGTTCAATGAAGAAGCGCCGGGCTTTCCGTTCTATCTGCCCAAGGGCGCGGCTTTGTGGAACAACCTCGCCAACTACGCGCGCAACAAGCTTAAGAAGCGCGCCTATCAGGAAGTAAAGGGCCCCATCGTGCTGGCGGAAAGCCTCTGGCACAAGAGCGGACACTACGCGAACTACCTTGAGAACATGTTCTTCACCAAGATGAAGATGTTCGACGAGAAGAAGCCCGACGCGGTCGTGGATGTCGAGGAAGAGCGGCCCATGGCCATCAAACCCATGAACTGCCCGGGCCACTGCATGATTTTCAAGCACAAGCTGCGCTCGCACAATGAAATGCCGCTGCGCTACAGTGAACTGGGGCTGGTGCACCGCCGCGAGCTATCAGGCGTGCGCCACGGTCTTTTCCGTGTGCAGGCCTTTACCCAGGACGACGCCCACCACTTTGTCACGCCGGACCAGATCGTGGGCGAAGTCAACATGCTCATCGACTACTTCAAGGAGGTCTACGCTGACTTCAACATTACCGAGTACCACATGGAGCTGAGTACCCGGCCTGCCAAGCGCGTGGGCAGCGAAGAAATGTGGGACCGCGCCGAAAGCGCGCTCAAGCAGGCGCTGGAGTCCGGCGGCTACAACTACAAGCTCAACCCCGGCGATGGCGCCTTCTACGGGCCCAAGATCGACTTCCACATCAAGGACACGCTCAAGCGCACCTGGCAGTGCGGCACGATCCAGCTCGACTTCTCCATGCCCGCGCGCTTTGAACTCGAGTATGTCGGCGCGGACGGCCAGCGGCACACGCCCGTGATGATCCACCGCGCGGGCCTGGGCTCTCTGGAGCGCTTCATGGGCATGATCATCGAACACTACGCGGGCGCCTTTCCGCTCTGGCTGGCGCCCGTGCAGGTGTGGGTGATTCCGGTGAGTGAGAAGTTCGCCGACTACGCGCGAGAGGTCCACGGCAAGCTGCTGGACTTCGGCCTGCGCGCGGAATGCAACCTGAAGGACGACCGCCTCGGCTACAAGATCCGCGAGGCCAGCCTCCAGAAGATTCCATACGTGATCGTACTCGGCGACAAAGAGCAGGCCGCAGGTTCCATCAATGTTCGCTCGCGCGACAAGGGCGAACTCGGCGAGATGACCCTCGACAAGTATTTCAGCCAGCTTGAATGCTGGCAGAAGTGACCAGGGGGCATCGGCCATGGCTTTCGGGGGCGGTCTTGACCGCCCCCGTTCCATGCCTGGGCCCGCTCACACCTCCTAACGGCCCTTGGGCTTGCGTGTGGAGGCCTTGGAACGCGTGACCCGCTTCTTTGCGGTCTTGGCGTCACGGATGGTGCGGGACTTCTTGAGCTTGAAGTCCTTGCGTCCGACGTTTGCCATGGTCATTGCCTTTCTTGTCAGACAGAGGCCAGCACGGCCGCCGCCACTTCCTGGGCCTGGGCGTCGGTCATTTCCGGGTACATAGGCAGGCTGATAACGCAGCGCGCCAGGCGCTCGGCCACTTTCAGGCTGCCCTCGCCCTGGCCCAGGTGGGCAAAGCACTCCTGCCGGTGCAGGGGCACGGGATAATAGATCATGTTGCCAATGCCCTTTTCATTGAGCCGGCCCATCAGCTCGTCGCGGGCCTTGGCACTGGCGCCGTCGCCCACCTGCAGCGTGTATTGGTGGTAAATGTGCTTGTTGCCCTTGGCCGTCACCGGCGTCTTGAGCCGGGCGTGGCCCCCCAGCTTGGAGTCATAAATGCGCGCGATTTCAGCGCGGCGGGCATTCCAGACATCCAGGTGCCTGAGCTTGACGCGCAGCACGGCAGCCTGCAGGGCATCGAGCCGTCCGCACATCCCGACGACCTTGTTGTAGTAGCGCGGGCGCTCGCCGTGAGTGTGCAGGAGCTTGATCATGTCGGCCAGGGCGTCGTCGTTGGTGGCCACCATGCCGCCGTCACCGGCGCCGCCGAGGTTCTTGGTCGGATAGAAGCTGTAAATCGTCATCTGGCTGACCTGCCCGGCCTGCTTGCCGTGGCGCGTAGCGCCAAAGGCCTGTGCCGCGTCTTCGATGACCACGAGCTTGCGCTTGTCGGCCAGTTCCTTGACGCCCTCGAGATCGGCGCACTGGCCGTAAAGGTCGACGGGCATGATGGCGCGGGTCTTGTCTGTGATGCGGCGCTGGGCGTCCTTGAGATCGATGTTGAAGCTGTCAGGCTCGACATCGCAGAACACGGGCCTGGCCCCCAGGCGTGCCACGGCGCCGGCCGTCGCGAAATAGGTGAAGGCGGGCACGATGACTTCGTCGCCGGGCTTGATGCCCGCCGCCCAGAGGCAGAGCAGCAGGGCGTCTGAGCCTGAGTTCACCCCAATAGCGTGCTTTACGCCGAGGTAGGCCGCGGCTTCCTTCTCGAAGTGTTCGACGATGGGTCCAAGGATGAAGCTCTGGTTGGAGAACACCTCCGCAACTGCGGCGTCGATTTCTGGCTTGAGGGCGGCGTACTGCGCCTTGAGGTTCATCACGGGAACGGGCATGGCCTGGCTCGCTGGAAAGCGGCACTATCGCAATAAGGGCCCCCGGGTCAAGCCGCGCGGGTCAAAGCCCCTTGCGCAGTGTGACGGAGTGGGTGGTGTAACCGAGTTTTTCGTAAAGCTTGCGCGCCGCGGCATTGTGGGCCATGACCTGAAGGCCCAGGAACTTGAATCCCCTCGAACGCAGGAAGTCCTGCGCCGCGGCCAGCATGGCCCGGGCGAGGCCGCGGCGGCGGAACTCGGGCATCACGGAAATGTCGAAGATCCAGGGCTCTTCAGCGCGTGTGAAGAAATCAATCTGCATGCCGATCCAGCAGTGGCCGGCGTAACGGCCGTTGACCTCAGCTACCAGCACCGTGTTGCGCGCGCCGTCGTGGGGAGCATAGCGCTCCAGCAGCCAGCGGTGATGGCGCCTGAAGAACTCTTCGTCAATGGTCTCGCTCGGCGGAATGGACTCCCGGAACGTGCGGTAGTTGAGCGCGACGAAGGCCCTTTCGTCACGGGAGTGCTCATAGAGCCGGATCTGGAAGGCATCGCTCAAGGGCCGCGAGACTAATCGCGGGCAGGCCCCGCGTAAAGCAAGGTGCAGTTTTCGCTTTACGCGAGAGCCGCGGCTTCCTTGCCTCTTGCCATGGAATCAGCCCAGAACCTGCTGTTGCTCATCGTGCCCGGCCTTTCGTTGCGCCTGCTGCAAAATTATCGCCGCCAGACCAGCTATCTGTCCATGCTCGGCCGCGAAGGCTTCATGACGCCTGTCGTTCCCATCTTTCCCGCCATCTACCCCACGCTCGAAGCCACCTACCTCACGGGCATGCTGCCGTCGATGCACGGCATCTCGAGCGACGCACAGGTGGACCTCGTCGCCCACGGCGCGCGCGAAAACCGCCAGGTGGCTGACCCCGCCAAGGGCTGGATCGAAGCCAGACTCACCCTCTGGCACCGCGCGCGCAAGCGCCGGCCCGACCTCACCGTGGCCTCCCTGGGCGAGCTGCCCACCGGAGTGCGCGAACAGGGCGCGGTCATGCTGCGGGTGCGCCAGGCCCGGGAGTCCTTGCTTCTCGCCTACCAGGAAAGCGTCGTGGGCGTGCCCCTGGTGGATGGCAACATGTTCAGTCGCGCCATGGCGCCGACCATGGAAAGTTTCGACGCCGACTGCTTCCGCCTCGCACAGGCCTGCAAAGCCGCGGGCCGGGCGTTTTGCGTCATCGGGGCAAGCGCCCTGACGCCTGTGAGCCGCTGCCTTGACCTGTGCCGCGAAATCTTCGGGCGCGAGGCGCCTGGCAACGTGCTCTTTGCCCGCTCCTACTCGCAAATCCAGCACATCTACGCCCCGCCCCCGCAGGTGCCAGACCTGCTGTCGCGCCTGCGCGCCCTGGATTGCCTCGAGCGCGTACTGGAGGGCGACGATCTGGCAGAATTCGCATTGAATCACCCTACCGCGGGCAACATCGTGGCGCTGGCGCGGCGCGACATCGGCTTCTGGCCCGGCGAAAGTCTGGATCGCTTCAAGCCGCCCATGCGGCCACCCGCTTGCAGCCACGGCCACATGGCAGAAGACCCCCTGGATCGACCCGTGATGATCGGCGTGGGGTTTGCGCAGCCCAAGGCCCTGATTGGCGCCTGTGAGGTTGCCGGCATCCTCGACCGCGTGCTCACGGGCGTAGCTGTCCACGACAAGGTCTGACATGACTCGCTGGCTCTCACTTCTTTTAGTGTTTGGTATGGCGGCCTGCGCTTCGGCACCGCCACCACTGGCCGCTGCACCCAAAGAGCTACTGGGCCTAACGCCCCTGAAGAACCTCGCGGGCGTGCCCCTGAAAGTGCCCGCCATTTACTTCGGCGACGCCCTGGGCACCGGCGAAGCGCTGGAAATTGAGAAGCTGGACCTTCTGCAACTGGGGCGTGCCGCCCTGCTGGCCCAATTGCGCGAGCGCGGCTATGCCGTCGAACTGGCTGAGGAGCCCAAGGGCCGGACCACGCTGCACGGTGCCATCACACGCTTTGACCTTGATGCCTTGAAGGATACGGGGCGCATCACGCTGGGCATGGTGGTCATGGTAATCAGTGCCGCGGGCGTGGAGATCGGGCAGGCGGCGGTCGAACGCGAATTCCAGCTCATGGCCCGCGCGCCCAACGAGGGCGGCGCTCTGGGCGAGGCCCGTTTCATCGAAGCGCGGCTCAAGGCCTACATCGAAGCCTTGGCGCAAGAGGCCGTGGGCATTCTAGCCGGACGCTGAAGCGCCGGGCCAGAACTGCCCACTTGCAGGTTCTGAAACGAGAGAGATAAGGGCCCCATGGGCTCAGCCAAACAGCGATTTGACGACCTTGCCTCGGCGCTCAATTTTGGCGCCGCCCAGACCGCCAGTATCCGCGAAAGCCTGAACCTGCTGCTGCCGCGCCTGGGCGAACTGGTGGGAAGCTTTGACGCAGCGCTGAAGTGCCCGGCCGGAGCCCGGCTGTTTGCAGGTCTCGAGGGCGAGCGGCGCGACCAGCTCCAGAGCCTTATGGCGAGCTTCATCCTGCGCACGGTGAACTGCAACTTCGACGAAGCCTACTGCGACTACGCCGTCGAAGTTTCGGGGGGCGGGCAGGTTCCGCCCGGGTTCTTCGCGCTGGGACTTTCCCTCGCGCAGGACTTCGTGTGCAGCGCGCTGCCTGCTGTCGAGAAGGACAGCGCCCGACTCAGTTCCATGCTCACGGCCTGGAATCGACTGCTGGCCGCCCTGAAGGAACTCACGCGCCCATGAACCCCCAGGCCACGGCACGGGAGTTCATTCAGCGCCTGCGGCGCCTCACCAACCCGGCGCGCCAGGCTGCGACGCTGAACTATTATCCTTCTAAGCAGGAGAACCTCGGCGTTTCGACGCCTGACATGCGGGCGGTGGTGCGCGAGTACAAGGCGCGCCTCAAGGATGAAAGCCCCGCCCAGGTCCTTGCCCTGGCGTACGCGATCATCAAGATGAATACCCTCGAAGGCCGCCAGGCCGCCTATGAGCTGTTGGCGGGACACCGGGCCGCCTTGGCCTCGCTCAAATCCCGGGATGTGCTGCGACTGGGACAGGGCATCGATAACTGGGCCAGCGTGGATGGCTTTTGCTGCTCGATCGCCGGCCGGGCCTGGCGCGAGGGCGTGCTGAGCGACGGCGAGTTGGCGCGCTGGGCGCGCAGCAAGGACCGCTGGTGGCGCCGCGCGTCGCTCGTAGCCACGGTGCCGCTGAACGCCAAAAGCCGCGGCGGCAAGGGCGACAAGGCCCGCACGCTGGAGCAGTGCGAGAGGCTGGCTGACGATCATGATGACATGGTGGCCAAGGCCCTGAGCTGGGCATTGCGCGAGCTGATTCGCTGGGATCGCAAAGGCGTCGAAGCGTTTCTTGTGCGGCACCGAAACAGGCTTGCGCGCCGCGTGGTGCGGGAAGTGAAGCGTAAACTCGAAACGGGCCGCAAGTCTGGCTGAGGTCTCGGACCGGCGGCCGCGGGCACCTGCCCGATAGAGATTCTGCCCGAACCTCCGGCGGCAGACTTCTTCAAAAGGGGGCCACCTAAGAGTGCTTAGTATTCAGCGCTGCGCCACAGCATCCCTGGCAGCTCAGTGCGGCCAGGGATGCTGTGGCGGCGTGATATATATCTTGTTTATGTTTGATTTTTGGAGAGAATTGAGAACTTCTCTTGCACTGAAACACCTCCAATGCACATACTGCACAAAACGAGGAAAACAGTTTATCCTTGAATAGTTTGGCGTTGTCGTACGTGAGACTTCCTACTCGCGCCCGAAGTCAAGCCTTGTTGCTGCCAAGCACTGAAGCATGATTAACCCAAAGGGGAAGGCCAGTGTCCACTAACGTTGCGGTTCTCTCCGGCACCCGTCACATCATCGCCACGCACCGCAGTCTGGCGAGGCTCGTTCAGTACGGGCAAGAGTTCGCCGCTGGCGAGGTCGCGCAGGGCCGTCGAGTCATCTGGGCGCCCTGCCACGCCTTGGGCCGTTCCCTCAGCCTCAGAAGCTGGATCATCGAACAGGCCAACGAGCTCCTGGGTGCCTCTTCGTCCGTGGATGCCCCCACCCTGCTGTCCGGCGCGGCTGACTGCGTAGTGATCGCCGACCCCGGCGTGGCCGACCGCGAAAGCCTGCGCTGGCTCTCCGACATGCTGGCCTGCGCCGAAGAGGTCAAGGGCGTAACGGCGGCTCCGCCGCTGCCGCGCCTGGTGGTGTTGTTGCCCGTGCGTACCAGCGGCGCGGACGCCGTACACGACTTCACTAATCAGTTGATTGCCCTGGGCAGCGAAGACGCCAAGCTGGCGGGCCGCGAGGCCGATCTTTCAGCCATCGAGATTGACGGCATGCTGCGCGCCATGTCCCTGCGCAACCACGTGTTCCAGGCAGCGGTCAGCCTGGCTCCACTGCCCCTGACACGTGAGGAGTACCATGAGTTGATGGAGGAGGCCTCGGCCTCCCAGGCGGAGTTTGACGCCCTCTTCAATTCGCCGCTTTACGCCGAGGTGACTGGATATCTCGTGCCGACTTCCACCGAGGTGCGCGAGCGCCTGCGTGCCAACCTCGCGCCAGAGGCCCTTACGCGCGGCGCCAGGCTGCTGCTCGATGTCTGCCGAGGTCGTCTCGAAGCGCTGCCCGACGCGGCCATCGAACTGCATGCCCGCGCCGGCGACCAGAAGCAGGCGGCACGCCTGGCCAAACGCCGCGTCAATGACCACGAAATGGCAGGCCGCTTTTCCGAGGCTCTGCGCGTGCTGCGCCTGGGCCGCGAGCTGGGCTTTGCCATTGACAGCGCCACGCCGGAAATCGACGAGGCTCGCACCGCGGGCTTCATGGCCGAAATCGGCGATTTCGTGGCCGCGCGCGAAATCGTCAAGCCCCTGATCCGGCGCCGCAACCTCTATCGCAACTCCGAGTTCGTCGAGTCCCTCGCCCTGGCCATGCGCACCCTGGCCATGAAGGACAATTTCGAACCGCGTATGGCCGACAGCCTGCTGCGCCGCGCCATCCGCCTCAACCGCGGCGACCTTGACAGCAAGGTGCGGCTGACCGTGCTGCGCGTTTCGCTGCTGCGCTCGGGGGCCTTTGGCCTTGATGAGCGCGCGGACTGGCTGCTGACCCACGTCAACCAGGAAACCCTGAGCAAGGTCAGCGCCGCCACACAGGCCCTCTACCTGCTTGAAACCGGGCGCCAACTGATCCAGGACGGCATGTACAAACGTGCCTACAAGCGCCTGCGCCGCATGATTTCGCTCGCGGGTTCCGACCAGCAGTTGGCCTCGGCCCTGCTGCTCATGGCACGCTGCCGCATGCACTTCTCGGATACCGAGGGCGCCACGCGCTTTGCCGCGGGCTCCATTCAATACGGATTGCGCAGCGCCACGCTCAGCCTTGTTCGTGAGGCCGCGGCCGTGCTGCGCACGGCCGGCCAGCAGGCGCAGGCCGAAGGCAGGCCCCGCCGCCGTGACAAGGTCAAGCCGCGCCTGGCCCAGGTGGATGTACCGACGCGCGTGGTGGCACCGCCGGAGCAGATGTTTGACATTCTCCAGCGCCGCTTTGGTGTGCTGCGCTGGGCCCGCCGCCGCGCGGACAAGGTGGACGCGTACGGCACAGCCAACCCGCCCGTGGCCGAAAGCACGGCTGTGTATGAGGAAGTTGAAGGCCAGGTCAAACGCGTCTCCAAAGATGCCGGCGGCAGCGGCGTGCGCGCCGTGGTTCTGCTCCGACACGGCGGAGATGATCTCGTGCATCTCTCGGCCGACGCTCCTTCGGACGTCACCGACGAAAGCATCGTGCGCTTCCTGCTTGGCGACCGCGATACCACACCGCTCATGGATACCGGCACGCCCTCGCGCAAGAACGTCGTCGATGAGTACATGAGGCGAGCCACTGGTCAGCCAGCCAAGCGCGGCTTGCACAAGGCCATCGAAACGCTCTTCAACAAGGACCTGCTGCTGTACCTTGAAGACCAGGGCTTCACCAAAGAAGACATGGCGGCCCATTTAGGCGTGAGCCGCGCCACGCTGTATCGCATGTACGCCCGGGCCGGCTTGAACTAACCCAAGCTCTGCAAGGAGTTTGCAGCGTTTCCTGCGGAGGCGAGAAACTCGAGATTTGATGTTTGAAGTGCGAAATTGCGGTATTTGCACATGTGACACTGGGAGCCACTGGCCTGCGGGAAACTCCTTGCTAGCATTGCGCCTCTGAATTTCGGAGTGAGATATGCCTGTTGTGACCGTGCAAAATGAAGCCCTGCAGTTTGAGGTTGAGGCCAATGCCAATCTGCTTGAGGCGCTCAAGAAGAACGGCTGCTCGCCATATGGCCTGATGAGCAAGTTCGCGCCCTTCTTGTTCAAAGGCGCCGACGACGTTCTGGTCATCGAGGGGCGCCGCAATCTCTCGGAGCCGACAGAGAAGGAAAAGAGCATCCTGGGCCCTCGCCTTGACGAAAACTTCCGCCTGGCCGGCGAAACCCAGGTCAACGGTGACATTGAGATTCACACGGCAGCCCGCATCAAGGTCTAGCCTGACTCGCGCAAGCACATCCTGAATCCACTGCGTGCAGTCGCAAATGCTTGTAAACACACGCTTTGCGTTGTCGATAATTTGTGCCGCCAACGACCACAATGGCCGTAAGCAATGGGGCTTTTCACTCACTAACTGAGGTCCGCCCCTCCGGGTGGCATGAAGTCATTGGAGACGATTTCTATGAAGACGCTGGCATGGGCATTCCTCCTGGCTGCGCTGAGTCTGGCCGCGCCTTTGAGTGCGCAACTCAAGGGTAAGCCTGCGCCGGATTTCTCGGCGGGTGAAAGCGTTACAGCCAAGCAAGACCACCGCACCTTGGCTGACTGCAAGGCGGAGGTCGTTCTGATCAAACTCTGGGGCGTCAAGTGAGGACCCTGTGTGAAGGCGTTGCCTTCACTCCAGGGTCTCTGGAACGAGTACGGAGGTAAGGGGCTCAACATGTATCTGCTTGAGTCCCAGGGTACCGAAGAAGGCGCCCTGAAGAAGTTCCTCTCGGACCGCGGCATCACAGCGCCGGTCTATATGGGGGGAATGAGTGGATATCCCGGAGACCGGGGCCTGCCTTTCAGCTACGTCATTGGCGTGGATGGCACGGTGGTATTCGAGGGGCGCGGGGACTACCACTCGGTGATCAAGACCGAGATGGCGAAGATCAAGTACCCCGGCTTGGGCAAGCTGGAAGTAGCCAAGGGCCTTGAGAAGGCCGCGATGAGCTTTGTTGAGAAGCAGTACGCCAAGGCCATCGAGGACTGCAACAAGGTCATCGAGAAGGGCAAGGAGGAGGCGGCGGTCGAGGACGCGAAGTTCATCATTGAGCGCTGCAACGCGGAGGGCGCAAAGATTCGCGCCAGCGTCGACAAGGCCAAGGAAGAGAAGCGCTACCTCGAGGCCTTTGCCGGCCTTGAAACACTGGCCAGCGGCTTCAAGGGCATGGAGTTGGGAGATACGGCCGCGGCCGAACTCAAGGAGCTGAAGAAAGACAAGGAAGTCAAGCGCGAGGTGGATGCCGCTACCGCCTTGCAGAAATTGATTGAGAGCCAGAAGACGGTCAAGAGCAAGACGGACCGGGCCAAACAGCTGCGCGACTTTGCCAAGAAGAACGACGGCACCCGCGCTGCTGAAGACGCCAAGACGCTGGCCGATCAAGTTGAGTCGGGAAGCTAAGCGGCAGGTGAACGAGCGAAACGAGCGCCCGGTTCACGCCGGGCGCTTTCATTTTCAGGGCTGGGCACAGTCCATCAAAGGAGAGTTGTGATGAAAAAGTTTCTTTCTGTGGCCGTATTGGCTCTGGTTGCGGTGTGCGGTACTGCGGCATCCGCTCAGAAGACTTCAGGTTTGCAGGGCAAGGAGGCCCCGGCCTTCAGCGCCACGAGCTACGTGCTCAATGCTCCGGCCGACAATTGCCATACACTCGATGACTGCAAGGGGGACGTGATCCTGATCAAGCTCTGGGGCGTCAACTGTGGACCCTGCATCCGCAGCATGCCCGAAGTCAACGCGCTTTGGGGCAAATACGGAGGCAAGGGCTTGCATGTATTCATGCTGGAGCGCCAGAGCGGTACCGACGACAAAATCCGGCAGATCTATGCCCCGGGCTACAAGATGCCGCAAGTCAAGGAAGGGAACTTCCCCTATCCCGGCGTAGGCTCCATACCTTACGCCTATGTCATCGGTGTTGACGGCACAGTCATCTACGAAGGACACTCCGGCTACGTGAGCGTGATTGACGAAGAAGTCAAGAAGATCAAGTACATGGGCCTGGGCAAACCTGATGTAGCCAAGGGCGTTGAAAAGGCCGCACAGGCCTTTGTGGACAAGCAGTACGCCAAGGCCATCGAAGAGGCGAACAAGGTCATCGAGAAAAACTCGAGCGAAGCTGCAGTGACCGACGCAAAGTTCGTCATCGACCGTTGCAACGCCATGGGTCAAAAGCTGCGCCAGGCCGCTGACGCCGCCAAGGCCGAAAAGCGCTACCTGGACGCTTTCACAGCCTTGGAAACCTTGGCCAACGGCTTCAAGGGCACGGAGCTGGGAGATACGGCAGCGGCCGAGATCAAGGAACTCAAGAAAGACAAAGAAGTGAAGCGTGAGGTCGATGCGGCCAATAACCTGGCCAAGGTCATCGACGGCCTCAAAACGGTGAAAACCAAGGCGGACAAAGTGAAGACCCTGCGCGACTTTGCCAAGAAGAACGACGGTACCCGCGCGGCACAGGATGCTTCAGCCAAAGCAGATGAGATCGAGTCCGCCGAGTAGTGCCTGTCGCAACCATTGAACCTGGGCGCCCCGGAATCGCGGGGCGCCTTGCTTTCCCCGTCTGTGCCATTTTGCAAAAAGTCGAATAACTGGCTATCGTAGCCTGTTCGTAAGACCTTGAAGCGTTGAAGCTTCTAGCGATGTTTCTCCAGGAGAAACCATGTCCAAGATGGGCACACACAGCCTCACCCTCGTTCTAGCTCTGGCCTTGGGCTCGCTGGCCGTTGCCGGCTGCACGCTCGCTTCCGAGAATCCCGAGTCAGGCTACGGCACAGACGCCTCGGGCAACGAAACCTACAAAGGCCACAACGTTTCCAAGTACCATCCGCGCCGCGCCTCCAGCGAGGAGTCCGAGACACCCAAGTCCGGCGGCGGCGAGGTTTGCCCCCTCCCGCCCACGGCCGAAAAAGACGTGCTACAGAAGTACAAGGTTGGCGACGTGTTTCCTGATTTCGTCCTCAAGGACGTCGTCAGCGGCAAGGAAGTCAAACGCAGTGAGCACGGAAAGGGCCACTATCAGATGATCTTGATGTGGGCCTCCTGGTGTCCCTACTGCCGCACCGCGCAGGAGAAGTCGGCCAAACCCATCTTCGAGGAATTGAACAAGGACGGAAAGACCCGCCTGGATGTCATTGGCGTGGGCGTGAACTTCCTGGACGACACTCCTGCGGCCCAGAAAACCTTCATCCAGAGCAACAGGATTCCGTGGACTTGCGTGTTTGACCAGGACGCCCAGGTGAAGGACGGCATCGGCAGCGACTTCATTCCGGCCGTCATCCTGCTCGATGAAAGCGGCAAGATTGTCACTTACGGCTACTACATGGACGACTACGCCCGTAAGCTCAACAACTACCTGCGCGATGCCTGCGAGTTCAAGGACAAGAATCCGGGAAAGTAGCGGTCGCCGTCGGACGTCGGGGCGGGATGTCGCCCCGGCCAAACCGATAACCGATGACCGGCCACTGAGACATGCCTGAAGCTGATCCCATCCTCGCCGAACACAAGACGCTGGGCCCCTACACCCTGATCAAGAAACTGGGCGAAGGCGGCATGGGAGGCGTTTACCTGGGCCGGCACAACGTGCTGCACGTCGAGCACGCCATCAAGATCATCCGGCCCCGCATGGCGGCCGACCCCCAACTCGTCGAGCGCTTCCTGCGCGAGGCTCGCCACGCGGCCAGGCTGATTCATCCCAACATCGTGCAGGTGCTGGCCGCCGATGTGGCCGACGGCCTGTATTATCTGGCCATGCAGTTCGTGCCGGGGCAGTCCCTGGCAGACGCGGTGGCCAAAGGCCGGCTCTCGCCTCACCGCGCCACGCGCTACATCCATATGTCGGCTTTGGGCCTGGCTTACGCCCACAAGAAGCAGATCATTCACCGCGACATCAAGCCCGGCAACATTCTCATCGACGAAGACGACAGCTGCAAGATCACCGACTTCGGCCTCGTTCGTGACATGACCGCCGACGACACGGGCCAGAACAACCTGACGCAGACAGGTTTGATCATCGGCACGCCCCATTTCATGCCACCCGAGCAATGGCACGGCGAAGGCGTGGACCACCGCAGCGACATCTACGCACTGGGGGTCACGCACTACCACCTCATCACCCGCAGCTACCCTTACCCCGGGCGCACTCCGCCCCAGATTCTTGGCCTGCTCATGCAGGGTCGGCCCGAGCCTCTGAAGAAGTTCGCGCCCGCCTGCGACGACGACCTCTGCGCGCTGATCGCCAAGGCCATGCATGTCGATCCGGCCCAGCGTTATCAGAGCGCGCTCGAATACGCCCAGGCTATCGACCAATGGTGGACCGCCCACCCGCCCACGGAAGCCGAGTCCGCGCAACTTGCCCTGGCTGCAGGTGAAGGCGGCGGCACTCGCCTCGTCAGCCCCACCCAATTGCGCACCGGGCCGCAAAGCAGCGCGGCAGCAGCCTCGGGATCCTCGCGCGAATCGGTCGTGCAGCCGGGTATTACGCTTGTGGCCGTCACGCCGCCCGCGACCTCCGCGGCTCCGGCCAGCGCGACTCGGGCAAACCTGACTTCGGCCCCGGCTGTGTCGCAGGCCACCTCTGCGCCAGTGAGCGCCTCGGGCACCCCTACCTTCACCCAGGGGCCTGTCACCATCGTTCAGGAAAGCTCCAAGACTGGACTTCTGGTGCTGATTGCCCTGATTGCCATAGCCGCGCTGGCCGTAGGCGCCTATGCGGCCTTCTCCACGGGCAAGAACGGAGGCAACGAGCCGGTATCCAAGGGTGACACGGGCAAGCCCCCGGACCCCGCGCCCGAATTCAACCTGGCTCTGCCCTCCACAGAGGCCACGGCGGACGCGCCCCTGTTCACCTCTTCAGCCAGCTTCGTCATTGAGGGCAAAAGCAACGTGCCCGTGACGCTCAACGGCAACCCCTACAAGCTGGGTGACGCTGTCACGCTCAAGCCCAAACTCAACGTTCTCAGAGTTTCGGCCAGGCTAGGCGAAGACAGCGCGCTGCGCGAACTGCACGTGTTTCTCGACCAGGAGGCCCCCAGGCTGGTTTGGCGCGAATTCGACGCCGCCAAGTCGGGCGTGCTGCCCACGGCCGACCGCAGCATGAGCATCGCTGGTATGGCCGCCGATGATGACCCCCAGACGGAAATCCTCTGCACCATCGGCAATGTCGTGCGTCCGCCCCTGACCGTCGAGAAGGGCGGGTCCTTCAGCATTCCCGTGCAGGTAGGCGACGAACCCGTATTCGTTGAACTCAGCGCGAGAGACCGCGTCGGCAACAAGTCTGAAGCCAAGCGCATCGAGATCGTGCCCGACCGCCTCGAACTCGCACTGAACTGGTTCGACCTCAAGGGCGAGCGCACGGTCTGGAGCCCCAGGGAGGCCGTCAGCCTCAAGGGCAAGCTCAACAAACAGCGCGGCTGCACTCTCGCTCATGAGGGCAAGCCTGTGACGCTGGCCGCCGACGGCAGCTTCACGCTGGAAAAGACCCTGCCCGCCGGACGCCACACGGTCACCGTCGAGGCCTCCGACTGGCTCAAAGGAAGCCTCAAGTCCGAACTGACAGTCGTGGTGGACCTCGAGGCGCCGAAGTTCCTCGAGTTTGAGCCCGCCGCCGGGGCCGCGCTGCTGGCCGATGTCTTTCCGTACGAAGTGAAAGTCTCGGGGCGGCTGGACGACGCCGAAGCCCGCCTGAAACTGGGCCAGGACACGCTCAAGCTCGAGGGCGGCAGATTCGAGAAAACGCTGCCCGTCAGCGAGGCGGGCGACGTGAAGCTTGAATTCGTTGCGCGGGACCTCAATGACCGCGAGACCCGCATAAGCCACACCTTCAGCGTCAAGCTGCGCCGTTACAAAGCGCTGGGCAAGAACGCCCAGGGCTTTACGGAGTACGAGCGCGTCAGCGACGGCATGATCATGATCGAGGTGCCCGCCTCGAAGTTCACCCAGGGCGTGGCAGAGGGCCTGCCTGACGCGCCCCGGCGAGAGGTCGAGCTTTCCAGCTATCTCATCGGCAAGTTCGAGGTCACCAACGACCAATTCGCGCGCTTTCTCAACGCGCGGGCCATCAGCCCCGCCGACGCCGTGCAGCAGGGCCTGATCGCGCGCAGCGGCGAGGGCTTCCTTCACCTCGCTCACGACGGCAAATCGTGGATGGCCGAAGAGGGCTTTGGCAATTTCCCCGTCGTCAACGTGCCCTGGAAAGGCGCCGACGCCTACTGCCGCTGGGCCGATGACGGCGGCGGCTCCCTGCCCTCCGAAGCACAGTGGGAACATGCCGCGCGCGGCGCCGACGCCCGGGTCTATCCCTGGGGCGCCGACCGCCCCAACGGCGAACGCAGTGTATTCAAGCGCAGCGGTTATGCGGGCATTCAGAACGTGGGACGCGCAGCCAAGGGCGCTTCGCCCTGCGGTGCGCTGGACATGGCGGGCAACGTCGAAGAATGGTGCTTTGACTGGTACGACGACACGGCCTACACCCGCGGCGGCAAAGACCCCCTGGTCAAGGACAAGCCATCAACGTCTGACCGGCGCGTCGTGCGCGGCGGCAGCTTTGAAACGGATGCTGCCACGGACATCAAGCCCAGCGACTCCGACGCGCCCAGCGACCTGCGCACCTTTTTCCGCGGCCGGCGCGCACCAGCCAGCGTTTCGGAGTTCCGCGGGTTCCGCTGTGCCGCGCGCAGCGCCCAATAATCGTCAGTGAAGGTTGGAAATCCCTAGCTGAATTGTGCAAACTTCAGCCCCATTGATTCCCGGGAGACATTCATGAAATCCGCTTCCATCCTTGCCTTTCTTGCGCTGGCTCTGAGTCTCGCCGGCTGCGGCGGCATGCCCAAGCCCAACATCACGGCGCAGAAGGCCAAGCCGGGCACGGTCAACGCCCGCGTTGCGCTGGTCGCTTCCAATTACGGCTCAGACTGGGACAAAGAGAACGTCACACTCTTTGTCGTGCAGCAGTGGCGCAACCGCGACGGCGTTCCCGTCAAGGAAGAGACTGTGGCCGAGAAGGCCTTTGCCAAAAGCAACGCCGGAGCGCGCGGCAGCATTTCGCTCAAGGATGCCGAAGGCAGCGAGACGCGTCGCGTGTTTTTGAAGTTTGAGCTCAAGAGCGGGCCCGACCCCCTGAACCAGAACGTCTCGGCGGCCATCACCCGCGAGTGGAAGCTTTCTTCCTCGATGGCTGAAGCCGACCTGGTGTTCCTCGCCGCCATTTCGCGCACGGGCGGCAACAACTACGCCATTGACGTAGTCTACGCGCAGAATCTGGCCACGGGCGAAATTGAACAGGTGCTGCCCGCGAACTAACCCGCCAGGGAGGGCCGAAAACACCGCGGGGAGCAGCGAGGCTGCTCCCCGCTTTCGTTGCGCTCAGGCCGTGACGGGCTGGTTCCTGTTGGCGTGAATGGCAACCTGCTGGGCCACGCGCATAGCGAACTCCTTGAGCGCGATGCTTGCGGGGTCCGTCGGGTGACTGACGAGAATGGGTTTGCCGCTATCTCCCGAGGCGACCACGGCCTCCGTCAGGGGGATCTCGCCAAAATAGGCAATGCCGTACTTCTCGGCACAGCGCCGGCCCGCGCCCTTGCCGAAGATGTCCGTGCGCTGCCCGCAGTGCGAACAGATGAAGCCCGACATGTTCTCGACCACACCCAGCACATTGACCTTCACCGTGTTGAACATGCCGATGGCCCGTTTGACATCGGCCAGGGCGACATCCTGCGGCGTCGTCACGATTACGGCCTGGGCCGTGGGCACCATGCGCGTGAGAGAGAGCTGCACGTCGCCCGTGCCGGGGGGCATGTCCACAATCAGGTAATCCAGGTTCCCCCAGTCCACCTGCCCCAGAAACTGGCGAATGGCACTGTCGAGCATGGGACCGCGCCAGACCACGGCCTGCCCCTCCGCCAGCAGAAAGCCCATGCTCATGAGCTTCAGGCCGAACTTCACGTGGGGAATGATGCGCTGGTCTTCCGTGGCCACGGGCTGCTCGTGGATGCCGAACATCGTGGGCACGCTGGGTCCATAGATGTCGGCGTCCAGCAGTCCCACCTCCGCGCCGTGCTGGGCCAGGGCGTTGGCCAGGTTGGCGGCCACCGTGCTCTTGCCCACGCCGCCCTTGCCCGCCGCCACCATAATGACGTTCTTGATGCCGGGGATCAGGTCCTGGGCTGTCAGGTTCGTGGCTGCGGTGTTGGAACTCCAGTTCAGCTTGACCTCCCCCGCCCCAAGGCGGCGGGTCAGGGTCTGCTTGATGTCCGCGCCAATCTGATCCTTGAGGGGGCAGGCGGGAGTGGTCAACTCGACCGTCAATTCAATGCCGGTTCCCTCGGACTTGACGTCCTTGATCATCCCGAGGTCCACCAGGTCTTTGTGCAGGTCCGGGTCCTGCACGCCCTTCAGTGCCGCCAGAATCTCTTGCTTTGAAAATGCCATCGCGTCCTCTCTCTCGTCAGCCACCTAAGCATCCCAGACGTCGTGAGTCCAGTTTCCCGCAGCGGCCGATCTTCCCAGCCATACAAACTGTAAAGCGGACAAAGTAAGTCCAAAAAAGAATCGCCAATCTCGCTCTCCTCTGGCAAAATCGCTGTGCAATTCGCAACAATTCCGGCCCCCGCCTGATCTCTGGAGCAGCTATGCGCGTGATTCTGGTTCACGTCCGTGATCCGCAGTTCTACGCCATCCAGAAGGGCCGGCGCGGCAAGACCGGCAACCCCGAGGTCATGGGGTTTCCGCCCATCGGCATTATGTGTCTTTCCGCTGTGCTCAAGCAGGCCGGGCACGAGTGCTTCATGTTCGACCAGGCCAACCCGGACACACCCAACGAGAAAATCCTTGCCGAGATCAAGGAGAAGAAGCCCGAGCTCATCGGGCTTTCCTTCCTGAGCACCACCAGCTACCCCTACGCTAAGATTCTGGCGCGGGCCATTCGCAGCGAAGTGCCCCAGGCGAAAATCGCCTTCGGCGGCGTGTTTGCCACACTCAACGCCCTGCAGGTCAAGGAGCAATGCCCCTACGTTGACTTCATCTGCCGCGGCGACGGCGAAGCGCTGATCCTCGACTTGCTCAACAACCTCGACAATCCCAGCGGGGTCCAGGGGTTGACTTGGGCCCAGGACGGCAAGATCGTCCATAACCCCGACCGCAAGCTCGAACGCGCGCTTGACCAGTGGCCCTTTCCGGATCGCGTCGGGGTGCCCGTCGATTACATCGAGAGCATGCCCCTGGACGTCCCCGTTGTGCTCTCCCGCGCCAAGTTCACTACCATGCAGACTTCGCGCGGCTGCCCTTGGCCGTGCATTTTCTGCGACATCCCCATCTTCAACGAGGGCAAGTGGCGCTACCGCAGCGCCGAGCACGTCGTGGCCGAACTGAAGCACCTGCAGGAGCAGGGCTACGGCGCCGTGGCATTCGTGGACGACCACTTTCTGCTTCAGCCCCCGCGCATCGAGGCCATCTGCAACGGCATCATCAAAGAGGGCATCAAGATCAAGTGGGGCGTCGAAGGCCGCGTTGATTCCGTGTGCCAGAAGCTGTTTCCGCTCATGGCCAAGGCGGGTTGCCGCACCATCATGTTCGGCATCGAAAGCGGCAGCCAGAAGATCCTCGACCGCCTGAAGAAGGGCGACACACTCGAACAAGTGGAGGCGGCCGTCAAGGCTGCCAAGAAGGCCGGCATTGAAATCGTGCACGGCTTCTTCGTCGTCGGCAATCCCGACGAAACCGAAGAAGACATGAAGGCAACCTTCGATTTCGCCGCCCGCCTGCCGCTGGATACCTTTGGTTTCAACCGCCTCTGCGTATATCGCGGCACTCCGCTGTGGCACGAATACATGCAGCGCGGCTTGGTCAACGACCAGGAAGACTGGTACAAATACTTCAAGTGCAGCGAGATCGACCCCACCTGCCTCAAGGGCGAGCGAATCAATGAGCTGCGCGCCCAGGGCTTGCGCCGCCTGATGCTGCGCAAGCTGTTCCTGCACCCCTGGCAGACGCTGCGCTTGCTGCGGCGCTTCATGCGCTACATGCCCCTGCGCGACATCTTCACGCTGCTGAGCAAGCCTTTCCGCGGCAAAAAGAAGGGGGCGACGCGCGCTGAAATCCTGACTCGCGCCGTGGAACACGGAGACATGAAGACCGCCGCCGCCGACCTCACCCAGGTGCCCGACGAGAAGCTCGAAGCCGTGCTGCAGAAGTCCGGCAAGTAGCGCCATTTGCGCAAGCCAGGCGCGCTTCTTTGCCGATGAACGAGGCGGGAGATTGCCGCCTTGTTCAACTCCAAGCTCAACTACCTGACCTGCGGCTTTGCCCTGGCCTTTCTTCTGCTGTTGGGCCGCTTCTTCTTCATGCAGGTGGTCAACCACGAAGCCTACACCGCAGCCGCCGAAGACGTGCGCCTGCGCAAGGAGCTGCTGCCCCCGTCCCGCGCCGCCATCTACGCAGCCGGCGGCACCCTGGTGGCGCGCAGCGAAACCGTCTGGGACGTCTATATCGACTGGAATGAGTTCTCTCAGCCGCGCTCCATGCGCCTGAGGGCTCTGGTGGCCCCCGGCGACTACGACCCGGGCGCGGTGCAGGCCTTCCTTGAGGGTCCGGCGCGCGAGGTTGAGACCGCATCCCTGGCGGCCCCGGCCGCCAGGCGACGCTTCTTCCTGACTTGGCGGCTGCGCGACCAGGAAGCCGCCCGCCACGACCTGCGGCAATCGCTGGCCCGCCTGAGCATGGTCACGCGCGTGCCCCAGGAGCGCATCGAGGAAAAGCTCGCCCTGGTCAAGGCCGAGGTCGACGGCCTTCTGGCCGAGCTGGGGGATGTCACGACAGCCAGGGCCAACGATGTGAACGTGGCTTGGCTGCGCGCCAAGCCCGCCCTTTCAGACAGCGAATACTGGAACCGCGTCAAGCGCTACCCGCGCAGCACGGCCTTCCTGCCCGCGCTCGAGGCCCGCCTGAAGTGGTCGCGCCATGAGGCCGAGTATCTCCAGGCCATGCTGCAGCGCGCGGGCGATGACCGCCAGGCCCGCGACCTCTGCGGCCAGGCCGCCCGGAACTGCGAAGCCCGGGCCTTGGCCCTGGCGCCAGACGACGAGTCCGCCCGCAGCCTTGAACCCGCGGCGCGCGAAGAACGCGCGGCATTCAGGCGCCTTTTCAGCACCTGCAGCGAGGGCGTGCACCGCGGCGCCGTGGCCCTGCGCGAGGCGCTTGACGCGCTGCAGGGGCCAGCGGGCCGCATCGCCGCGCTGGAAGACCGCGCCTTGAGCCTGCGCCGCGACACCGTGGAGCGCTTCCAGGGCGACTACGAGCGGCGCTGGCGCCACTACACGTTTGAGGAAAATCCCCTGCTGCTGCTTCGTGACGCGCCCCGCGACGTCGTCGAACTGCTCAAGGTCAATGCGGACCTGCTGCCCGGCGTTTCCTGCCGGCTGCGCGCCAGCCGCGCCTACGCCCACGCCTCGCTGCTGGCTCCGGTGCTGGGGGCCGTCATGCTGCCCGACGCCGACCGGCTCGATGACCTGCTCGAGCGCGGCGCCTACAGCGAGGGTCTCGATGAGTTCATCGAAACCTGGTTTGACGGCGACCGCGAGGCTTTCGTGCGCTTCGCCGACGGGGTCGTGGCCCAGCAGCCGGCGGGCAGCTTTGGCGTTGAGCGCGCCTATGACGCGCGGCTGTCGGGAAGCTACGGCGCGCGGGTTTCGGTGCATGACGCCCGGGGCCGCATCCGCTCCATCGAGTTCGAAAAGGCCCCGGTTAACGCCGAGCCCCTGCACCTGACCATCGACCTTGACCTGACGCGGGACATCCTCGAATCCGTCGCCCGCTGGGAGCCCAGGCTGGCGGCCAAGGCCGCGAACAAAACCTCGGAGATGCTGCGCAAAGGCCAGATCCCCCTGGACCGCTGGCAGCGCTACAAGTGGTCCTTCCGGGGCGCGGCCGTGGTGCTGGACGTCAAGACCGGCGCCGTGCTGGCCCTGGTGAGCTTTCCCACCTATGACCCCGAGCGCATGTCGGGCGCGTCCGACGCCGACCGCGTCTACCGGCTGCAACTCAAGACCGAGGCCGAAGTCGAGGGCAAGATGCCCTACTGGGCGCGCAAGACGCGGCAGGTCAACCGCGCCAGCGGAGCCACCTACCACCCGGGTTCAACGTGGAAGGTGCTCACGAGCATCGCGCTGATGGAGGAAGGGGGCCTGAGCCTGACCGACCGCTTTGATGAGGTCAGCAACACCATCGAGATCGCGGGGGTCAAACTCAAGACCGGCCACCCCGCGGGCCCCAACCTGGGCATCCTCGATGCGCTGGAGCGCAGCTCCAATGGCTTCTACTACTACTTTTCGCAGCGCCTGGCAGAAGGCGGCGGCACCTCAGACTGGGAGACCATGCGCCTGTGGGCCGAAAAATTCGGCTTTGGCACGGAGTCCGGTTTCGAGCTCCCGGGCACGCGCCGCGCGAACCTGGCCGATATTGGCCGTGTCGGGCAGGCAGAGGTGTCCACCATGAGCATCGGGCAGGGCAAGCTGCTGGTCACCCCCCTGGAAATGGCGCGATTCTATGCCTGCGTGGCGGCGCGGGGCCGGCTGTCGCAGCCTCATCTAAGCGATGAGGCCATGGCCCTGGCCCAGGATCTGGAAGTGCGGCCGGGCACCTGGGATACCATCCACGAAGGCCTCAAGCGGGTAGTGATGGGCGCCCACGGCACGGCAAGACCGGAGAAGATCGACCGCAGCCGGGTGCTGGTGGATATTCGCTGCGCGGGCAAAACCGGCACGGCGGAAAACGGCAAAGGCGTTCCCGACCACGCCTGGTTTGCGGGCTTTGCCCCCTATGAGGATCCGCAGGTGGCCTTTGTGATGCTGGCGGAATACAGCGACCTTTACGGCGCCGACGTCGCCCCGGTAATTGGCGAGTGCATCCAGCGCTATCTGGTGCGGCAGGGCGTGCTGCCCTCGCCCGTGGTGCAGCGTCGCTAGAAGGTGTCGCGCTGGGTGATGGTGGCCACCTCTTCGAGCGTGGTCTGGCCCATGATGGCCTTCTGCACGCCGTCCATGCGCAACGTCCGCAGGCCGCCTTCCTTCACCGCTACGCGCTTGATTTCGCCTGAAGGAACCTTGTCCACGATCTGCTGCTTGATGGTTTCCGTAATCGGCAGCACTTCGTGAATGCCTGTGCGGCCCGTGTAGCCCGTGTTGAAGCAGGCAGGACAGCCCTTGCCCTTCCACAGGTGGCCCTGCTGCAAGTCGGCGGGCGTGAGGTCAAAGCCGTGCAACTCCGCCAGGTCCGGCGCGTAGGCGTGCTTGCACTCGGGGCAGATGCGGCGCACAAGGCGCTGCGCCACCACGCACAGCACCGACGAAGAAACCAGAAAGGGCTCCACGCCCAGGTCCACCAGGCGCGTCACGGTGCTGGGCGCATCGTTGGTATGCAGGGTGCTGAACACCAGGTGGCCCGTCAGCGCGGACTGAATGGCGATCTGCGCCGTCTCAAGGTCGCGGATTTCGCCCACCATGATGACGTCGGGGTCCTGGCGCACCAAGCTGCGCAGGCCGCGCGCAAAGGTCAGACCCTTCTTCTCGTTGACTTCGATCTGCGAGGCGCCCGCCATGTGATACTCGATGGGGTCCTCGATGGTCATTATGTTGAGGTCGGACTTGTTGATGGCCGTGACGCCGGCATACAGCGTGGTGGTTTTGCCCGAGCCCGTGGGGCCCGTCAGCAGCAGAATGCCGTTGGAATAGGTCAGGTACTGTTTGAAGACCTGGAGATTCTCCGGCAGGAAGCCGATGTCCTCGAGGTTGTAGGTTTTGCCCGACTTGTCGAGCAGGCGGATCACCACACGCTCGCCGAAGTTCGTCGGCACGCTCGAGACGCGCAGATCCACCTCGTTGTCGCCCATCTTGATGGTGGCACGGCCGTCCTGGGGCAGGCGGCGTTCGGCGATGTCCATCTTGGACATGACCTTGATGCGCGCGGTGATAGCGTCCTGCAGCTTCTTGTTGGGCGTCATGATGTCGTACAGCACGCCGTCCACCCGAAAACGCACCTGCAGCTTGTGCTCGAAGGGCTGGATGTGAATGTCCGACGCCCTCATGCGCAGGGCCTGCGCCAGAATCGTGTTGACCAGCTTGATGATCGGTGCCGCGCTCGCCACATCGAGAATGTTCGTGGACTCGTCAAACTCGACGTCGTCCTCGAGCATGCCCTCTTCTTCGAGTTCCTTCTCGACCTCCTCGTTGAGGTCGCTCTTCTGCGCGTAGGCCTTGTTGATCAGGGCCGAAATCTCGACACGCGGAACCAGCACAGGCTCCACGGGCTGGCGCAGCATCGCCGCCAGTTCGTCCATGGGGTAAAGGTCGAGGGGGCGGCAGGTAGCCACCCGCATCTGCCCGCCGACTTCTTCAAGGCCGATCAGATTGTAATTGCGCGCGAAGTTGACGCTGACCTTCTCCACAAAGCGCGCCGGCGACTTGTACTTCTCCAGGGATTCTTCGTAGGGTAGCGTCAGTTCCTGGGCGAAGAACTTGAGCATGTCCGCTTCGCCCAGCAGCCCGGCCTCCACCAGCGCGTGGTCCACGGTCATGCCCGACTCACGGGCCTTCTCCATCACGGTCGTGACTTTGTCTTCACGCAGGTTCTTGGCTTTGACGAGTTGCAGCGTCAGCAAGTCGGCCATGGCCGTTCTCCAGGGTGCAATGCCACGAAACATGTAACGACCGGAGCCGTCAGAAGTTGCCTCAATCCAGCAAGGCCTCAGGGCGAGGCCGCCGTCTTGTCCGGTTTGGCCCCCTGCTCGAGCGCAGCCGCCTCCACCGCCTTGGCCTGTTCGTGGGTATCGGCGGCCGTAAGGTGACGCTGGGCGAACTCCTGCGGGATCATGATCTCGTCAAAAGTGATGCCATCGACTTCATAGCGCATGATGCAGTACAGCAGTGTGTCCGTCGCCGCGCTCACAGTCATGAGCCAGCCGAGGGCCACAAGGGCGCTGGCATAGAACACGGCGGCAAAGAGCGACGCCGCCGGCGTGAACGGACCCAGAGGGTCTCCGCTGCGGGCCACCAGGCTCCAGGTGCTATGCGCCAGCTCGCCCTCGCCCACCAGCCACAGGGCGCCTAGAATCAGGGCCCAGGCCGCGGCCAGCGTGGCCGCAGCCACCAGCGCCGCGCCGATGACCACCAGCAGCTTGAGGAAAAGTCCCAGCAGATAGCGCAGGGGGCGCTGCAACACATAGGCGGTCGCGCGCGAGACAACATCCATGAAATCGCGGCATTCCATCACCGCGGCCGGCGGCATCAGGGGCAGCCCCAGAGTCACGACAATCAGTACGAGGCCCGCCACCAGCGCCGCGATGAAGGCAATCGGCAAAAGGACGGCCGAGACGATGGCGCCCGTCAGCCCCGGAATCTTGGCCAGCAGCGCCCAGCCCAGCACCACCGCAAACAGGAAGGCCGCAACGGCATAGCCGGCCACAGGAGAGCCCACCACGAGGCCCGCCAGGCGCCCACTGGCGGCGGTCATCTGCCGTGAATCCAGCCTCTCGTCGCGCGCAACTTCCAGAGCGATGCTGCGCTGCACCGGCGTGACCAGCTTGCCAAAACCGATCCACCACAGCGCCATCATGGAAAGCCACAGCGCCACGCGGTCGGGCGTGGGCCTCGAGTCCGTCAACACGGCCCAGGCCCTGACGATGCGCTCGGGCTCCAGCGCACCCTCAAGCGAATGCCCGCCCACACGCCACGAAATCAGCGCGAAATACAGGCCAACCACGGCCACGCTCCAACTGGCCGCGACGGCCATGATCATGACCCGCCGCAAATCAAAACCCAGGCTGAACGCCAGGCCCATGTCCCGCATGTCGTGGTGATGAACGCGCATCGCGGCGCGAGTCTAGTTTGAATATGCCTGTTATCAAACAGGGATGCGGTTGCGCCGCGCGGCTACGGGGGCAAGATGGGCCCATGGCACCGCGCAGAAGCTCCCTCATCTCCTGGCTGGCCCTTCCCGCTTTCCTCGTGATCGGCGGGCTCGAAGTCGCCGCGCCCTGGGTCAACGGCCGGCAGCCCACCTGGTGGATCGTCATCGTCTGCGCCGCCGCCGTCCTCTGGATTGCCCTGTTGCGCCCCTGGCTGATGGCCCCGCGCCAAAACCCGCCCCGCGACTGATCACCCACCCGAAAGATCAAGGGGCTCGTGCCACCAGGCGTCATTGTTCGGCCGTTGCAGCCAACGCTGCAGCAGCAGATCGGAGTGCCCCATGGGGCGGAAGGAGAGTGGGTCAGTAGCAGGCATCAACGGTCATCGTGGTCCTTCGGGGCGGTGATTTCCCAGATGAATGCGCCGATGTTCACAATGGTCATCAGGCCGCCAATGGCCCACCACACCGGCGCCCATTTGTTGTTGAGCAGATAGATTATGGCCACGCCAAGGGGAATGAAACCAACCAGCCAGCGCAGCCAGATCGGCAAGTCCCACCACCACCAGAACGTGCGGTCAAAGAGCACGGGGGAAACCTAAATCCAGAAGATTGTGCGCACAAGGGTCCAAGTAGTCGCAAGAACATGCGGCTTGACGATCGTCGAGCTAGACTTTGAGCATGTCCTATGACCGCAAGCCTGCCTACGGGCCAAAGAAAACTCCGCCAAAGCAAGCCGCGCCCGAGCCGGCTAAAGAGCCCAGCGCAGAAGAACTTGAACGCGAACGCCAGCACGAAGCCCTGGTAGCGCGAGGCCGCGCTTATGGCGAGGCTAACCCGCGCCTGACCGACCTCGAAAACTACCCGAGGGAGGCTTTTGCCGGCCCGGGGCGGAGGCTTTTGGCGTTCATGATTGACTGCGTGGCCGTGATGCCGACGATGCTGATCATCGCCTGGATGCTCGGCGCGTTGCCGGGGCAGGAAACAGGCATCTTCGGCCTCGACCCGCGCTACACGAAACTCGCCAGCAAGATCGCGCAGTTCCTGCTCTACGACTTTTACTTCGTGGGCATGTTGCACGTGTGGGGTCGCACCTGGGGCGTGATGCTGGCGCGCTACTCCATTGTGCGCCGTGACCTCGGCAAGCCAACAAAAGGCATGGCGCGCGGGCGATATTGGGCCACAGTGTTGAGCATAATGCCCCTTGGGCTGGGCCTTCTTTGGGTACTCGGCCACAAACACAAGCGCGGCTGGCACGACCTCATGGCCGGAACTTACGCGGTGAAGCGTAGCCACCTGATCGGCGACCTTGCCGCGGCGGCCGAAACGCCGCAAGGCGAAACGGCCGAACAGTTCAAGGAGAGGCACAACGCCGAACGGGGCATCATCGTGCTCAACCTGTTGCTCTTCGCGCCGGGCATGATTCTTGTTGGGGCGGGTGTGTACATCGCCAACAAGCTGGGCCTGATGAAACCCGGATCCGGAGAAATCCCCGCCAGCCTTCAAGCGCTGGAGGAATGAGCGCAAAGGCGCGAAGCCGCACGTGTAAGGGCCTCGCGAATGTCGCGCTTACTTGCCTTGATGGTCGGGGTCGACAATGTGATGAGCGCGATCCAGCCGGATAACGCGGCGGTCGAAGGGCTCGCCTTGAAGTCGAATCGTGCGCTCGATCTTGAATCCCGCCTTTTCAAACGCGCGCAGCGAACGCGTGTTGCGTTCCTCGGGGTCGCACACCACGGCGCTGACATCGTGGGC
>ERZ761602.365-NODE-365-length-103069-cov-8.333663_pt1 | contig 103069 bp, 80 predicted proteins | sample MGYA00512165_ERZ761602 | MGnify/ENA primary metagenome ERZ761602 (study PRJEB28899, sample SAMN02445085) | bioreactor sludge metagenome | biome: EBPR sludge; isolation source: Thorneside wastewater treatment plant | place: Australia: Brisbane, Thorneside...
CTCTACCTGTGCCTCAGCATCCTGTGCAGCGTCGCGGTCTCGGTGCTGCTGAAACTCATGCAGCGCCGCGGCATCGACACCGCCCAGGCCATCGGCTGGAACTACCTGGCCGCCTCGCTGCTGTGCTTCGCCCTGCTGGACCCGCCGCTGGGCACACTGGCCGCACCGCACGCCCCGTGGCCGGCGCTGGCGCTGCTGGCCCTGCTGCTGCCGGGGATCTTCCTGGCGCTGGCGGCCTCGGTGCGGGCGGCCGGCATCGTGCGCACCGACGTGGCGCAGCGGCTGTCGCTGGTGCTGTCGCTGCTGGCCGCGTTCCTGTGGTTCGGCGAACAGGCCACGCCGCAGCGGTTGGCCGGGCTGGCGCTGGGCGTGGTGGCCGTCGTGCTGCTGGTGCTGCGGCCGGAGCGCGGCGCGGCGACGGGCGCGGGCTGGCGCGGCTGGGCGCTGCCGCTGCTGGTGCTGGCCGGCTACGCGGGCGTGGACGTGCTGCTCAAGCACATCGCCGCGGCGGGCACGCCGTTCGCGGCTTCGCTGCAGGTCGCCTTCGTCGCGGCATTCGTGGTGATGGCGGGCGCGCAACTGCTGCGCCACTGGCGCCACGGCGTGGTGCCGGCCATGCCGGCGCTGTGGAGCGGCCTGCTGCTGGGCGCACTGAACTTCGGCAACATCCTGTTCTACGTGAAGGCGCACCGCGCGCTGCCGGACAACCCGGCGGTGGTGTTCTCCACGATGAACATCGGCGTGGTGGTGCTGGGCACGCTGGCCGGCATGGCGCTGTTCCGCGAGCGGCTCGGCCGGCTCAACCTGCTGGCGATCCCGCTGGCCATCACCGCCATCGCCCTGATCGCCGCCGACCTGGCGTAGGACGCGCCGCGCCCCGATGGCCATTCCGCCGGCCAGATGATGAACGCGCCGCAGCGCGCCCGGGCGGCGAACAGCACGCTTCGATCCCGTGCCCGCGATCGCTACGAAAACGCGGAAGCCGGCTTGCGCCGGCTTCCAGAAGAAACGAGGGGGCGGACGCGATGCGGATCAGTCCGATTCCCACCACATCCAGAACGCATCCCACAGCCGCTTGAAGAAGCCGGCTTCCTCGATCGCCGCCACCGCCACCAGTGGCGACTGCGCGACGACCTTGCCGTCCAGGGTGACCTTGACCGTGCCGATGGCCTGGCCCGCGGTGATCGGCGCGACCAGGGTCTTGGGCACGTCCATCATCGGCTTGAGGTCCTGGTAGCGGCCGCGCGGCACGCTGACCAGCAGCGGCTGGGCCACGCCCAGTTGCACTTCCCGGGCCTTGCCCTTCCATACGCGCTGGGCGGCGATGGCCTTGCCCGGCTCGTACAGGCGGTGGGTCTCGTAGAAGCGGAAACCCCAGTTGAGCAGGGCCAGGCTGTCCTCGGCGCGCTGCTTCTCCGAGGTCGAGCCCATCACCACCGCGATCAGGCGCTGGTCGCCGCGCTGGGCCGAGCTCATCAGGCAATAGCCGGCACCGGAGTGGTGGCCGGTCTTGATGCCGTCCACGCTGGCGTCGCGCCACAGCAGCAGGTTGCGGTTGGGCTGGGTGATGGTGCCGACCGTGAATTCCTTGATCTTGTTGAACGCGTAGGTTTCCGGGTAGTCGCGGATCAGCGCGCGGCCCAGCAGCGCCAGGTCGTAGGCGGTCGAGTAATGCTCCGGCGCCGACAGGCCGTGCGCGTTGACGAAGTGCGAGCCCTTCATGCCGATCTGCGCGGCGTAGTTGTTCATCAGCGAGGCGAAGGCCTCCTGGCTGCCGGCGGCGTGCTCGGCCAGCGCGATGGCGGCGTCGTTGCCCGACTGCACGGCCATGCCCTTTTCCATGTCCACCAGCGGCGCGGTCTTGTTGACGGCGAAGCCGCTGTAGCTGCCGTCGGTGCCGGCGCCGCCCTCGCGCCAGGCGCGCTCGCTCATCATCACCTGGTCACCGGGCTTGATCTTGCCGTTCTTCTGCTCGGCGGCCAGCACGTAGGACGTCATCACCTTGGTGATGCTGGCCGGCTCGACGCGCTGGTCGTAGTTCTCGCCCGCCAGCACCTGGCCGGTGGTGTAGTCCATCAGCACCCAGGCGGTGCCCGCCGGCTTGGGCGCGGGCGGGATCTCGACGACCGGGGCGACCGGGGCGGCGGCGGGTTGCGGCGCCGGCGTCTGGGCGATGGCCAGACCCATGGCGGTGGTCGCCAGGGCAGCGAGGGCGAAACGGAACTTCATCGGGCAGGGACTCCTGGAGGGGCCTGGTCGGGCCAGGCGAGGCAGGCCGACATTGTAGGGAGACGCGCGCGGCGATGGGTGGCGGAGCCGTGAACGGCCGCCACCCGGCGCATCATTCGCGGACCACTTGCGGACGGCCGAAACCCAGGCCGACGATGCGCCCGGCCAGCGCTTCGGCGGCGGCCGGATCGGGCGCGCCCACCCGCAGCCGCCACAGCACGCGGCCCTGGCTGGAGGCATCGCTCAACCGCGCATCGCTGATACCGGCGGCCAGCAGGCGCGCGAGCGCGCGATCGGCGTTGTCGCGGCTGGAGAAGCTGGCCACCTGCAATTGCAGGGCCGGCGGCAAAGCGGCCGGCACGCTGGCGGCGGACGCCGTGGAAGCCGCGGCCGCGGCCACAGCGACGGGCGCGGCCTGCGGCGGCGCAGGCACGGGCGTCGGCGAAGACGCCGGCAGCGCGGAGGCCGGGCGGCCGGTCGCCACGCGCACGCCGTTGGCCTTCATCCAAGCATCGAATCCATCCGCGCTCGGCGTGCCGCCGGGCCGCGCCGGCACGGCATAGCGCGCGCCGCCGTCCTGCCGCGGCAGGCCATCGACCAGCCGGTCCATCGCCGACGATGCGGGTGCGGGTGCGGGTGCGGGTGCGGGTGCGGGTGCGGCCGGCGCAGGCGAAGGCGAAGGCGCGGCAGCCAGCGAGGTCTCGCCCGGCTTCAACGCACGCACTTCCACCCGCCCGGTGCCGCGCTGGGTGATGCCCAGCTTGACCGCCGCCGCGTAGCTCAGGTCGATCACGCGGCCGTCGTGGAAAGGGCCGCGGTCGTTGACGCGCACCACCACCGACTGCCCGTTGTCCAGGTTGGTCACCCGCGCGAAGCTGGGCAGCGGCAGGGTCTTGTGCGCGGCGGTGAAGGCGTACATGTCGTACACCTCCAGGTTGGAGGTGCGGCGGCCATGGAACTTGTTGCCGTAGTACGAAGCCGTGCCCTGCTCCACGTAGCCGCCGACGTCGTCCAGCACGCGGTACTGCTTGCCCAGCACGGAGTAGGGCGACTTGTTGCCGACCGGCGAGCGCGGCTCGGCGGTGACCGCCGGCTCGCGGATGCAGTCCAGGTCAGGCATGTGGTCCGGGGTGGTGTCGGCCACGCCGGGAGCGTACAGCCCGCCGGAGGTGTAGTCGCCGCGCTTGGACAGGTCTTCCTGCGCGGGGGTGTAGCGCGAACAGTCCTTGCCTCCCGGCTTGCGCGCGGCCGTCTGCGGCGGCTTGCCGGCGGAAGTGCCGGGGACCTGCGCGGACTTCTTCGGGACCGTGCCGCAGGCGGCCAGCGCCAACGCCAGCGCGGGCAGCACCAGCCGCTTCATGCCGGCGGCACCGGTCTGCCGGCGATCGCCTGCGAAAGCTGGTGCACCGCCATCGCGTACATCTTGGAGTTGTTGTAGCGGGTGATGGCGTAGTAGTTCTGGAAGCCCAGCCAATACTGCTTGCCGTCGGCGCCTTCCAGCGACACCAAAGTGGCGGTGGCGTCGGGTGCGACCGGTTCCAGCGGGCGGTAGCCCTTCTCGGCCAGTTGCGCCAGCGTGTAGTCCGGCGTCCACGTCTCCGGGGTGAACTCCGGATACCCGTCCTGCAGTTGCGCGCGCGCCACCACCGCGCCGCCCGGCACCCAGCCGCCGCGCTCGCCGCCCTTCTTGCGGAAATAGTTAGCGATGGAAGCGAACACGTCCGGCAGGCTGCCGAACAGGTCGCGGCGGCCGTCGCCGTCGCCGTCCACCGCGAACTCGCGGTAGCTGGACGGCATGAACTGGCCCATGCCCATCGCGCCGGCGTAGCTGCCGGTCAGCGAGGCGATGTCCAGCTTCTCCTCGCGGCCCAGCGCGAACAACTGCGCCAGCTCGTCGCGGAAGAACTGCTCGCGCCGGTATTCGTAGGCCGCGCGCGCCGGGTCGCCGCTGCGCGGATAGCGGAACGCCAGCGTGTACAGCGCATCCAGCACCTTGTGGCGGCCGGTGAAGCCGCCGTAGTTGGTCTCCACGCCGATGATCGAGACGATCACCTCGGCCGGCACGCCGTACTGCTGCTCGGTCCGCGCCAGTTCGTCGCGGTGCTGGGCCATGAACTTCTGCCCGCCCTGGATGCGCGCTGGAGTCAGGAAGCCCGTGCGGTACTCGCTCCACGGCTTCACCCGTTCGGCCGGCCGCGACATCGCCGCGACCACGCTGTCGAGGAACTGCGCCTTGGCCAGCGTGGCCTCGATCTCGGCGGGCGCGATGCCGTACTTCGCCGCGGTGTCGCGCACGAACTGCGCGCGCGCGGTGGGGAAATCGACCGGCTGCAAGGCTTCCGGCGGCACTTCGGCCACGCGCTCGACCGAGGTCTCGGCCGGCACGGCGGGAGCGGGTTGCGGAGTGTCGCCGGCAGCGGCGGGAGACGGTGCCTGCGGCGTGGCGCACGAGGCCAGGCCGAGCACGAACAGACAGGGAAGAGCGCGTCGCATCATCGGCGCGAGGGTAGCACGGGGTCCTTGGGAAATCGTGAACAGCCAACAGCGAGGAGTGAGTGGAGAGGAGTGAGGAGTGAGCAAGAGCCGAGGAGCCGCTTCCACTCACTCCTCACTCCTCTCCACTCACTCCTCAATACCCATGCACCGGCCGGTGCGCCCTCACCGCCATCACCAGTCCGAGGCCCGCGAGCAGCGACACCGCCGAGGTGCCGCCGTAGCTCAGCAGCGGCATCGGCACGCCGACCACCGGCATCAGCCCGGACACCATGCCGCCGTTGACGATCACGTACACGAACAGCGCCATGCCCAGCGTGCCGGCGATCAGGCGCGAATAGGTGTCGCGCGCGTCCATCGCGATCCACAGGCAGCGGCCGACCACGAACAGGTACAGCGCCAGCACCAGCGCCACGCCCGCCCAGCCGAATTCCTCCGACAGCACCGAGAAGATGAAGTCGGTGGTGTGCTCGGGCAGATAGTCCAAGTGCGACTGCGAACCCTGCCCCCAGCCCTTGCCGGTCCAGCCGCCACCACCGATGGCGATCTTGGACTGGATGATGTTCCAGCCCGTGCCCAGCGGGTCGTTCTCCGGGTCGCGGAAGGTCAGGATGCGGTTCTGCTGGTATTCGCGCAGGAACGAGAACCACGAGATCGGCGCGAACATCACCAGCCCCACCGCGCCACCGCCCAGCACGCCGGCGGTGATGAACCACCACCACGACAGCCCGGCCAGGTACAGCGCGAACACGCCGCTGGCCGCCACCAGCATGGCGGTGCCGAAATCCGGCTGCAGCAGGATCAACCCGGTCGGCAGGCCGATCAGCAGCGCCGAGACGATCGTGGTGCGCCAGCCCGGCGGCAACGGTTCGCGGTGCAGGTACCAGGCCAGCATCATCGGCAGCGCGATCTTCAGCAGTTCCGAGGGTTGCAGGTAGAAGAACTTCAGGTCGATCCAGTGCGCCCCGTGCTTGCCGGTGCCGATGAACAGCACCAGCACCAGCGGCATCAGCGACACCGCGAACGCCCCCGGCGTCCATGCGCGCAGCCGTACCGGCGACACTCGCGACAGCGCCCACATCGCGCCCAGCCCCACCGCGAAGCGCACGCCCTGCGCGATCACCAGGCGCATGCCCAGCGCTTCGCCGCCAGCGCTGTACAGCACCGCCAGGCCCACGCCCATCAACGCCAGCAGGGCGCCCAGCAGCGGCCAGTCCAGGGTGCGCAGCAGATGCCGCAGCAGATCGAAGGCCCAGCGCAGCAGTTCGGTCATGCGAAGGCGCTCCGCGGGCGCGCCGCGTCAGGAAGTTCTTCTTCGCCCGCACGACTACGGACAACGGCCGTATCGAGCCCCCCTCCCGCTGGGAGAGGGGTTGGGATGAGGGGCGGGACATGCGCAGCGCACGCGGCTTGCGCGGGAACTGTCACGGGCGCGGAAGTCCTCCATGCACCGCCGCCGTCGCTGGCTCCGTCACCCCTCACCCCAACCCCTCTCCCGGCGGGAGAGGGGCTTTGCTTCGCGGCGCCGGAAGGTGGCGCGGGCGTGTTACGGGGTGTCGGTGCCTGCCGCTTCGGTGCTGCTGCCGGTGCCGCGGTTGCCGGCGCGGCCGTATTCCCCGCGCCGGTTCCAGCTCCAGCTCCAGTTCCAGTCGCCGGCCCGGTCCCGTCGCCCGGCACGCGGGCTCCGGTTCCCTGCTCGCCGTCCAGCGCCCCGGGGCCGCCATTCCCGGTTGCCTGTTGCCCATTGCCCGTGTCCGGCGCCGCGCTCCCGGTTTCCGTCGCCTCGCCCTCCTTCTCCGGCATCTTGCCGAGCAGGTAGGCGTCGAGGATCTTGCGCGCGATCGGCGCGGCGGTACTGCCGCCATAGCCGCCGCCCTCCACCGCCACCGCCACGGCGATGGTCGGATTCTCGGCGGGGGCGAAGCCGACGAACAGCGCGCGATGGCGCAGGTGCATGGGCAGGCTCTTGGGGTTGACCGCAGCGGTGCCGCGGCGGCTGACCACCTGCGCGGTGCCGGTCTTGCCAGCCATCGCGTAGGGTGCGCCGCGGGCGACGGCGTAGCCGGTGCCGCCGGGCTGCATGGTCATCATCATGCCCTCGCGCACCACCTGCACGTGGGCGGGATTGGGGCTGATCGGCACCGGCGCCGGTTCCGGCACCGGCTGCCAGGGCTTGTCGAAGCCATGCCGCGCCTGGCTGACCAGGTGCGGCCGCTGCAACTGCCCGGTGGCCAGTCCGGCGGTGGCGCGCACGAGCTGCAACGGCGTGACCTTCCAGTCGCCCTGGCCGATGCTGACGTTGACGGTGTCGCCGGGGTACCAGCGCTCCTTGCGCGCCTTCATCTTGGCCGCGGGCGAAGGCAGGATGCCGCCGATCTCGCCGCGCAGGTCGATGCCGGTGGGCTGGCCGAAGCCGTAGCGCGTCATGTAGTCGTCGTAGCGCTCGATGCCCATGTCCAGCGCCAGCCGGTAGTAATAGGTGTTCACCGACTGTGCGATCGACTTGCGCAGGTCGGTCCAGCCGTGGCCGCCGCGGTGCGCGTCGCCCCAGCCGCGCTTGGTGCCGGGCAGGTAGAACATGCCGGTGGACAGCACCCGGTCCTCGGGCCGGCGCAGGCCGCTGTCCAGGCCGGCCAGCGCGACCAGCGGCTTGATCGTGGAGCCCGGCGCCACGCCGCCCAGCACGATGCGGTTGAACTGCGGCCGCGACGGGTTCTCGTTGAGCAGCTTGAAGTCCTGGCGGGAGATGCCGTTGACGAACAGGTTGGGGTCGTAGCTGGGCAGGCTGACCATGGCGAGGACCTCGCCGGTACGCGGATCCACCGCGATGGCCGAGCCCTCCAGCTCGCCGAAGGCGTCCACCATCGCCTGCTGCAGGGTGGCATCCACGCTCAGCCGCAGGTCGGTGCCGGCCTGCGCGGGCACGCGCCCGACCACGCGCAGCGCGCGGCCTTCCACGTTGGTCTCGACCTTCTCGTAGCCGATGCGGCCACGCAGTTGTTCGTCGTAGTAGCGCTCCAGCCCAGTCTTGCCGATGTGGGTGAGCGCGGCGTTGATCTCGCCCATCTGTTCGAGATCCTTCTCGTCCACCCGGCCGACGTAGCCGACGATGTGCGCGAACAGGTCGCCGTAGGGATAGCGGCGGGTCAGGTACGGCACCAGCTCCACGCCCGGGTAGCGCCAGCGGTCCACCGCGAAGCGCGCCATCTCTTCTTCGCTCACGCGCAGCTTCAGGGTGATCGGGCGGAAGCCGCGGGTGGCCTTGCGGGTGGCCTCGAAGCGCTCGATGTCCTCGGGCGTCAGCGCGATGATGGCGCCCAGCTCGGCGACCAGCCGGGCCGGGTCCTTCACCTTGTCGGGCGTGACGTCCAGGCGGAAGGCCGGCACGTTCTCGGCCAGCAGCCGGCCGTGGCGGTCGTAGATGGTGCCGCGCCCCGGCACCACCGGGCGCGGGCGGATGCGGTTGGCTTCCGAGCGGGTAGCGTACTCGGCGTGGTCCACCACCTGCAGCTTGAAGTACCACGCCGCCAGCCCGACCAGGCACAGCGCCACCACCAGGAAGCCCAGCACCGCGCGGCGGCGGAACTGCTCGGCCTCGGCATGCGGGTTCTTGCTGCGGCGGCGAGGGACCATCATGGCTCAGCCACGCTTGCCCCTGCCCTGCCGCAGCGCGTCCATCAGCAGGAACAGCGGCACCCACAGCGCCGCGCCCAGCAGCGGCGCCCACCAGTACTGCCACGGCAGCCGCGGCTCGCCCAGCGCCAGGTGCACCAGCAGGGTCACGATGCGGTCGTTGACCAGCAGGCCGCCGATCGCCAGCGCCTGCTGCGACAGCGGGAAGAAGCGCAGCCGCGCGCGGAAGCGCTGCAGGATGAAGGCCATCACGACCAGGCGCAGCCCCTGTTCGCCCAGCAGCGTGCCGAACATCAGGTCGGCAACCAGGCCGACGATGACGGCGAAGCCCAGGCCGGCGTGCTCGGGCGCCTCGATCACCCAGTACGCCACCACCAGCGCCAGCCAGTACGGGCGCAGCGGCTGCAAGGCGCCGGGCAGCGGCAGCAGCCCGAGCAGCAGCGCCACGATGATGCTCGCCGGCAGCAGCCAACCAGTGCGCGAGCGGCTCATCGCGGCGGCTCCTGCGTGGCCGACCGGGGCGACGGCGACGACTCGGCACGGGTGGCGGGCCTGGTCCCCTCTCCCGCCGGGAGAGGCGTTGATGGGAGGGCCGGGGCGTTCGCGGCGCGCGGGCTTTGCGGGGCCGCCGTCGCGGGTGTGGAAGCCGCCTGCATGCCGGTGCCGCTACCGGCTCCGTTGCCCCTCGCCCCAACGCCTCTCCCGGTGGGAGAGGCGCTTTGGATCGCGGGTGCGGAGGCCGCCTGGGTGCCGGTAGCGCTGCCAGCTTCATTGCCCCTCGCCCCGACGCCTCTCCCGGTGGGAGAAGGTCCTTGGGCAGGCGGCGCCGCAGCGGCGTCCGGCCCGGCCGGCGGCGGGGCGGCTGCGCCGGGCGCGGCCTGTTCCGGCAGGAAGCGCGCCGGGTCCACCGGCGGCAGCGGCTGCGCCGGAGCGGATTTCAGCAGCAGCACGTCGCGGCCGCGGTCCAGGCGCGCGGCCGGGGCGACGTCGCCGACCAGGAAGGCATGGCTGTCGTCCGGGCGCAGGGCGCTGATCGTGCCCACCGGGAAGCCGGCCGGGAAGCGCCCGCCCAGCCCGGAGGTCACCAGCACGTCGCCCACCTCCACGCCGCTGTTGAGCGGCACGTCGGCCAGTTCCAGCAGGTCGCTGCGGCCACGGCCGTAGACGATCAGGCGCACGCCGTTGCGCGCCACGATCACCGGCACCGCGTGGTCCGGGTCGGTCAGCAGCAGCACGGTCGAATGCTCCGGGGTGGTCTCGATGATCTGGCCCATCAGCCCGCCGGCGTCGATCACCGCCTGCTCGCGGCGCACGCCGTCGCGGCTGCCGGCGTCCAGCACCAGCCGCTGCCGCCCCGGCGCCAGATCGATGTCCAGGATCGGCGCCAGTTGCACGTCCAGCCCGCGCGCCTGCTTCACGCCCAGCAGCGCGCGCAGTTGCGCGTTGTCGGCCGCGGCCGTCTGCAACCGCACCTGGCGCGCGTTGGCCACCAGCAGTTCGTTGCGCAGGCGGCGGTTCTCCTCGATCAACCCTTGGCGGGTGGCCGCATCGTCCTGCACCCGCGTGCTCACCCGCCCGGGCAGGCCGGCCAGCCACCACAGCGGCTGGGTGACCACGTTCGCCTGCGCGCGCAGTTGGGACAGCCAGCCGCCGCGGTGGTCCAGCACCAGCAGCGCGATGGTCAGCGCCAGGTAGCCCAGCAGGCGCAGCGTGCCGGCGGCTTCGCCGGAACGGGATGCGATGGGAGGGCCGGCGTAGGGAGGCACGGGGGGCGATCAGGTGCGGGAACGGGGGACAGGGAGCGGCGAGTGGCCGATTCCTGCCGGCGGCGTGGTGCGGGAGATGCCGTGCAAGGGCGCCCGGTTCGATCCCGGGGAACGCGGAACCGGACGCATGGCGCGGACCTCCATTCCCTGTGCCCGGTTCCCGGTGGCCGGCCTCACTCCGGCGCGAAGAATTCGTTGCCGTGCATGTCCACCAGTTCCAGCGCGCGGCCGCCGCCGCGGGCCACGCAGGTTAGCGGGTCGTCGGCCACCTGCACGTGCAGGCCGGTCTCCTCGGAGATCAGGCGGTCCAGGTCGCGCAGCAGGGCGCCGCCGCCGGTCAGCACGATGCCGCGCTCGGCCACGTCGGCGCACAGTTCCGGCGGGGTCTGCTCCAGCGCCAGCTTGACCGCGCTGACGATGCCGGACAGCGGCTCGTGCAGGGCTTCCAGCACCTCGTTGGAGTTGATCTTGATCATCTTCGGCACGCCCTCGGCCAGGTTGCGGCCGGAGATCTCCATCTCCTGCACCTCGGCCTGCGGGTAGGCGCAGCCGATCTCCAGCTTGATCCGCTCGGCGGTGGCCTCGCCGATCAGCATGCCGTGGTTGCGGCGCACGTAGTTGGTGATGAACTCGTCGAAGCGGTCGCCGCCGATGCGCACCGACTGCGAGTAGACGATGCCGTTGAGCGAGATCACCGCCACCTCGGTGGTGCCGCCGCCGATGTCGATGACCATGGAACCGCGCGCCTCGGTCACCGGCATGCCGGCGCCGATGGCCGCGGCCATCGGCTCCTCGATCAGGTAGACGTCGCGGGCGCCGGCCTCCTCGGCCGACTCCTTGATCGCGCGGCGCTCCACCTGGGTGGAGCCGGCCGGCACGCACACCAGCACGCGCGGGCTGGGGCGCAGGAAGCGCGACTTGTGCACCTTCTTGATGAAGTACTTGAGCATCGCCTCGGTGTAGGTGAAGTCGGCGATCACGCCGTCCTTCATCGGGCGGATGGTGGTGATGTGGCCGGGGGTGCGGCCCAGCATCTGCTTGGCCTCGGCGCCGACCGCCGCGACCGAGCGCGAACCGCCGATGGCGCGGTCCTGGCGCACGGCCACGACCGAGGGTTCGTTGAGGACGATGCCCTGCCCGCGCACGTAGATCAGGGTGTTGGCCGTGCCCAGGTCGATGGACAGGTCGTTGGAGAACATGCCGCGGAGCTTCTTGAACATCGGGGGACGGGTTCCTGCTGGGGCTGAGCGCCGGAAACGGCGGTTTTCCGGGCGAAAATGCGGTCGGCTAGCCTAACAACCCGCATGGGTGCGGGCAAGGAAAAATCTCGTGAATCCAAGGGCGAAACCGCGTTTTCCGGCGCCGGCGGCGAGCCCGGCGGGCGGGCCCGGCCGGCGGTCAAGACTGGCCGGGGGCAGCCCCAGCCGGTAACCTTCGCACCGGCGCGCCGGGAATGGGGCGCACGTCCCGCTTTTTCCTGCGGCCGGGGATGGCCGCGACTTCCAGCCGAGCCTGCCGATGTCCGCACTGATCTGTGGTTCCCTCGCCTACGACACCATCATGGTGTTCCCGGACCAGTTCAAGAACCACATCCTGCCGGACAAGGTGCACATCCTGAACGTGTCCTTCCTGGTGCCGCGCATGCGCCGCGAGTTCGGCGGCTGCGCCGGCAACATCGCCTACAACCTCAAGCTGCTGGGCGGCGACCCGGTGCCGATGGCCACGGTGGGCCAGGACTTCGGCCCCTACCGCGAGCACTTCCAGGAACAGGGCATCCGCCTGGACCAGGTGAAGGTGATCGACGAGCTGTTCACCCCGCAGGCGTTCATCACCACCGACCACGACAACAACCAGATCACCGCCTTCCACCCCGGCGCGATGATGCGCAGCTACGAGAACCACGTGAAGGACGTCGCCGGGGTCACCTTCGGCATCGTCAGCCCGGACGGGCGCGAGGGCATGCTGCAGAACGCCGCCGAGTTCGCCGAGGGAGGCATCCCCTTCATCTTCGACCCGGGCCAGGCCATGCCGCTGTTCAACGGCGAGGAACTGCGCCACTTCATCGAGCTGGCCGACTACGTGACGGTCAACGACTACGAATCCAACCTGCTGCAGGAGCGCACCGGCTGGTCGGAGAAGGACATCATGCAGCGGGTCAAGGCGTACATCACCACCCAGGGCCCCAAGGGCGCGCTGATCCATACGCAGGAAAAGACCTTCGACATCCCGCCGGCGCACGAGCGCCGCGTGACCGACCCCACCGGCTGCGGCGACGCCTTCCGCGCCGGCCTGATCTACGGCATCGAGAAGGGCTACGACTGGACCACCATCGGCCGCATGGGCAACCTGATGGGCGCGCTGAAGGTGGAGCACCCCGGCACGCAGAACCAGCGCTTCGACTTCGACGAGTTCAGCGAGCAGTTCAAGCAGCAGTTCGGCTACGCGCTCTGAGCCGCGGCAGCCCGTCGCGGCCGGCCTCCGCGATACCTTGATCGCAGCCGGCGCGGGCGCCAAAACCCGCGCCGCGGCGGCGGCAAGCCCGGTGAGCGGCCCGGGCGAACGCCGGGTTCCAGGAGCGCACCATGAGCACCGGATCGATCCTCCTCCTGCTGGCGGCCGCGGCCTGCGCGGTCGCGGCCCTGCTGCACCTTGCCTGCATCCCGTGGGGCGCTGCGGGCTATCGCTTCCTGGGAGCCGGCGAGGCCGTGGCCAATGCGGTTGCGGCCGGGGACTGGAGGCCGCACGCATCGGCAGTGGCCGTGGCGACTCTGCTGGCAATAGCGGCGGCATACGCCTTGTCCGGGGCCGGCATGCTGGCTCCGCTGCCGTTCCTGCGTCCCGTGCTTTTCGGCATCGCCGCGCTCCTGCTGGCCAGGGCCGCCGCCTTTCCGCTGCTGCGCCCGATGTTCCCGGGCAACAGCGACCTGTTCTGGTGGGTGTCCTCCAGCGCCGTCGGGGCTCTTGGCCTTCTGTTCCTCTCGGGAGCGCTCTTGGCGGCCAGCCCTGAAGCCTGATCCTGCGTCCAGGCCGGAGCCGCTGCACGGCGCGGCCTGACCGGGCGTCCGGCGATGCGCGATGCCGGGCCACGGCGCCTTGCACGGGACGGCGACGACGCGCACGCCACGGCGCCACGCAATCTGCGTTGCGCCGGCGCTTTGCTGCACATCCGGCGCCCAGAGCGCAGTAAGGCCGCCGCCGGCCGTCAGGCCGGAGCCGGTGCGCCGCCCTGCACCGTCGCCGCTTCCAGGTGCGCCAGCACCGCGCCGCAATCGGGCAGGCACCAGTGGGCCAGTCCCGGCCAGGGATCGCCCGGCTGGTTCACCAGCAGCGTGTGGGTGCCGGCGGCGCGCCCGCATTCCAGGTCGAAGCGGTAGTCGCCGACCATCACGACGTGTTCCGCCGGCACCTGCCAGCGGTGCAGGAAGTAGTGCAGGCCGTCGGGCGCGGGCTTGGGCGGCGCCTCGTCGCGGCCGACGATGTGGTCCATGGCAAACACGCCGCTCAGCCCGATCGCGCGCAGGGTCACGTCGGCCAGCGGCCGCGCGTTGCGGGTGAGGATGCCCAACCGGCAGCCCTGCGCATGCAGCGCGCGCACCAGCGCCACCGCGCCGGGGGCGGCGCGGGCCGCCTCGGCCAGCGCGCGCTCGTGGCGCATCAGCCAGTCGTGCTTGGCTCGCGACTGCGCGGCGGGCAGGGCCGCCAGATGGGCCAGGATGTCGTCGCCGGGCGGGATGTCCAGTTCGCGCCGGATCAACGCGAAATCGTGCGCCGCGCGGGTCAGGGTGCCGTCCAGGTCGAAGACCCAGTGGCGGATGCGCGCCAGCGAAGGCGCCGCCGCGACGTCCACCAGGGCTCAGTCCCAGCCGGGCATCTGGCTGCCGTCCAGGCCGCCGACTTCGAACACGGCGGTGCGGGTGCCGCCGGCCTTCACCGGGAATTCCACCGACACCACCCGGGCCTTGCGCACCAGCCGCCAGAACGCCTTGTTATCGGTGATGAACATGGCGATGGCCTCGTCGGTGTCGGGGCGGTCGGCGGCCATGCGCCGGGGCGCGGCATCGTCGGCGATCACCGTCACCTGGCAGCTCTTGTAGCACGCGCGGGCGAAGTCGCCGCCCTGCAACACCAGGTAGGCGCTGCGCTTCCATTCCGGATGGTCGCGGAACACGAGCTGCACCGGCTTGGCGCCGCTGCCGTCCACGTCCACCGGGTCCTTGCTCAGCACGCTGGCCGAGCGCTGCGTGCCCTTGCCGGCCGCGACCTGTGCGTAGTCCCACAACGCTTCCATCCGGCGCTGCTCGCGCAGGGCGTCGGCCTTGGCCTTCACTTCCTCCAGCGCCGGGCCGATGCGCAGGGCGGCCTGGCTCTGCGGGTACTGCGACACCAACGCGACGCCGTGGATGCGCGCCATGTCCCAGTCGCGCGACGCCACGGCGCTGTCGTACTTCTTCGCCACCTCGTCGGCCTGCTGTTCCTGCGCCGCCGCCTGCGCGGCGGCGGCGGCGGCGCGCTCGGCCTCGCGGTCGCCGCAGGCGGACAGCGCGACGGCGCAGGCGATCGACAACCACATCTTCTTCATCGCGGCATTCTTCCTCTTGGCGTGCTTCACGGGGACAGCATGGCGACCGCGGCCGCCACGTCGTCGGGTTTTTCCATGATGGACATGTGGCCGCAACCGTCGAGTGAAACCCGCAGCGCCTGCGGGATGCGTTCGGCGTACAGGTCCATCGCGCTGGGATCGATCACCCGGTCCTGCCGGCACCACAGCAGCAGCGTGGGCTGCCGGATCGCGGCGGCGGCCTGCCCGGGCAGGAAGCGTTCCGGGCTGCGGCCAATGCGGTCCAGCACCTGCTGCTCGAACGGCGCCTGCCGCACGCGCCAGCCGATCACTGCCGCCGACGCCGGCCACGGGATCGAAGGCCGCGCGGCGCGATCGTGGAAGACGGTGTCGAGGTAGCGCTGCAGCGAGGCGTCGTCGGTGACCGCGAAGGGATTCCCGCCGGCCAGCACTTCCTCGCCGAAGGCGTTGTCCTTGAAGCGCACGCCGGCCGCGTCGATCAGGCCCACCGCGTCCACCAGCTCGGGATGCCCGGCGGCGACGATCGCGACGATGCCGCCGCCCATCGAATGCCCCAGCAGCACGACCGGGCTGCCTTCGCGCCGGACCTCGCGCAGGAAGGCGGCCAGCCGCTCGGCCTGCGCCGCGAACCCGTAGTCGGCGCCGGCGATGCGCTGGCTCTCGCCCCAGCCCGGCAGGTCGGGGATCACCAGCCGGTAATGCCCGCCCAGGCGCTCGGCCAGCGGATACCAGTTCTCCTTGCTGCCGGTGAAGCCGTGCACCATCACCACGGTGGGGGCGCTCGCCTGCTCCGCCTCGCGCACGTCGTAGGCCCAGCGATGGTCGCCGGCCACCAACCGCTTCTCCGACAGCCCGATCCACCAGCCCTGCAAGGCCATGGCGCCGCGCACCGGCGCCATCGGTTCGCGCCAGACACGGAACGCCAGCACGCAGGCCAGGACGGCCGCCAACAGGGCGACCGTCCGCGCGGGGGTCCAGCGCACCGCCATGCCTTACTTCGCTTCCCCGCCCTTGGCCTTGGCGATCACGCCTTCGACCGAAGCGGTGGTGATCGGGTGGTAGCCCGGCCGGGCGCGGGCGAAGGTCTGCTCGGCGAAGGCCAGGCCGTCCGGCGTCTTCACCAGTTCCTCGTAGATCGGCATGATCAGCTTGCGGCGGCCGACCCGCTCGATGAACTTCGCGATCTCCGGCCGCGCGTCCGCGTAGCCACTGCGGATGGTCAGCGGGTACCAGCGCATGGCGATCTCGCCGTTGGGTGTGCCGGTGAAGTGATAGGCGTCGTCGAGCTGCTTCAACTGCTCGACGGTCAGCGTGTCGCCCATGCCCTCGATGAAGTGCACCCACTGCTGGGTCACCCAGTCGTTGGTCACCTGCGGGTTGGGCAACTGGCCGCTGCCCAGCCAGGCGATGCGCGCGGTGTCGGTGTTGGAGAAGCCGCGCGACTGCGCTGTCGGCGCGTTGGCAGGGATGCCCGGGCCGTAGACCCAGGCCTGGATCTCGGCGTCGCTGACCAGGTTGGGATGCTTGTCGAACAGGTTCTTCTTGGCGTAGTCCAGGAAGGTCTCGGTGGTGATGCTCTGGAAGGCGAAGTGGTCGAAGTAACCGCGCAGGAAGGCGTCGAACTCCTGCCGGCCGAAGCGCTCCTCCAGGAACTGCAGGAACCACGCGCCCTTGTCGTAGGACACCGCGCTGAGCGCGTCGTCCGCGTCGAGCCTGGTGCCCGGCTTCACCGCCAGCGCCTGGGTGGCCTCCGGCATGCCGCCGATCTCCTTCTTCAACCCGTTGCGCGCGATGGCGAATTCCATGTTGCTGAATTCCTTGCCGTACAGCGCCTCGACGATGCGGTTCTCCACGTAGCTGGTGAAGCCCTCGTTCAACCAGCCGTGCTTGGCGCTGGAGAAGGTCACCAGGTTGCCCGACCAGCTATGCGCCAGCTCGTGCGCGATCAGCGAGACCAGCGACTTGTCGCCGACGATCACCGTGGGCGTGGCGAAGGTCAGGCGCGGGTTCTCCATGCCGCCGTAGGGGAACGAGGGCGGCAGCACCAGGATGTCGTAGCGCTCCCAGCGGTAGGGGCCGTACAACTGCTCGGTGGTCTGGATCATCTTCTCGGTGTCGGCGAACTCGGCCACCGCCTTGTCCACCATCGCCGGCTCGGCCCACACGCCGCTGCGCGCGGAGATCGGCTTGAACACCAGGTCGCCGGCGGCGATCGCCATCAGGTAGGACGGGATGCGCTGCGGCATCTTGAAGCTGTAGTCGCCGTCGCGGACCGCGGCGGGGTCGTTGTCCGCGCTCATCAGCACCATCGCGTCCGGGCGCGAGGTCACGTGCGCGCTGTAGGTGTAGCGCACCTGCGGCGTGTCCTGCAGCGGCACCCAGCTCCGCGCGTGGATCTGCTGCGATTGGCTGAACATGAAAGGCAGGCGCTTGCCCTCGGTCATCTCCGGGGTCAGCCATTGCAGGCCGGACGCCTCCGGCGAACTGCGGTAGGCCACGCGCACCCGGGCGTTGCGCTCGGGCGTCTCGATGGTCAGCTTGCTGCCCAGCACCGGGTCCTTGTCGCCCAGCGCGTACTGCAGCGGCGCCCAGGCGCCGTTCGCCTCGCCTTCGACCTTCTCGATGGCCAGGTCGCGGGTGTCCAGCACCAGTTGCGTGGCGGCCTTGTCCTTCCAGTCCAGGGTGTAGGTGGCGGTGCCGCCGATGGTCTTCGCGTCGAAGTCGACGGCGATGTCCAGCGCCAGGTCGTCGATGGCGACCTTCTGCGGCTCGGCATAGGAATGCTCGTCGTGGTCGACGATCTTCTCGACGGCGGGTTTCGTGGCGACGGCCACGGGGGCGGGTTCGGGTTCCTTGGAGCAACCGGCCGCCAGCACGGCGGCGCAGGAGAAAAGCAGAGCCAGTGAACGCATCGGGGACTTCCAGCGATCGGGGGAAGCCGGCAGTTTACCGCGCCGCGCCGGCATGCCGGTCCCTGCGGCATGGAAACCCGCGCTCCATGCCCCCTGCAGGAGGGGGACAGGCCGCGCGGGCGGGACGCAGCCCGCCCGGTATCAGACCTTGTATCCGGTATGGATGGCGACGATGCCGGCCGACAGGTTCCGGTAGCTGGTCCGGGCGAAGCCGGCGGCGTCCATCATCGCCTGCAGTTCGGCCTGCGGCGGGTGCTTGCGGATGCTCTCGGCCAGGTACTGGTAGCTGCCGGCGTCCTGCGCGAACAACTGCCCCAGCTTCGGCAGCACCTTGAACGAATGGAAGTCGTAGACCGGCTTGAACCAGTCCACCGTCACTTCCGAGAACTCCAGCACGCGCGCCTGCCCACCCACCTTCAGCACGCGGTGCATGTCGCGCAGCGCGGCGTCCTTGTCGGTGACGTTGCGCAGGCCGAAGGCGATGGTCACCAGGTCGAAGCTGGCGTCAGGAAACGGCAGCGCCTCGGCGTTGCACTGCACGTATTCCAGCCCGGAGACCAGGCCGCGGTCGGTCAGGCGGTCGCGACCCACCGACAGCATGCCGGCGTTGATGTCGCCCAGCACGATCTGCCCGGCGTCGCCCACGCGCTCCTTCAGCAGCGCGGCGATGTCGCCGGTGCCGCCGGCCAGGTCCAGCACGCGGTCGCCGCGCTTCACCTGGCAGGTGCCGACGAAGTAGCGCTTCCAGACCCGATGGATGCCCAGGCTCATCAGGTCGTTCATCAGGTCGTACTTGCCGGCGACCGAGGTGAACACCTCGCCCACCAGCTTCTGCTTGTCCTTGGCGGCGACGTCGCGGAAGCCGAAGTGGGTGGTGCCGCTGTCGTAGGGGGATTCGCTCATGGCCGGATTATCGCACTCCCGGTCGGCCGTGGCGTCCCTCAGCGCTCCAGCAGGTTGCACAGGGCGGTGAAGCGCACCGCCGCCGGCAGCCGGTCGCAGGCGCTGCGCCGCGCCACGGGCCGGGGCGCGGTGGCCGTCGTCTTCTTGGCCGCCGGCGTGCTGCCGCTCGCCGTCGTGGGCCTGGACGAGGCCGTGGCGGCGGACGAGGAGCTCAGCACCGGCGCTGGCGTGCTCATCGCGCGCGGCCGCGGCCCCACCCGCACCACGAAGCCGTTCGCGGTGGAGGACACCACTTCCACCCAATGCGATTCGTCCGGCGTGTTCCAGCGCTCGCCCACCTTCAGCATCGAGCCTTCGTTGCTGGAGAAGTTCGCCGCCGGATCGTCCTGGTCCACGCTGTAGGCGATACCGTAGTCCTTCAGGCGGTGGATGATGACCGCGTCGCCGGCCAGGTTGGCCTCGTAGGCGCCGGTGCGGCGGCGCGCTTCCAGGGTGTAGATCTCGGTGCTGTAGGGATCGGCCTGCGCCGGCAGCGCCAGCACCACCAGTTGCGTGTTGGACGAGTTCTGCAGGCTGCCGGCGTCGAGGACGATGTCCTGGCTGGCGGCGTTGCCGGCGGGGATCACGCGCTTGCGCGCTTCGGCCACCCAGCCCAGTCGCTCGCGCTGGTACATGTTGATGTGCTTGGGCAGCAGGCCGAAGACCGCGTTGCTGGTCGCGTTGCGCCAGGCGTCGCTCATCAGGTCCCAAGGGTTGTCATAGGTATCGTTGTCGCCGTCCGAATTGTTGGAGTGCGGCAGGCCGTAGCCATGGCCCATCTCGTGCGCCAGTGGCGCCAGGTTGGCGAACGACCACGGCGGGCTCCACGTCACCCGCGTGCAGGTGTAGCTGCCGTCCAGCGTGGCGCAGGCACCGCCACCCCAGGCGCTGCCGTCCAGCTCGCCGTTGAACATCAGGTTCACGCCCTGCACGTCGCGGAAATCGACTTCCGCGTCGGCCAGCGCCGAGCAGTCGGAGAACAACTGCGAGAGATCGGCCTTCAGCTTGCCGGCGACCTCGGACACATAGGCCGAGCGCGGCTTGGGCAGCGTGTACCAGCCGTGCGCGGTGCTGCCGGCCAGGTCGATCTTGCCGTAGGAGACTTCGTTCCAGTAATGGCCGAGCTGGCCCACGCCGTTGCCGTACTGGTCCTGGAAGAACGAGCGCGGCTTCTGTTCCGTGGCGATGTCGGCGAACTTGCACATCAGCGTGATCCAGCGCGTACTGCCCAGCACCGCGGCCGCCGCCATCACCCGGCCGTCCACACCGACCGCCTGCGCGCGCTGCGGCAGCTTGTCGGCGGCCACGATGGCGGTGATCACCGGCACCGCGCCCGAGGCGGCCATCACCTTCGCGCCGGAGGTCACGATGGCCGGCGCCGCATAGGAAACCGCGACGCTGCGGTTGGCCAGTGCGTACAGGTCGCCGGCGGCGCGCTTGGCCTGGGCCACGTCGAGCGCGTAGCGCTTGCCCGGGCCGGCGTCCAGCCACGCTTCGAACTGCTCCGGCAACTGTGCCTGCCCGTTCGGTGCGCGCGGCGCGTCGCCCCAGCGCAACTGCAGGACGCCTTGCACCACCGTCTCCGCGTCCGCCTTCGCATCCTGCCACGTGCCGACTGCGCCGAACGCGATGCAGGTCCACAGCATCGCCCGCACGCACGATGCCCTAAATGTCCGTTTCAAGGAAAGCATGAGTGACTCCACGCATTGCCGCGCTCTTCGGCGCTGTCTTCGTGGATATCGGCGACCCGGAAATTACTTGATGTCCCGGAAGGACGATTTCGGCATCAACATGCGAATCTGGAATGCACGTCTTGCTTGTGATGTGAAGCGCCGACGAACGGCGTTCCGAGGCCTGTTTTCACGATGCGCAACACGTCCGGCGGCGCATGTTCCGCGAACATGCACGAGCGTGTGCACCGCACGCCGGCCATCGCGCGTGCGGCGCGGGACGACGGGGTGATGCAGGAATTCGCGATGCGCGGAGCGCCTCCACTCCGTCTGCGCGATCGTGTCGTCGCGCATGAGGCATCGCTGTTCCGGTACGCGATTATTCGGCGGAAACGCAGTCCGCTTGAGGCTGCGCGACGGCATCGCGGCATCGCGATGCCGAGAGTGCGACGGCGTTCCGTTCGCGTCGTTTCCGCTGTCGGGAAACTCCCGACACGACGTCGGTCAACGCAGCAGGCAGCCCGACGGGCGCACCCGACCATCGCGCGGCGCCGCGCACGCTTCCCGCTCGGCCGCGCTCGGCGCATCGGCCGGCGCAGGCACGCCTTGTACCTGTGTGGATGCGGGCGAAGATGCGTTGGCGGTGGACTGCACCAGCCGCGGCGGCATCGGCGAACTCATCACCCGCGGCGGCACGCCGGGCTCGACGGTGACGCGGAACCCGGTCGCGGTCTGCGCGGTAATGGTGACCGCGTGCGTGCCGTCCGGCGTGCTCCAGCGCTCGCCCACCTTGAACATCGAGCCCTCGTTGTTCGAGGTGTCGGCGGGCGGCACGTCGGCGTCGATGCTGTACGCGGTGCCGGAGCGCTCCACCTTGTGGATGATCACCGCATTGCCGGCCAGCGCACCTTCGTAGGGGCCCTCGCGCTTGCGCGCTTCCAGGGTGTAGACGACGGTCGCGTAGGGATCGGACTGCGCGGACAGCGAGAGCACCAGCATCTGCGTGTTGGCCGAGCCGGCGATGTGCGCGTAGTCCAGGTCGATCTGCTGGGTGGCGGCGTTGCCGGGCAGGATCACCCGCTGGCGCGCGGCGTCGACCCATTGCAGGCGGTGGCGCTGGAAGATGTTGATGTGCTTGGGGCGCGCGCCGTACACGCTGTCGCGGACCGCGTTGCTCCAACTGTCGCTCATCACGTCCCAGGGATTGTCGTAGGTGTCGTCGTCGCCGTCGGAGTTGTCCGAATGCGGCAGCCCGTAGCCGTGCCCCATCTCGTGTGCCAGCGGCGCGGCGTTGTTGAACGACCACGGCGGATTCCAAGTGACCCGCGTGCACAAACTGGTGCGCCCCTCCAGCGGCGCGCAACTGCCGCCGCCCCAGGCGAAGCCGTCCAGTTCGCCGTTGAACATCAGGTTCACGCCCTGCACGCTGGCGAAGTCCACGCTGGCATCCGCCGCCGCGCCGCAATCGGCGAACAGCTTCTTCAGGTCGGCCTTGTCCTTGCCGTTCTCCTGGGTGACGTAGTGGCTGCGCGGCTGCGGCAGGGTGAACCATCCCTGCGCGCTGCTGCCGGCCAGGTTGATCTTGCCGTAGGAGACCTCGCTCCAGTAATGGCCCAACTGACCCACCGCGGTGCCGTACTGGTCGTTGAAGAACTGCCGGTCCTTCTGCTCGGTGGCGATGTCGGCGAACTTGCACATCACCGTGACCCAGCGCGTGGTTCCGGTCACCGGCGCGGCCGCCATCACCCGGGCGTTGGCGGCGGTGACCGGCCCGGTCCGCACCGCGGATTCGGCGGACACGATGGCCTCGATCCGCGGCGGCGCCGACGCCATCACCCGCGCCTGCGCCGGCGTGGCCGCGTACGAGACGGCGACGCGGCGGTTGGCCAGCATGTAGAGATCGCCGGCGGCGAGCCGCGCCTGCGCCGGATCGAGCGCGAGGCGCGTACCGTCGTCCTTCACCAGCCAGGCGTTGAACTTCGGCGGCGGCCGCGCCTCTCCCTGCGCCACCGGCCGCGGATCGCCCCACTCCAGTTGCAGCAGCCCCTGTTCGACGGATTGCGCCGCCGCCGGCACAATGCCCGTGACGAGCAGCGACAGGCAGCAGAACAGGCGCATGCCCGGTGCATGCGGTGCGGTGGCGCGGCGTTCCATGGCTTTCCCCGACATCGCCCGGCCATGCGCCGGGACTTGCCGCGTTGTAGCCTTCCGTCGCCGGCCGCCGCTGTGAGATTCCTCACATTACGGAAGCCGCGGCCGTTTTTCCGCCTTCTTTTCCTGCCGAGACGCCATCCGATGGACACACCCGACTACGCCGCCCTGCTGCGCACCGCGATCGCCGAAGCCCGCCAGGGCCTGGCCGAAGGCGGCATCCCGATCGGCGCCGCGCTGTACCACCGCGACGGCCGCCTGCTCGGCTGCGGCCACAACCGTCGCGTGCAGGAAGGCGACCCCTCCGTGCACGGTGAGACCGACGCTTTCCGCAAGGCCGGCCGCCAGCGCCGCTACCGCGACACCCTCATGGTCACCACCCTGGCGCCCTGCTGGTACTGCAGCGGGCTGGTGCGCCAGTTCAACATCGGCACGGTGGTGGTAGGCGAATCGGTGAACTTCCGCGGCGGCATCGACTGGCTGCGCGAGAACGGCGTGCACGTCGTCGACCTGCACGACCGGGAATGCATCGACCTGCTCGGCGACTGGATCCGCGCCAATCCCGAGGTCTGGAACGAGGACATCGGCGAGGACTGAGCGCTTCGCCCGCGCGCGTTCAATGCAGCCACGGCACCGGCAACCCGTGAATCCGGATCGCTGAAGCACGACAGCGCGGTCACGCGCGCCGCGCGAGGAACCCGCCCGCCCGCTCAGGCCTTGCGGACGAACTCCGACTTCAGCTTCATCGCGCCGATGCCGTCGATCTTGCAGTCGATGTCGTGGTCGCCGTCCACCAGACGGATGTTCTTGACCTTGGTGCCGACCTTGACCACCAGCGAGGAGCCCTTGACCTTGAGGTCCTTGATGACGGTGACGGTGTCGCCGTCCTGCAGCACGTTGCCGTTGGCGTCCTTGATGACGCGCGCATCGTCGCCGGCGCCCGCCGCGTCGGCGGACCATTCGTGCCCGCATTCGGGGCAGACCCATTGCGCGCCGTCCTCGTAGGTGTATTCGGAACGGCATTGCGGGCAGGGCGGCAGCGTACTCATGGGACGATTATTCGAGTGGAATCGAGTCAGATTGTAACCGATCACTCTGGAGAATCCGGTTTGCGCATCGCATACCGCGCCCTCTCCCCCGCATGGACCTCCTGAAGCCCTCATGTTCCGCTGCGGACCGTGTCCATTCGTCGCACCAATCCTGATCCGGGACTTGCGTGCGACTGCAATGATTCATCCCCAGCCACGCATCCATCGATGGCGTTGAAGTGAGTTTTTCGGGGAAAGGACTTCCAGGATGCTGAAGATGCATCTTGTTGTGCGTTCATATGACAGGCGACTTTTCGCGACATATCACGCTGACGCCCGACATCTTGATATTTAGCCGCAAAGTTCATAGCGTCGAACTTCATACCACCGGCGCAGGATGCTCCGATGAAGCGACCGCTCCCCCTCCAATGGCCTGCATGGATCGCCCTGCTCTTCGCTTTCGCCCTTGCAGGGTGCCAGTCCACCCCGTCCCGCGACGCCCCCAAGGCCTACACCATGAAGCCGTCACTAAAAGAAGAAACCTATACCCAGACCGTGGCTGATTGGCCGTTGCGATTCGGGGGACATTATTTCGATACGGCGTGCTATAGCACCTATGGATGCACGGTTCGATATGGCAACTATTTCAAAGAAGATCCCGACGAAGAGCTACGGCGCGCTTCTGCATCCGTAACAGCGTACCCGGATGTCCTGGGAGCTAGTTGGGGCCCCATCCGCAATTTCCCGCCGCCGGCCATCGCCACCTGGCGCTCCAGTGATGGCACTCCGCATCGCGCCGAGATCGACATGGATACGATCTTCAAGAACCGGCTGATCCGTCACAACCTCAAGCGCGAGGAGTTGACCGAGAACCAAGGCTCTCTTCCCGGCATCATCCTGGAAGTCAATGATCGCACGATCAATGTCTACATGAAGGCCACTCTTTGGACCAAGGAAGAGCAAATACCAGGAAATCGCCACAGCCATTCCCGCAGCGACCTGATCAAGGTCTTCAGCCAAACCTACTAAGCAAGGAACGCCAACATGGGCAGCACGCGCCAGAACCCGGACAAGATGGATACCGATCTGCTGTGAACGCGGCGGATGGCATAATTTCTGAAACGTTGGAGATGCGTCTTGCGCGTTCATGTGACACGCCACTCCTCGCGACATATCACGCTAACGCCCGACATCTTGATATTTAGCCACAAAGTTCATAGCGTCGAACCTCATACCACCGGCGCAGGACGCTCCGATGACACGAACGCCCCCCTTCCCCTGGCCCGCATGCACCACTCTTTTATTCGTCCTCGCATTTGCGGGATGCCAGTCCGCCAATTCTCGTGACGCCTCCGAGCCGTACAAGATGAAACCGCCACAAGAAGAAGAAACCTATACCCAGACCGCGGCTGATTGGCCCCTGAGATTCGGCGGGCATTATTTCGATACGGCGTGCTATAGCACCTATGGATGCACGGTTCGATATGGAAACTACTTCAAAGAAGATCCCGACGATGAGCTACGGCGCGCTTCTTCATCCGTAGCAGCGTACCCGGATGTCCTGGGAGCTAGTTGGGGCCCCATCCGCAACTTCCCGCCGCCGGCCATCGTCACCTGGCGCTCCAGTGATGGCACTCCGCATAGCGCCGAGATCGACATGGATGCGATCTTCAAGGACCGACTGATCCACCATAACCTGATGCGCGAGGAGACCTCGGAGAATGCAGACATTCCCGATCCCGGGATCATTCTGGAAGTCAATGATCGAACGATCAATGTCTACATGCGCGCTTTCATTTCAACAAAAGCGTTGCAGAAGCCAGGAAATATCCACAGCAACTTCCGTGATGACCTGATCAAGGTCTTCAGCCAAACCTATTGAGCAAGGACCGCCGACATGGGCAGTACGCGTCAAAATCCGGACAAGGTGGATGCAGACCTGCTGACCACAGGCGGATGGCAAAGTTTCAGCGACGTTGGAGTTGAGTCAGCGGGATTCCGTATCCCGCTGTTGCTGCGCTCCAGTAATCCCCATGAGCGGCTCTACGTCGCCACCCAGGACGGGACTGGGAATAACCTCTACAAGGACGCCCCGGAACACCAGAGCATCGTTGCGAAGGTGCATAAGCAAATCAGGACTCTCAATATTGACGGCACAAGGAACATCGCCAGCGGCTACGTCGAAGGCATCTACACCCAGGACAACCGCCTTGCCGCTCTCATTGATGGCATCAACGGCTACACCTTCGAGCGGCGGGTGGAAACCGCCTACCACCAGTTTTGCGTGCAAGCCAAGAAATGGATTGAAGAAGATCCCAATGTGCAGATCCGTGTGGTAGGCATCGGCTTCAGCCGCGGCGCAGAACAGACCGCCGCCCTGCTGCGGATGATCCACGAGCGAGGCATCCGGGATCCAACCGATGCCATCGTCATTCGTGATACTGAGCGCCTAGTCACCCACGCCGAATACACCCGCCCACCCCTCGTTCCACCCGGCCACACCCTGCAGGCCGCCATGATGATCGACCCCGTGGATACCGGCCTGAAGGAGCACGACCGCCGCCTGCCGTCCTCGGTGGTGTCGGTATTCCAGATCACCGCCACCGAGGAGCGTCGCGACCTGTTCAAGGCCAGCCTGCACATCCCCTACGGGCTCAGCGAGGAAGGCCGGGCCTACAACGCACGCATCACCGCAGCGCACAGCAATGCTGGCGACACCTATACCCTGAACGGCGTGGGCACGCTCAGCCACAACATGGTGGCCCACTACCTGAACGCACTGACCGATGGCCCGGCCTTCATCCAGAAGCGCGCATTACCGGAGGACCCGGACGTCTACCGTGTGCACCGCTCGGACCAGCATGCGTTCTTCTACGCCACCCGCGGCTATGACAAAGACGGCGTGCGCGACCATGTCGCCGAGCTGGGGCCGGCACAGGCCTGCCGCCGCGACACGGAACTCCACTGCGACCGCAAGGACCCGATGGACCCGGCGCTGGAGGCATTGATCGAACGGCGCATCCTCCCGATGCAGTTGCTGCCACCACGCCCTGAAGTGCACGAGCAGGACGCGGAACGGCTCCCGCACCAGGATACCCGCAGCGAGTTGGACAAGCTGGTCGACCAGTTGTACGACGCCTCACGCGGCGGCAGCGATCAGGCGTGGAAGCAGGCCCTGGAATCGAGCTCACGGCAGTTCATGGCCTCACCGGCCGGGCAGGACTGGCAACGCGACGTGCAGACCTACGACCGGGAGCAGCAGTATCAGCAGGAGCTACGGCAGGAACAGGACGCGCAGCAGTCGCTGCAACGCGAGATTCCGGTCCGCGCCATGTCGATGTGACCGGTGATGGCGCAGGACAAGTCGAAGCGAAGGGGACGGACAGCAGCATGAGCGGCAACCATATCGAGGAAGCCCAGCAGGCATTGTTGAAACTGGCGCACGTCGCCAACCAGATCGAAAGTCGCTGCATCGATTCGATGAAAAAGTTGGATGCCAGCGCGCAATCCATGCTGCATGGCGCACAGCAACTGGGCGACGGCGTCGAGCACTTCAACCACCAAGCCATGACCGCGATTCGCCACGGCACGCAAGCGGCGGTGGCCGAGGGCGCACGGACGGCGCTGGCGGAGATCAACCGGGAACTGGAAAAGTACGCCAGCCAGGCCAAGTCGGCAGCCAGCGCGCTGGCCGCGCAGAGCCATGCGCTGAGCCTCGCCCAGCGCACCTTGGTATGGAAGGGTCTGCTCGCCCTGGCGGCAGGGTGCCTGCTGATCGCCGGCGGCAGCGCCTACGTCGCACGCAAGAGCCTGCAGGAAATCCGGCGCGCCGAGTTCAGCCAGGCGATCCTGCAGGCCACCGAATCGGGCTCCCTCACCACCTGCGGAAAACAACAGACGCTTTGCGTCAAGATCGGCGCTAAACCAAGGCGGGCGGACCAGCGCGGCGAATACGTCATGGTAGAGCCATGACAGCGCGAATCAAGGACGACGCTCGCGACGAGCATATGCCCTGCCACGATTCCGCATACAACCGCGCTCGTTGACCCAGCCGAGGCGGGCCGCCGGGCCCGTGCGGTCCCGGCGGCCTGCCTCAAAGGATGACTGACCGAAGCTGCAGGATGGCTTGCCGGAAACGGAAAACCCGCCTTGCGGCGGGTTTCCGGTAGACGCTTCGGGGCGGCGCGCTCAGAGGATGTAGCGGCTCAGGTCCGGGTCCTGCACCAGTTCGCCCAGGTGCGCGTCGACGTAGGCGCGGTCGATGCTGATGTCCTGGCCATCACGGTCCGGGGCTTCGTAGCTCAACGTGTCGAGCAACCGTTCGAGTACGGTGTGCAGGCGCCGCGCGCCGATGTTCTCCTGCCGTTCGTTGACCAGCGCGGCGATTTCCGCGAGGCGGTCGATGGCGTCGCCGGTGAACGCCAGCGACACACCCTCGGTCTTCATCAGTTCCACGTACTGCCGGGTGAGCGCGGCCTTGGGCTCGGTGAGGATGCGGATGAAGTCCTCCTTCGACAGCGCCGACAGCTCCACGCGGATCGGGAAGCGGCCCTGCAGTTCCGGGATCAGGTCGCTGGGCTTGGCCAGGTGGAAGGCGCCGGAGGCGATGAACAGGATGTGGTCGGTCTTCACCGTGCCGTACTTGGTCGACACGTTGCTGCCCTCCACCAGCGGCAGCAGGTCGCGCTGCACGCCCTCGCGGCTGACGTCGGCGCCGCTCATGTTGCCGCTGCGCTTGGCGACCTTGTCGATCTCGTCGATGAAGACGATGCCGTGCTGCTCGCAGGCCTCGATGGCGGCGGCGCGGATGTCGTCCTCGTTGACCAGGCGTGCGGCCTCCTCCTCGACCAGTTGCGGACGCGCGGCCTTGATGGTCAGCGTGCGCTTGTGGGTCTTGCCGCCGCCCAGGCTGGAGAACATCTGCCGCAGTTGCTGGCCCATCTCCTCCATGCCTGGCGGCGTCATGATGTCCACGGAGCCGGCGGACGCGGCCAGTTCCAGCTCGATCTCGCGCTCGTCCAGTTCGCCCGCGCGCAACTGGCGGCGCAGCTTGCGGCGCGTTTCCGATTCCTGCGAGGACGGTTCCGCGCCGATGTCCACGGTGGTGGTGGCGCCGAAGCCGAAACCGCCGCCGGAGGCCTCGCGGCGCGGCAGCAGCGCGTCCAGGATGCGGTCCTCGGCGCGCTCCTCGGCCTGCGTGCGCATGCGCGCCTTGGCCTGCTCGCGGTACATCTTCACCGCGGTGTCGGCCAGGTCGCGGACGATCTGCTCGACGTCCTTGCCGACATAGCCGACCTCGGTGAAGCGCGTGGCCTCGACCTTCACGAACGGCGCGTTGGCCAGCGTCGCCAGCCGCCGCGCGATCTCGGTCTTGCCCACGCCAGTGGGGCCGATCAGCAGGATGTTCTTCGGCATCACCTCGTCGCGCAGTTCCGGCGCCAGTTGCGCACGGCGCCAGCGGTTGCGCAAGGCGATGGCAACGGCGCGCTTGGCCGCGTGCTGGCCGACGATGTGGCGGTCGAGTTCCTGCACGATCTCGCGCGGGGTCATGGTGGACGACGTGTTTTCGGTCATGGCGATTTTCAGTAGGAGGGGCTTCAACCCCGACCGCAACGGCCGGGACGCGCGAGTGGCCGCGGCATCAGAGCTCTTCGACCACAACGTTGCGGTTGGTGTAGATGCAGATGTCGCCGGCGATGTTCAGCGCCTCGACGGCGATGGACCTGGCATCGAGTTGGGTGTGCGCGATCAGCGCACGCGCCGCGGACAGGGCGTAGGAACCGCCGGAACCGATGGCGATGATGCCATCCTCCGGCTCGATCACGTCGCCGGTGCCGCTGATGATCAGCGAGGTCTCGCGGTCGGCGACGGCGAGCAGCGCTTCCAGCTTGCCGAGGCGGCGCTCGGTGCGCCAGTCCTTGGCCAGTTCCACGGCGGCGCGGGTCAGTTGGCCGTGCTTCTCCAGCTTGGCCTCGAACAGTTCGAACAGGGTGAAGGCGTCGGCCGCGGCGCCGGCGAACCCCGCCAGCACCTGGCCGTCGCGGCCCAGCCGGCGCACCTTGCGCGCGTTGCCCTTCATCACCGTGTGGCCCAGGGTGACCTGGCCGTCGCCGGCCACGGCGACATGGCCGTCGCGGCGCACCGAGATGATGGTGGTGGCGTGGAAGACGTTGGGATTCTGGCTGGGGTCCATGCGGGGCCTCCGGAGTGGTCCTTCAGAGGTGGGGACGCCGATGCCGGGTTCAAGCACGAGCCCTCCCTGTAGGAGGGGCTTCAGCCCCTCCTGCAGAAGATCACTTCTTGCGCTTGGCCCGCGGGTGCGCCGCGTCGTACACCTTGGCCAGGTGCTGGAAATCCAGGTGGGTGTAGATCTGGGTGGTGGCGATGTCGGCGTGGCCCAGCAGTTCCTGCACGCCGCGCAGGTCGCCGGAGGATTCCAGGATGTGGCTGGCGAAGCTGTGCCGCAGCATGTGCGGGTGCACGTGCTTGAACAGGCCCTGCCTGTGCGCCAGGTGCTTGATGCGGATCTGCACGGCGCGCTGCGTGATCGGGCCGTCGCCGCGGCCCGGGAAGACGAAGGCGCCGTTGTCCGCCGGCCGTTCCTGCCGCCATTCCGCCAGCGCGTTGCGCGCGTGCGAGCCCACCGGCACCATGCGCTGCTTGTTGCCCTTGCCGGTCACCGTGACCATGCCGCCGGGCAGGTCCAAATCGCGCCAGCGCAGCGCGCACAGTTCGCTCAGGCGCAGGCCGGAGGAATAGAACAGTTCCAGCAGCGCGCGGTCGCGCCGGCCCAGCGGCGCGTCGGTCGGCACTTCCACCAGCCTGACCGCCTCGTCGGCGTCCAGCACCTGCGGCAGCTTGCGCGGGGCCTTGGGCGCGCGCAGCGATGCGGCGGGACTGGCCGCGATGCGCCCGTGCTTCAGCAGCCACTGGTAATAGCTGCGGCAGGCCGACAGGCGCCGTTGCAGGCTCTTGGGCGACAGCCCGCGGCGGTGCTCGGCGGCGACGAAGCCGCGCAGTTGCTCGGCCTGCATGTCTTCGAGGTCGGCGATGCGCTGTGCCTGCGCCCATTCCGACAGCGCGGCCAGGTCGCGGCGGTAGGCGTCCAGCGTATGCGCGGAGACGCGGCGTTCGACTTCGAGATGAGCGAGGAAGTCGGCGGTGGACATGACCCTTCCCTCGCTGCTATTTCCGCGAAGGCGGAAATCCAGCGATTTCGCTTACGGGAAAGCCCGGCGCCCGCCTGCCGCAAAGCCCTGTATTCCCGTCTTCGCGGGAACGAAGGGAAAAGATCGCGGAGGAAGCCTTAGCCATCGAACCGCTTCAGCGCCGTCGCCAGCGTTTCGCCCATCATGCGCAGGAACAGCGTGCCCATGCCGGGGTAGAAGCGATTGCCGTCGCGGCTGCCGACGGCCACCAGGCCAATGCCGGGCAGCGGCAGCAGCGCGGACGAAGCCACTTCCTCCGCGCGCGCGCCGTACAGCAGCACGTGCTTCTCCGGTTGCAGGCGGCCGCAGATCGGCTCGCCGTCGCGCAGGCAGTCGCGGAACGGCGCCATGTGCGGATTGTCGGCCGGCACCACCTGCAGCCACTCGTTCTCTTCCAGGCCGGGCACCGGCTCCAGCAGCACGATGCTGACGCGGTCGCCGTTGAAGTCCTCGGCCAGCGACGCCGCCATCGCGCGCAGAGTGTCGGCCGCGCTGCCCTGTTTCATCAGGGTGAGCGCCAACTGGTGGGTGCGCACGGCCAGGCGTTCGTTCTCCTGCGCGTTGGCGAACAGGTCGCCCAGGCGCCGCGAGAGTTCGCGGTTCTTGTCGCGCAGCACCTCGAGCTGGTAGCTGGCGAGCGAGGCGGTCGGGCCTTCGTCGCGCGGCACCACCAGGCTCAGCGCCAGGTCGGGGAACTGCTTGAGGAAGGCGGGGTGGCGGCGCAGCCAGGCGGCGACTTCGTGCGCGCCGAGTTTTTCCAGAGTGTCGCTCATTCCTTCCATTCCCCTTCGAATACGAATGCCGCGGGCCCGGACATGATGACCGGTGCGTCGTCGGACGGCCAGCGGATGCGCAGCTCGCCGCCGGGCAGCGCGATGGCCACGTCGCGGTCCACGCGCCCGCGGCGGATCAGCACCGCCGCCGCCGCGCAGGCGCCGCTGCCGCAGGCCAGGGTCTCGCCGGCGCCGCGCTCGTACACGCGCAGGCGCACGCGGTCGCGCGCGACCACTTCGGCGAAGCCGATGTTGGCCGAGGCCGGGAAGTGCGGCGAACGCTGCAGCAGCGGGCCGTAGTGCGCGACCGGCGCCGAGTCCACCGACGGCACTTCGATCACGGCGTGCGGGTTGCCCATCGACACGGCGCCGAAGCGCAGGCGCACGCCTTCGTCCACGTTGGCCTCGTATTCGCCGTGCACCTGGTCGAACCCGTGCAACGGCACCTGCGCCGGCGCGAAAGCCGGCACGCCCATGGCGATGGCGTAGCGGTCGCCGTCCAGCCGTTGCACCGCGTGCGCGGCCACCGGACTGTCCACCTGGAAGGTGTCGGCCTGCGCGGCGCCGTCGCGCACCAGCCAGGCCGCCACGCAGCGCGCGCCGTTGCCGCATTGCTGCGAAGGCGAGCCGTCGGCGTTCCAGATGCGGTAGGACGCGACCGAGCCAGGATTGCGCGGCGGCTCGATGGTCAGGATCTGGTCGCAGCCCACGCCGAAATGGCGGTCGGCCAGTCGCGCCGCGAGGGCCGCGGGCGGCGGCGGCCGGCCGTCGCGCAGGTCCAGCACGACGAAGTCGTTGCCGGCGCCGTGCATCTTGCTGAAACGCATCGGCGCGCCCTGTGCGGCGTCAGCCACGGGTGCCGTGTGCCGGCACCGTGGCGGGATCGACCGGCGGCTGCGCGGGCGTGCTGCCGTCGGCGGGCGGCGCGGGTTCGGCGGCCGGTTCGACCGGCACTTCCTCGGCCGGCTTTTCCGGCATGAATAGCGGCCCCTTGGCGCCGCAGGCGGACAGCAGTGCGGCCAGGGCGACGACGGCGAAAAGACGGTGGTGGCGATTCATGCCGCGAGTATAGCCACTGGCCGGTGAACATGGCCCGGCGGCGCGCGGCGGATCAGCGCGGCGGCGGTTCCGGGCGCCACCACAGCCAAGTGCCGACCACGGTCATGCAGCCGATCGGCAGCGCCACCATCCACCACCGGTGCGAGCCGGTGGACAGCATCACCCCCAGCAGGATCGCGGCGGAGGCCAGCATGGTCCAGGTGGCCGCCCACTTGGCCCGGCGCGAGACCGCGCGGTGCAGGTGCCAGTCGTGGATCATCGGGCCGAAGCGCGGATGCGTCAGCAGGTAGTGGTGCAGGGTTTCGGAGCCGCGCGAGGCCGCATAGGCGGCGATCAGGATGAACACGGTGGTCGGCAGCCCTGGCACGAACACGCCCACGATGCCCAGGCCCAGGCTGACGTAGGCCAGCAGCCACCATGCCCAGCGAAAGCGCGAGGCGGGCAGTGCGGAAAGTCCGCGCAACGGGGGGGAGTCGTCTTCCACGGCGCTCTTGTACCCCAAATCCATCGCGGACGGAGCGAAAACCACTTGTGCGGAACGGAGGATGGTATCCCAGCTCGTCATGGCAAGCCTCCCGTGCGTCGATGCCTGCATGGGCTATCGGCCGGTGGCCGCGCGGGCTGAACGCCGCTCGTCGGCACGGCGGGCACGGAAAGGGCCGGATGCCTCCAGCCCTTTCCGGCACGTGGCGCGGGGATTAGTTCGACGCCACGCCCAACTGGTCCAGCATGAACGCGAACATCTCGGCGCGCTCGCGGTACTGGCGGAAGCGGCCGGACTTGCCGCCGTGGCCGGCTTCCATGTTGGTGCGGAACACCACCGGCTTGTCGCCGGTGTTCAGGTCGCGCAGACGGGCGACGTACTTGGCCGGCTCCCAGTACTGCACCTGCGAATCCCACAGGCCGGTGCCGACGAACATCGCCGGGTAGGCCGTGGCCCGCAGGTTGTCGTAGGGCGAGTACTTCAGGATGTAGTCGTAGTAGCCCTTCTCTTCCGGGTTGCCCCACTCGTCGTATTCGTTGGTGGTCAGCGGGATGCTGGGGTCGAGCATGGTGGTGACCACGTCGACGAAGGGCACCAGGGTCAGGATCACGCGGTATTTCTCCGGTGCCATGTTCGACACCGCGCCCATCAGCAGGCCGCCGGCACTGCCACCCATCGCCGCCACGCGGTCCTTGCCCGCGTAGCCTTCCTTGACCAGGTGGTCGGTGACGTCGATGAAATCGGTGAAGGTGTTGATCTTGTTGTAGAGCTTGCCGTCCTCGTACCACTGGCGGCCCATTTCCTCACCGCCGCGGATGTGCGCCAGCGCATAGACCACGCCGCGGTCCAGCAGGCTGACGTTGGTGACGCTGAAGCCCGGATCCGAGGACGCGCCGTAGCTGCCGTAGGCGTATTGCAGCATCGGCGCGGTGCCGTCGCGCTTGACGCCCTTGCGGTAGACCAGGGTCACCGGGATCTTCGTACGGCCGTCGCGGGCGGGCGCCCACACGCGCTCGGTGACGTACTGCGAGGCGTCGTAGCCGGGCACGGGCTGCTGCTTGAGCAGGCGGCGCTCGCCGGTTCTGGTGTTGAGTTCGTAGGTCGTGGCCGGGGTGGTCAGCGACGTGTAGCTGTAGCGCAGCCAGTCGGTGCCGCTTTCCGGGTTGGCGGACAGGCCCATCGAGTAGGCGGGCTCGTCGGCCTTGACGTCTTCGCTGCTGCCGTCGGGCTTGAGCACGCGCAGGCGTTCCAGCGCGTTGGCCCGCTCGGCGACCACGGTGAAGCCGTCGAACAGGGCGAAGCCTTCCACCAGCACGTCGCCGCGGTGCGGCACCCAGTCCTTCCAGTCCTTGCGCGAGGTGGAGGCGCTGGGCGCGGTGACCAGCTTGAAGTTGGTGGCGCCGTCGGCGTTGGTACGGATCACCCAGCGGTCGCCCAGGTGGTCGGCGTCGTATTCCACGTCGCGCGCGCGCGGCGCCAGCACCGCGAACGCCTTCGGGTCGGCGGCCGGCGCGTAGCGGTATTCGTTGGACACCGTGCTGCTGAGGCCGATCAGGATGTACCTGTCGTCGCGGGTGCGGCCGATACCCATGTAGAAGCTGTCGTCGCGCTCCTCGTACACCAGCGCGTCAGCGCTGGCCGGGGTGCCCAGCACGTGCTTCTTCACCCGCTTGCTGAGCAGGGTCTCCGGGTCCTTCTCGACGTAGAACAGCGTGCGGTTGTCGTCGGCCCAGACCAGGTTGGGCTCGGCGTTGGCGATGGTGTCCGGCAACAGTTCGCCGGTCTCCAGGTCCTTGAAGCGGACGGTGTACTGGCGGCGGCCGTTGGTGTCGTCAGCATAGGCCAGCAGGCGGTTGTCCTGGCTGACTTCGTAGTCGCCGACGTTGTAGAACAGCTTGTCGCCGGCCAACGCGTTGACGTCCAGCAGCACCTGCTCACCATTGAAGTCGCCGGCCGCGTTGGCCGCCTGGATCGACACCGCGTCCACGCCGGGGCCGTCCTTGCGGCGCGCGTGCACCGGGTAGTCCTTGCCGGCCACGTAGCGCGCGTAGTACCACCAGCCGCGCTCGCGGTAGGGCACGCTGGCGTCGTCCTGCTTGATACGGGCGACGACTTCGCCGTAGAGCTTGTCCTCCAGCGGCTTGAGCGGCGCCATCAGCGCGTCGGTGTAGGCGTTCTCGGCCTTCAGGTAGGCCAGCATCTCCTCGTTCTCGCGCTTGTCGTCGCGCAGCCAGTAGTACTCGTCGTTGCGCTCGGCGCCGTGCGGCGCCTTCACGACGTGCGGCTTCTTCGCCACGTCGGGCGGCGTGGCGGTGGCGGCGAGGGCGGAGGTGATAGGGGTACTCATCAGGACGGTCGCGGCAAGCAGGAAGGAGGTCGGCTTCATGGATGGGGTCCGGGATGACGGGATGCAATGGGCTTGCGGGATATCGAAGCCCTCCCCCGCGCGCGGGGGAGGGTTGGTTGGGGGTGCGCCGGTTTCGTTCTGGCTCGACGCTGCCCCCATCCTCCCTTCGGGCACCTTCCCCCGTGAACGGGGGAAGGGAGCTACGCGGTTACTTGGCCAGTTGCTGCCACAGGAACGTGTAGGCCAGCGCGCTCATGTGCGCGGCCTGGGCGTTGTTGGCCGCGCCGCCGTGGCCGCCTTCGATGTTCTCGTAGTAGCGCACGTCCTTGCCGGCCTCCAGCATCTTCGCCGCCATCTTGCGGGCGTGGCCCGGGTGCACACGGTCGTCGCGGGTGGAGGTCATGAACAGCACCGGCGGGTAGTCCTTCTTCGCGTCGAACAGGTGATAGGGCGAGAAGGTCTTGATGAACTCCCAGTCGGCCGTGTCCGGGTTGCCGTATTCGGCCATCCACGACGCGCCGGCCAGCAGGTGGCTGTAGCGCTTCATGTCCAGCAGCGGCACCTGCACGACGACCGCGCCGAACAGCTCCGGGTACTGGGTCAGCATGTTGCCGGTCAGCAGGCCGCCGTTGCTGCCGCCCTGGATACCCAGGTGCTGCGGCGAGGTGATCTTGCGCGCCACCAGGTCCTGCGCGACCGCGGCGAAGTCCTCGTAGGCCTTGTGGCGGTTGGCCTTCAGCGCGGCCTGGTGCCAGCGCGGGCCGTACTCGCCGCCGCCGCGGATGTTGGCGACCGCGTACACGCCGCCCTTCTCCAGCCAGCCCTTGCCGACGGCGCCGGAATAGCCCGGCGTCAGCGAGATCTCGAAGCCGCCGTAGCCGTACAGCAGCGTGGGCGCGCTGCCGTCGTACTTCAACCCTTCCGGGCGCACCAGGAAATACGGCACCCGGGTGCCGTCCTTGGACGTGGCGAAATGCTGCTCGATGACCTTGCCGGAGGCGTCGAAGAACGCCGGCATCGCCTTCAACTGCTCCGGCGCCCGGCCGATCTCGGCCAGCGACAGGGTGGTCGGGGTCAGGTAGTCGGTGACGGTCATCCAGACCGCGTCGCTCTGGTCGCTGTCGACGTCGTTCACGCCGATGGTGCCGAAGGCCGGCGCGCCGGTGAAGTCGCCGCGCTTCCAGCCCGAGGCCGACGGCGTCAGCACGCTCAGGCGGTTCTTCACGTCCTCCAGCACGTTCAGCACCAGGTGGTTCTTGGTCCAGGTGAAGCCGGCCAGCGAGGTCTTGTCGGTCGGCGCGAACAGCACGTCGAATTCGCGCTTGCCGGCCATGAAATCGTCGAACTTCGCCGCCAGCAGGCTACCGGCCGCATAAGTCTTGCCGCCGACGGTCCACGGCTCGCGCAGTTCCAGCGTCAGCCATTCCTTGTGCACGCCCTTGTTGGCCGAGTTGGGCGCGTCGATCCTGGCCAGGGTGCCGTCGGCGCGGCGCAGGTACAGTTCGTCGTTGTAGAAGGCCAGCGTGCGGCTGACGAAATCGCGCTGGAAGCCCGGCGTGTCGTCGCGCATCGCCGCGATGTACATGTCGTCCGGCTTGCCTTCGTACACCACCGCGGCGCTTTCCAGCGGCGTGCCGCGCTTCCATTCCTTGACGATGCGCGGATAGCCGGAGCTGGTCATGCTGCCGGGGCCGAAGTCGGTGTAGACGTAGACGGTGTCGGCGTCCTTCCAGCCCAGCCCGCCCTTGGCCTCGGGCCGGTAGAAGCCGTCCTTGAGGAAGCTGCGGGTGGTCAGGTCGAACTCGCGGGTCTCGTCGGCGTCGGCGCCGCCGCGCGAGAGTGCGATCAGGCAGCGCGCGTAGTCGGGCTTGCGGCAGTCGGCGCCGTGCCAGACCCAGTTCTTGCCCTCGACCTTGTTCAGGGCGTCCAGGTCCAGCACGGTTTCCCACTGCGGCTGGGGCTTGCGGTATTCCTCCAGCGTCGTGCGGCGCCAGACGCCGCGCTCGTGCTGCTTGTCCTTCCAGAAGTTGTAGTAGTACGGGCCGATCTTCTGCACGCCGGGAATCTTGGCGTCCGAGTCCAGGATGGCGAGGATGCCCGCCTCCAGTTGTTTGAATGCCGGCGTGCTGGCGATCTCCGCCTCGCTCCTGGCGTTCAGCGACTTCACCCAGTCGAGCGGCTTCTGGCCCTCGACTTCCTCCAACCAGGCGTACGGATCGTCCGACACGTCAGGCCCCGCGGCCCGGGCGGGGGCCGATGCAGCGGCGGCGGCGAGGCCTGCCAGCAGGCAGGCGTGGGCGAGTCTGGACATCGGGCGCGGCTCCGGAGGTGCTGTTCATGAACCCGTCACGCTAGCACAAGGCCCAGAGGCCACCCCCTGCCGAAGGTCAGGCCGCCCGGCGCGCGGCGGCCGGCGCGGGCCGGGCGCTGCGGCGTGCCTGCGCCTGGCGCCGGCGTCGCGCCTGCTGCCGGCGACGCTCGCCTCCGCCGGGCAGGCGGAAACGGTGCAGCGCCCACCAGGCCGCCGCCGGCATGCCGACCAGCCACAGCGGCAGCCAGCCCAGCCAGGCCACGCTGCCCCGGGCCAGCGGCACCAGCAGGACCAGCGCGATGCCCGCGAGCACGGCGCGGCGCAGCGCGCGGTCCAGGCCGGCGTCGGGCTGCTCGGCGCGGGACCGGGACGGGAAGGTGGACGGGAACGGGAACAGGGACGACGACATGGCGAGGCTCCTCCGGAGGTGGCCTTCACGTTTGCGCATGCCCATCTCACCGATTGCGACATCCGCGGTTAACATCGCCCGTGCATCCTGATGACCGGCACACATCGACAGGGAGGATCGAATCCGCATGTCCGCACCGCACACCGTCTGCATGATCCGCGCCCTGTTGTCCGCGGTGCTGCTGTGGAGCCTGCTGGCCGCCTGCGCCAGCAGGGGCGCGCCGGCCGATTCCCCGCCGGACCTGGACCTGCCACGCTTCATGGGCACCTGGCACGTGGTGGCCCACATCCCCTATTTCGCCGAGCGCGGCCACGTCGCCGCCCGCTATGAATACAGCCTGCGCGAAGCCGACAAGATCGGCGTGACCTACCATTACCGCGAAGGCTTCGCCCAGCCCGAGCAGGTGCGCGAAGCGCGCGCCTCGGTCAAGGGCGGCACCGGCAACCGCGAGTGGACGCTCTGGTTCGTCGGCGTGGTGCCGGCGAAGTGGCGCATCGTGGAAGTGGCGCCGGACTATTCCTGGGCGCTGGCCGACTATCCCGGCCGCGACATGGGCTGGATCCTCGCCCGCACCCCGGTGATGGACGACGCGCTGTACGACACCCTGGTCAAGAAGGCCCGCGACCACGGCATCAACGCTCGCCAACTGGTGCGCGTGCCGCAGGTGCCCGCGCAGGCCGGCAAGCCCGGCTTCGGCGAAGCCAAGGCGCCCTGACGGCAACCTCCCCCTGCAGGAGGGGCTTCAGCCCCGACCGCACGGCCGAAAAGCCTTCAGGCCACGGATTGCACGGATGAACGCGAATAAAGCGGATCGAAGTTCGCAGCTTCATCCGCGTTGATCCGCGTTGATCCGTGTCTACTGCTTCTTCTTGGGTCGTGCGGTCGGGGCTGAAGCCCCTCCCACAGCGAGTGGCCGCGGGCGGTCACTTCTTTTCGTAGTTGGCCAGGGCCAGTTCCAGCAGCGACTTGGCCTGCTCGCGCAGCACGGCCGGCTCGACGATCTCGGCGTCGGCGCCGTAGTGCAGGATGTCCATCAGCAGTTCGCGCGAGGCGCTGTAGGGCACCTTCAGTTCGTAGCGGCCGTCCGGCAGGTGGCGGCCCTGCTGGCGGGAATGCCACTGCTCGTCGGCCACCCAGCGCGCGGCCTTGGCGCTGAACACGATGGTGGCCCAGCCCTTCGGCTCGCCGGAGAAGATGCCGTAGCTGGACGCCAGGTGCAGGTTGAGCTGCTCGTTGGGCACGTCGTGCGCGGGCGCGTCGCCGGCGCGGGCGTGGGCGATGCGGTCCACGGCGAAGCTGCGCAGCGCGCCGCGGTCGTGGTCCCAGGCGTCCAGGTACCAGTTGTCGCGGTAGTGGGTCAGCCGCTGCGGCGAGACCGTGCGCCGCGTGCGCTCGTCGGTGGAACGGGCGCGGTATTCGAACTGCAACTGCATGCGCTCCAGCAGCGCGGAGGCGACGGTGCGGAAGCTGGCTTCGTCCAGCTTGCGGCCGCGGTGCGGGATCACCCGCACGCGGTCCACCGGCCAGTGGTCCACGCCGGAATGGTCGGCCAGCAGGCCCTCGATGCGCTTCTGCAACGGCGCCAGCGCGCCGGACAGCACGCCGCCGCCGGTGCGCACCAGCAGTTGCTGGGCAGCCAGCAGCGCGTACAACTCGTCCGAGCTCAACCACAGGCCGGGCAGCTCGAAGCGGTCGCTCTCGGCCGCGTGGTAGCGAAAGCCGGCCTCGCCGTCGCCCTCGATCGGCGCCATCAGCGCGTCGCGCAGGTAGGCCAGGTCGCGGTAGACCGTGGCGCGCGAGCAACCCAGTTCCTCCTGCAGGCGCTTCACCGTGACCGGATAGCGCGCGGCCTTCAGGATGCGGTGCAGGGCGGTGATGCGTTCGATCTTGTCCATGGCCGGGGCAGAACGGGAGCGTGGCCCGATTATCGCCGAGCGTGGCCGTTTTCGCCGCCCTTCCGGCGTTGGAGCGGATGAAGGGGACATCGCGGCGGCTTGGGCCCGTGCGATGCCTGGTGCGCCGGCGCTTTCCTCGCCGCCGGTGCGCCCCCAGCGCACGGACCCAAGCCGCCGGCACGGCCGGCACCGTCTAACTTCTGGTTCATTTTCGTCGCGACACACTCCGCGCACCACTCCAGGGGGCGCGACAGGGATGTCATCGGACGGCAGGCACCGGATCCTCGCGCTGTTCGCGGTCGCCGCGGTGCATGGCGTCGCTGCCTGGGTGCTGTTCCGCGACGTTCTGCCCGGCGAACCGGCGCGGCCGGCCTCGCCGCTGTTGCGGGTGCGCTGGATCGAACGGCCACGTCCGCTCCCCGTCGCCGCGGTGCCGGAACGCCCCGCCACCGGCCCATCGGCCACGCCGCGCAGCGCCGGACCCACCCGTCGCCCTGCGCCCACCGCCATGGCCGTCGCTGCGGAAGACAGGCCGCTTCCCGCCGCGCCCGCCCCCGCCGCGCCCGTGGACTACGTGGCGCAGGGCGCCGAATGGGCGCGCGGGAACGCCGCCACGCCCACCTTCGTACCCGCCCTGACCGACAGCCGCACGCCCGCCCTGCCCGGAGGCAGCGGCCGCGAGCGCATCCGCATGAGCGACCCGCTGACCCCGGCCAAGGTGGTCGGCTTCATCGGCCGGTTGTTCGGCGACCGGGGCGACCCCTGCCCCAGCAAGCGCGACGAGGTCCAGCGCCATCTGGTCGATACCAGCGAGCAAGGGCGCCGGCGGCTGGAATGGGAACTGCGCGAATACCGCGAACATTGCCGGCCATGACCACGTTCCTGAACGGCGCGGCGCAGAAACGACACAATGCGCATGTCGCTTTCCTGAATCGGAACAAGGACTTGGGTTGAGACACCCTGCCCGGCCACGTACCATGCAGAAACTTTTCCCCTTCACATTCCGCCCCGTCCCCACCGAGGCCGCCATGCCACGCTCCACCGTTCCCGCCCTCCTGCCCCTGGCGCTGCTCGCCGGCCTGGCCGTCACCGCCCATGCCCAGGACGCGCAGCCGCGCAACGACAAGGCCCCCGGCGAACATCCCGCGACCAAGACGTTCGGCAAGGAAGGCACGGCAGTGCCGGTGGTCGCCATGGCGGTGCGCCCGATCGCCGAAGCGCCGGAGCCTGCGCACACGGAGACCCCGGTGCCCGCACCCCGGCTGACCGGTGGCGGCGAACTGGGCTTCAGTTCCACCCACGGCAACCGCAGCACCGAAAGCTTCAACGGCCGGCTCGACCTGACCTACGCCGACGGCGGCCCGTGGCGGCACAGCGGCAGCCTGTTCGGCCTGTATTCGCGCTCGGACTACAACCGGACGCTGGAGGACGGCAGCGTGGTGCAGGACCGCCGCACCACCGCCAAGCGCTACACCGTCAACGCCAACAGCGCCTACCTGATGGACGAGCGCGGCACGCTGAACACCTCGGTGCGCCACGAGGAAGACGACTTCGGCACCTACAGCCGCCAGCAGTCGTTGAGCCTGAGCTACGGCAACCGCGTGGTCGAGAACGAGCGCGGCCACCTGGACCTGCAGGTCGGCCCGGGCTTCCGCCGCTCCCACGACACGGTGGAGAACCGCACCGAATCGGGCTTCATCGGGCGCGGCCTGGTGGACATGCGCTACGCGCTGAGCGAGAACACCGAGATCGTCAACAAGCTGCTGGTGGAATCCGGCCAGTACAACACCTTCGCGCAGAACGACCTGGGCGTGTCGGTGACGATGAACTCGCACCTGGCGCTGAAGGCCGGCTGGCAGGCGCGCCACAACAGCGACGTGGCGCCGGACATCAAGAAGACCGACACGCTGACCACGATGAACGTGGTCTATCGCTTCAAGTAACAAGCCGCGAGCGCAGCGCGGCCTGGATTGCCGTGCGGCCCCGTCTCGCGGGTCGGCCGGCGCGCTCATCGACGCTTCTGTATGAAGTGGATGCCGGGAAGACTATTCCCGGTGCCTCGGATTCATCGCTGACCCTGGCGTCGGTCGGCAAGGCCGGCCTGCGGGAATCACGTGCACGGATGGAAGCCATCGCTCCGGCCTTCCGCTCCGCATTCGCCCCTCTCGATTCGTCGGGCCGGCGGCTTCCGGCCTTGCGGTTCCGTAGTAGCAAACCTTTACTGCGACAGACGCGGCGCGACGCAGGGCGCGTACAGACACCGAAGCCGCAGCACTACTCAGGTGCCCGGCATGCAGCCTCGCACGCGCCCCTCATGCGCGAACAGCCGCCGCGCCACACGCACAGCGCGCCTCAGCATCGCCATCCACCGCGGCGCCTTCGCGAAGAACGTCGGGAACCGCCCGCCTCTCAGGCCAGGAATTCGCCCGCACCCTGATCGAGCAGCCGCTTTGCCACCGCCTGGCCCAGCGCTTCCGGGTCGGCCGCCGGGCCTTCGCCCGCGGCGCGGATGGCGAGGCCCTCGCTGGCCGATCCCACCAGTCCCGCCAGCGACAGCGTGTCGCCGCGCAGTTCGGCGAACGCGGCAACCGGCACGTGGCAACTACCGTGCAGCGCACGGTTCATCGCCCGCTCGGCCTCCACGCAGCGGCGCGTGGCCGCGTCGTCAAGCGGTGCGAACAGCGCGGCCGCGGCAGCATCGTCGGCGCGGCATTCCACCGCGATGGCGCCCTGCGCCGGTGCCGGCAGCCAGTGCGGCGGCAGCAGGCGCGCGCGGATGCGCGCCTCCAGCCCCAGCCGCTGCAGGCCCGCGCAGGCCAGCACGATGGCGTCGTAGTCGCCGGCGTCCAGCTTGGCCAGGCGGGTGTTGACGTTGCCGCGCAGGTCCAGCAGTTCCAGGTCCGGGCGCAGTGCGCGCAACTGCGCCTGCCGCCGCAGCGAGGACGTGCCCACGCGCGCGCCCTGCGGCAGCGCGGCGATGCCGTCATGGTGGTTGGACACGAACGCATCGGCCGGATCGGCGCGGGCCAGGATCGCCGGCAGTGCGAACGGCCCTTCCAGCTCCATCGGCACGTCCTTGAGCGAATGCACGGCGCAATCGGCCTCACCGCGCAGCATCGCCAGCTCCAGTTCCTTCAGGAACAGGCCCTTGCCGCCGATGGCGGCCAGCGAGCGGTCCAGCACTTCGTCGCCGCGCGTGCTCATCGGCACCAGTTCCACCGTCAGCCCGGGATGCGCGGCGCGCAGCCGGTCGGCGACGTGTTCGCTCTGCCAGAGGGCGAGCGGGCTCTTGCGGGTAGCGATGCGCAGCGTGGTCATGCCGGCATTATCCCGCATGCGCCCGCCCTGCCGTAAGGCGGGCGCGGCGGCGGGGCTCAGAGGGTCTTGACCGTTTCCCGCAGGTGGGCCACGCAGCGCCGGCTGACTTCCAGCGGCGCCTTGGCGTGGCGCAGGATGGCCTGCACGTGGCCGTCGCCCACGCGCTTGATCTCCACCAGCTCGTGCCGCGCGACCAGGCAGTTGCGGTGGATGCGGACGAAGCGGTTGCCGAATTCCTCCTCCAGCGACTTCAGCGATTCCTCGATCAGGTCCTCGCCGCGCGCGTGGTGCACCACCACGTACTTCTCCTCGGCCTGCAGGTAGTGCACTTCGTCGATCGGGATCAGCCGCAGGCTGCCGCGCAGGCGGGCGCACAGATGCGTGCGCGGCTGCGCGCCCGCAGCGGCATCGGGCGGCGGCGACCCGCGGCCGGCGATGAAGGTGCGCGCGCGCTCCAGCGCCGCGGCCAGGCGCTCGGCACGGATGGGCTTCATCAGGTAATCGATGGCCGCCGCCTCGAAGGCGGACAGCGCGTGTTCGTCGTAGGCGGTGCAGAACACCACCGCCGGGCGCGGGTCGAAAGCGGCCAGGTGGCGCGCGGTCTCCAGCCCGTCCACGCCGGGCATGGCGATGTCCAGCAGCACCATGTCCGGCTTGTGCTGCGCGCACGCCTGCAGCGCGTCCAGCCCGTTCTCCGCCTCGGCCACCACTTCCATGCCCTCGTGCTCGGACAGCAGCGCACGCAGGCGCTCGCGCGCCAAGGGTTCGTCGTCGGCGATGACCACTCTCACGGCAAAGGCGTCCTCGCTAATCGTGTGTGATCCCCCGGACGCATGGTAACCACGCGCGCCGCCGGCCGTCACCCACACGGGACGTAGCAGCGATTACGCGGCGAAGCGCCCTTCCATCCAGTCCGCCAGCGCCCGGATCTCCTCCGCGCACACCTGGTGCGCCATCGGATAGCGGTGCCACTGCACGTCGAAGCCCAGCGCCTGCAACGCCTGCGCGCTGCGTTCGGCATGCACCAGCGGGATCACCGGGTCGGCGGTGCCGTGCGCCATGAACACTGGCTGCCGCGTCGCCGACGGGCCCAGGTGGGCCTGTGCCTGCGCGCTGTCCGGCAGATAGGTGGACAGCGCGATCAGCCCGGCCAGCGGCACCTGCCGGCGCAGCCCCGCCGCCAGCGCGATCGCGCCGCCCTGCGAGAAGCCGGCCAGCAGCAGCCGTTCCGGCGCGATGCCCCGCGCCTGCTCGCGCGCGATCAGCGCCTCCACCTGCGCGACCGACGCCGCGATCCCCGCGCCGTCCGCACGGGTGGGGAAATCCATCCCCACGATGTCGTACCACGCGCGCATGCGCATGCCGTTGTTGATGGTAACCGGGCGCACCGGCGCGTGCGGGAACACGAAGCGCAGCGGGGGCCAGCCCGGCCGCACCAGTTCCGGCACCAGCGGGGCGAAGTCGTGGCCGTCGGCGCCCAGGCCGTGCAGCCACAGCACCGCCCATTGCGGCGAAGGCCCGGTTTCCTGTTCGACGGTGTCCAGCACGGGGGAGTCGGTCGTGTCCATGGCGCCATTGTCGCCGCGCGGACCCGCCGCGACCAAGCCCTCCAGCCGACACCCGGCAGGCAGGCGTGAGATGAGGCCCGCCGCGCCGGCGCCCTGCTCCCATGGCGCCGGACATCCGGTAAAGTGCCTCGGTTCGGGAGTGGACGGGCGGCCTGCGCGCGACAAGCGCGGGGCGGGCGCTCCGGCTTCCGCCACCACCGGAGAATGATGCGAACGTGAGGCCCCATGCCGCTGCCGTCGAACCCGCTCCGGCCACGCTCGCGGCGCCGGACCTGGCCTGGGTGATGGACCAGGGCGACAACGCCGTCGTGATCTGCGACGACGACGCCCGCATCACCTACGTCAACCAGGGCTTCACCCGCATGCTGGGCTACACCCTGGAGGAAGTGCTGGGGCGCCGGCCCAGCGATTTCCTCAGCGGCCCGCACACCGACCCGGAGACGGTCGCCTGGATCCGCGGCCAGCAGCGCGCGCAGCAGGGCTACCGCACCGACGTGCTGGTCTACGCCAAGACCGGCGTGCCGATGTGGATTTCCGCGGTGGTCAACCCGGTGCACGACCCAGAGCGCGGCGTGCGCTGCCTGCTCGGCGTCTACACCGACATCACCCACAGCAAGCTGCACGAGGAACTGCACCGCAAGGCGCTGGCCGCGCTGATCGGCGAACAGCCGCTGGAACAGGTGCTGACCCTGATCTGCCTGGAGGTGGAGAAGATCATGCCGGAGGCGGTGGCCTCGGTGATCGGGGTGGACGACTACGGTCGCCTGCGCTCGCTGGCCGCGCCCAGCCTGCCCGACGCCATCGCCGACCGCATCGAGGGCGAGCCGGCAGGGCCCATGACCGGCGCCTGCGGCGCCGCCGCCTGGAGCGGGCAGGCGGTGGAATGCAGCGACATCGACCGCGACCCGCGCTGGCAGTCCTGCAAGGCGCCGTTCGTGGCGATGGGCATCCGCTCCTGCTGGTCCAACCCGATCAAGGCGCACGACGGCCGGGTGCTGGGCACCTTCGCCCTGTACTACTGGGAGAACCGCGCGCCGGACGACTTCCAGCAGCGCGTGGTGGACATGAGCCTGCACCTGTGTGCGCTGGCGATGGAGCGCGCGCGCTCCCGCGCGCGCATGCACCATCTCTCCTACTACGACGCCCTCACCGGCCTGCCCAACCGCAACCTGTTCAACGGCAAGGTGGAGCAGATGCTGCTGGCGGCGGCGCGGCGCGACAGCACCGTTGCGCTGCTGTTCATCGACATCGACCGGTTCAAGATCGTCAACGACACCCAGGGCCACGCGGTCGGCGACGCCTTGCTGCGCGAACTGGCGCTGCGGCTCGGCGGCGAGCTGGGCGAGGACGGCGTGATCGCGCGCCTGGCCGGCGACGAGTTCGTGCTGGCCATGCCCGACTGTCCCGGCGACGAGGCCGCCGCCCTGGCCGACCGCCTGATGGCGCGCCTGTCCAAGCCGGTCAGCGCCGGGCGGATGATGCTGACGCCGCAGGCCAGCGTGGGCGTGGCCCTGTTCCCCAACGACGGCTGGGACGTGGACACGCTGGTGCGGCACGCCGACATCGCCATGTACCGCGCCAAGTCCGAGGGCGGCGCACGCATCGTGTTCTACAGCCTGGAGATGAACCAGGCCGTGCAGGAACGGCTGGCGCTGGAATCGGCGCTGCGCGAGGCCGTGCGCAGCGGCCAGTTGCGCCTGCACTACCAGCCGCAGGTCGGCATGGCGACGGACATGCCGCTGCACGGCGTCGAGGCGCTGCTGCGCTGGCGCCACCCCGAGATCGGCGAGATATCGCCGTCCACCTTCGTGCCGATGGCCGAGGAGTGCGGGCTGATCGACGACCTGGGCCGCTGGACGCTGCAGGAAGCCTGCGCGCAGATGGCCGACTGGCGCCGGCGCGGCGTGCCGGTGCCGCGCGTCTCGGTCAACCTGTCGGCGATCAACTTCGAGCAGGAAGACCTGCCCGCCTTCATCGGCGGCATGCTCAACCGCTACGGGCTGTGGCCGGAACACCTGATGGTGGAAGTCACCGAGAGCGTGATGCTGGCGCAGCGCCCGGAAGTGCTGACCAGCATCGACGCCATCCACCGCATGGGCGTGAAGCTGTCCATCGACGACTTCGGCACCGGCTATTCCAGCCTGAGCCACCTGCACCGCCTGCCCATCAGCGAACTGAAGCTGGACATGAGCTTCGTCCGCGACCTGGAGCACAGCGCGTCCGCGCGCTCGCTGACCACCTCGGTCCTGCGCATCGGCGAAAGCCTGGCGCTGACCGTGGTGGCCGAGGGCGTGGAAAATGACGCGCAGCGCGACGTGCTGGCCGGGCTGGACTGCGACGTGCTGCAGGGCTACTACGTCTCCCGCCCGCTCTCGCCGCATTCGCTGGAACGCTGGCTGAGCATGCGCGGCGCGATGGCCTGAGCCGCGCCTAGGCCAGCAGGAAGGCCAGCGCCGCCGAGCACGGCGCCACGGTGCGGAAATGCAGCAGATCGTCGGCGCGGGTCCGGCCCAGGTTGACCGCCGCCACCGGCTTGCCCATGCGCACGGCGGCCTGCACGAAGCGCAGGCCGGAATAGACCATCAGCGAAGAGCCCACCACCAGCAGCGCGTCCGCGTTCTCCAAGTGGCCCATGGCCGAGGCCACGCGCTCGCGCGGCACGTTCTCGCCGTAGAACACCACGTCCGGCTTCAGCACGCCGCCGCAGCGCCCGCAGTCCGGCACGCGGAACCCGTCGAAGTCCGCGCCCTCCAGGTCGGCGTCACCGTCGGGCGCGCTGGCCGCGCTCATGTCCGCCCAATCCGGGTTGGCGGCGGCCAGCGCCCGTTGCAGGTCGGCGCGCGCGCCCGCGTCGCCGCAGCCCATGCAGCGCACCGCGTCCAGGCGCCCGTGCAGGTCGATCACCGCCGCCTGGCCGGCGCGCTGGTGCAGGCCGTCCACGTTCTGCGTCAGCACCAGTTCGCAGCGGCCCTGCCGCTCCAGCGCGGCCAGCGCACGGTGCGCGTCGTTCGGCCGCGCCGCGGCGATCCGCGGCCAGCCGACCAGGCTGCGCGCCCAGTAGCGCCGCCGCGTGGCGGGCTCGCCCATGAACGCCTGGTAGGTCACCGGCGGCAGCCGCTTCCAGTCGCCGCGCTCGTCGCGGTAATCGGGGATGCCGGACTCGGTGCTGCACCCGGCGCCGGTCAGCACGAACATCCTTCGATGGGCGGAAACGAATTCCACCAGCCGCTCGTCTCTCATGCGCGCAGCATAGGGCAGCCGCGCGCACCGCCGCGAGCCGGGCCTCAGCCTTCGCCGGGGGGCCGGGTGGATTCGCGGAAGACCACCTCGTGCCGCACCCGCACCATCGCGCCCCCGCCGCTGGAGCGGATGCGCGCCAGCAGTTCCATCGTCGCCATGTGCCCCATCAGCGACGTCGGCTGGCGCACCGTGGTCAGCGCCGGGTAGATGTGGCGCGCGATGGGGGTGTCGTCGAAGCCGCACACGGACACGTCGTCCGGCACCGCCAGCCCGCGCCGGCAGGCGGCGCGGATCACGCCGGCGGCCATGTCGTCGTTGGCGGCGAAGATCGCCGTCGGCGGCTGCGCCAGGTCGAGCAGCCGGTTGCCGGCGTTGATGCCCGACTCGAACGAGAAGGCGCCCTGCACCACCAGTTCCGGGTCGAACGGGATGCCGGCCGCCTGCAACGCGTCGCGATAGCCCTTGAAGCGCCACTGGCAGGCGCCGTGGGCCGGCGGCCCCTTGACGTGGCCGATGCGGCGGTGGCCCTGCGCGATCAAGCCTTCCATCAGTTCCCGGACCGCCGCGGTCTCGTCCATCATCACGCCGATGTGCGCCTCCGGGTGCTTGGGCGCGATGCAGGCATACGGCGTGCCCTGCGCCTCCAGGAAGGCCAGCACCGTGGCGTCGTCGGTCAGCGGCGGGATCAGCACCACGCCGTCGGGCGAGAAGTGCTCGAACACCACCCGCAGGTCCTCGGTCTTGCGCTGCTTCTGCGAACCCACCGGCGCCAGCACCAAGTTGTAGTGATGGTCGCGGCAGGCTTCCAGCATGCCGTTCTGGATCTCCATCAGGTAGTTGCGCGACGGGTTGTTGTAGACCAGCGCGACCACGTAGGAACGCTGGCCGGCCAGGCTGCGCGCGGACAGGTTGGGGCGGTACTGGAGCTTCTCCACCGCCTGCATGACGCGCTGGCGCATCTCCTCGCGCACGTTGGGCTCGTTGTTGAGCACCCGCGACACGGTCTTCATCGATACGCCGGCGGCGGCGGCCACGTCCTCGATCCTGCTGCGCATGGCGTGTTCCTATCCTTCTCCCGAGCTTTCCCGCGCCCCGCCGCTACCGGACGCCCGCACCGCGCGCGGAACCGCCCGGCCCCGGCTCGCGGCGCGCATGCACCGGCATGATACGTCTTCCGGCATGGGCGCCCCTCCGTGTGCGACGCGTGCCCGTTCCGCGGCGAGCGGTGCGCGTTCCGGCGGCGCGCGGGCGGACATCGGCCGGACGCTAGCTCTATCAGGCGCCTGACAACGCTGTCAACTCGCGGCCCGCGGCCGCCTGTGGGCATGGCCCGCGGTGCAGGCGGACCGCGCGGACGACACGCGGGATTTCCGCGTGCGCCGCCGCCGTGCCGGCGATCAGTGCGCGTCGCGGAAGTCGGCCGGGTCCGGCAACGCCACCGGCACGCCCGCCGCATCGCGGCCCGCCGCGGAGGATTCAACGCGACCTGGCAGTGCCGTCGGGCGAAACCTCAGGCCGACTCGCGCACCACCAGTTGCACCGGTAGCTGGACCGCCCCGGCCTGCCCGCCCTCGGCCAGGATCAGCAGCCGGTCCACCAGTTGCCGTGCCGCCCGCGCCCCGCTTCCGGCATGCCGGCGGACGACGCGGCTTCAGCCGTGCGGCCGCGCCAGACGCTCGGGCTGGAGGATCGCGGCCAGCGCTTCGGACGTCATCAGCCCGCGTTGCAGCACCACCTCCGCCACCGACGCGCCGGTGGCCTGCGCTTCCAGCGCCACCTCGGTGGCGGCCACGTAGCCGATGTGCGGATTGAGCGCCGTGACCAGCGCCAGCGAACGGTCGAGCTGCGCGCGCAGGTGGTCGACGTTGGCGGTGATGCCGTCCACGCAGTTGCGCGCCAGCGTCATGCAGCCCTGGCGCAGGTGCGACAGGCTGCGGAACAGGCTGATGGCGATGACCGGCTCGAAGGCGTTCAACTGCAACTGGCCGGACTGCGCCGCCATGGTCACGGTGACGTCGTTGCCGATCACCTCGAAGGCGATCTGGTTGACCACCTCCGGGATCACCGGATTGACCTTGCCCGGCATGATCGACGAGCCGGACTGGCGCGGCGGCAGGTTGATCTCGCCCAGCCCGGCGCGCGGGCCGGACGAAAGCAGGCGCAGGTCGTGGCAGACCTTGCCCAGCTTGACCGCGATGCGCTTGAGCACGCCGGAGAACTGCACGAACACCCCGCAGTCCTGGGTGGATTCCACCAGGTCCTGCGCCGTCGCCAGCTCGATCCCGACGATGCCCGACAGCGTGCGGCAGACCAGCGCGGCATACGCCGGGTGGGCGTTGATGCCGGTGCCGATGGCGGTGGCGCCCAGGTTGATCTCGCACAGCAGCGCGGCGGCCTCGCGCAGCCGCTGCATGTCTTCCTCCATCATCAGCGCGTAGGTGCCGAACTCCTGGCCCAGGGTCATCGGCACCGCGTCCTGGAGCTGGGTGCGGCCGACCTTGAGCACGTCGGCGAACTCCACCGCCTTGGCCGCGAACGCGTTGCGCAGCGTCGCCATCGCCGCCAGCAGCTCCTGCGCCTGCATCCACGCCGCGATCTTCAGCGCGGTCGGGTACACGTCGTTGGTGCTCTGGCCCAGGTTGACGTGTTCGTTGGGGTGCAGCCAGCGGTAGTCGCCCCGTGCGTGGCCCATGCACTCCAGCGCGCGGTTGGCGATGACCTCGTTGGCGTTCATGTTGGTCGACGTGCCGGCGCCGCCCTGCATCACGTCGACGATGAACTCGTCGTGCAGCGCGCCGGCGCGGATCTCGCGGCACGCCTGCACGATGGCCTGCACGCGCGGGCCGTCCAGCAGGCCGAGTTCGCCGTTGGCCATCGCCGCGGCCTGCTTGATCGAGGCCAGCGCATGGATCAGCGCGGGGTACTGCCCGATCCGCTCGCCGCTGATCGCGAAGTTCTCCAGCGCGCGCAGCGTATGCACGCCCCAGTACGCGGAGGACGGCACCTCCCGCTCGCCCAACAGGTCGTGTTCGATCCGCGTCGCCATGGCCGGCGCTCCCCGATGTGTCGTGTGGTCGTGCCGGCGCAGCGCCGCCGGCGTGGCGAATGCGTCAGTCCAGGCCGCCCTGGCACAGGTACTTGATGTGCATGTACTCGTCCATGCCCTGGCGCCCGCCCTCGCGGCCATAGCCGGACGCCTTGATGCCGCCGAACGGCGCGGCCTCGGCGGCGACCGCGCCCTCGTTGATGCCCACCAGCCCGGATTCCAGCGCCGCCGCCATGCGCGCGATGCGGCGCACGTCGCGGGTGTAGAAGTACGAGGCCAGCCCGTAGGGCGTGCCATTGGCTTCCGCCAGCACCCCGGCCTCGTCGGCGAAGCGGAACACCGGCACCATCGGGCCGAAGGTCTCCTCGCAGGCGAACTCCATGCCCTTGTTCACTCCGGTCAGCACGGTCGGTTCGTAGAAGTTCGCACCCAGCGCGGGCAGGCGCCGGCCGCCGGCGGCCACGCGTGCGCCCCTGGCCACCGCGTCGGCCACGTGGCGCTCCACCTTCTCCACCGCGCGCGTGTTGATCAGCGGGCCGATCTGCACGCCCTCTTCGCTGGCCGGGCCCACGCGCAGCGCGGACACGCGCGCGACCAGCCGGGCGACGAAATCGTCGTGCACGGCCTCATGCACGTACACGCGGTTGGGGCAGACGCAGGTCTGCCCGGCGTTGCGGAACTTGGCCGCCATCAGGCCGTCCACCGCGGCATCCAGGTCAGCGTCGTCGAAGACGATGAAGGGCGCGTTGCCGCCCAGTTCCAGCGACAGCTTCTTCAGCGTGTCGGCGCAGGCGCGCGCCAGGTGGCGCCCGACGGGCGTGGAACCGGTGAAGGTCAGCTTGCGCACGCGCGCGTCGGCCAGCCAGACGTCGACCACGCCGGCGGCGTTGGCGCGCGAGGCGGTGACCAGGTTGAGTACGCCGGGCGGCACGCCGGCCTCCTCGGCCAGCGCCGCCAGCGCCAGCGAGGTCAGCGGCGTGTCCTCGGCCGGCTTGGCGACCACCGTGCAGCCGGCCGCCAACGCCGGCGCGATCTTGCGCGCGATCATCGCGGCCGGGAAATTCCACGGCGTGATCGCGGCCACCACGCCCACCGGCTCCTTCACCGCCAGCATCTGCCGCCCGCGCACCGGCGGCGGGATGACGTCGCCGTAGCTGCGCACGGCCTCGGCGGCGAACCACTCCACGTAGCTGGCCGCGTAAACGATCTCGCCGACGGCCTCGGCCAGCGGCTTGCCTTGCTCGCGCGAGATCAGCCGCCCCAGGTCCTGGCGATGCTCCAGCAGCAGGGCGTTCCAGCGCGCCAGGATGCGCGAGCGGTCGCGCGCCGGCACCGCGCGCCACGCAGGGAACGCCGCATGCGCGGCCTCCAGCGCGTCGCGCGCGTCGCGCGCGTCGGCGTCGGGCACGCTGGCGAAGGGCTGCGCCAGCGCCGGGTCCTCGACGTCGTAGCGCGCGCCGCCCGCGGCTTCGCGCCAGCGGCCGTCGATGTAGTGGGCGGAACGCAGCAGGTCGGGGCGTTGCAGGGTCAGCGGCATGGCGATAACCGGAAGAAGAAGAGGAAGCGGCGGCGTTTCAGCCGGCGGCGACGATCCGCGCGATCGCCTCACCGACTTCGCCGGTGGAGGCGGTGCCGCCCAGGTCCGGCGTACGCGGGCCGTCGCGCAGCACCTGTTCGATGGCGGCCAGGATGGCGTCGTGCGCGGCGCGGCCCGCGCCCTGCCCGCCGCCGAGGAAATCGAGCATCAGCGCACCCGACCAGACCATCGCGATCGGATTGGCGATGCCCTTGCCGAAGATGTCCGGCGCCGAGCCGTGCACCGGCTCGAACAGCGACGGGAAGCTGCGCTCCGGGTTGAGGTTGGCCGACGGCGCCAGCCCGATCGTGCCGGTGGTCGCCGGGCCCAGGTCGGACAGGATGTCGCCGAACAGGTTGGACGCCACCACCACGTCGAAGCGCCCGGGCTGCAGCACGAAGCGCGCCGACAGGATGTCGATGTGCTGCTTGTCCACCTGTACCTGCGGATAGCCGGCGCCGATGGCGTCGGCGCGGCCGTCCCACCACGGCATGGCGATGGCGATGCCGTTGCTCTTGGTCGCCACCGTCAGGTGCCGGCGCGGCCGCGCGGCGGCCAGTTCGAAGGCGTAGCGCAGCACGCGGTCGGCGCCGTAGCGCGAGTACACCGATTCCTGGATCACGATCTCGCGGTCGGTGCCGGCGTACATCACCCCGCCCAGCGAGGTGTATTCGCCCTCGGTGTTCTCGCGCACCACCAGGTAGTCGATGTCGCCGGGCTTGCGCCCGGCCAGCGGGCACGGCGCGCCCTCGAACAGGCGCACCGGGCGCAGGTTGATGTACTGGTCGAACTCGCGGCGGAACTTCAGCAGCGAGCCCCACAGCGACACGTGGTCGGGCACCGTCGCCGGCCATCCCACCGCGCCGAAGTAGAGCGCGTCCATGCCCTCAAGCTGTGCCTTCCAGTCGTCCGGCATCATCTGCCCGTGCCGCGCGTAGTAGTCGCAGTGGGCCCAGTCGAAGTGCACGAAGTCCAGGCCGATGCCGAACCGACGCGCGGCCGCTTCCAGCACGCGCAGGCCCTGGGGCATGACTTCCTTGCCGATGCCGTCGCCCGGCAGGACGGCGATGCGATGCGGGGTGCTCACGGGGTGGCTTCTCCTGTCGGCGCGCGGCTGCGGCCGCCGGCGGCGAGCACGTCGTCCAGCCAGCCGGTCCGCAGTTCGGGGACCGAACGCGCCAGTTGTTCGTAATAGGGATGGTGGGGGCCGCGCGCGTAGTCCTCGCGGGCGATCTGCGCCAGCTTGCGGCCGTGGCGCATCACCACGATGCCGTCGCAGACCGCGCGCACGCTGTGCATGTCGTGGCTGATGAACAGGTACGAGGCGTTGACCTCACGGCGCAGCTCGGCGATCAGGTCCAGGATCGCCGCGGCCACCACCGGGTCCAGCGCCGAGGTCACTTCGTCGCACAGGATCAGGTCGGGCTGCGCGGCCAGCGCGCGCGCCAGGTTGATGCGCTGCTTCTGCCCGCCGGACAGGCCCACCGAGGTGCGGTCGGCCAGCGCCGCGGGCAGCTTCACCAGGTCGAGCAGTTCGGCCACGCGCCGGCGGCGCGCGGCCGCGTCCATGCCGTGGAAGAACGCCAGCGGGCGCTCCAGGATGCGGCCGACCGTGTGTGCGGGGTTGAGCGCGGTGTCGGCGTGCTGGAACACGATCTGGATGCGCCGCAGCGTCTCGCGGTCGCGCTTGGCCAGCGCGCCGGACAGCGCCTGGCCGTCGAAGCGGACGGTGCCGGCCGCCGGGGCGATCAGGCCGGCGATGCAGCGCGCCAGCGTCGACTTGCCGGAGCCGGATTCGCCGATCACGCCGATGGCCTGGCCGCGGTACAGGGTGAGGTCCACGTCCGACAGCACCGGGAATTCCGGCTTGCCGTCGCGCACGCGGCCGTAGCCGGCGCTCAGGCCGGCGACTTCCAGCAGCGGCTCGGCGCGCACGTCCGCGGACGCGGGCGCGGCCGGCGCGCGTTCGCCCACCCGCGCGGCGTCGAGCAGGCTGCGGGTGTAGTCGTCGGCGGGCGCGGCCAGCATCTGCGCCGTGGCCGCGCATTCGCGCATGCGGCCGTGGCGCAGCACCAGGATGCGGTCGGCCATCTGCGCCACCACGGCCAGGTCGTGGCTGACGTAGATCGCGCTGACGCCGTGCACGCGCACCGCGCGGCGGAATGCGGCCAGCACTTCGATCTGGGTGGTCACGTCCAGCGCCGTGGTCGGCTCGTCGAACACCACCACGTCCGGGTCGGCGATCAGCGCCATCGCCGCCATCACGCGCTGCAACTGGCCGCCGGAGACTTCGTGCGGATAGCGCTGGCCGATGGTCTCCGGATCCGGCAGGGCCAGGTCGCGGAACAGCGCGACCGCCTTGCGTTCGGCCTCGGCGCGCTCCAGCACGCCGTGCAGCAGCGCCGGCTCGATCACCTGGTCCAGCAACCGCCGCGAGGGATTGAACGAGGCCGCCGCGCTCTGCGCGATGTAGGCCACGCGGCGCCCGCGCAGAGCGCGCTTGCCGGATTCGGACAGCGCCAGCACGTCGGTCTCGCCGATCCGCACGCGGCCGCCGGCGATGCGGCAACCGCGCCGCGCGTAGCCCATCAGCGCCAGCGCGATGGTGGTCTTGCCCGAACCGGACTCGCCGATCAGCGCCAGCACTTCGCCCGGCTCCAGCGCGAAGTCCACGTCGTGGACCAGCACCTGCTCGCCGGCGGCGACCCGCAGGCCCTCGACCCGGATGCGCGCGCCCATCAATGCACCGCCTTGCGCGCGTCGCGGCCCGGCAGCGCGTCCACCACCAGGTTGACCGCCATGGTCAGGCTGGCGATGGCCAGCGCCGGCGCCACCACCGCCATGCCGCCCTGCCACAGCGCGCCCAGGTTCTCGCGCACCAGCGTGCCCCAGTCGGCCGCCGGCGGCTGCACGCCCAGGCCCAGGAAGCTCAGGCTGGCCAGCAGCAGCACCACGTAGACGAAGCGCAGTCCCAGGTCGACCAGCATCGGCGCGGCGATGTTGGGCAGCACTTCGTGCAGCATCAGGTAGCCGCGCGATTCGCCGCGCGTGCGCGCCACCACCACGTAGTCCAGCGCGGCCACGTTGATCGCCAGCGCGCGCGCGATGCGGTAGGCGCCGGGCACGTAGATGACCGCCGCGGTCAGCACCAGCAGCGGCACCGAAGCGCCGAACGCGGCCACCATGATCAGTGCGAACAGCTTGCTGGGGATCGAAATCAGCGTGTCCATGCCGCGGCTGAGCAGCATGTCCAGCCAGCCGCCGCTGACCGCCGCCAGCAGCGCCAGGCAGGTGCCGATGGCGCTGGCCAGCACCGCCGCCACCATCGCCACCGCGACCGTGTAGCGCGCGCCCAGCAGCACGCGCGCCAGCATGTCGCGACCCAGGTAGTCCGCACCCAGCCAATGCCCGGCCTGCGGCCCGGCGAACACCGGCAGCGCGCCGATCTCCTGCGCGCCGGCCGGCACCCACCAGGGCGCGGCCAGCGCGACCAGCAGCCAGGCCAGGACCACCAGCAGCCCCAGCGTGCCCGGCACGCCGAGACCGAGCGTGCGCCGGCGCGGGGCGGGTCCGGGAGCGGGACGGGGAGCGGCCGTGGCGTTCATCGGGCGTGGCGCAGGCGGGGGTTGGCGAGGATGCCGACCATGTCGGCGAGCATGACCAGCAGCAGGTAGCCGGCGCAGAAGATCATGGTGCAGGTCTGCACCAGCGGGATGTCGCGCTGGCTGACGCCGTCGACCATCAGCTTGGCCACGCCGGGGTAGTGGAAGATCGTCTCGATCACGATCACGCCGCCCAGCAGGTACGAAGTGCTCAGCGCCACCGCGTTGGCGATCGGCCCGATCGCATTGGGCATGGCGTGCAGCAGCACCAGCCGCACCGGCGGCACGCCCTTCAGCCGCGCCATCTCGATGTACGCCGCGTCCAACTGGTCGGCCAGCGCCGCGCGGGTCATCCGCATCATCTGCGCCACGGTCACGCAGCACAGCGTCAGCACCGGCATGACGAACACGCGCACCGCGCCGGAGAACGAATCGATGTCGCTGGCGTAGGACAGCGCCGGCAGCCAGCCCAGTTGCACCGACAGCACCAGCACCGCGATGGTGGCGATCAGGAATTCCGGAACGGACACCAGCGCCACCGCGCCGTTGTTGAGCAGGCGATCCAGCCAGCTACCGCGGAACACCGCCGCCAGCGTGCCCAGCAGCAGCGCCAGCGGCACCGCGATGGCGGCGGTCACCGCGGCCAGCAGCAGCGAGTTGGGCAGGCGGTTGCCGATCAGTTCCATCACCGGCGCGTCGCTGACCAGCGAGCGCCCGGGATTGCCGGTGACCAGGCCGCCCAGCCAGTGCAGGTAGCGCATCGCCAGCGGCTGGTCCAAGCCCATCTGCACGCGCAGCGCGGCCAGCGTCTCGGGGGTCGCGTCCTGGCCCAGCAATTCCTCGGCCGCGTCGCCCGGCAGCACCGCGGTGATGGTGAACACCACCACCGAGACCAGCAGCAGCGACAGCATCGCCAGCCCCAGCCGCTGCACCAGCATGCGCAGCAGCGGGTTCATGCGTCCCACCATACGTGCTCGGCGAACTCGTAGCCCATCAGGCCGCCGACCGGGATCGGCGCCAGTCCCTTCAGGCGCCGGTCGTGCGCGTCCAGCGAGGAAATGAACAGCGGCACGGCCACCCCGCCCTTTTCGTGGATCATCACCTGCATGTCGGCGTACATCGCCTTGCGGCGCGCCTCGTCCACTTCCGAGCGCGCGGCCAGCAGCAACTGGTCGAAGCGCGGGTCCTTCCAGCGCGCATCGTTGCTGGAGGAGTCGGACTTGAAGAACTGGGTCAGCACCGCGTCCGCGTTGGGGCGCGCGTTGACGTTGCCCCAGCCGACCGCGCTCTTGCCCCAGTGATTGGACCAGTAGCCGTCCGGCGGCATGCGCTGCAACTGCAGGTTCATGCCGATCTTGCGCGCGGCCTGCTGCAGCGTCAGGGTCATCTCCACGCTGTAGGAGGCCGCCGGCGAGGCGACCACCGGGATCGGCGTGCCGCCCAGGCCGCTGCGCCGGAAGTGGTGCCTGGCCCGGTCGTAGTCGATCTCGCGCTGCGGCAGCCCGGCGAACCAGAAGCGGTTGCTCGGATGGATGGGATGGTCGTTGGCGATCATCGCGTTGCCCAACGCCACCGACTCGACGATGCGCGCGCGGTCGAACAGCAGCTTGACCGCCAGGGTGAAGTCGGCGCTGCTGCCCGGCGCCATGTCCTGGCGCATCGCCAGGTTGCTGTACTGCCCCGAGGGCTGGCGGAACACCGTGTAGCCGCGGCTGCCGTCGATGCGCGCCACCGAGCGCGGGTCGACCGCCGCCACCAGGTCCAGGTCGCCGGACAGCAGCGCGTTGACCCGCGCGCCCTCGTCGCCCAGGCCGGCGAACACCACTTCGTCCACGTAGGGCCGGCCTTCGCGCCAGTAACCCGGATTGCGCACCATGATCGAGCGCAGCCCGCGCTTGAATTCCTTCAGCAGGAACGGGCCGGTGCCGATGCCGCGATTGAAGTCGTGCGTGCCGGCCGGGACGATGGCGAACCAGAACGTGGCCAGGGTCACCGGCAGGTCGGCGTTGGCCTGGTGCAGGCGCACTTCCACTTCGTCGGCGGCGACCGCACGCACGCGCTCGATCTGGTCGGCGAAGATCTTGGCCTTGGACACCGTGGCCGGGTCCTTGTGCCGCATCAGCGAGAACACCACGTCGTCGGCGTGCAGCGGCTTGCCGTCGTGGAAGTGCACGCCGCGGCGCAGGCGGAAGCGCCAGACCCTGGCGTCGGCGGTCTCGAAGCGCTCGGCCAGCGCCGGCTGCGGCGCCAGGCTGCCGTCGAAGCAGGTCAGGCAGCTATACAGCATGCGCGAACGCGCGTAGTCGGTCTGGTTGGACAGCTTGGCCGGGTCCAGGGTGTCGGCGATGGACGAAGTACCGCTGGCCACGCGCACGCGGCCGCCGCGGCGCGGCCGCGCCGCCACCGCGGCCTGGGCCAGGGTGACGATGCCGGAGGAGGACGCCAGCGCCATGCCCGCGCCGGCCAGCAGCTTCAGCACGTCGCGGCGCGAAGCGCCGCGCGCGAGCGCGTCGAGGATGCGGCCGCTGTCGGCCGCATCCAACTGGTCGCGCGCGTCGCCGCTCATGCGCGGGCGCCGGTTACAGGCCGACCAGCGCGGCCAGGCCGCCGGCGTCGGCGATCTCGGTGTAGCCGTATTCGGGATTGCCCGGACCGTGGCCGCGGTTGATCCACGCCTTGTCGCGGATGCCCACGTCGTGCGCGGTCATCAGGTCGTAGCGCAGGCTGGAGGACACGTGCAGCATGTCCTCAGGGTTGCAGCCCAGCGCGTCGATCATGTATTCGAACGGGCGCATGCGCGGCTTGTACGCCTGCGCCTGCTCGGCGGTGTAGACGCGGTGGAACGGCACGCCGAGCAGTTCGACGTTCTTCAGGATGTCCTTGTCGTCGGCGTTGGACAGGATCACCAGCGGGATCCGGTCGGCGATCTTCGCCAGGCCGGCGGTGACGTCCGGGTGCGGGCCCCAGGTCGGCACCGCGTCGCAGATGCTCTGCGCCTCGGCGTCGACGTATTGCAGCTTCCACTTGCGCGAGAGGCGGCGCAGCGCGTTCTTCAGCACGTCGCCCAGCGGCTGCCACGGGCCCAGCACCTCGTCCAGGCGGTAGGCGGTGAAATCGGCCAGGAACTGCGGCATCCGCTCCGGCGCGATGCGGTCGGCGAAGATGGCCCGCGCCATGTCGTTGGGCTTGTAGTTGATCAACGTGCCGTAGCAGTCGAAGGAGATGTACTTGGGCCTGAAGGTCATCGCGGCGCGCCTATCGCAAGGGACGGAGTTCGAGGGTGGGAAGGCCCGGTGCACGGGGCTGCGAGGATTGAAGCACGCACCCGGCCGGGGGTCATCGCGTTGTCTGCCCGGCGTTAGCGCGAAACTGCGGTTTGCCGCGCATCGCCCAGCACATTCTGTGCGTCCCCGCCCGGGCGGCCCGCCGGGGCCGGCGCGTCAGCCGAAACCGAGGATGGCCTTGGTCTCCAGGAACTCGCCCAGGCCGTGCTCGCCGAATTCGCGGCCGTTGCCCGAGCGCTTGTAGCCGCCGAACGGCGCGAACGGGTCCCAGGCCGGGTGGTTGACGTGGACCTGGCCGGAGCGGATGCGCAGCGCCACCGCGCGCGCTTGCGCCGCGTCTGCGCCCTGCACGTGCCCGCCCAGCCCGTAGAGCGTGCCGTTGGCGATGTCCACGGCCTCGTCCACGCTGTCGTAGGGAATGATGCACAGCACCGGGCCGAAGATTTCCTCCTGCGCGATCCGCATCGACGGGGCCACGCCGGAGAAGATCGTCGGCCGGGCGAAGTAGCCGCGTGCCAGCCCTTCCGGCCGGCCCGGGCCGCCGCACAGCAGCTTGGCGCCCTCGGCGATGCCGGCCGCGATCATCTCCTGCACCCGCTCGAACTGCGCACGGTTGGCCAGCGGCCCCAGCGTCGTCGCCTCCTGGTGCGGGTCGCCCACGGCGATGGCGCGCGCGGTCTCCGCCGCGATCGCCTCCACCTCCGCCAGCCGCGCCCGCGGCACGATCATCCGGGTCGGCGCGCTGCACGACTGGCCGACGTTGCGGAACGCCGTCATCACGCCCTGCGGAACCACCCGCGCCAGGTCGGCGTCCGGCAGCAGCACGTTGGGCGACTTGCCGCCCAGTTCCTGCGTCACCCGCTTGACCGTCGGTGCGGCCGCCTGCGCGACCAGCACGCCGGCGCGGTTGGAGCCGGTGATCGACATCATGTCCACGTCGGGATGCGCCGCCATCGCCGCGCCCACGTCCGGGCCGGTGCCGTTGACCAGGTTGAACACGCCGGCGGGCAGGCCGGCGTCGTGCACGGCCTGGGCGAACAGCAGCGCACTGAACGGCGACAGCTCGCTGGGCTTCAGCACCACGGTGCAGCCGGCGGCGATGGCCGGCGCCACCTTCGCGGTGATCTGGTACAGCGGCCAGTTCCAGGGCGTGATCAGGCCGCACACGCCGATGGGCTCGCGCACGATGGCGGTGCTGCCCTTCATCTCCAGGAACGGGAAGTCCGCGAGCAGGTCGCGCGCCACCCGCAGGTGCTCGGCGGCCAGCGGCACCTGCGCGCTGCGCGCGTAGGCGATGGCCGCGCCCATCTCGCGCGAGATCGCCTGCGCGAATTCCTCCGCCCGCTCCAGCACCAGCGCACGGATGCGGTCCAGGTACGCGGCGCGCGCGGCGGCCGGCAGCGCCGCGAAGGCGGGGAAGGCGGCGCGCGCGGCGGCGACCGCGCGGTCCACGTCGGCCGCGTCGCCGGTGGCGACTTCGGCCACCACCGCCTCGGTCGCCGGGTCCACCACCGGCAGCAGTGGCCCGTCCAGGGCGACCCAGCGGCCGTCGATGTAGGCCGCGTTGCGGATCGGCCCGCCTGCCATGAGGGTGTCGAAAAGCTCGGTCATCACTGCAAGGTCCTGCGGAAAGGGGGAAGCGTTCGCGGCGGATGCGCGGGATGCGCGGCGAGCGGCCATCGCACCGGTACGTGCGCGATGGCGGGACGGACGCGCGCGTTGCCGTTCGCCTGCGGATGCTTCGTCGCCCACGCAGGCCCGGCCATTCGCATGCACCCGGACTGTGCATCGCACCGGCCGGAAACACGCGCCAGGTTCGCGGCATGCGAGGCCCGCACGCCACGGCGGCCATCCGTACCCGGCGCGGCATGCCGCACGGGCGCCACATCGATGCGCGGGCATCCTTCGCCGCGCATCGCTACCAGCCCCGCATGCGCGGCCAGGCGACGACGATCGCGCGGCTGCCCGAGCGCACCACTTCGTAGCGCTCGTGCTGCGCGCCGGTGGCGCAGGCGTGGTTGGGCAGGATGCGTACGCGGCTGCCGATGGGCAGGTCCGGCAGCACGGCGGCGCTGCCCGGGCGCAGTGCGACGATGCCGTGCTCCTGGTTGGCGTCGGCGACGATCAGGTCGGGGAACACCGCGCCGTCGATGTCGCAGACCAGGCCGTAGCCCTGGTCCACCGGATGGCGCGCGGTGCCGCGGTCGCGCGACATCGCCATCCAGCCGGCGTCGATCAGCACCCAGCCCTTCTCCGGCTTGTGCCCGATCACTGTGGCCAGCACCGACAGCGCGATATCGTCCGGCGTGCACACGCCGATGCCGTGCATCACCAGGTCGAAGAACATGAACACGCCGGCGCGGACTTCGGTCACGCCGTCCAGGTCGCGGGCGAAATGCGCGGTCGGCGTGGAGCCCACGCTGACGACCGCCACCGCGTGCCCGTGGCCGCGCAGGCGTTCGGCGGCCGCGACCGCGGCGGCGCGCTCGGCCTCGGCGGCTTCGGCCAGGCCCACGCCGCCGCGGCAGGCGTAGGACTCGCCTGCATGGGTCAGCACGCCGCGCAGCGCGACGCCGCCGGCGCGCAGGATGTCGGCGATCGCCACGATCCGCGGATCGTCCGGGACCAGGCCGCCGCGGTGGCCGTCGCAATCGATCTCGATCAGCACGCCCGGCAGCGGGCCGGACGCGGCCGCCTGCGCCAGCGCGCGCGCCTGCTCGGCGGTGTCGATCACCACGTCCACGGCGACGCCGCGCGCCACCAGCGCCTGCAGGCGCGCGATCTTGTCCGGCGCCAGGCCGACCGCGTAGGTGATGTCGGTGAAGCCGGCTTCGGCGAAGTGCTCGGCTTCCTTCACCGTCGAGACGGTGATCGGTCCGCGACCGCCGTCGGGGAACAGCAGCGCGGCGGCCTCGACCGACTTGGCGGTCTTCACGTGCGGGCGGAAGCCCACCCGCAGCGCCGCCAGCCGGCCGCGCAACCGCGCGATGTTGCGCTCGGCCCGCGCCAGATCCAACACCAGCGCGGGTGTACCGGCCGTGTCGAGCGTGCCGGCCGGGAATGTCTGCGTGCTTGCCGCTGCGTTCATGTCGTCTCGCCCGCGGGGCGCGGCGCGCCCCGTGCCTGCCCTCGCCGCGGCGGCGTCAGAAATACTTGACCCAGCCGATCGACGTCCTGCGCTTGAATGCGCCGAACCACTTGGTCGGGTAGTACAGCACGAACCACATGCCCACGGTGACCACCCACACCACCCAGAACTGGTCCGGCGCCACGCCGAAGCGCTCCATGCCGGTGGGGCCGACCTGGTTGGTGCCGAAGATCGCCAGCAGGATCTTGTAGCCGAAGATCAGCACCGCCAGGTGGACGATGTAGTAGAACATCGGCGCGCCGCCGAAGGTGGTCATGAAGCGGGTGAAGGCGTTGTCGGCCTGGTCGGTCGCCGCCAGCAGGAAGAAGCCGCCGCCCAGCGTCATCAGCAAGAAGTCCAGCGACGGCGGGTACTTGGTGTAGTTGAGGAAGTCCATCACCGTCAGCAGCGGCGTGGCCTGGTGCGTCCAGGGCGCGTTCTCGCCGTAGAGGTTGGAGCCGCGCAGCAGCAGCAACGCGATCCAGCAGCCGATGCCCAGCGCGACCAGCAGCTTGCGCCGGCGGGCGGCGTCGAAGTCGCGCGCGAACAGCGGGCCGGCCGACCAGCCCAGCAGGATCACGCCCACCCACGGCAGTGCCGGGTAGGTCACGCGGATCTGCGGCATCGTGTCCTCGTACAGCCAGCCGCGGTGCAGGAACAGCGTCCACAGCTCGTACATCGGATGCGAGCGCGGCAGATCGATCCAGGCCAGCGCGTTGTGGCCGCACACGATCACCAGCCCGACCACCAGCAGCAGTTTGCGCGGCAGCGAGGAAGCGAACGCCAGCACCACCATCGAGAAGCCGATGGCCCACATCACCTGCAGGTAGATCACCTTGGGCAGTTCGCCCACCCACAGGAAGCTGATCAGGGTGACTTCCAGGAAGATCAGCAGCGCGCCGCGCTTGAACAGGAACTCGCGCGCCGAGCGCGGCACGCCGCCGGGCGGGTGCGCGTACAGCCACGCGCCCAGGCCGGTCAGGAACACGAACACCGGCGCGCAGAAATGCGCCGCCAGGCGGCTGAAGAACAGGTCCGCCGGGGTCTGCCCGATGGTCATCGGGTCGGTGACCTGGTAGTGCAGGTACAGCGTCTCGCGCACGTGGTCCATCATCATCACGCACATGACGAATCCGCGCAGCGCGTCGATCGAGGTGATGCGCTTGCCGTGCGCGGCGGCGGCGGGCGTCGCCAGTGCGGCCTTCACCGCGGCGTCGCCGGTGAGCGAGGAAGTGCTGGTCGACATGTCGGACCTCTTGCGGTGTGGGCACCGGGCGGCGGGCGTGCCGGCCCGTGGAGAAAGGGCGGCCGGCCCGGGGAAGGGGCCGGCCGCCGGAGCGCCGCGTCAGCGGTGCTTCGGGGGAGTGACGCCCATGTCCTTGAGGACCGAGGCGGGCAGGGTCTTCTCGGCCACCGGCAGCGGGTCCAGGCCCTCGGCAACCTGGAACGACAGCGTGGTGTTGTAGCCCTCGGTCTGGTACGCCTCGTCGGGGCGGCCGGCGAGCTTGCGCACGCCTTCGACCTCGTCGATGAAGTACAGGTTGACGCTGTAGTCGCCGCGCCACGGCAGGGCGACGCTGAACCTGCCGTCGGCGTCGCTGATGACGGTGCGCGCCCAGCCCGAGGGCACCGAGACCTTGACCGCTTCGCCGGCCAGCGGTTCGCCCAGGTAGGTCACCTGGAACTCCACCGCATCGCCCTTGCGCTCGCCGGTCGGCACGATGTCCAGCGTCAGCACCGGCTCGCGCTTGCGGAAATCGCCCACCCAGCGCGTGGCCGGTATCCAGAAGTTGTGCAGGGTCTTGCCGTCGCGCGAGATGTCGTGCATCGGGTATTCCAGGTCCACCGACACCAGCGAGTCGGCCGCGCCCGGGCGCACGCCGGCCGGCAGGTCCAGCCGGTCGGCGCGCTTGACCAGTTCCACCGGCTTCTCGCCGGCGGGCGTGTACCAGGTGGTCTGCAGCTTGACCATGCGGTCGATGCCGCCCGGCGACACTTCGTGCAGGTTCTGGTCCAGCTCGCCGTAGCGGAAGGTCAGGCCGTCGCCGGCCTTCTCGTACCAGAACTGGTGCGCCTGGGCCACGCCGGCCGAGAGCAGCAGCAGCGGCACGGCGGTACGGACGAGGATGCGGGCGAATCTTTTCATCGGACGCTTCTCTTTCATGGGGCCTCTCTGCAGGGACTGGCGGTCAGAAACCGATCCGGGCGGTCAGCGTGACCCGGCGCTCGGTGCCCGGCATCACCCAGTAGGAACTGTAGGAACTGGCGTAGTACTCCTCGTCGAACAGGTTGTCCACGTCCAGCGACAGCTTCAGCTTGTCGCTGACGTCGTAGGAGGCCATCGCGCTCCAGACCACGTAGGACGGCAGCTTGAAGTAGTCCGCGGCGCTGAACGCGGCCGCCGCGCCCTCGCGCTCGCCGACGTAGCGCGGGCCGCCGCCGATGGACAGCTTGCGCCCGCCCACCTCCAGGTCCTTGAACAGCAGCAGGCTGGCCGCCTGCTTGGGCACGTTGGCGTTCTGCCGGCCGATCTGGCTCAGGCCGGCGCCGCCGGCGATGTCCTTGGTCACGTGTGCGTCGGTGTAGGCGTAGGAGGCGTACATGCGCAGCCCCTCGGCGATCTGCCCGGCCACGTCCAGCTCGACGCCCTGGCTCTCCATCTCGCCGATGGCCTGGTTGTAGTTGTTGGGATCGACCGGATCGGCGGTCAGCACGTTCTGCTTGGTGATGTGGTAGACCGCCAGCGTGCTGCTGATGCGGCCGGTGTCCCACTTGGCGCCGATCTCGTAGGACTTGCCCTCTTCCGGGTCGAAGCCGTGGCTGGCGCCGTTGGCATCGGGGCGGCTGACGCCGGTGTTGGGGCGGAAGCTGCTCGCGCTGGTGGCGTACAGCGACCACTGCGCGTTGGGCTGGTAGACCAGGCCCACGCGCGGGCTGGTGGCGCTGGGCTCCTGGCGCACGACGTTGCCGTTGCGCAGGTTGTGGGCCACCTGGCGCGACTTGTCGTAGCGCACGCCGACCAGCGCCTTCCAGTGCTCGCCCAGGTCGATCTGGTCCTGCGCGTACACGGCGTAGGCCTTGTGGTCCTCGTCGGTCATGATCGCCGGCGTCTTGGTCGGCTTGGCCGCGCCGTAGACCGGGTTCATCAGGTCGATGCCGTAGGTGGTGCCGGCGGGGTCGGCCGCGTTCTGGCGGCGGTGGTCCTCGTACTTGTAGCCGTCCACGCCGAACAGCAGGTTGTGGGTGACCGCGCCGGTGCCCAGCTTGCCGATCACCTCGAAGCGGCCGGACATGTCGGTGGCCTCGTTGTCGCGGTCGCGGTAACGGCGGCGCAGCATGCCGTTGGCCTGCAGCGCGCCGTACGGGCGCACTTCGCTGCTGGCGCCCTTGAGCGAGCTCTTGCGGTAGCTGACGCCGGTCTGGATGGACCAGTTGTCGCTGAACCAGTGCTGCAGGAACACCTGGTGGCCCAGCGATTCGGTCTTGTGCTTGCCGTCGTTGGGCTCGCCGTAGAAGTTGCTGATCGGCACCACGCCCAGCTTGCCGTTCACCGCCACCACGCCGCGGTCGAACGGCGCCTCCTGCCGCACCGCCTCGATCTCGTAGGACAGGGTGGTGTCCGGGGTGATCATCCACAGGAACGACGGCGCCACCAGCAGGCGGTCGTACTCGATGGTGTCGCGGAAGCTCTTGCCGTCCTCGTAGGCGGCATTGAGGCGATAGGCGACGGTCTCGCTGAGCGGACCGGTGGAATCGATGGCCGCGCGGTACACGTCGAAACTGCCCGCGCTCAGTTCCAGCATGTTGGCCGCCTTGAACAACGGCTTCTTGGTGGAGATGTTGATCGTGCCGCCGGGCTCGCCGCGGCCGTACAGGGCCGAGGACGGCCCCTTCAGCACTTCCACGCTCTGGGTGTTGGCGCCGTCGCGCACGCCGTTGTAGCCGCGGCTGGAGCTGAAGCCGTTGACCATGTAGTCCGAGCCGAAGTCCGGGTGGCCGGCGAAGCCGCGGATCGAGTAGCTGTTCCACAGGCCGCCGAAGTCGCTCTGCTTGGAGATGGTGGCGGACAGGTCCAGCGCGCCGCTCAGGTCGGTCACGCCGGCGTCGCGCAGCAGGCCCGCGTCCAGCACCTGGATGCTCTGCGGCAGGTCGCGGATCAGCGCGTCGGTCTTGGTGGCGCCGGTGACGCTGAGGTTGCGGTAGGGGCGGCGCTCATCGCGGACCTGGACGGTGTCCAGCGTGGTGGCGCTCGAATTGGATTGCGCCGCGGCGGGCGCGGCGGGCTGGCTCGCCTCCTGGGCGAGCGCGAGCTGCGTGCAGGCGGCGAGGCAGGAAGGAATCAGGAGGCGGAGGGCTGGACGGCGGGGCATGTGCGGTTCCTGCAGCGGGTGGGTGGTACAGGGAAGGGCTATGCGGCACGTGGGGCTGGCGCCAACGAAGCATCCCGGCATCGTTTTCTCCGCGTCTTGTACGAAACGTAGGGCCGCCGCCAAATCGACATTACCCGCCGCCATGCCCACGCCGGCACGGATGTTTGTATCGGCGGGACGAGCCTCTCCGGCAGATCACGCTGCCTTGCACTCCGCTCCCTGCGCCCGCTCCGCACTGCACAACCCGCCTTCCGCGGCGGCGACGCGCGGCGCGCGCCCGGCATGCGCCGCACCAGTCAGTAAGCCGCGTTTCCGTTTCCGCGGCAACCGGGCCGGAATAACAGTTTTCCGACATGCGCCGATGCACGGATGCGTACCTACGCAGGCACGTGCACGCCCCGGACCGGTGCTTGCATGCACCAAAAAAGAACGCCCGCGCGACGGAGCCGCGCGGGCGTTCGGCCTCCGGAAGCGCGCAGTCAGGGGATCGCGTAGCGCACCGAAATGGTCTGCTGCGACGGCAGCACCACGACCACCACCACGCGGTCGCCGGACACCGGGTTGGCGCCCTTGGCGGTCAGCTTGTCGCCCTCGGCCACCAACGGCGCTTCCTTGCGGCCGTCCTTGCCGACGATGGTCAGCTTGCCGGTGATGCCCTTGGTCGGCATCAGGCTGCCGTGGTCGTCCATGTAGATCTGCGCGCCGCCGCTGGCGCCGGGCACCAGCTCGAACGAGATCTCCTGCGCGGCCTTGACGATGCCGCCGAAGCGGGCCTTGGCCTCGCCGTGCGCCAGGGCCGTGGAGACCAGGGCCAGGCTGAGCAACGCGGCGGCCGCCAACGAAGTCCACAGGGAAGAGAAAGAACGAATGCGCATAACACTCTCCGGTTTCGTCGATGCGGCGCGCTTGGAGGCGGCGCCGCGAAGGCCTGCGTCAGGTGAAGGATGTCAGAAGGCGTCCTGCAGGGTCTGCGCGCCACCGTCCAGGCCGGCCGCCGCGTCCTGCTCCAGCAGGCGGCGGGTGGGCTCCTCGCCGAACAACCAATACATCATCGGCGTGAGCAAGGTGTCGAGGATGGTCGAGCTGACCAGCCCGCCGAAGATCACCACCGCCACCGGGTGCAGCAGTTCCTTGCCCGGTGCGTCGGCCGCCAGCAGCAGCGGGGTCAGCGCCATCGCCGCGGTCAGTGCGGTCATCAGCACGGGCGTCAACCGCTCCAGCGAGCCGCGCACGATCATCGCCCGGCCGAACGTCTCGCCCTCGAACTTGCACAGGTTCACGTAGTGGCTGATCTTGAGGATGCCGTTGCGGGTGGCGATGCCGGCCAGGGTGATGAAGCCCACCATCGAGGCGACCGACAGCTCCACCCCTGCCGCCCACATCGCCACCACGCTGCCGATCAGCGCCAGCGGGATGTTGGCCATGATGATCGAGGTCAGCACCACCGAGCGGTAGCGGCTGTACAGCAGCAGGAAGATCAGCGCCAGCGAGACCAGCGCCAACCCGGCGATCAGGCGGGTGGCCTGCTCCTGGGCCTGGAACTGGCCTTCCAGGGTGATGAAGTTGCCGGTCGGGACGTTCGCCTCCTCGATCGCCTTGCGCACGTCGGCCACCACCCGCGCCATGTCCGAACCGTCGGTGTTGGCATACACCACGATCCGGCGGCGGCCGTTCTCGCGGCCGATCTGGTTGGGGCCGTCGGTTTCGGCAACCTCGGCGATGGACGAGACCGGGATGCGGCCCAGCGGCGTGTCGATCAGCGTGCGCATCAGGTCTTCCGGCCCGCGCGCGTCGTCGGGCAGGCGCACCACCAGCTCGTAGCGGCGCGAGCCGTCCACGATGTCCGCGCCGTGCGCGCCATCGGTCAGCGCCTGCAACAGCCGCACCGCCTCGCCCGGCGCCAGGCCGGCCTGCGCGGCGCGCTGCTGGTTGATGCGCACGGTGATCTGCGGGATAAGCACCTGCTTCTCGACGGTCAGGTCGACCAGCCCGGGGATGCCTTCCATGCGCGCGCGCATCTGCTCGCCCAGGCCGCGCAGGGTGTCCAGGTCGTCGCCGAAGATCTTCACCGCGATCTGCGCGCGCACGCCCGACAGCAGGTGGTCCAGGCGGTGCGCGATGGGCGCGCCGATGGCGGTCTGCGCCGGCAGCACCGAGAGCTTCTTGCGCAGGTCGGCCAGCACTTCCTCGCGGTCGCGGCCGGACGGTTTCAGGTCCACGTCGATCTCGGAGGAATGCACGCCCTCGGCGTGTTCGTCGAGCTCGGCGCGGCCGGTGCGGCGGCCGACCTGGGTCACCTCGGGCACCTGCAGGATCAGTTCCTCGGCGGCGCGGCCGATGCGGTTGGCCTCCTCCAGCGAGGTGCCGGGGCTGAGCAGCATGCCCAGCACCAGCGAGCCCTCGTTGAACGGTGGCAGGAACGCGCGCGCGAAGAACGGCACGCTGGCCGCCGCCAGTACCACGGCCAGCGCGGCCGCGGCCAGCAGCTTGCGCGCGCGCGGGAACGACCATTCCAGCAGGCGTTCGTCCTGGCGCTTGAGCCAGCGCACCAGCGGGCCATCGCCGTGGCCCAGCCGCTTCATCTTCGGCAGCAGGTAGCTGGCCAGGGTGGGCGTGACGGTGATCGAGACCAGCAGCGAGGCCAGGATGGAGACGATGTAGGCCACGCCCAGCGGCGCGAACAGCCGGCCCTCGATGCCCGGCAGCGCGAACAGCGGCACGAACACCAGCACCACGATGGCGGTGGCGTAGACGATGCCCGAGCGCACTTCCAGGCTGGCCTGGCGCACCACCTGCAGCACCGGCAGCGGATTGCCGGCCTCGCGGTTGAGCTTGAGCCGGCGCTGGATGTTCTCGATGTCCACCACCGCGTCGTCCACCAGTTCGCCGATGGCGATGGCCAGGCCACCCATCGTCATCACGTTGATCGACAGTCCCATCCAGTGGAACACCAGCGCGGCCACCACCAGCGACAGCGGGATGGCCAGCAGCGAGATGAAGGTGGTGCGCGCCGACAGCAGGAAGGCGAACAGCACGATCGCCACGATGATGGCGCCGTCGCGCAACGCCTCGGCCACGTTGCCGATCGACGCTTCGATGAAGTCCGACTGGCGGAACAGCACGTTGGGCTTGCCCACGCCCTCGGGCAGCGCGCGCGATAGCTCGTGCAGCGCGTCGTCCACGCCGGCCATCACCTTGACGGTGTCGGCGCCGGGCTGCTTCTGCACGCTGGCGATCACCGCCGGGTGGCCGCCGTAGCTGCCGTCACCGCGCTTGTTGGCCGGCGCGTAGCGCACGCTGGCGATCTGCGAGAGGTAGATCGGGTTGCCGTCGCGGAAGCTCACCGGCACCCGCTGCAGGTCTTCGATCTGCAGGGTGCGGCCAATGTGGCGGATCAGGTATTCGCGGCTGTTGAGGTCGATGAAGCCGCCGCCGGCATTGCTGGCGAAGCCCTTCAGCGCGTTCTCCACCTCGGTCAGCGACACCCCCGTCTGCGCCATGCGCGCGGTATCCGGCTCCACCCGCAGGGTGCGCACGTCGCCGCCGATCGGGATGACCTGGGCCACGCCGTTGACCGACAGCAGGCGCGGGCGCACCACGTAGTCCACGTATTCGCGGACCTGCATGGCGTTGCCCTGCGCGCCCTCGGCGATGGGGAAAGCGATCAGGGTGATCTCGCCCATGATCGAGGTCACCGGCCCCATCACCGGGGCGATGCCCTCGGGCAGTTCCTCGCGCACCAGCGCCAGCCGCTCGGCCACCATCTGCCGATTGCGGTAGACGTCGGTACCCCAGTCGAACTCGGCGTAGACGATCGACAGTCCCACGCCGGAGGTCGAGCGCACGCGGGTCACGCCCGGCATGCCGTTGAGGCTGGTCTCGATGGGGAAGGTGATGGTCTGCTCCACCTCTTCCGGCGCCATGCCGCCCGCCTCGGTCAGCACCGTGACCACGGGCTTGTCCAGCGAGGGGAACACGTCCACCGGCGTGCGCAGCGCGGTCAGCGTGCCGTAGACCAGCAGCAGCGCCGCGAACGCGAGCACCATCAGCCGGTTGCGGAGCGCGAAACTGACGATTCTGTCGAACATGGAATGCGTTCCCGGGTCAGCGGATCTGGGAGATCAGTGCGGCGCCCTGCACCACCACCCGGTTGTCCTCGCCCAGGCCCTGGACGACGACGACGCTGCGCGCGTCCAGTGCGTGCGCCTGCACGGGTTGCGGCAGGTAGCGCTCGGCGCCGGACTTGATCCAGACGATGGGCTCGTTGGCCGCGTTGCGCACCACCGACACCTTCGGCAGCACCACGCCGCGGGTGCGTTCCTTCAGCCGCACGACCACGGTCACCGGCTGCCCGACCACCAGCGCCAGGCGCCGGCCTTCGGCGCCGTCGGCCAGGTCCACGCGGAAGCTCACCGGGATCAGGCCGTCGCGCAGGCTGCCGGCGCCGCCGATCAGGCTGAGCGCGGCATCGTCCACGCCCAGCAGGCTGGCGCCGTCGATCTGCCCGGCCAGGGCGGGATCGGCCGTGGTCGCTTCCACCTGCAGGCGGGTCGGGTCAACGATCTGGAACAGCAGGTCGCGCGCTTCCACGACCTGGCCGCTGATGGCGTTGGCCTGGGCGATGGTGCCGCTGACCGGGGCCAGCAGCGGTTCGCGGCCATCCAGCCCGGCGCCGACGCTGCGGGTCGCCGCGCCGAGGCTGGCGAGTTCGGCGCGCGCGGCCTCGATCTCCTTGCGCGGCACGGTGTCGGCCAGCGATTCCAGGCGCGCCACGCGCTGCCGCGCCAGTTCCAGGTTGCTGCGCAACTGCGCCAGTTGCGCCTGCTGGTTGGCGCGCGAATAGGGATCGGCGTTGTAGCGCACGTAGCCCAGCACCTGACCCTTGCGCACGGTCTGGCCGATGGTCGGCAGGCCGTCCGGGCCGGCTTCGATGCGGCCGCTGCTCATCGACTGCACCAGGCCGCCGGCGTTGGGATCGTTGACCACCCGCCCCATCAGCTCGACGCTGGCGGCCGCGTCGGTGGCCTTGGAGAAGCGCGTGCGCACGGCCATGCGGCGCTGCGCCGGCATCGGCACGTTGACGCTGCCGTCGGGCAGCCGCGACAGGCCGGCGACGCCGCCGGTGGAAGTGGGGCCGTCCAGGTGTTCGCCGTTGGGGCCGTGCGCGCCGGGCGAGGCGTGGATGTCGTCCGCCAGCGTGAGCATCAGACCGAGCGAGAGCGTCAGCGCCGCTCCGGCGGCGCAGGTGGCGAGCAGGCGGTTCATGGGCGGGCTCCGGAACGGCGCCGGGCGCTGCCGCGCCGGCGCAGGAAGACAAAAGCGAGGGCGGCCAGCACCAGCAGGCCGAGGGCGACGTGCCACCAGCGCAGGCCGGCGCCCGCATGGGCGTGGGCGGTGTCGGCGACGTCGAGCGCGCCGGCGACGATGTCGAAGTCGTCGCCCTGGGTGACGGTGAAGGCCAGCGAGTGCTTGCCCACCTTGGACAGCGCCTCGATCAGCTTCGGGTCCTTGAAGGTGTAGACCCCGGTCGCCGGGTCGAACGTGGCCTTGGCGGTGATGCCGCCGCTCTCCAGTTCGACGTCGGCGCCGTCCACCGGCGCGTTGGTCTCGTAGACGTTGATCATCGCCGTCAGCGCATCGTGCTCGAGGTGCGCGACCAGTTCGAACATCTCGGTGAAGGCTTCCATCCGCGGCCGGCCGTCGGCGGCCGCGGCGGCGCTGGCGGCGGGACCGTCCAGGTGCTCGCCGTTGGGGCCGTGCGCGCCCGGCGAGGCGGACGCGTGCAGCGGCGCGGCGAGGAACAGCAACAGGCTTGCGAGACGCAGGGAGACTCTCATGGCAGCATTCCGATGACTTGCAACAAGCGGGCGTGGGCCAGGCCGTGTTCGGCATGGCGGCGGGCGCGGTCGGCTTCGGCCTCGGCCGAATAGCGGGTGGTGAGCAGCAGTTCGGCCAGGTCGATCTCGCCGGCCGCGAAGGCCCGCTGCATCAGGCGCACGCGCTCGGCCAGCAGGCCGGCGCGCCGGCTCTCGCTGTCCAGTTGCCGGTCCGCCAGCACGATGGCCAGTCGGGCCGCTTCCAGTTCGGCGGCGTGGCGGCTGCGCGCCAGCGCCAGCTCGGCCTGCGCCACGTCCAGTCCGGTCTGCGCCTGCGCGCGCACCAGGCTGCGGCGCGCGCCCACGCCCAGCGGGACGCGCAGTTCCACCACCAGGCTGCGCTCGCCGATCGCGCCGGGGCCGTCGGCCTCGTCCTTGGCGCCGATGGTCAGCTCCGGCGGCATGCCCAGCGAGCGGCGCACCGCCTTGAGTTCGCCCTCGGCGCGCAGCACGGCCTTCTCCGCCGCGACCAGCGACGGCGGCGTGCCGGCCCGGGCCAGCAGCGCATCGACGTCGGCGTGGGATTCGTTCTCGATCTCGCCGGCGTCCGGCAGCGTGTCCAGGCCGGTCAGCACCTTCCAGCGCGCCACGCTGTCGTGCAGCTCGCGCTCGGCATCGTCCCGCTCGGCCTCGGCGGCCAACTGGTCGGCACGCGCGGACAATGCGTCGCTGTGCGCCAGATCGCCAGCCTTCACCCGGCGCTCCACGTCGTCGGCCAGCTTGGTCAGGAAGCCGACCTTCGCCTGCGCCTGCTCGCGCGTGGCCTGGCGCGCAGCGATTTCCCACGCCGCCTCGCGCACGCGGCCGGCCACTTCCAGGCGCGCCTGCGCCAGGTTGGCCTCGGCCCATTCCACGTCGGCGCCGGCGGCGGCGCGCGCGGCGCCGCGCTGGCCCGGCATCCACAGCGGCACGCTCAGGCCGACCTCGGTCTCGGTGCCGGTGCCGGCGCGCGCGCCGCCGTACCAGTCGCCTTCGGTGCGCGAGAACGACAGCGACGGCTCCGCGACGGCGAAGCTGCGGGCGATGCGGCGGTTGGCGTCGGCGCGCGCGGATTCGCCTTCGGCGCGGCGCGCTTCGACTGCGCGCTGCCAGGCGGCGTCGACCGCGCGCGCCAGTCCCGGCGCGTTGCCCTCGATCGCCGAGGCCGCCGGCGCGGCGCAGGCCAGGCACAGCAACAGCCAGGGCGCCGCGCGCCTGCCGGCGCGGGCCGGGGAACGGTGCTTGCTCATGAGAAACGGTCCTTGGTGCGGTAATAGGCGCCCACCAGCGGCAGGAACCACGGCGGGCCGAAATGGCCGGGGATCGCCGGCCACGCGCGGCCGCCCCACGGGTTGTCCGCGGGCTCGCCGGCGATCAGGCGCGCCATCACCTGGCCCATGTGCACGGACATCTGGGTGCCGTGGCCGCTGTAGCCGGTGCTGTACCAGACGCCGTCGCGGCGGCCGGCGCGCGGCAGGCGATCGCGCGTCATGTCGACCACCCCGCCCCAGCAGTATTCGATGGCCACGTCGGCGAGCTGCGGGAAGATGCCCAGCATGCCTTCCTGCAGGATCGGCGCGCTGCGCGCGTCCGAGCGCGGCGAGGAGACGCCGAAGTGCGCGCGCCCGCCCAGGATCAGGCGGTCGTCGTCGGTGAGGCGGAAATAGTGGTGGATGTTGGCCACCGTGGTGCAGGTGCGGCGGCGCGCGATCAGCGTCTGCGCGCGCTCGCGCCCCAGCGGTTCGGTGGCGATGATGAAGCTGCCCACCGGCACCATGCGCCGGCGCAGCCAGCCGAAGGTGCCATAGCCGCCGTGGCGGCCGGCGCCGTTGGCCAGCAGCACCTGCCCGGCGCGCATGCGTCCGCGCGCGGTGTGCAGCAGCGACGCGCCGCCCTCGGCGCGCTCGATGCGCTCGACTTCCGCGCCCAGCAGGATGCGGCCGCCGGCGCGCTCCACCGCCGCGGCCAGGCCGTTGGCGAAGCGGCCCATGTGCATCTGCGCGCTGCGCTTGTACACCAGGCCGCCGGCGAAGCGCTCGCTGGCGATCTCCTCGCCGCGCACGCGCGCGGCGTCCAGCAGTTCCACGTCGGTGTCCACGCCGTCGGCGACCAGGCGCTCGGCGCTACGCGCCAGCGCGTCGTAGTGCGCCGGGCGCGTGGCCAGCTTCAGCTTGCCGTTGCGGGCGAAGCCGCAGTCGATGCCCTGCTCGCGCACGATGCGCTCGACCGTGTCCACCGCGTCGTCGTAGGCGCGGTACCAGGCGCGCGCCTGCTCCGTGCCGACGCGCGCGGCCAGGTCGCCGTAGTCGTGCGCCAGGCCGTTGTTGACGTGGCCGCCGTTGCGCCCGGAGGCCTCGCCGGCCACGCAGTCGCCGGCTTCCAGCACCGCCACGCTGGCGCCGCGCGAGGCCAGTTCCAGCGCCGCCGACAGCCCGGTGAAGCCGGCACCGACGACGGCCACGTCCACCGTGCCCGGCCACTCGCCGGTGCGCGGCGCGTAGCGCGGCACGGTGTCCATCCAGTACGACTGCACCTTCAATCGCGTCACCCTGCGTCACCTCGATGGACTGTTCGGACAACGGACGCGGTCCCGTCGGGACCTTCCCAAGACACGTCCTCCGCTCCCTTGTCCACGCACGCTGCCGGCATGGACGACGAATGATTGGAACACGGCGCCGCAACGACGATCGCCGCGATCGAAGCCCGTCGACGGCATGTCCATGCGTTTTTGATCGCGGAAGGCAGCAGGTCGTGCGGCCCGACCTGCCGGGACGCTCCATGGAACGCGCGCGCGGGAGCGGCCGCGGCAGAAGGAGGAAGGGCCGGGCCGCCGGCACGTCCGTGCGGACGAAGCGAGGCTCCGGTCACCCACTGTCCGTGCTGCGCCGGGATGCCCGGCCACCCGTTGCAACACCGTGCCGCCGGCACCGCACTTCGCGCCGGCATCGGCCCCTCGTCTGCGACACACTGTCGCAGGCGAGCGGGCTCACACGGAGACGGGCCTGCGCACACCGGCGTGAAGGCGCTGCGGACGAATGTGATGCGGGCAGGATTTGCTCCGTTTTACCGGAGCCGCGCAGGCAGCTAATACCGCCCCCGTCCGCCGGCGCGGTGGAAGCTGCTGCTTTCCATCCGGCCCGCGCACGGCGACAAGATTGTCCTATAGGGTATGCACCCAGGCGCGTAAGGTATCGGCCCTACGCGCTCCTACTGGTTGCGTCCTGGTTGCATGCGATGAGTACGATACGCACACCCATCCTCCGGATCGAACAGGGCGTCGAGTACCGCGCCATGCGCGCCGACGATCTCGATGCCGCATGGAACCTGTCGATGGACCAGCACTGGCCGCACCGGCCGGTGGACTGGGCCGCGGCGTTCTCGCTGGGCGAAGGCATCGTCGCCGAGGTCGACGGCCAACTGGTCGGCACCGCGATGCGCTGGCTGTGGGGCGAGACCCACGCCACCGTCGGCCTGGTGATCGTGTCCGAGCTCATGCGCGGGCGCCGCATCGGCAGCACGCTGATGAACAGCGTGCTGGAAGGGCTGGAGGACCGCAGCGTGTCGCTGCACGCCACCGAGGAAGGCCGCGGCCTGTACGAGCGGCTGGGCTTCGTGCGCACCGGCGAGATCCGCCAGCACCAGGGCATCGCCGCGCATCCGCCGCTGATCGGCATGGACGACGGCTGGCGGCTGCGCCCCTTCGACCAGAGCGACGAGCCGGCGCTGTTCGAACTGGATGCGCGCGCGCGCGGCTGGCGCCGCGAGAACCTGCTGCGGCTGTGGCTGGACAGCGCCGAGCGGGTCATGGTGCTGGACCACGATGGCACCCTGGACGGCTACGCCACCCTGCGCCGCTTCGGCCGCGGCGTGGCGGTGGGGCCGGTGGTCGCCTCGGACGACATCGGCGCGCGTGCGCTGATCGGCCACCTGGTCGGCGTGGCGACGGGCCGCTTCACCCGCATCGACCTGGACTTCGATTCCGGCCTGACCACCTGGGCCGAGGAACTGCAGTTGCAGCGCGTGGGCACGGTCACCGCGATGACCCGCGGCCCGCTGCGCGGCGACGGCGGCGGCCCGCGGCTGTTCGCCCTGGCCACGCAGGCGCTGGGCTGAGGCCCGCGCGCCCGCCGTCCTCCCCCTGCGCCCGCGGCGCATCGCCCGCCGCCGCAGTTTGTTCCGGCAGGACCGAAACAACGGCATGCGCGGGCGCGCGGCATCGCGGCGACGGCATCTAACACCAGCGCGGCGGGCCTACGCTGTTCGCCACCCCCACTCCGATCAGGCCGATTGCCATGCATCGCGCGACTCCCGCTCCGATCGTCATCGAGGCCCCTGCCCGCCCGTCGGCCGCGCAGGGCCAATCCGCGCTGCAATCGCTGCGCAGCCTGGACCGGGAGCACCTGATCCATCCGGTCTCGGCCTGGCGCGCGCACGAGCAGCGCGGCGTGACGGTGCTGGAATCGGGCCAGGGCTGCACCCTGCGCGACGCCGACGGCAACGAGCTGCTGGATGCGTTCGCCGGCCTATGGTGCGTCAACGTCGGCTACGGCCAGCAGAGCGTGGTGGACGCGGCGACCGAGCAGTTGCGCAAGCTGCCCTACGCCACCGGCTATTTCTCCTTCGGCAGCGAGCCGTCGATCCGGCTGGCGCGCAAGCTGGTCGAGATCAGCCCGGCCTCGCTGCGCCACGTCTACTTCAGCGGCGGTGGCTCGGACGCGGTCGATGCGGCGGTGCGCCTGATCGTGCAGTACTGGAACAGCGTCGGCCGCCCGCACAAGAAGCACTTCATCACCCTGGAGCGCGGCTACCACGGCTCGTCCTCCACCGGCGCCGGGCTGACCGCGCTGCCGGCGTTCCACCGCGGCTTCGACCTGCCGCTGCCGACCCAGCACTACCTGCCCTCGCCCAATCCCTACCGCAGCGCCGACCCCGACCCGCAGGCGATCATCGACGCCTCGGTGGCGGCGCTGCGCGCCAAGGTGGCCGAACTGGGCGGCAGCGATCGCGTTGCCGCGTTCTTCTGCGAACCGGTGCAGGGCTCCGGCGGCGTCATCATCCCGCCGCGCGGCTGGCTGAAGGCGATGCGCGAGGCCGCGCGCGAACTGGACATCCTGTTCGTCGTGGACGAAGTGATCACCGGCTTCGGCCGCACCGGCCCCATGTTCGCCTGCGAGCACGAAGGCGTGGAGCCGGACATGATGACGCTGGCCAAGGGCCTGACCGCGGGCTACATCCCGATGGGCGCCACCCTGGTCTCGGACAAGGTCTACGCCGGCATCGCCGACAACACCCCGCCCGGCGCGGTGGTGGGCCACGGCGCGACCTATTCCGGCCACCCGGTCGCCGCCGCCGTGGCGCTGGAAGTGATCCGCCTGTACGAGGAAGGCGGCCTGCTGGCGCACGGCCGCGAGGTGGCGGTGCATTTCGCCAAGGCGCTGGAAGACTTGGCCGACCACCCGCTGGTCGGCGACGTGCGCCACGTCGGCCTGTTGGGCGCCATCGAACTGGTCAGCGACAAGGCGAGCAAGCGCGGCTTCGACCCGAGGCTGGGCCTGGCCGACCGGATCGCCGCCATCGCCTACCGCAACCAGCTCGTGTTCCGCTCCTTCGCCGACCAGGTGCTGGGCTTCGCCCCGGCGCTGTGCATCACCCAGGCCGAGTGCGCGCTGCTGGGCGAACGCCTGCGCCGCACGCTGGACGAGGTGCTGGCGCTGCCGGAGGTGCGCGCGGCGCTGGACGCCTAGCTTCGCGCACCGCGCCGGCGGGCATGGACGTTGACCGGTTCTCTCACCTTACAACAGAATCCCGGCGCACCTTCTTCCAGGCAACCACCGTGGTCAACTCCTTCAAGCTGGACCGAATCGACCTGCGCATCCTGGCCCACCTGCAGAAGAACGGCAGGATCACCAACGTCGAGCTCTCCAACGCCGTCTGCCTGTCGCCCAGCCCCTGCCTGGTCAGGGTCAAGCGCCTGGAGCAGGCCGGCTACATCACCAGTTACTCGGCGCACATCGACCTGGCCAAGCTGGGCGACATCCTGACCGTGTTCACCGAGGTCACCCTGTCGGACCACCACTTCGAGGACTTCAGCCGCTTCGAGAAATCCATCCGCCAGGTGGACGAGGTGATCGAGTGCCACCTGGTCAGCGGCGGCTACGACTACCTGCTCAAGTTCGTCGTGCGCGGCGTCAACCACTACCAGACGCTGATGGAAGGGCTGCTGGAACGCAACATCGGCATCGAGAAGTACTTCAGCTACATCGTCATCAAGACGCCGTTCGTGAAGTCGCACCTGCCCATCGAACAGTTGTTCAGCCAGCACCTCTAGCCCGCGATCCATGACGGCCCCCTCCGCACCGCGCTTCGTCCGCCTGTCCGAAACCGACCGCCCCGCGGTGGCGTTCACCCTCGACGGGCGGCCAGCCACGGCGTTGCGCGGCGACACCCTGCTGGTGGCGGTGCTGCACCAGGCGCGCAGCCTGCGCGCCTCCGAGTTCGGCGACGGCATGCGCGCCGGCTTCTGCCTGATGGGCGCCTGCCAGGACTGCTGGATGTGGACCGACGCCGGCGACCGCGTGCGCGCCTGCTCCACCCCGGTGGCCGAAGGCATGGCCGTGCACACCCGCCCGCCGCGCGACGACTGGGGCCGGATGGCGCAGTTCTCCGCGCAACTGCAGGCGCAGGGCGAAGAAGGCGGGGCGCCGTGAGCGACGCACCGCGCATCGTCGTGGTCGGCGCCGGCCCGGCCGGCGTGCGCGCCAGCCAGGCGCTGGTGGAAGCGGGGCTGCGCCCGATCGTGATCGACGAGGGCCTGCGCGACGGCGGACAGATCTACCGCCGCCAGCCGGACGGCTTCGGGCGCGGCTACGCCAAGCTCTACGGCAGCGAGACGGCCAAGGCCGAGGCGCTGCACCGCGACTTCGACGCGCTGCGCGCGCAGGTGGACTACCGGCCGCGCACGCTGGCCTGGAACCTCTCGGCCGGCGTGCTGCACGTGGTGCAGGACGGCCAGGCCGCCAACCTGCCCTTCGACGCGCTGCTGGTCTGCTCCGGCGCCACCGACCGGCTGATGCCGGTGCCGGGCTGGAACCGCGCCGGCTGCTACAGCCTGGGCGCGGCGCAGATCGCGCTGAAGTCGCAGGCGTGCGCCATCGGCGCGCAGGTGGTGTTCCTGGGCAGCGGTCCGCTGCTGTACCTGGTCGCCAGCCAGTACGTCGCCGCCGGCGCTAAGGTCGCCGCCGTGCTCGACACCGCGCCCGAACGCCCGTCGCTGGCCGCGCTGTCCGGCCTGCTGGCGCGGCCGCGGCTGGCGCTGCGCGGGCTGGGCCTGATCCGCGGCCTGCGCAAGGCCGGCGTGGCGCTGCGCAAGGCGGTGGTGCCGGTGCGCATCGACGGCACGCCCGAAGCCGGCGTGGACGCGGTGGTGGTGCGCAGCGCCGCCGGCGAGGAACGCTTCGCCTGCGATGCGGTCGGCATGGGCTGGCACCTGCGCAGCGAAGCGCAACTGGCCGACCTGGGCCGCTGCGACTTCGCCTTCGACGCGTTCAGCCGGCAATGGCTGCCGGCCATCGACGAGGACGGCCGTAGCAGCGTGCCGGGCATCTACCTGGCCGGCGACGGCGCGCGCATCCTCGGCGCCGACGGCGCCGAGGCCGCCGGCCGGCTGGCCGCACTGGCGGCGCTGGCCGACTTGGAACACCCCGGCGCGCGCGCGCGCCACGCGGCCGAAGCGCCCGCGCTGCGCCGCACCCTGCGCACCATGGCGCGCTTCCGCGAGGGGCTGGCGCAGGCGTTCCCGTGGCCGCACGCGCACGCCGCCGGCCTGCCCGACGAGACCGTGGTCTGCCGCTGCGAAGTCATCACCGCCGGCGAACTGCGCGAATGCGTGCGCGGCAAGGACGCGCACGAAGTGAACCGCGCCAAGGCGTTCAGCCGCGTCGGCATGGGCCGCTGCCAGGGCCGCTACTGCGGCCATGCCGCCGCCGAGATCATCGCCGCCGCCGGCGACACCCCGATCGAGGCGGTCGGCCGCATCCGCACGCAGGCGCCGGTGAAGCCGCTGCAGATGGACGTGCTGCAGGCGGAGCCGGACGCATGAGCGCACCCGCGCGCAGCGACGTGCTGGTGCTGGGCGGCGGCCTGATCGGCGCCGCCACCGCCTTCTTCCTGCGCCACGCGCACGGCCTGTCAGTGACGTTGCTGGAGCGCGAACTGGTCGGCCGCCAGGCCAGCGGCACCAACTTCGGCGGCGTGCGCCGGCAGGGCCGCACGCCGCAGCAGATGCCCATCGCCCACCGCGCGCTGCGCACCTGGTCGCGCGTGCGCGAACTGCTGGGCGAGGACCTGGAATTCCGTCCCTACGGCCACCTGCGCATCTGCCACTCGCAGGAGCGCGCCGACATGATGGCCGAGTACGCGCGCGATATCCGCCAGGCCGGGCTGGAACTGCAACTGCTCACGCGCGAGCAGTTGCGCAGCCGGCTGGGCATCTTCAGCGACGAGATCGTGATGGGCTCGCTGTCGCCGCAGGACGGCCACGCCAATCCGCGCATCGCCGGACCGGCGTTCGCGCGCGCGGCACGCCGGCTGGGCGCGGCCGTGCACGAGCACACCGAGGTTGCGCACGTCGAGCGCGACGGCGACGGCTTCCGCGTGGAGAGCACCGACGGCCGGCAGTGGCGCGCCGAACAGTTGATGGTCTGCTGCGGCGCCTGGTCGGGCCGGCTCAGCGCGCAGTTCGGCGAGCCCGCGCCGCTGGAGTTCCGCGCGCCATCGATGGCGGTCACCGAACCGCTGCCCTACCGCGCCGGCCCCTTCATCGCAATGAACTCCGGACTGATCGACGAGGTGATGTACTTCCGCCAGATCGAGCGCGGCAACATCGTCATCGGCGGCGGCCGCCGCGCCGAGGTGGACCTGGACAAGGCGCGCGCCTACGTGCACCCGGACAACATCCTGCGCCAGTTCCGCGAGCTGCGCCGGTTCGTGCCGGCGTTCGCCCGCGTGCAGCTGATCCGGGTGTGGAGCGGGGTGGAGAGCTACACCCCCGACAGCCGCCCGATCATGGGACCGAGCGCGAAAGTCGAAGGGCTGCACTACGCGTTCGGTTTCTGCGGCGAAGGCTTCGCCATCGGCCCCGGCGTGGGCGAGGTGATGGCCGAGGCCATCGCCACCGGGCGCTGCGGCCTGGACCTGTCGCCCTACGCCATCGAGCGCTTCGCCGAGGCCGGCTGAGCGCGCGGCAGAATCATCTGCCGCACCCCTGGCGACAACCCCATTATCTGCTGCCGCGGCTGCTACCGGCAGCACCGCGCGCGCCGGGCCTGCGCTTACGCTCAGGCGCATGCACAGCGTCGCATGCCACGACCCGTCGTCCGCCTCCCACGCGCTGTCGCGCGCGCTGGACTACGCGCGCGACCACCTGGCCGAACGCATCCCGCTGCAGACCCTGGCCAACCTGGCCGGGCTCAGCCCCTGGCGCTTCTCCATCGTGTTCCGCCAGCAGATGGGCGTGCCGCCGCACCGCTACATCAGCCGCATGCGCATCGCCCGCGCCTGCGAACTGCTGCGCCAGGGCGTGTCGGCCGCGGCCGTGGCCGACGCCTGCGGCTTCTACGACCAGAGCCACTTCTCGCGCCACTTCAAGCACCAGTGCGGGGTCACGCCCGGGCAGTTCGCCGCCGCGTGCCACCGGGATTGCGCGCAGGCGCTGCCCACCATCGCGCCGCAGCCGGCCTGACGCGCCGCGCGCACGCTCTTCCGCCGCCAACCGCCCACGCCCGTGAACGCCTACGCCCCCGACATCGACGACCTGCTGCCCGACCTGCGCGCGCTGCGGCACGACCTGCACGCCCATCCGGAACTGGGCTTCGCCGAGCACCGCACCGCCGCCCTGGTGGCCGACGCGATGCGCGCGCTGGGCCTGGAAGTGGCCACCGGCATCGGCGGCACCGGCGTGGTGGCCACCCTCCGCTGCGGCGAGGGTGCGCGCAGCATCGGCCTGCGCGCGGACATGGACGCCCTGCCCATCGTGGAGGCCAGCGGCCTGCCGCACGCCAGCGTCCATCCCGGCGTGCACCACGGCTGCGGCCACGACGGCCACACCGCCATGCTGGTCGGCGCCGCGCGCCACCTGGCGCGCACGCGCCGCTTCGACGGCACCGTGCACTTCATCTTCCAGCCCGCCGAGGAAGGCCAGGGCGGCGCCGATGCGATGATCCGCGACGGCCTGTTCGAACGCTTCCCCTGCGACGCGGTCTACGCGCTGCACAACTGGCCGGGCCTGCCGCTGGGCACCGCGCAGACGCGTGCCGGCCCGATCATGGCCGCCGCCGATCGCTTCGAACTGACCGTGCGCGGGCGCGGCGGCCATGCCGCCATGCCGCACACCACGCCCGACGCCATCCTCGCCGCCAGCCACCTGGTGCAGCAGCTCAACACCATCGTCGCGCGCGACATCGACCCCACCCGCTCGGCCGTACTGTCGGTGACCAGGATCGAAGGCGGCCACGCCCACAACGTGATGCCGGCCGCGGTCACCGTGGTCGGCACGGTGCGCAGCTTCGACCCGGAGGTGCAGGACCGCATCGAAGCGCGGCTGCGCGAGATCTGCGCCGGCGTGGCCGTCTCCACCGGCACCCGCATCGAAGTGGACTACCTGCGCTACTACCCCGCCACCATCAACAGCACCGACGAGGCCGGCATCGCCCTGGACGCGGCCGACGCCGCCGGCCTGCACGCCGGCATGGCGCCGGCGCCGGCGTTCACGTCGGAGGATTTCGCCTTCATGCTGAAGGCGCGCCCGGGCGCCTACCTGTGGCTGGGCCAGGGCCGGGCCGATCCCGGCGGCGACGGCGAACGCCCGCTGCACCATCCCTGCTACGACTTCAACGACGACGCGCTGCCACTGGGCATCGGCTGGTTCGTCGCGCTGGTGGAGCGGCAACTGGTGGCGCGCGCCTGACGGCGGCACGGCCCGCGCGCCGACGGCGTGTGGGTGCCACGACAGGGCCGCGAAGAAACCAACGGCGATGGAGCCGGGAACCTCGTTCCGCGAACAAGCGGGCGCGGCCAGTACGCGCATCCGGGCAATGTCGATGATGCGCACACAGACAGAAATCGCGCATGGCGATGTCGGGCGCCACCCGCAGGCATAGCGCCTTCTCAGGCATCCCCGCCGGACCGCGCGAGCGCGGCCCTCTCATCCCTTCCAACCCGAACCCACCGCTCCCCACGGGAAGCGGCCACGGCTCAGGCAGGCCGCCAGATCGCGTAGACCTTGCGGACGTGCACCGCGCTGTCCCAACTGCATTCGGCGCCCTGCGGCACCAGGAAGATGTCGCCGCGCCGGAACGTGGCCGCATTGCCGGCGGCATCCACGAAGGCCACCTCGCCTTCCAGCAGGTGCATCAGTTCGTGGTGTCGGTAGCGCATCGGCTTGCGTGCGTACGGCGTCGAATCCCAGGTCCCGCACATGAACTCGCCGTCGCCGGAACGATAGTCGGTGTAGTTCCGGCACGACGGCGTGGGCGTGGTGAGCAGTTCCGCCAGCGGCGCGCCCGAGGGCGAGAGTTCGGCCTGGTAGTCGATCCCGACGATGCCTGCCGCGTCCGCCGGCGCCCGGTAGCGCATGAACGACAGGGCGACGGGCGCATCCGCCTGCCAATGCAGGCGGGTGCCGGAACGGATCACCGCGGAGTCGCCCGGACCCAGCGCGACCTCTGCACCGTCCGACGCCAGCACGACGCGACCCTCGTGCACGATCACGAATTCGTCGGCGTCCACGACCTCTTCATGCCGCCCCGCGCCCAGATGCAGCGCACCCACCGACGCCGGCCCCTGCGGCAAGGGAAGCAGGCGCCGCACCGGCACCGCCGCGTCCGCCGGCGGCAGGCCGGCCACGAAGGAACGGAGATCGACGAACGAAGGTATCGCGGCACTCATGCGTTGTTTCCCAGGACCATGCGGTTGCACCAGAGCCTAGCCGCAAGCGCGTGGCGTTATCTGCCGAAGTGGCGGCGCAAACCGGCATCCGCGCGCGATCGCGTGCTTGAATCCCTGCAACATGCCGGCGCGGGTGCTTGCGCCGCAGTTACGGCGGGCGAACCCGGTGCCATGCCATCGCCTGCGGGCCTTTCGCATGCTTCAGGCCGTGGTTGCCGAACGTCGGTAAAAGACCGTCGCGTTGATGCACCCATCAAGCGCCCATCCCTGCAGGACATACAGGCGCATCGCCGACGATGAACGCGGGAAGAAGCAACGGCGCCGAATGCCGCGCCGGCTAACGAAGCCTTCGCATTGCTGCCGCGCGCTTGAACGGAACGCCCGCGCGGTCACGCGATGTTGATGCCGCGTGGGGGATGGTCGTCCGCGGCAGATCACCTGCTTCGAGGAGCACGACAACGATGAACACACAGAAGAAGATCCAGCACAGCCTCAACGACCTGATCGAGATCGCACGCGACGGCGAAGCGTTCTACGCCGAAGCCGCGGGCAAGGTGAAGGACGCCGAGCTGTCGGCGCTGTTCACCCGCATCGCCGGCGTCAAGCGCGACATCGTCGCCCGCCTGGGCTCCACCGTGGCCGCAGCCGGCGGCACGCCCGCCGAGCACGGCACGATGGTCGGCGGCATGCAACAGTTCTACGGCAAGCTGCGCGCGGCGCTGGGCGACACCGAATACGGCTACGTGGCCGAGCTGGAGCAGTCCGAGGACCGCCTGCTGCACGCCTTCGACGAGACCCTGGACGACGAGGACACGCCAGCCCCGGCGCGCGCGGTGGTGCAGTCCCTGCTGCCGCAGGTGCGCGAATGCCACAACGTGATGCGCGACCGCAAGCACATGCTGAAGAAGGCGAGCTGAGCGCAGCCACGCCTGGCCGACCCCGAGCCCCGCGCCGATGCGCGGGGCTCGTTCGTGCATGGCGAAGAGAATGCGCCGCCGCAGCCGCTGGCTTCGACGCCGCATCGCCGGTAGGCAATCGCGGCTCGATGCCCGCTACGCGCCCGGCGGCACCCGCTCGACGGTGACGTGCGATGCAGCAAAAGGCGCGCTGCGCCACGGATCGGGCAGCCTGGTGGCGGCTTCCCTCGCCAGCACGGCATCGTCTTCATCGATCAGCAGCTCGACACGTCCCGCCACCAGCACGGCGACCGCCACGCCGTCCCGGAAGAGCACGCGGTTGCCCGGCACCCGCGGCACCTTGTCGCCCGCCAGCACGGTGCCGTGCAGGTTGGCCGGGTCCGAGGCGCCGACGACCGCCCAGTGCGCGTCGTCCGGCTTCGCGCGGCGCACGCGGCGCAGCGCCGCGACCGCTTCCGGCAGGGCGAACTGCTCGCCGGGAATGCCGGTGATGAAGCGGCCGCCGCGGATCTCGCCGCGCGCTTCCAGCCGGCGGTATACGCGCACCAGTTCGCGCCAGCGCGGCAGCCAGCCGGCCTCGCGTTCCAGCAGGCGCCAGCAGACCACGCCGTAGCGCCGCAGCAGCGTGCGCGCGGCGTGTTCGACCGATTCCGCCTGCGCCGCCGTGGAAGTCGGCTCGGCGGCGGCCCGCACCGGCGTCCAGCGCCCGGCGTCCTGCACGCCCCAGGCCGGCTTGCGGCGGCGGCGCCCTTGTCCCTCGCGGCGCGACGGCGGCACCAGCAACGCGCGCAGGCCGGCGAAGCTGTCGCAGTGGATGCGTCCGCGCGCGACCAGTTCGGCCAGCGCGTCTTCCAGTTCGGGACGCAGCAGGTGCGTGGAATCGGCGATCTCGTCGAAGAACGACGCGCCGTGCGCGCCCAAGTGCGTCAGCACCTTGCCGGCGCGCGAGCTCGGCTCGGCGGCGTCCACCGGCGACGACGCCAGTCGCGTCCACAGCGCCGCCTGCCGCCGCGGCAGGAACACCACCGGCGTCGCGTGCAGCGAGGCCGGGCCGCGCGTCGCGCCGTCAGCGTTGGCGGGGCGCAGCCGCATCCACATCGCGCGCCCGGCCATGCACAGTTCGTCCAGCCAATGGTTGGCGTAGCCGCGCAACCGCGCCGGCAGCAGATCGGCTTCCCACGCCGTGGCCGGCGCCTCGAAGCCTTCCAGTTGCGCCAGCACGCTGGCCAGCGCCTCGGAGCCGCTCATCCGTTCGGATTCGGCGACGTGCTGCCATTCGAACAGGAAGCGCTGGAAGTCCCGCGGCGACACCGGCTCGATCTCGCGCCGCAGCCGGCCCAGGGTATAGCGGTGGATGCGCGCCAGCAGGTGGCGTTCGCACCATTCCAGCGTGTCGGTTCCGGGCGTGAAGCGGCCCTGCATCACGTAGCCTTCGCCCTGCAAGGCCATCAGCGCCTGCTCGACGTCGGCCGGCGGCAGCGCCAGCGAAGCGGCCAACGCCTGCACATCGGCCGGGCCCAGCACGCCCAGGCGCGCGCGCAGCAGTTCGCGCACCGCGGTCTCGCGCGACCAGGCCATCTGCCGGCATTCCTCCGGCACCGCGACGTCGGGAACGAACGCGGCCTGCGGGAACACGGCTTCCAGCATCGGCCGCGATTCCGCGGCCAGCCACAGGTCGGCGTGCGTGCCGCCGGCGCCGGCGCCGAGCCGGCATGCGCGGCCGTCCGCGGCCAGCGCCTGCAACCATCCGGGCCAGCCGGCGTTGGATGCCGCTTCGTCGCCGGTGAACGTGCCCGCCGCGACCAATGCCTCGTGCATCTCGTCCACGCCGCGCGGCTGCGGCCAGGCTTCCTCGCGCACGGCTGCGACCGCGGCGCCGTCGAGTGCGCCGAGTTCATCCGCGGATTCGGCTTCGCGGTACAGGCGGCTCTGCACCGCCTGGGTGCGGCGTTCTTCCAGCGGCGCATCGTCGAGGAAGGCGTATGGGCGCGCGTTGACGATCTCCGCCGACAGCGGCGACGGCAACGGCAGGTCGCGCGCGACCACCTCCACGTCGCCTCGCTCCATCCGCTTCAACAGCGCCAGCCAGCCGTCCGTGTCCATCGCCTCGTGCAGGCAGTCGTCCAGCGTCTGCGCGACCAGCGGATGGTCGGGGATCTCGCGCTCGCCGACGATGTTCTCCAGGCACGCCACCTGGTCGGGGAACACGGTCGCCAGCAAGTCCTCGGACTTCATCCGCTGCAACTGCGGCGCCACCTTGCGCCCGCCGACGAAGCGCGGCAGCGCCAGCGCGGTGGTCGCGTTCCAGCGCCAGCGCACGCCGAACAGCGGCGCGTCCAGCAGCGCCTGCACCAGCACGTCCTGCGCGGACGCCGAATGCAGGTAGCGCGAGACCTCGATCAGCGGGAAGCTGTGGCTGGTGGACAGCGACAGGATGATGGCGTCCTCGGTCGCCGCCGCCTGCAACTCGAAATTGAACTGGCGGCAGAAGCGCTTGCGCAGCGCCAAGCCCCAGGCGCGGTTGAGCCGGCTGCCGAACGGCGAGTGGATCACCAGTTGGGTGCCGCCGGATTCGTCGAAGAAGCGTTCCAGCACGATGCGCCCTTGCGTCGGCAGCACGCCCAGCGAGGCCAGCGCCTTGCCCAGGTAATCCACGATCTGGCGCGCGGCCTCTTCGTCGAGCCCGACTTCCTGCCGCAGCCACGCCAGCGCGGCGTCCGCGCCGCCGGCGTCCATCGCGCGGGCCACGTCCTCGCGCAGGCGCGACACGCCGGCGGAGAGTTCGTCGCTGCGGCCCGGCGCTTCGCCCAGCCAGAACGGGATGTTCGGCGGCGCGCCCTTGGCGTCTTCCACCCGCACGCGCCCGGGCTCCACGCGCAGGATGCGGTAACTGGCGTTGCCGAGCTGGAACACGTCGCCGGACAGGCTTTCGACGGCGAAGTCCTCGTTGACCGTGCCGATGGTGTGCGCGTCCGGTTCCAGCACCACCGCGTAGTCACCGGTGTCGGGGATGGTGCCGCCGGACATCAGCGCGGTCATCCGCGCGCCCTTGCGCTCGCGCAGGCGCCGGTGCACGGCGTCGCGGTGGACGTAGCCGGCGCGCGCGCCGCGGCGACTGCTGAAGCCTTCGGCCAGCATCTTCACCACCGCGGCGTAGTCCTCGCGCGACAGGTCCGCGTAGGGCGCAGCGCGGCGGACCAGCGCGTACAGCGCGTCCTCGTCCCACTCCTGGCTGGCGGTCTCGGCGACCAGTTGCTGCGCCAGCACGTCCAGCGGCGCGACCGGTATGCGCAGCGCGTCCAGTTCGCCGCGGCGCACGCAGTCGAGCAGCGCGGCGCATTCGACCAGTTCGTCGCGCGACTGCGGGAACAGCCGCGCCTTCGGCACGCCGCCGACCGCGTGGCCGGAACGCCCGGCGCGCTGCAGGAAGGCCGCGATCGAGCGTGGCGTGCCGAGCTGGCAGACCAGGTCCACGTCGCCGATGTCCAGACCCAGTTCCAGCGAGGCCGTCGCCACCAGCACGTCCAGCGCGCCCTGCTTGAGCCGCTGCTCGGCGTCCAGTCGCGCTTCCTTCGCCAGGCTGCCGTGGTGCGCCGCCACCCGCTCCTTGCCCAGCCGTTCGCCGAGGTGACGCGCGGCGCGTTCGGCCATGCGCCGCGTGTTGACGAACACCAGCGTGGTGGCGTGCCCGCGCACGAGTTCGGCCACGCGGTCGTAGACCTGTTCCCACTGGTCGTTGGACATCACCGCGGTCAGCGGTGTGGGCGGCAGTTCCAGTCCCAGGTCGCGCTGCTTGCCGTAGCCGATGTCGACGACCTCGCACGGCACCGGCGCGCCGTCCGCATCGACGCCGGCGAGGAAGCGCGCCACCTGGTCGATGGGCTTCTGCGTGGCCGAGAGACCCACGCGCACCAGCGGCCGCTCGCACAGCGCCTGCAACCGCTCCAGCGACAGCGCCAGGTGGCTGCCGCGCTTGCTGCCGGCCATGGCATGGATCTCGTCCACGATCACCGTGCGCACGCCGGACAGCATCTTCCGCCCGGACACGGAGCCCAGCAGCACGTACAGCGATTCGGGCGTGGTGACGACGATGTGCGGCGGCACGCGGAACGCCTTGGCGCGCTCGGACGACGGCGTGTCGCCGGTGCGCACCGCGGTGCGGATGTCCACGTCGGGCAGGCCCATCCGCGCCAGTTCCTCGCGGATGCCGGCCAGCGGCGCCTCCAGGTTGATGGCGATGTCGTTGGACAGCGCCTTCAGCGGCGACACATAGACCGCGACGGTTTCGTCGGGCAGCCCGCCGGGCTCCAGGCCGCGCCGGACGAGATCGTCGAGCGCCGCCATGAAGGCGGTGAGCGTCTTGCCGGAACCGGTCGGCGCCGCCACCAGCGTGTGCCGCCCCGCACGGATCAACGGCCACGCCGCCCGCTGCGCCGGCGTGGCGCCGCCGGGGAAGGTGCGCCGGAACCAGCGCGCGACGGCAGGGTGGAAGGCATCCAGCGGCATGGGCAGACGATAACGGCTCCCGCCGGCGGGGGCACCGGCATTACGGACCGATATGGTGCCGGGCCGCCCGCATTGCCAGCCCCGGCGGGCGCCGGGGCGGTTGCAGTTCAGGCGGGGGAAGCCCTTGCGCGCCTTCACTTCGGCACCGTAGCTCAGGGCGTTCCGCCTGGCTGAAGCAAGCGCTGCATGGATCCTGGAGGCGAACCCGTGAAGCCGCCCGAATGTGCAGCCCGCTTTTTCCGGCTTCGATCACTGCGCCCGCATCACGCAGGACTATCAGTTGCTCGATCCGGTTGTACAGGCGATGCGCCTGAAACCCACTTCATGCCGCCTGCGGAGCCGGACACATCCGGCTTAACCTTCGGCCTGCCTGCGGCAATCCCGTACCGGCGTGAACGAAACCCGCCTCTCCCGCGTTCATCTCCCTCAATCGCACGAGCGCGTCCCGTTCGCGCGGGGCTGGCTGAGCGCATGTCCGGATTCCGGGAAGGGCGACAGGCGTCCGACTACCGGGGCGGAAGCCGTCCGGCCCAGCGTGGCCAGCGGGCCGTCTCCCTTGTCGAGGAAGCAGAAGTTCTCGAACGGGATGGCCACCGGGAAGCGCGGCACGCCCCAGCGCAGGTTCTCGGGCGCGATGTATTCGGAGACCGGCGCGGTGTACTGGCCACTGTCCAGGAAGCCGCCGGCGACCTTCTGCGAAGCGTGGCCGCGGATGCGGATGCGGACGTCGCGGGTGACCGGCAGGAAATTGGCCTTCGCCGGCAGCGTCGTGCGCAAGCGGCCCAGCGGCGGCACCGCGTTCGGGGTCAGCACGGTCAGCAGGCGCTCCCTGTCGCCCACATCGACCGCGAACACGTCCACGCGCCGCGAGGGATCGGTGGTGAAAGCGACGATGCGGAAGCGCGAGGTCTGTTCCTGGTCGACGGCCGGAAACGGCTCGCCCAGGGTGCCGACGATGGTCACTTCGGTGAACAGGTAGGCAGGGTCGGCGCCCGGCGAAGTGAAGATGCCGAGGTTGGCCTGCAGGGCATGGGCGGCGAAGTAGCTGCTGCCCGGCGCCTCGTCCACCACCATGCCGGAAAACACCACGTAGTCGCCGACCACCAGCGGCACCGGCCGCGCCGGGTTGCAAGCGGGATGGACCGGCACGCTGCCGACCGCGGGAACCGCGCCGCAGGTGTACCAGGCCTGCAGCACCGGATCGGCCGGGCGGTTGCCCGCCGGGCAGCGCGGGTCGCTGGCCGGCGGCGCGACCCGCGGAATGCACATCGGGAAGCCGGACGCGGCCACCACGGGCGCATTGCCGGGATCGGCCCCGAAACGGTCGTCCATCGCGGCGCCGCCGGGCTTCTCGGCGTTGCGCTTGCCGTACACGCCCTGTGGATCGTTGATGCGCACGCGCACCAGCGTGGCCGCCGGCGCCGCCGCCGCAGGATGCGGGCCGACCAGCAGTTCGCCGCGGGCGTAGTCGATGGCGCGGACGTAGCCGGAACCCTCGCCTTCCTCGTTGAAGCCCTGCGGCATGATCGAGACCAGGCCCGCGACATAGTCGCCGCCGACGATGTTGCCGGCCAACTGGACCATCACCGGCCGCGCAGGGCGCGGCAGGTCGTCGAGGGCCAGCCCGGTGCTGGCCTGCACGCCGGCCAGCGCTTCGCCGAAGCCGCCCGGGTGCGGGCCGCGGAACAGGTCGTGCAGGGTCAGGTACTGGCCCGGCAGGGTGATCAGCAAGTTGCGCGGCAGCACGATGTCCTTGCCGCCGACCACCATGCGCCCGCCGGACAGCGGATCGGCCGGATCGTCGAGGGAGGCGCGCTGCAGGTAGCCGGCGAACAGGAACGACGATTGCGGCTGCTGGGCCATCGCCGCGCCGCCGCAGAACGACAGGGCCACGGCTGCGATCCAGCGCGCCGCGGCGCGTGCTTGCTTGGAGCGACGTGCTCCGGTGTCACTGTCCATCCTGTGGTCCTCCTGCCATGGCGAAGCCGACGTCCAGCGCGTGCCGGCGGCGGCGGTCGTAGTTGAGGGAAATGCCGGGCGCGATGGAGAACCCGTGCAGCGATTCGCTGGCCAGGCGCAGGTCTTCCCGGTCGAATTGCCGGCCGGTCCTGGCCAGGGCTTCGGCCAACGCCTGGACCGCGCCGTCGCCGAGCAGCGGCCAGAGGGCCCCCGGGCGCACCTCGGCGGGCATCGGCAGGGCGACGAATTCGCGCGGCAGGGGCGCCGCCGCGCGCTGCGGCAGGCCCGACATCACGGCGACGCTGCCGAGGCATGCCGGGCGAAGCGATTCGCGCAGGGCCTGCACGCGGCCGGCATCGAGCAGCGCGATCCAGCGCGCACTGCCGGCATCGCGCGCGTGCAGCGCCGCGTCTCCGTCCACCGCCAGTTGTGCGGGCCGGAATCCCGATGCCAGCAAGGCTTCGCGCAGCGCCGGATTGCCGTCGTACAGGAGATGCGTGGCTCCGCCCTGCACGCAGTGCGCCTCCAGGTGGACCGCGAGTTGCCGCGCCTGTTCGCCCACGCTGGGCAGCATCCAACTGTCGCGCGTGGAGGACTCGGCCAGCGGCACGCCCAGGCTATGCAGGACCGGCATGTCCGAAGCCGCTTCCACTGCTTCCGGCGCCACGCCCGGCAGGTAGCTGCCGACCAGCGCCAGCAGGCGTTCGTCGCCGCGCGCCTGCCGCAACGCCTCGGCGAGACCGGCGGCGTGGCTGCCGCCGTCGATCACCACCAGTTCGATGCGCCGGCCGTAGATTCCGCCGGCCTCGTTGATCAGCCGCACGCGCCGGCGCATCGCCGCTTCGATGCTGCGCCCGGTTTCGGACAGCGCGCCGGACAGCGGCAGGACGCTGCCGATGCGCAGCGCGTCGGCCTCCACGCCCGGGGGCGGGTCGCCGGCGGTGTCCAGCACGCGCAGATAGGCCAGCAGCGCCTGGGCCTCGCCGTCGTCCAGGGCATAGCGCGGCATCAGGAAATGCAGGGCGCGGCCATCGCGGCCGATGCCCTCGGTGACGGCGCGGACGATGGCGGCCTCATCGCCGAAGCCGGGCGATCCCGCCTGCGGCCGCTGCAGGTCGCGCCAGCGCAGCGGCGGCACTTCCACGCCGGATTCCTCGCCGCCGCGGCCATTGCGGCCATGGCATTGCGCGCAGGCGAAGCGGACGTCGACGCCCTGCATGCGCGCGGGCGCGGCCGTCGGCCGTTCGCCGCGATAGAGCCGGCGCCCTTCCGCCGCCGCATCCGCCGACCCGCCCGCGGCGAACGGCAGCGAGGCCAGCGCCACGGCGAACGCGATCCGCAGGGCCGCCGTCGCGTTCATGCCAGCAGCCTGCGGAACGCGGCGACCACGTCGGCCGGCGCCGCCAGCGACGACAGGCGCGTCCAGCGGTTGCGCGCGGCATCGCCGAGCCAGAGCTGCGCCGGATGGCTGGCCGGCCGCGCCAGGTCCACGCCGAACGGACGCGCCACCCGCTCCACTTCCGTTGCGTCGCCGGTCAGCAGCGACCACAGCGGCGGCTCCGGCAATCGGTAGCGCGTGGCGTATTCGCGCAGTTGCGCGGGAGCGTCCAGTGCGGGGGTGACCGTGATCGAGACCGCGCGCACGCCGTGCAGCGCCGGCTCCTGCTGCATGCGCCGCAGCGCCGCCAGCAACAGCGCCGTCTGCGGCGGGCAGACGGTCGAGCAACCGGTGAACATGAAGCTCACCGCCACCGGCCCGCGCGTCAGCAGGGTGCGCGCCGCGACCTCGCGCCCGGACTGGTCCACCAGGAGCGCATCCGGCAGCGGCGGCGTGGGCAGCCAGGACCTCTCGGCCGCGGCGATGCGTGCGGCGCAAAGCAGCGGCAGGCCGGACAACGCGCCGAGCAGCAGTTCGCGCCGCTTCACGGCAGCGCCCCCGTGGCGTCGGCCGGAGGTGCCGCCGCGATCCCGAGCCGCCCTTCCACGTAGTCCAGCCCTTCGCTGGACGCGCCGGCGAGCAGGACGATGTCGCCGCGCCCGGGGACGCCGACGAAGATGGCCTCGTAATCGCCATCGACCCGGCGGGCGGCCACGCGGCGCTGCTGCCACGCGCCGTGCGGCTGCATCGCCAGGACCTGGGCGTCGCGGGCGTCGATGGGTTCGCCGGCAGCCGTGCGCAGGCGGAACACCACCCGCAGGCTGCCGTCCGTGCCGCGCTCGCGGGACAGCAGGGTCGCGACGGGTCGCTGCTTCTGTTCTTCCGATGCGGGCACGCCTTCGATCGTCTGCACGAAGCAGGCGGTGATCGAGGGCGACTGGTTGCGCACGATCACGTCGTAGCGCCCGCTGCGCTCGGCCTGCACCGGTGCCTCGAACTCGCCGGCGCCGCGCTCGACCAGGGCGCCGTCCATCACCTTGAGCGCGCGGGCCTTGCGCCGGTAGTTGCTGTAGCTTCCTATCGGCACCATCATCCCTTCGACGTAGCGATAGATGGTCGCATCGCCGGGATTGGCGAGCAGCACGCCGTTGTCCTCCGGCGCCGGCGCCAGCACGGTGGCGACGTTGACCACGTCGGGATCGTCGGCCGGCGCGCGGCGCCCCATCGGCACCAGCACCTGCGGCATGCTTCCTTCGCGCAGGCGCGCCAGCGCGATCAGTTGCACATTGGCATCGTCGCGGTTGCGCAGGTAGGCGAATTCGCGGCTCAACGCGATCTGGTCCGGGTGCCCGTCCAGCCGCGCCGATGCCGTCACCCGGGCCGTGGCCGCGTCGACCAGATCGAGGCTGCCCTGCAGGGGATTCAGCACCAGAACCCGGCGCCCCGCATCGAACGTCGCCAGCTTCTCGGCCCCGCGCGCGAGCGGCGTGGTGCGCGTGGTCCGGGCCGTCGCGGGATCCACCCAGGACAGCCCGCCGCCGTTGATCGACAGCACTACCCATTGCCCGGCCGATGCGCTCCACGCCGCCGCCACCGGCGTCTGCGGGACGGCCACGCGGCGCACGGCCAGGCTGCGGCGGTCGACCAGGCTGACGGCATCGCTGCCGGAATGGGTCGCCAGCAGATCGTCGGCGCCGGGCGCCAGCGCCAGCGTATGCAGGCCGTTGCCGACCGCCACTTCGGCCACCGTCGAAGCGTCCCGCGCATCCAGCGCCAACAGGCGCGGCGCGCCGTCCAGCCCCACCCATACGCGGCGCTGGTCCGGGTCGTAGGCCAGCCGCGTCGGCAGGCTGCCCTTGCCGGTCGGCACGGTCGCGAGCAGGCGCCGTTGCAAGGTATCGACGACCGCCACCGCATCGGCTTCGCGCAGGCTGACGAACAGACGATGGACCTCCGGCGCCAGCACCCAGTCGTGGCCGGTCGAAGGCAGTTCGACGATGGATTCCAGCCGGCTGTTGCGCAGGCCGGCGTAGGGATTGATGAAGGCGACAGTGTTGTCGTTGTTGAGCGTGAGCAGGCGATAGCCGTTGAGGTCGACGTCGGCGCGCGAACCCAGCGATCCGCCGACCATCAGCGCGGCCTTCTGCTCGCACTGCTGCTCCGACGCCACCTGTTCCGAGCGCCGCGCCAGCAACCATGCGGCAGGACGCGCGCCCTCGATGGGCTGGCCGGTGGCCTCGTCGCGGATCGCCAGATGAGCGATGCCGTTGCCGGCCTCGCCCTGCCGGAACGACCACTCCACCACCACGCCGCCCTGCGCGGACGCCTGCGTGCGCGCTTCGGCAGGCGGCGCTTCGCCCGCCCGCGCCGTCGCGGCCGACGGCAGGACCGCCGTGAATGCGGCGAACGCCAGGATGTTCCGCAAGCGTGTCATGGCCTAGACCAGGTAGTACAGCGAGCCGATGGCCACGCGCGCGAAGCGGTTCGGCCCGCCGTCGTCGTCAGCGTCGAACCAGGCTTCCGTGATCGCGCTGCCCGGCCCGACCTGCAGGCCGGCGAAGGGCGCGGAGCCGCGCCTGGAACTCAGTTCACCGGACGAGACGAGCCGCTTCCACTCGGCGTCCACTTTCGCCCAGAGCACGCCGACATAGGGCGTCCCGCGGTTCCCGACGGCGGAGATGCACGCGCCCAGCGCGCGCAGCGGCCGGGCGAAGGTCAGGTGGATGGGGCGGGTGTCCGGGCGGTTGTCGCCGAGCAGTACGCCCTCGCCGCTGGCGAGGTTGCCGTTGAACAGGTTCTGCGAACAGCGCGAGAACGCGATGGCCGCCCCGGCGCGGTCGATGGCGATGTCGGCGACGTCGAAGCTGTAGGTCGCCAGCGCGGCCGAGGTCAGCGCGCGCGGCAACGCCATGCCGGGATTGGCCGAGTCCTTCACCCAGTCCAGCACGTAGGGTGTTCCGCCGAAACCGGTAACGCGGGTGAAGGTGCGGATCGTGGCCATGTCTTCCTCCTTGCCTGGACGATCGGGTCAGGGCGATGCCGCGCCGCCGGCGGGCCGCTGCACGCGCAGCAGGCCCCACATGCCGCCGTCGAACACGAAGCTGGCCTGGCTGCGCCACAGGTAGTCCATCGGCGTGCCCGCCCGGCCGCCGGCGCGCAGCAGCAGGTTGGCCGACATCAGCGGACCCACGCCGTTGTAGGCGCCCTGCACGATCCAGGCATGCTCCATCGCGTCGGCATGGGTCGGCAGCAGCGTGCGCGAGCCTTCCGTCCAGGGCATCGGGTTCCAGTCGTGGCCGGACAACGCCAGCGCCTGCTGGCGGGTGCGGCCGCCCGGGTGCACGATCCGCAACCGCACTTCGCGGCCGGCGCGCGCCACCAGCACCGGCGTCTCCGGATCGCAGCCGGACAGGCCCTCGGGCGTGTCGGACAGCACCGCGATCTCGGCCTGGCAGCCCGTGCCGTCCAGGCTGCGCTTGGAACTCAGCACGTCGGCGTAGTCGGACTCGTTGCGGTCCTCGAACGGGATGGAAGGATCGCCGCCGCGCCGGCCCCACAGCGGTTCGCTGCGGTAGTTGACGGCCTTGACCCCGTAGTCGTCGGGTTCTTCCGCGCCGCTGAGGTTGGCGACCGGATCGCCGTTGACGCGTGCGTCCACGGCGTCCTGCAGCACCAGCACCATGTCCCGGTACAGCAGGTCGCCGCGGGCGTCGCAGATGTTGCGGCTCGCGCCGGAAACCGCGTCGGCCCTGCGTTCGGCCGCATCGCGGGACTCGCATACGCGGCTGCCCTCGGGACCGATCACCAGCGCGCCGACCAGGCCGTGCGCGGCGTGCTTGACCGGATCGGCGAAGCTGGACAGCGGCAGCACGCCGAATTCCATCGGCACGTTGTCCGCAGCCCCCTGCCCGTCGAGCCGGAACTCGCCGGCATACCAGTACATCGCGCGGCCCGTGCAGCGGTCGGAGTCGCGGTCGCACGGCGGCACCAGGTTCCCGTGCCGCTCCGCCGGGCCTTCCGGGTCCAGCCACGCGGCATTCGCGCCGACGTTGGCGCCGTCCGCATTGAGCGCGCGCTTGGCCAGCAGCGGCACGCTCAGGCCCACGCTGGAGGACATGCGGTACTGGTTGTAGTTGAAGCCGTCGAGGATCATCGGCATGAAGTTGTCGGCGAAATGCATCGTCGTCGTCCCGGTCTCGCCGGGCACACGCCGCTGCGGCCCGTCGTCGAGTTGCGCGGGCAACAGGTTGCGCACGACGACCTCCATGCAGGCGCCGGCCGGTGCGCGCAGCACCAGCGGTTCCACGCGGCGCTCGCCGGCCGCGAATTCGCCGCGCAACCGCGCCAGCAGCGCGGCGTTGTCCTCGTCCTGGCTCAGCCCTTCGCCTTCGCGGTTGTTGCGCACGTAGAGCAGCGCATCCGGGTCGCCCATACCGAGCCTGCGGTTGTAGGCGATGCCGGACTGGCCGGGCAGGCCGCAAGTCCCCTGCGGATGCGTCGCGTCAACATCGACGTCGCAGGCGCGCACCACGCTGATGTCGAACCTGAGCGCATCGGCCAGGCTGGCGCCGCAGACCAGTTCGCTTGCGCCGGTCGTCAACGGCGCGGGCGGCAGCGGCACCGGCGCGCCCGGCAAGTCGTTGAGGCGCGCCAGCCCGGGCGCGTTCACCGGCACCATCTCGCCGGTGGCGTCGTCGTTCTTCCTGCCGTAGCTGCGCTGCAATCCCCACATGCCGTCCCAGAGCTGGTCGATGGACGAGCCCAGGTACAGCGCGTCGGTCCGCTCCGTAGCGACCGGCGACACCCGGACGTCGATCTCGAAGTGCTCGGAGATGCCCAGCGGCTGCGCCGAGATGTAGCCGGAGAACGGATTGTCCGGTTCGCGCAGCCACTTCGCATCGGTCATCGCGAACACGTGCTGCGCCTCCTGCGAGCCCTGTATCAGGCGTACGTACAGCGGATCGCCTTCGTAGGCGCGCAGGATCGGCGTGGCCGGGTCACCAAGTTCGCGCGTGGGCTGGCTGCCGGGCAGCCCCGCGCGACAGGCGCGGTCCAGCGTCCCGGCCGGATACAGCGCGCAGTTGAAGTCGGCGCGCCAGGCTTCCACGTCGCGCAATACACCGTCCAGCGCGCCTTCCCTGCCGACCTTGCGCAGGGCGAGCCGCCAGGCCGGGTTGAACAGCGCACCGTAGGGATTCTCGGCGATGCGCTTGTCCCGCTGCGCGTGCGCCGGGCTGGCGAACGCATTGGCCATGTCGCCGGTGCAGGCGGGATCGTCCGCGGTGCAGGACGACTGGCGGTAATCGAAGCCGCCGAGGCCGGCGTCCGCGCGGATGTCGACGATCCGCAGCGGCAAGGGCTCGTTGCGGTAGTTCACCAGTTGCGTGCCGGGGTCCTCGGACGAAATCGCCAGCGGCATCGGCCGGCCGAACGGAATCTGCCGGCGGCCGAGGCGGATCTGCGATTCGTCGCGCGAGGGATGGTCCGGGTTGATCGGCTCCAGCGCGGTGTTGTACAGGATCGAGAAGTCGGCGAACGCCAGCGCGTATTCGCGGCGGGTGTCGTGCGCCCGCGCGGTCGCCGCGCAGGCCAGCGTCTCCGCCGTCGCCGCCGGGTCCAGCGGATTGGAGTCCTTGCGCGATCCGGACGAGGCCACCGTCGGCGGCCGGTCGAACAGGCAGGCCGGCGACACGATGTTGGCGCGGGTCGAAGTCGGGCCTCCGTCGGCACGCAGGCGCAGCGGTTCGCGCAGTTCGTCCGCGCCGACCACGCGGCGGTCCGGTTCCCGCGCGCGGCAGCCGGCGTCCACGTCGATGTAGGACGCGGACAGGTTGGCGCCGCCGATCACCTTGGCGCGTTCCGCAGCGCGGATGCCGGCGTCGGTACTGCACAGCCTGTTCCAGTCCAGCGCGGCGGCGTCCTGCGACAGCCAGACCGAGTTCGACGGCTCCACTATCAGCGCGGCATACAGACCGTGCTGCTGGTGCGAGCTGGGCCCGAAATGGTCGTGGCTGAACACCGTGCGCAGGGTGTAGTCGCGGCCCGTCTTCGGGTCCAGGATCGGGTCCGCGTACCAGCGCTGCACGGTGCGCTGCGCGCCGCAGAAGGGATAGCGGCTGGCGAGTTCCGCCAGCGGCAGGCGCTCGGCCTGCGGCGGGCAGGTGCCCTGCGCCTTGAGCCGCTGGCAGCGCGCGTCGCCGGCGGCGCAGGACGCGGCGAACAGCGGGTGCGTCTTCAACCCCAGCGGCGCCGCGCCGGGCCGCGCGCCGGCGGCGACGGCATGGTTGTAGGCCAGCACGCGTTCGCGCACTTCCTCCGGCGAGAAGGTGCCGTCCTCGTAGTTCCAGCCGTTGCCCGAACCGTCCGACGAGGTCACGTCGAACTTCACCAGGTGGATGTGCTGACCGATGGTGTCGGTCGGCGTGTAGATCTGGAAATCATCCAGGGCCAGCGCGTTCGGCACGAAGTTGCTGTGGCGGAAATCGATGCAGTCGCCCGAATTGGCGCGGAAGAACAGCGGTTCCGGCATGCGCGTGCGGGTATTCGGATCGATCACGTCCTGGATGTCATTCTCCAGCGACAGGATGCGCGCCTGTGGATCGAACCAGCCGTGGCGGTTGACCGTCAGCTCGGTCTGGATCACGCCGACGCGATAGTCGCGCACGTACGCGCTGGCCGGGCACGGGTCGGCGAACGGAGCGCCCGGCACCGGCTGCCGGCCGTTGACCCAGAACACGTCCGGTCCCGCCGGCGCGGGCTGGCCGGCGACGGTCGCCGCGCGCAGCGAGGCATAGCCCTTGTTCTCCATCTTCCACAGCGGATCGCGTACGTCGCCGGCGGGCGACTGCGGCTGCAGGCCAGCGCCTTGCAGCGTGCCCGCGTGGAAGGCCATGGCGCGCCGTTCCTCCGGCGTGCCGCTTTCCGGGAGCAGGCGCACGCCGGCCAGTTGTTCCCATTCCTCGGCGAGGGCGTACAGGGCTTCCGGGTTCTGCCCGAACACGCGCCGCGCATTCAACTGCGCGGCCTTGCCGCCCTTGGCCAGCGCCGCTTCCAGCACGTGCTGGTTGCTCAGCGCGCGCAGGGTGTGGTTGCCCGCGTCTTCCCAGCCGGTCAACACGTGGCGCGGCAGTCCGCCGTCCACCACCACGCCGTCCACCGTGTCCATGTCCAGCGGCGGCTGCGGCGGCCGGTGCCCGGGCTGGCCGGGGATGTAGAACGGATAGCCGGCGAATTCCGCCGTCGGCATCGGCGGCAGCACGCTGCCGGGCAGCGGCACCAGCGCCGGGTTCTCGATGCCGGCGGCGACCTCCGCGTCGGGCAGGCGGCGCGCGTCGGAGCCGTCCTCGAACACGTCGTGCACGCGCCACAGCTCCCACATGCCCTGGGCGAAATGCGGATACAGGTGGCAATGGAAGATCGAATCGCCCGGCGACAGGTTGCGGTTGCCGGAACCGCCGAATTCGATCTCGTAGCTGAAGGTCGCGCCCGGCGAGATGGTCTGCGAATCCAGGTACGTGGACCCGGGGCGGCTGGCGTCCTGCACCCACTGGTGCGCATGCAGGTGGAAGACGTGCGTCTCCTTCGGGCCGGCGTGGATGTTGCGGAAGCGCACCGGATCGTTGAGGTAGGAATGATGGACGTTGGAGGGATCGTCCGGGTACAGCGCGCCGACCGGCCGCTCGCCCTGCGCGTCCCACTTCAGGATCAGCGCCGGGTCGCCGTTGGCCCACGAACTGAGGAAGAATTCTTCCGCGCGGCACTCGGGACAGTTGCGCGCCGGACCGGTGCGGCGATTGCGCGCGACCACCATCGCACCCATGCCGGCGACGCCGTAGTTCACGCCCATGTTGTCGCGCACGTAGTGCAGCGGATCGTCCGGGTCCTCAAGTTCGGCGAACGCCTGCACCGCCTTCACCTCGTCGTGCATGATCACGGTGAACTCGCGGTAGGCGTGGCCGCAGCTAGTGCCGAACACGTATTCCGAACAGGGACGGCCCGGGCCGGTGGTGTCGTGGTGGTCGCCGTCCTCGCCGGTCAGCACGACGATGGCGTTGAGGTCGGAATGGACGATCTCGTTCCCGTCCAGCATCGCCAGGATCGGCGCGCCGCGCCGGTACGCCTGCGGATCGTCGGCGGCGAAGCGCGCGCCGTCGTAGTCGAGATCGTCAAAATGCCCGGCGGGCGCATCCGGCTGACGCCGCGCCTTCACCAGGTCGTCGTGGGTCACCTGCGAGCGATACCAGCGCGCGCCGGCGGGCTGCACGTTCACCGCGGCGAACAGGCCGGCGCCGAGCTGGCCGCCGGCGCCTTCCCCGCCGACCGTGGCGCCGGTGGAATAGGCGAAATAGGTACCTTCGCGGAAGGCGTACATCCGGTAGACCGCGCTCTGGCCCGGCAGCACCTGCCCGCCCTGGTGCCGCAGACGTTCCAGGTCCGCCGCCGGCAGGTTGCCGCGCACGCGTGCACGATTGTTCCCGACGTTCCCGCCGTCCGTGCCGCACAGCCAGGCATGCGCCGCGGTGGAGACCGGGCAGTCGGCATCGGAGACGGGCAGGACGTCGAGGCCGTTGACGTGGAACGACGCCGCGCGCGTGAAAGGACGGTCGTTGCTGACGCTCTCCATCCTGGCCAGCACGCGGCCACTGTCCTGCGCCGGCGGAGTCGGATAGATCCGGCCGACGGGATCGGCCACGTGCGTGGGTACGCGGCCCGCGTACTGTTCCGGTTCGCCCGAGACTTCCTCGTCCCTGCCCGGCGCCAGCAGGTTGTGGAAGCGGACCTGCAGGCAGTCGCCTTCGTTCGCGCGCAACACCAGTGGGCGCGGGCGCTTGTCGGCGCGCAACCGCACATGGCCGGCGGCATCGGCGACGTTGTCGTCGGCGACCGGTGTGCCTTCGGGAATCACGGTGCCGTCGGCGCGCCGCACCGGCACGGCGAATTCGACGTCGCGGCGCAAGGCGTACAGCATGCCGGCGGGATTGAACGCGCCGAAGCGGTTCAGCACCACCGCCTGCTCCAGCGCGACGACCTCGGCGGTGACGGTCCGCCTGCAATCCGGCGCGGCCTGCGCCGTTTTCGCGCCGGGCCGGTCGCCCAGGCTGGCGCAGGACGACATCAGCAACGCCGCGGCGAGCCCGACCGTGAATCGGGACACGCATCCTCTGTACCCTGCACCCATGGCTTCCACTCCGTTGCGTCCACGCCGCGCGCGACAGCCTCCAGATGGAATCCCCCCGAGCGCGCCATCATGGCGCACCATTCCGCTGTTCCTGCGATTCCCGATGCAGCGGTACGATCCGCCGCCGTGCAAACCCGATCTCTTCTGACCTCCCCAACGCCGGCGTCATGGAGGCCCGGCCATGCTTCCGACGAACGGCTTGAATGAGATATGACCCGTTCGTTCGTGAGTCATGGAAAGTAATTGGCGAGTGGTGACTGGTGACTGGTGACTGGTGACTGGTGACTGGTGACTGGTGACTGGTGACTGGTGA
>ERZ761602.366-NODE-366-length-102860-cov-49.218219_pt1 | contig 102860 bp, 84 predicted proteins | sample MGYA00512165_ERZ761602 | MGnify/ENA primary metagenome ERZ761602 (study PRJEB28899, sample SAMN02445085) | bioreactor sludge metagenome | biome: EBPR sludge; isolation source: Thorneside wastewater treatment plant | place: Australia: Brisbane, Thorneside...
GGTCGATGTTGACGAACTTGGCGGGCATGCAGGCAACCTGGCCCGCCCTCCGCGACTTTTGCTGGAGTAGAGACCGTAGTATCTCACGGTCTGCTGCCCTTTCGGTGGGATGTGCTCGACGGCGGCGGCGAGGAAGTCGGCGGCCTCGAATACTTGGAAGTTGCATTTGGTGTGCCAGCTCCGGTTGGAGCGGTAGACGACCTTGCCGGTCGTCTCGTTCCAGACGATCTTTTCGAGGGAGAAGGGCGCGCGGAGGAGATACTCGGCCAGACGCCGCCGCCCCTCGGCATCGTGCGGGGCGACGGGCTTCTCCCCGGCGTCGAGGCTGAAGCCGCTGTGGGTCCAGGCGAGGAGCTGGCGGAGCTTTCTTTCGCCGATGAGCCTCTCTGCCGGAGCATGGCGAGGAAGCGGTGGCGGAACAGTTCGGAGAGCGGCTCCAGACTCTCGACAGGAAGGACATGGAAGCGCCCCTCGCAGTCCACCAGCCCCGAGGCGGCGAGGACGTGGAGGTGGGGGTGAAAGTTGAGGTAGTCGCCGAAGGTCTGCACGGCGGCGATGGCGGCGATCTGCCCGTCGGGCAGATCGAGGCGCTCTCGCATCCAGTCGCGGAGGCTGTCGGTGGCGGCGTGGAAGAGATGGTCGAGGAGCTTGCGGCGCTTGCGGAAGATGCCTCGCAGGGGCTTGGGCATGGTGAAGACGAACTGTCGGTGGGGCACGTCGAAGCAGAGGACGCGGGCGATCCAGTCGGCGGTCTGGCGGATTTTGCGCTGGTGGCAGCTCGGGCAGAAGTGCCGGGTCTTGCAAGTGAAGGCGAGTAGCCGCTCGTGGCCGCAGTCGGGGCATTGGAGGCGGGTGAACCCGGCGGCGAGGTCGCCGCAGCGGTGGAACTGGCGGACGACGGCGACGGCGTCAAAGCGGAGGGGACCGTGGATAGAGCGGTGGCGGCTTTCGTAGCCCGCGACGAAGTCGCTCCAGCAGCGGTGGACGATCTGCCAGAGGGGCGAGGCGCGCGGACGGCGGGGGCGGTAGATGGATGGCACGTTAACCGTTCTAAAGAACAGTTAACGTGCCCACAAGATTTTTTCTGCCGATGCTTGGATAGCGTCAATCCACACTGCCGCCTGCCATCCCCTCACGGCAACCCCGTCACGCCCATCAGGAACCGGTCGCACTCCCTCGCCGCCCCACGTCCCTCGTTGATCGCCCAGACGACGAGGGACTGGCCTCGGCGCATGTCGCCGGCGGCGAAGACGCCGGGGAGGTTGGTGGTGAACTTGCCGTGCTCGGCCTTGACGTTGGAGCGGGCGTCGGTCTCGAGGGCGAACTGCTCGACGATCTCCTGCTCGGGGCCGAGGAAGCCCATCGCCAGCAGGACGAGCTGGGCGGGGATGATTCGGGCGCTGCCTTCGATCTCCTTGGGGGAGAAGCGGCCACCTTCGTTGACCCATTCGATGTTGCAGATTTCGAGGCCGGTGAGGTTGCCGGCCTCGTCCTTGAGGAAGCGCTTGGTGTTGACGAGATACTGGCGGGGGTCATCGCCTTGGACGGCGGCGGCTTCCTCCTGCCCGTAGTCCATCTTGTAGACTTTGGGCCATTCGGGCCAAGGGTTGTTGGCGGCGCGCTCCAGCGGGGGCTTGGGCATGATCTCGAGCTGGATCACGCTCTTGCAGCCGTGGCGGAGGCTGGTGCCGACGCAGTCGGTGCCGGTGTCGCCGCCGCCGATGACGACGACGTCCTTGCCGGTGGCGTTGAGGGACGGGTTGCTGCCGTCGAACTGGTGGTCGAGCTGGTGGCTGGTGTTCGCGGTGAGGAACTCCATCGCGAGGTGGATGCCCTTGGCGTCGCGGCCTTCGGCGGGCAGGTCGCGGCCGAGGGTGGCTCCGCAGCAGAGGACGATGGCGTCGAAGTCCTTGCGGAGCTTCTCGGCGGTCCATTCGGGGTCCTTGCCGATGTGGACGCCGGTCTTGAAGACGACGCCTTCGGCGGCCATGAGATCGACGCGGCGCTGCACGACTTCCTCCTTGTCGAGCTTCATGTTGGGGATGCCGTACATGAGGAGCCCGCCGATGCGGTCGGCTCGCTCGAAGACGGTCACTTCGTGCCCGGCTTGGTTGAGCTGGTCGGCGCAGGCGAGGCCGGCGGGGCCGGAGCCGACGACGGCGACTTTCTTGCCGGTGCGCGTCTCGGGCTGGCGCGGGGTCATCCAGCCTTCCTCCCAGCCTTTGTCGATGATGGCGCACTCGTTGTTCTTGATGGTCACGGGGGGCTCGATGACGCCGAGGACGCAGGAGCCTTCGCAGGGCGCGGGGCAGACGCGGCCGGTGAACTCGGGGAAGTTGTTGGTCTTGAGGAGGCGTTCGAGGGCCTCGCGCCAGCGTCCGCGGTAGATGAGGTCGTTCCACTCGGGGATGAGGTTGTTGATGGGGCAGCCGCTGGCCATGCCGGAGACGATGTGCCCGGTGTGGCAGAAGGGCGTGCCGCAGTCCATGCAGCGTGCTCCTTGGGAACGGCGCACGCTGTCCTCGCCGTGGATCTTGAATTCCTTCCAATTCTTGAGGCGCTCAAGGGGATCGAGTTCGGAGTCGGTCTGGCGGTCGATCTCGAGGAATCCGGTGGGTTTGCCCATGATGAATCAGCGAAGAGGGTGGTACGATAGGGTTGGGTGGTCGGTTGAAGAGGGTTCAGTTCCCTCCGACGCGGGAGAGGTCCTTCATGTTCTCCTCGAAGGCGGCCATGGCGGCTTCGTCGCCGGAGAGGCCCTGCTCCTCGACTTTGCGGAAGCATTCGAGCATACGCTCGTAGTCGCGGGGGAAGACCTTGTAGAACTTGGGCAGTTCGGCGTCCCAGTGGTCGAGGAGGAACTGGCCGCGGGCGGAGCCGGTGTATTCGACGTGCTTCCCGATCTCGGCCTTGAGGTTGGCGATGTCGGCGTCGGTGGTCTCGATGACGTGGTAGAGGTTGACCATCTCGCGGTTGAGGCGCTTCTCGAACTCGCCGTCGATGTCGTAGACGTAGGCGATGCCGCCGGACATGCCGGCGGCGAAGTTGCGCCCGGTCTCGCCGAGGACGATGACCTGGCCGCCGGTCATGTATTCGCAGCCGTGGTCGCCGACGCCCTCGACGACGGTCTTCACGCCGGAGTTGCGCACGCAGAAGCGCTCGCCGGCGATGCCGTTGATGTAGGCGGTCCCGGTGGTGGCGCCGTAGAAGGCGACGTTCCCGGCGATGATCTGCTCCTCGGCCTTGAACTTCGATCCCTTGGGCGGGTAGATGATGATCTTGCCGCCGGAGAGGCCCTTGCCGACGTAGTCGTTGGCGTCGCCTTCGAGCTCGAAGGTCATGCCGTTCGGGCAGAAGGCGCCGAGGGACTGGCCCGCGCTGCCCTTGAACTTCAGGTGGATGGTGTCCTCGGGCAGTCCGGCTCCGCCGTGGTGGCGGGTGACCTCGCTCCCGGTGATGGTGCCGGCGACGCGGTTGATGTTCACGATGGGCAGTTCGAGGCGCACCTTCTCCCCGCGCTTGATGGCGGGTTCGCAGAGCTTGAGGAGGTGAGTGTTGTCGAGGGACTTGTCGAGGCCGTGGTCCTGCGTCTTCTGGCAGTAGGTGCCGACCTCGTCGCCGACGTCGGGCTTGTGGAAGACGGTGGTCAGGTCGACGCCCTTGGCCTTCCAGTGGTCGGTGGCCTCGTTGGTGTCGAGGCACTCGACGTGGCCGACCATCTCGTTGAGGGTGCGGAAGCCGAGCGCGGCCATGTGCTCGCGCAGCTCGGTGGCGATGAAGGTCATGAAGTTGACGACATGCTCGGGCTTTCCGGTGAAGTTCTTGCGCAGGCGCGGGTCCTGCGTGGCGACGCCGACGGGGCAGGTGTTCTTCTGGCAGACGCGCATCATGAGGCAGCCGACGGACACGAGGGGGGCGGTGGCGAAGCCGTATTCCTCCGCGCCGAGAAGGGCGGCGATGGCGACGTCGCGCCCGGTCTTGAGCTGGCCGTCGGTTTCGAGGACGACGCGGCTGCGCAGGTCGTTGAGGAGAAGGATCTGGTTGGTCTCGGCGAGTCCGAGCTCCCACGGCGCCCCGGCGTTGTAGATGGAGGAGGTCGGGGACGCGCCGGTGCCGCCGTCGTGCCCGGCGATGAGGATGACGTCGGCGTGCGCCTTGGCCACGCCGGAGGCGATGGTGCCGACGCCGACTTCGGCGACGAGCTTCACGTTGATGCGGGCGCGCAGGTTGGCGTTCTTGAGGTCGTGGATGAGCTCGGCGAGGTCCTCGATGGAGTAGATGTCGTGGTGGGGCGGCGGCGAGACGAGGCCGACGCCGGGGGTGGAGTGGCGCACCTTCGCGACCCAGGGATAGACCTTGGAGCCGGGCAGTTCGCCGCCTTCGCCGGGCTTGGCCCCCTGCGAGATCTTGATCTGGATCTCGTCGGAGTTGACGAGGTATTCGCTGGTGACGCCGAAGCGCCCCGAGGCGACCTGCTTGATGGCGGAGCGCTTGCTGTCGCCGTTGGGCAGGGGCTTGAAGCGCTCGGGGTCCTCGCCGCCCTCGCCGGTGTTCGACTTGCCGCCGATGCGGTTCATGGCGATGGCGAGGGTCTCGTGGGCCTCCTGCGAGATGGAGCCGTAGGACATCGCGCCAGTCTTGAAGCGCCGCATGATGGCCTCGATCGGCTCGACTTCCTCGATGGGCACGGGCGCGCGGTTGTGGCGGAACTTCATCAGCCCGCGCAGGGTGGAGAGGTTCTGGCTGCGGTCGTTGACCTTCTCGGCGTATTGCTTGTAGACCTCGTAGTTGCCGGTGCGCACCGCCTTCTGGAGGAGGTGGATGGTCTCGGGGTTGAAAAGGTGGAACTCGCCGTCGCTGCGCCATTGGTAGACGCCGCCGGAGTCGAGAGCGCGCTCCTCGATCTCGATGTGGCGGTCGGGGAAGGCTTGGCGGTGGCGGATGAGGGCCTCCTCGGCGATTTGCTCGATGTCGGAGCCCTCGCAGCGGCTGGAGGTGCCGGTGAAGAACTTGTCCACCAGCTCGGTGCCGAGGCCGATGGTCTCGAAGATCTGGGCGCCGCGGTAGGAGGCGACGGTGGAGATGCCCATCTTCGCCATGGTCTTGACGACGCCCTTGATCGAGCCTTTGAGGAAGTTGTAGACGGCCTTGTCGAAGTCGAGGTCGAGCATGTCCTCCTCGATCATGCGGTGGATCGACTCGAAGGCCATGTAGGGATTGATGGCGTCGGCGCCGTAGCCGATGAGGGTGGAGAAGTGGTGGACCTCGCGGGCCTCGCCGGTCTCGAGGATGATGGAGACCTTCGTCCGCGTGCCGGCCTTGACGAGATAGTGGTGCAGGCCGCCCATCGCGAGCAGGGTGGGGATGGCCGCGTTCCGCGCGTCGATGCCGCGGTCGGAGACGATGAGGAGGTTGCAGCCCTCGGCGATGGCGGCGTCGGCCTTGGCGCAGAGCGCGTCGAAGGCCTGCTCCAGCCCCTCGCCGCCGTCGTCGGCGGGGAAGAGCGCGTCGAGGGTGGTCGCCTTGAAGCCGTCGAGGTCGATCTCGCGCAGCTTCGCGAGCTGCTTGTTGTCGAGGAGCGGCTGGTCGAGGCGGATCATGCGGCAGCTCTTCGGCCCGGGCTCGAGGAGGTTGCCCTCGGACCCGAGGAAGGTCTCGGTCGCGGTGACGAGCTCCTCGCGGATGCAGTCCAGCGCCGGGTTCGTGACTTGGGCGAAGATCTGCTTGAAGTATTGATAGAGGTGCTTCGGCTTGTCCGAGAGCACGGCGAGGGGCGTGTCGTTGCCCATCGAGCCGATCGGCTGCACGCCGCTGGTCGCGGTGGGGCCGAGGAGCATGCGCAGGTCCTCGTAGGTGTAGCCGAAGGCGAGCTGGCGCTCGAGGATGCGGTCGGGCTCGACCGTCTTCGGGGCCTTCGCCTCGGGCAGGTCCTTGAGGAAGACGCGGTTCCCGTCGAGCCACTGCTTGTAGGGCTTCGCCGAATAGACGCGCTTCTTCACCTCGTCGTCGGGCACGATGCGGCCTTCCTTCATGTCCACGAGGAACATGCGGCCGGGGCGGAGGCGGCCTTTCTCCACGACGGTGAGCGGGTCGATGTCGGGCACGACGCCCACCTCAGAGGCCATGATGACGAGGTCGTCCTCGGTCACGTAGTAGCGGCTGGGGCGCAGGCCATTGCGGTCGAGGACCGCGCCGATCATCTGGCCGTCGGAGAAGGTGATCGAGGCCGGGCCGTCCCAGGGCTCCATCATGCAGGCGTGGAACTCGTAGAAGGCCTTCTTGTCCTCGTCCATGAAGGTGTGGCGCTCCCACGGCTCGGGGATCATCATCATGACCGCGTGGACGAGGTCGTAGCCGCCGAAGTGCATGAACTCCAGCGCGTTGTCGAAGCGGGCGGAGTCCGATCCGTCCTCGTTGATGACGGGGAAGACGCGCGAGATGTCCTCGCCGAACTTGTCGCTCTGGCAGAGGGCTTGGCGGGCCTTCATGAAGTTCGCGTTGCCCATCACCGTGTTGATCTCGCCGTTGTGGGCGATGAAGCGGTTGGGGTGCGCGCGCGACCAGCTCGGGAAGGTGTTCGTCGAGAAGCGCGTGTGCATCAGCGCCAGCGCCGACTCGAAGTCCGGGTCGTGGAAGTCGGGGAAATACTCCGCGAGCTGGCAGGGCGTCAGCATGCCCTTGTAGACCATCGTGCGCGACGAGAGGTTGGGCATGTAGAAATAGGCGGCGCCGGGGAAGGAGCTGGACTTGTTCCCGTGGACGTCGGTGTAGCCGTTCGGCAGCTCGTTGTTGCGGATCGCGAGGGCGGCGCGGCGGCGGATGATGTAGAGCTTGCGCTCGAACTCCGTCGCATCGGTGATCGAGGGATCCTTGCCGACGAAGATCTGGAAGATGGCCGGCTCGTAGCGGCCCGAGGTCTTGCCGAGGATCTCGCTTTTCACGGGAACCTGTCGCCAGCCGATGAACTCCTGATCCTCCTCGTGGATGATGTGCTCGAAGACCCGCTTCGCCGCGTCACGCTCGCTCGGCTCAGGGGAGAGGAAGACGAGGCCTGCGCCGTATTCGCCTTCGGGCGGCAGCGTGATGCCCTTCTTCGCCATCTCCTTGCGGAGGAATTTGTCGGGGATCTGCACCAGCATGCCCGCGCCGTCGCCTGTCGCCGGATCGGACCCGCTCGCTCCGCGGTGGTCCATGTTCTCGTTCATCGTCAGGGTCTTCAGGACGATGTCGTGCGACCGTTTTCCCTTCAGGTGTGCGATGAACCCGACGCCGCAGGCGTCTTTTTCACGGGAAGGATCCCAGAGTCCCTGGGGTTGAGGCCAGCCAAGCGGGGAGGTCTTCGAGACGGACATGGAATTCGGATGGATGGGTGTGGGAGACCCGGCCCTCCGGGGACCGGGGGGGGGAACATTGACGAGAATTTGGGAAAATCCAACAACTTCGATGCCACAAGCAAACAACTTCGATGCCAAGCAAATCCGTTAAATTTGAAAAAGTTCCGCCGGAAACGAGGCACAGGAGGGCGGCGCAGGGCGGAAACCGCGCCCCGACCCTCATCGCCGCGGGACGAGACCCTCTTGCCCGAGGCGGTTTTCAGCCCTGCCACGCCCGGATTCCGGTGATGCGGTAGCGCTCCGTGCCGCCATTGCCGAGGGGGAACTCGACTTCGTCGCCGATCTTCTTGTCGAGGATGGCGTTTCCGCGCTCGGAAAGGTAGGCGAGGATGCCCTTGTCGGGATCGGAATCCCACGCACCGAGGACGGTGTAGGTCAGCGGGGCGCCCGGTCCGACCGGATCGAGGGAGACGACGGTGCCGATGGAGACCTTGGAGGTGTCGGGATTGGAGAAATCGGTGGGCTGGGCCAGCTTCAGGTCGCGCTCCCAGTCGCCCTGACGCTTCATGAGGACGCGCTGATACTCCTTGGCCGACTTGTATTCGAAGTTCTCGCGAAGGTCGCCGTAGGAACGGGCGATCTTGATGTCCTCGCGGTTCTGCGGGATCTCCTCCTTGATGAGGCGGTCGTAGGCGGCCTTCTTCTCGACGAGGCTGGATTCGGAGACGATGAGGGTCTCCTCCTGCTCCTTCTCGGGGCCGCTCAGGAGATCCTGGATCTCGGGATGCAGCTTGACGATGCGGGCCATGAGCGATTTGCGCGTCAGCTCGTCGAAGGAGGCGGAGCCGACGAGGCGGCCCGCGAAATTGCGGATGGTGTTGATGTTGGCCCCGTCGATGAGGTCGGGGATGAGGCCGCCGTCGTCGGCGACGAGGTCGCGGAGGCGGTTCGCGGAGCGGACGGAGCCCTCCTCGTTGAGCTGGTCGGCCTCCAGCGAGCTCATCACCGAGAGGCAGAGCGTCGGGGTGAAGACCGAGGCGGCGAGGCCCTTCCGCTCCCGGCAGATCCAAGCGAGGGCGTCGGAGGTGAGGCTTCGCTGCTGCAGGCCGTTCTCCATGTAGGAGAGGAGGCCGGGCTGGTGGCCCGCCGCCTCCAGGCAGTTCGCGATCTCCCCGATGGAGCGGAGGTTGCAGGAGGGGACGAGGCCGAGCATTTTCGCGACCCATTCCTCGCCGAAAGCGTCAGGGAAGCTCTTGAGGACCTGGCGGAGGCGGGTGAGGGAGAGATCCTCGAAGAGGCCGGGGATGGCGCTCTCGCCGACGGCGAGGATGTCGACGGTGGAAATCTGGCCGGGAGCGGGTTCGTATCCCTTGATCCGGCTTTGCAGCTCCTCGCAGATGAGGACGAGCTCGGCGGCGGGGACGTATTGCAGCTTCACGCCTTTCCGGGCGATCTCGCTGATCTCGCCGACGAGTTCGACGAGCGTGTCCTGCTGGTCCTTGAAGACGTGGATCTCCTTGATGATCGCCTCGACCGCCTTCACCTTGGCGCGCAAGTCGCGGGCGGCGCGGAATTGTTCGATGAGGCCCTGCGAGGGGTCGAAATCGTCCTCGCGCAGTTCGAGGGGGTCGGTGCGCTTCGCTGGCACGATGAATTGCATGTCTTCGCGCAGCTTCCTTTTGGTCGCTTCCCACCAGCCCTTGTATTTGCCTTCGGGGATGACGTGGCCTTTCAGCAGTTCTTCGAGCTGGTCGAGGGAGAGGCGCCCGCCGCTGCCGCGCAGGGCGAGCTTGACGAGGGCGGAGGGATCGGCGGCGGCGAGGGCTTTCAATTCGTCGGCGGAGGTGAGCCGCTTCGCGAGGAAGGAGTCCTCGGCGAGGGGGGCCAAGGACAGCGCGGCGAATTTCATCCCCAGCTCGTGTCCCTTCTTCGCCTCGAAATCGACGATCACCTTCACCCCGAGCCGGTCCCAGTCCACCACTTGGCCCGCCCCCCAGCTTTTGTGATGGCAGAAGGTGCCCGGGGGGAGGAGCTCCAACTGCTGGGCCGTGGCCCGGTCGATTTTGTCACGTTGGACCAGCTTTTCGAGATCAGGATGCATTTGTCCTCTCAACATAGGAAGAAGCGGCCCCGCGCCAAGCGAAAAATTTTTTTGGTTGCCAAAGCGCCGTCATCTGTCTAGTCTTCGGTCCCAGCTATGAAAACCCTCTTGGCAACCCTCTTGTTCTTCGGCCTCGTCGCCTCCGCCGTGGCGGACATCCACGAACCGCCGAAAACGAAGTACACCAAGACCCGCAAACTCAGCCGCGGGATCTCCAACATCGTTTACGGCTGGACCGAGATCCCGATGACGCAGCACCGCTGGCTGGAGCTTCACACCGAGCAGTCCACCGGAATCGTCACGGCGGGCTTCCTTGTCGGGGTCCAACGCGCCGGAGCCCGCATGAAATACGGCATCTACGAGGTGATCAACTGGCAGCGCCCCCTCTACAAGGACACCTACCGTCCGCCCATGCCCGACATCGACTACCTGCCGATCCGCGGCTACGAGGAATTCCCTCCCCAAATCGGTTTCATGACCACCACTGGATACGTCCGTGGCCGCACTTGGTGAACCGGGACGGTTTCAAAAAAACTCGCGAAAAGCCGCCTCCGGGCGGCTTTTTTTTGTCGCCAGACGTCCAGATCGGCGGGAGCAACCTCCATTTCTGGCCGGTGTTCCATCCCGGCGTCCCTCCTCCATGAACCCTCCCCGCCTCTTCCACCTCCCCCTCGACCGCCGCCGCCTCTTGCGCAGCCTCCTCCTCGCCAGCGGCGGACTGGTGACCAACGAACTCCATGCCGAGGCCCTCGCCCTGACGCCGCGCGCCACGGAAGGCCCCTACTACCCGAACCATCTCCCCCTCGACCAGGACAACGACCTCACCCAGATTCTCGGCGGCGCAGCCCCTGCGGGCGGAACCGTCACCGAATTCGGCGGTCGCCTCCTCAAAGCCGACGGCAGCCCCGTCGCCGGGCGCGTCATCGAACTCTGGCAGGCCGACGTGAACGGCTGCTACATCCACAGCCGGGGCGTGCAACGCGGCAAGGAGCGCGACCCGCACTTCCAAGGCTACGGCAAGGTCACGACCAACGAAAAAGGCGAATACCGTTTCCGCACCATCCGACCAGGCCTCTACACGGGACGCACGATCCACTGGCACCTCGCGGTGAACGAGGGCGAGACGCGGCTCCTCACGACCCAGCTCTTCATCGCCGGGGTCGAGCAGAACGACCGCGACGGCATCCTCCAGCGCATGGGCACGCCCGAGCAGCGGCTCTCCGTAATCCGCGAGTTCAAGCCGCCGACGTCGGGGAGCGGGGAGCTTGTCGGCACTTGGAACATCGTCCTCGGCGAGACGCCCGAGGAGCCGGAGGAACGCCGCGGAAGACCGGGAGGCCCGCCTCCCGGAGGGCCTCCGCCGCGACGGCCTTGAGCGACGGACGAAATGCGGGGAGGGCCGATTTTGAATCTGTGGACGCCGTGACGCCACCCCTCATCCGCGCCTCAGTTCCATCACCTTGAAACGCTGCCCCATCGTCGAGGGATGGGTGAGGGTCTGGAACTGCCGCAGCCGCTTCGCCGTGGCGGGACCGGGCGCTTTTCCTTCGATCGAGAGCAGCCAAGGCCGTGCCGCCTCGATCAGGAAATGGTGCTGGTCGGTGAAAAGGCGTTTTTGCAAGCCCATCCGCGCGGCGGCCTCCTCGACGCGGGTGAAATCGACGTCGGCGGTCAGATCCTGCTCCCCGGGAAAGGCGAAGGGATCGTCCCCGAGGCGGTGCTCGCGGTAGCAGCGCAGGGTGCCGGTGCGGCGCTGCGGCAGATAGTAGTCGGCCCGCTCGTGGCCGTAGTCGATAATCCACCAGAGCCCCCGGTCGAAGAGGCGGGCCGCCTCCGCCATCCAAGAATCAACGGCGGGGCAGATTTCCGTGACGTAGCCCTCGGGGAAATCGACGCCCAATTCCGCCGCGAACCCGGCGAACTCCTCCCGCAAGGGGCGGGTCGCGAAGACCGGACGCCCTGCCGATTCGTCCCAGGCGACCTGGCGCTCCCGCCAGCCACTCCCTTCGAAGACGAGAAGATCGGCGGGAAAGGCGTCGAGGAGTTCGTTGCACAGGAAGATCCCCGCCGATGCCCACGCCGCGTCGAGCGAATCGACGATTTGGACCTGCGGCTCGGGCCGGATCGAGAAGGACTCCTCCAGCACTTTCCGCAAGGGTTCGCGAGGTTCGACGAGACGGTATTCCATCCCGTCGAGCAGCGGCGAGCCGATCTCGCGGAGGCCGGAGAGGACATCGCGGGCGAGTTGCCCGTCGTGCCCCCCTTGTTCGACCACCACGAAGGTCTGGGCGCGGTCGAAAGTCGTCTCCCACTCCCGCGCAATGCGATGGGCGAGGAGAAGGCCGAAGGTCTCCCCCACCGAGACGCTCGTGTAGAAATCCCCGCCCCGCCCCAGCTCGCGGAACCCCGTCTCCGCCCCGCGCCGGGCGTAGTAGCCGTGCTCCGGATCGTAGAGGGCCATCCCCATCCACTTCGAGAAAGGGATCGCGCCCGCCGGACTTTCCGAAATTCTTTGAAAGACGAGATCGAAAAGGGGCGTATCTTGGAAGCCGGGCGATGGGTTTCCCGCAGTCATGCGCATGTTCCCCATCCTACCCGTTCCCAACCCCGATTCCAGCCCTCTTCCGTGGCCAACGACTTCGACGACATCGATTTCGACGCGATCGCTTCCGGCGGCGACCGTGAGCCCCGCCCTGTGATCGACCTCCCGCCCCAAGCCTTGGACAAGCGCGCGCGGAAGCGGGCGAAGCGCCGCCGCCGCCTCATCTTCTGGGCGAAATTCTTCGGATTCCTCTTCGTCCTCCTCTTCGTCGTCGGGCTCGTCGGCGCGGTCGGGGCCTTCTGCTACCTGAAACCCCGCTACGACCTCGCCCAGACCTTCGACCTCTCCGAGCTGGAGGAGGTCGAGGTGGCCAGCCGCATCTTCGACCGCAACGGCAGGGAGCTGGGCCGCATCTTCGTGCAGAACCGCCGCCCCGTCTCGCTCGACAACGTCTCCGACCACTTCGTCCACGCCCTCCTCGCGGCGGAGGACAGCCGCTTCTACCAGCACAACGGCGTCGACTACCTCGGCATCCTGCGGGCGCTCTACTACGGCGTCCGCTCGAAGAACATCAACCAAGGGGCCTCGACCATCACCCAGCAGCTCGCGCGGCAGACCTTCGAACTGAAGGACCGCACCCTCAGCCGCAAGTTCACCGAGATCTTCCTCGCCCAGCGCATCGAGAAGCGCATCAACAGCAAGCAGCGCATCCTCGAACTCTACATCAACCGCATCTACTTCGGGAGCGGCTACTACGGCATCGCCTCCGCCGCCGAGGGCTATTTCGGCAAGGACCCCGAGCACCTCTCCGCGGTCGAGGCCGCCACCCTCGCCGCGACCATCCCCAACCCCTACCACCGCTCCCCTCGCAGCTTCCCCGAGGCCTCGAAGAAATGGCGCGACCACATCCTCGACCGCATGGCCAAGGAGGGCTACATCGACGAGGACACCCGCAGCCGGCTCCAGAAAACCAAGGTCGAGATCGCCGCGAAGACGAACCTCACCGGAAAGTCCGCCTTCGTCTACGAGAAGGTGCGGCAGGAGGTGATCGAGCTGCTCGGCTACGAGGCCGTCTCGAAGGGCGGATTCGCCATCCACACCACCATCGACGGCGGCCTCCAGGAGTTCGCCGAGAACGCCCTGCGCGAGCAGCTCGACAAGATCGAGCAGCGTCCCGACTTCAAGCGGGAGACCATGGAGCAGTACAAGGCGAAGAAAGCCGCCTTCCAGGAGTCGGCCCATCCCGACCAGACCTTCCCCGCGCCGAAATACCTCCAGGGCGCCCTCCTCCTGATCGACAACAAGAGCGGCGCCGTCCTCGCGCGGGTGAGCGGGCGCGACTTCAACGACAGCATGTTCGACCGCGTCTCGCAGGGGCGGCGGCCCACCGGCACGGTTTTCAAGCCCTTCGTCCTTGCCGCCGCCTTCGAGGCCGGCTCCTTCCCCGGCACCCTCGTGGACGACACCCCCATGGACACCCGCCAAGTCATGGTCGGCGGCACCACCGGCATCCTCGGGGAATGGGGCGTGGAGACCTCCGACAACGTCTACGAGAACGTCATCACCGCCCGGCGCGCCCTCGTCCGAGGGAAGAACGCCGCCACCGTCCGCCTCGGCCAGAAGGTCGGGACCGAGGCCGTCGTGAACCTCGCCCGCCGGGCCGGCATGTCCTTCTCCGGCGACTTGCAGAAGTTCAACGCCACCTTCCTCGGACGCAATCCCAACTCGCCCGAGGAGGTCGGCCTCGCCTACACCATCTTCCCCAACCACGGACGCCGCGCCGAGAAGGCCCACGTCATCGCCAACATCCGCGACAGCCTCGGCAACGTCATCTACACGCCGAACACGGCCATGCACAAGGACCCGGCCATCGACCGCTACACCGCCTACCAGATCAGCAGCATCCTCGCCGACACCTTCAAGGACGGCACCGCCGTCAAGGCGAAGGAGAAATACGGGCTGGGCGACTACCCTGTCGCGGGCAAGACCGGCACCGAATACGACTTCACCGACAACTGGTTCGCGGGCTACACCACCGAGGTCACCTGCGTCGCCTGGATCGGCTTCGACCAGAGCGGCACGATCTACCCCGGCGCCTTCAGCTCCGACACCGTGCTGCCGGTGTGGACCTCGGTGATGAACGAGGCGGCGAAGAAATTCCCCCCGAAAGACTTCCTCCCCCCGCCCGACGCGGTGCCCGTCGAGATCTGCCTGAAATCTGGCGAACTCGCCTCGGACGACTGCTACGAGGTCGTGCAGAGGGAGGGCGGCATCGCCTCCCAGGTCCGCTGCACCTACACCGAGCACCTCCGCCCCAACACCAACCTCGGGACGATCTGCCGCCTGCATGGCAAAGGCCGCGGCCGCCTCCAGAATTCGTTGACGCAGCAGCGCACCAAAGACGGCCTGCTCCGCCCCGACATCGTCGTCCGGGAGAACGTCGAACCCGTCCTGCCCGTCGACCACACCGTGATCGGCGGCGACGACCCCTACAAATCGCTCGCCCCCGTCATCCGCGCCCGCGTCGCCACCGTCCTCCCCGCCATCGTCGCCGAAGTCGTCGAAGAGGCCTCCGACGAGGAGGGCGCAGCGGCCCCGGAGGAGCCGATCGGCAGCAACGGCATTCCCGTGGCCCGGCCCATCCTCACCGAGACGGAGACCGAAGCCCTCCCCTCCCAGCGCGCCCAGCTCCCGCGACCCCGCGCCATCGAGTTCGTCGAGTGATCCGATTGCGGGATGGTAAAAACGCAGCGGGTTTGCTAGTGTCCCGCCATGCTGACCGTCATCAAGTTGCTGGTGTCCGCGGGACTCATCTACGCGGTGAACGAGATCGTCATCGCGCGGAGCCGCCCCTTCCTCGGCAGCCTCGTCGCCTCGCTCCCGCTGGTGAGCCTCCTCACCTTCGTCTGGATCTGGTTCGGCATGGCCCGTCCCGCCGAGCGCGTCGAGAAGCTCGCTTCCCATTCCTCCGGCGTCTTCTGGTTCGTCCTCCCGAGCCTGCCCATGTTCCCCTCGTCTTTCCGTGGCTCCTGCGCAAAGGCCTCTCCTTCTGGCCGACCTTGCTGATCTGCTGCCTCCTCACCATGCTGCTATACGCGGGCACCGCCGCGCTCTTGAAGCGGTTCGGCGTCGATTTGTGACGGGCAAGCGATGGACAAAGAGGGTCACCCCACCGACCCAACCCTGTCTGGTGGCGCGACTCCCCTTCGCCTCAGGCCTTCGGTTTGATGAAGAGCACCTCGGCGCGGTCGATCCAGCCCGTGCGCAGATCGACGCGGAACCAGCCCTCGGTGTTCTTCGGATGGAAGCGCACTGGCGAGCGCGGGCCGAACTCGGCGAGGTCGTGCTCGGCCCAAGTCTTCCCGAGGTCGAGCGACACGGCGATGCCCGTCTTGAGGGTCGAGGCGGGAGCACAGTGCGAGGCGAGGATCGTCTGGTCCTGGATGATCATGTTGGCCATCTCGAACTCGGCGTCGAAGAGCAGGGTGTGTTTCGACTTGTCCGCGAGCTCCGCCGGATCGCAGCGGAAGATGCCGCGGTCGTGCTTCTGGTTCGGCAGCTTGACGCCGTTCGCGTCGGCCGCCCAGTAGAGCTGGCCGTCGACGAAGTTGAAGCCGCCCGACTTGTAGCGCGAGTTCGAGTTCACCGAGACCAGCACCTTCCAGTCCCAAGCGTCGGCGGCCCAGTCGTAGGTGCCGCGCATCCAGTGGACCTCGTGGCCGTGCCCGCGGTCCACGTCTCCGGTGCAGGCGTAGAAGGCCCGCTCGGCGGGGTTGTACATCACCCCGTGGATGTGGCGGCAGATCACCGGGTTGTCCGGGTCGCCGAGGAACTGGTCGGGCGTCGCGCCCTTCTGCTGGAACTTCGGGTTCCGTCCGAAGGAGTAGGCCAGCTTCACGGTCTCGCCACCGTCGGTGGAGTAGTAGATGTTCACTGGCACGGGACCGCCGACCACGTTGCAATAGTTGCCCCACACGAGGATTTCCTTGCCGTCCACGTCCCAAGTGTGAACGCCGTCGAGGGAGTGGAAGTACCAGCCCGGCAGATTGGGGTCGAGTGGCGTGTGCGCCTTGTAGTCGCTGCCGTCGGGGCGCTTCACCGTGATCTCGCGGTAGCTGGCGAGATTGTCGGTGCTGAGGTAGAGGTTCGCCCGCGTCGCGAAGAGGAGGTTCCCGTTTTTCAGAAAGGTGCTCCAGAGAAGGTTCGCCGCGTCGGGGAAGGCCGCCTTCCGCGCCCAAGTCCTCGCGTTGTCCTCGGAGTAGAGGAGGTGGCCCTCGTGGAAGGCGAAGGCCTTGTGGTCGCGCTGCGAATCGATGTAGGGGCCGTCCGGCGGGGCGAGGCGGTAGTGGAAATGCTCCGTCTCGCCCGTGCCGTCGGCGGCGCGGAGGCGGGAGAGGGCAGGGAGCAGCGGGGCGGAGGCGGCGACTTGGAGGAAGCGGCGGCGGCTGGGGGAAAGGCGGACGTTCATCGCGCGAGCGTATCAAGCCTCGTGGGCGCGGTCCATCCCGTATTCAGGCCCTCATCCGGTCGAGGAGGTTCCGGGTGATCCGCTGCACGCGGGGATCGGGGCCGAGCGGCTCGGTGTAGACCTTCGGACGCACGTAGCCGGGAGGGACGCTGAGGCCGTCGGCCCACCAGCAGGTCGCGGCGTTGAAGACGAAATTGCCGCCCGCGCCGGGATGGATCGTCGCGGTGAAAACGCCGCCGTTGGGTTTATCCGGCGCGCTCTGCGTCGGCCCGGTGGCCACGATCTCCAGACCGGGGATGGGCGCGGGATCGCCATGCCATTCCCAGCCGACGAGCCCGGGGATGGCGTCCCCCGCCTTCATCCCGGTGCCTTCGAAGACCCAATGCCCCGGCTTCGCGCAGGCCCAGTCCGCTCCACCCGTGACCGGGCCGGTGCTGTGCGCCCCGATGAGCTCGTTGGCGTAGGGCCGCTCGTGGAGGAGCGAGCTCATCGACTTGAACTCGCGCGTCCCGCCGGGAGGGCCGAAGACGCCGATCCGCTCGAAGGCGCGCAGACGTTCGTCGAAGCGGATGCGACCGCACACCGCGTTGCCGGAGAAGAAACCCCCGTTCACCCCGCCGTCGATGGCCGCGCGGACCTGCTCGAACATCTCGATGGACCAGTATTCGTCGTGCCCGATGCTGAGGAAGCCCTTCGCCCGCCTCAGCCCTTCCGGATCGCGGTGGGTGTCGAGATTGGAGACGTAGCTCACGTCGTAGCCCAGCGATTCGAGCCAGAAGACGAAGGGGAACTCCCACAGGAGGAACTCGCCCGACCCGATGGAGAGGGGCTGGTCGAGGATCTGGCAGTATTTGCCATAGGGCCGGTTGAAGCCCACCAGCACTCCGCCGCCCCAATACCATTTTTCCACGCCGTCGTCGTAGAGCGAGAATTGCGAGGGCCAGCGGTTGTAGGCTTGCCAGGTGGTGTCGCTGCACTGGAAGAGAAAATCGGCGCGGCGGTCGTCGCGCACGATGAAGATGACGTAGCTCTGCAACTGCTCGCGCTGTTCGGTGAGCTTGCCGACATAGACGCCGCTGAGCCAGTCCTCGGGAATCTTGAGCTCGGCGCAGGGCTCCCATTCGCAATCGCGCAGACGCTTCTCCCCGACCGGGGGATCGGGCTGCGCCTTGCCGGGGAAAGGCCCCAGCCGATGCACGAGCCGCCCGCCTTCGCCGCCGTAGTAGCCGAGGCGGTAGAGGTCGAGGGTGAACTCCGAGGCCGGGTTCGTGCTGACGAAGAAACGGATCGTCTCGCCCGCGCGGAGGCTCGTGTGCGAGCAGTAGCCCTCGATCCAAGGGCAGCGGTATTTCGTCTCGGAGTCGATGCGGGTGTTCGTCAGCATCCACTCGCGCGTGCCGGGGCGCTCGTTCTCGCGGCGGACGAGGTCGCGAGTGCCGCCTTCCTCCGCGAGCAGGGGGGCCGCGAGCGCGGCGCTCGCTGCGCCAACGGCGGTGTTTTGTAGGAATCGCCGCCGGGTCGGTTGGGGGTCGGGTGCGGTCATTTTCTCGGCTTGGGGATGGCGTTTCACGGCATGGTCCGCCCTCGTGCTTTCTGGAGTGTCGGAAAAAGCGGTGGGGAAGTCCATGCCATTCTTGGGCCGACTTGCGCCCCTCCTTTCTCTGGAGGGCAACGTCCGCTTGACTTTTCGCCCAAGAAAAGTTCCTTACGGACCCGCTTCCGGAGACGGCAGGATAGCTCAGGGGTAGAGCAGAGGACTCATAAGCCTTTGGTCGGCGGTTCAAATCCGCCTCCTGCTACCGTTCCGGGCGGAGGGCGGCAAATGCGGGCGGCGCGGATCGGTTGCGGTTGACCCGGCGCGAGTCTGGCGAATCTTGGCGGCATGGGCGATCATTTCCAGCGCGGCGGCATCCTCTGCGTCGTCTCGGGTCCCTCGGGCTCGGGCAAGACGACGCTGTGCCGCCGCTTCTCCGGCAGCGACGGGAACGCGTGCTACGCGGTCTCGGCGACGACGCGGGCCCCGCGCGAGGGCGAGGTCGACGGGACGGACTACCACTTTTTCGACCGCGCCGGATTCGAGGCCGGCGTCGCCCGGGGCGATTTCCTCGAACACGCCGAGGTCCACGGGAACCTCTACGGCACGCTGAAAGGCGAAGTCCTCGGCCATCTCGCCGCTGGGCGCGACGTGCTCATGGACATCGACGTGCAGGGGGCCGCCCTCGTGCGCGCCTCGACCGACCCGGCCATCCGAGAGGCCCTCGTCGATGTCTTCATCCTGCTGCCCGGCGACGAGGAGCTGGTGCGTCGTCTCCAGGGACGCGGCACGGAGACGCCCGAGCAGCTCGCCCTGCGCCTCCGCAACGCCCGCGAGGAGTCGCGGCACTGGCCGGAATACCGCTACACCCTGGTCAGCGCCGACAAGGAGACGGATTTCGCGGCCTTCCGCTCCATCCTCGCCGGGGAGCGGTGCCGCTCAAGCCGCTTGCGCATCGCCTTCGGCGAACCGAAGCTGCCCGGTGTCTGATTCGCCTTCAGGAAAAACCATCGTGCTCGGGGTGACCGGCTCCATCGCCGCCTACAAGGCCGCCGATCTCGCCAGCCGCCTCGTCAAGCGCGGCCACGCCGTCCATGTCGTGATGACGAATGACGCGCAGGAGTTCATCACCCCGCTGACCTTGCAGGTGCTCTCGCGGCATCCCGTCACCGCCGACCTCTACGACGAGAAGCAGAGCTGGCATCCCGGCCACATCGAGCTGGCCGACCGGGCCGACCTCCTCGTCGTCGCCCCCGCCACCGCCAACGTCATCGCCCGCTTCGCCCACGGCATCGCCGACGACGCCCTCGGGGCGATCCATCTCGCCACCCTCGCCCCCGTCCTGATCGCCCCGGCGATGAACGGCAAGATGTGGCAGCATCCCGCGACGAAGGCGAATGTGGAGCTTCTGAAATCGCGCGGCGTCGAATTTATCGGCCCCGAAGAGGGCCTCCTCGCCTGCGGCTACGAAGGACCGGGCCGCCTCTGGCCAGTCGAGGGCATCGAGGCGAGGATCGAGGCGATGCTCGCGGCAAAGGATTGAACCGCGCCGGACCATGCGTTTCCTCATCACCGCCGGGCCGACCCGCGAGCCGATCGACCCGGTCCGCTACCTCTCGAACCGTTCCTCGGGTAAGATGGGCTACGCCCTCGCCGTCGCCGCGCTGGCACGAGGACACGAGGTGACGCTGGTCTCCGGTCCCGTGGCGATCCCCGCGCCGGAAGGAACGAAGCTCGTCCGCGTCGAAACGGCGCGAGAGATGCACGACGCCGTCGCCGGGGAGATCGGGGAGGCCGACGCGGCGATCTTCTGCGCCGCCGTGGCCGACTACCGCGTCGCCGAGATCGCGGGGGAAAAGATCAAGAAGACTGGCGAGACCCTCACTCTGACCCTCGTCAGGAATCCCGACATCCTCGGCAGCGCGAGGAGCGCCTTCGGCTTCCGGGGCATCCTCGTCGGCTTCGCCGCCGAGACGGAGGACTTGGAGCGCCACGCCCTCGACAAGCTGCGCCGCAAAGGCTGCGACCTTCTCGTGGCCAACGACGTGAGCCGAACGGACATCGCCTTCGACTGCGACGAGAACGAGGTCGCGGTCTTCTTCCGGGACGGACGCCACATGGCCCTGCCCCGTGCGCCGAAGGGCGAGATCGCCTCGGCCATCGTCAGGGAGGTGGAAAAATGCGCCAGCGCTGTAGCCGGCCTCAGTGAGGCCGGATCGGATGTCGAAACGACGCTCGACCGAGGTCAGTGACCTCGGCTACAGATTTCCACCCATTCTCTTTGCTGGAATGGACCGCTACCTCCCCATCGCCTCTTCTTCGATCTCGGCTTCCTCCTCTTCGTCGTGGAAATACTCGCGGGGTCGGTAGAGCTTCGCGACGACGAGGAAGAGCAGGGCGGCGGCGAGCATGAGGCCGCTGAAGAACCAGAAGTAGGCCGCGCCCTCCAGCTTCACCTGGCCGCCGACGAAATACTCTCGCGAGATCGTCGCTCCGGCGGTGGCGACCTCGGCCTCGGTGGGCAGACCGAGCTTCTCGCGGCGGCGGTCGAGCCAGGTGCGCTCGGGACGGAGGCGGTCGAAGAATTTCGCGAACGCGCCAGGTTCGCCTTCCGCCGGGCGCTGGATCGTGAGGATGGCCCCTTGGTCCCACGGCGTCGTGAGGGTTTTGTCAGGGCCGGCGCTCCAGACGCGGAGGCGGTTGCGGTTGAGGAGGCGGTATTGGTAGGGGTTGCCCCAGGGATCGCTCGACGCGGCGGCGAGGGCGGCCCCGTCGGCGTTGGAGGGGGCCTCGAAGCCGCCCGCCGCGATCTTCGCCTCGACTTCGGCGAGGAGACGGTCGAACTCCTCGCGCCCACCGAAGCGAAGGTCGGTTCGTTTCCCGTCGGCGTCGAAGATGAGGAGGATGTCGTCGTCGGTCCCCACGACGCCGTCGTGGCCGCCGTGCGCGGTTTCGGTCCCCACCGCCGCGACTTTCGCGACGGGATTGTCCACCTGGATGAAGTGGTTGATACGGGCGGGCACTTGATTGCCGATGGCGACGGCGGAGAGCCACAGCGACATGATGAACGATTTCATCGACTTCGGTGCCTGCGAATAGCTGAATTCCAAGCTCACGATGGCGACCATCACCTCGGCCATCGTCAGAGGGATGTAGGCGCAGGCCTGCCATGCAATCGTCGGGGTTTTCCCTGCGTCGATCTTCATCTGCGCGACCGAGACGAGGGCAAAGGAGACCACCATGATGAAGAAACCGATCGCGATTTTCCGTATCGGCGTCAGTGGGAAAAAACGGTTGATGAGCGGATAGACGACATAGGAAAAGAGCGGGATGAATATGAGGATGAGAATGGAATTGAGGGATTGCATCTGGCTCGGGAGCCAGGTGACGCCGAGCCATTTCAGATTCATGTTCTCTGCCTGCAACACCCAAGACGAAGCTGTCTGGTCGAAAAGAGCCCAGAAGATCGCGACGAAGGCATAGATGGCGAAGAGCTTCCCGACTGCTTTGAGTCCCTCGCGACTGAACATTTCGCGGAGGAAGCCCAACCCTTTCGGCGGGATGTGGACGAATTTCCAGCGACCTATCCAGAAGACGAGCGTGGCCAAGGCCATAAGGATGCCCGGCACGCCGAAGGCCCAATGCGGCCCGTGCCATTCGAGGAGCCAAGGTGTGAGCAGGGTCGAGGCGAAGGCCCCGAGGTTGATGGACCAGTAGAACCAGTTGAAGACGCGGGGCAGGAGGTGGCGATTCTCCTTGCCGAACTGGTCGCCGACATGGGCCGAGACGCAGGGCTTGATCCCGCCGGAGCCGACCGTGATCAGCCAAAGGCCGACCATCAGCCAAGTCTCCGCCTCGCCCGCGAGCCCCATCACGGCGAGCGCGGCGTGGCCGAGGCAGTAGACCACCGAGAGCCATATGATGACGAGGTATTTTCCAAAAAAGAAATCGGCGAGCAACGCCCCGATCAACGGTGTGATGTAAACCAAGGACGAGAAATCGTGGAATCGCATGGTGCCTTCGGCATGACCCAAACGCGTGCCCGCCGTGTCCCCCATGAGCCAGAGATAGTTCACCATGAAGGCCGTGAGGATGCCCTTCATGCCGTAGAAGCTGAAGCGCTCCGCCGCCTCGTTGCCGATGATGTAGGGGATGCCCGGCGGCATCCCGGTCAGGCGCTGGAGTTTGGAGGGGTAGGCGTTCATGTCGGGGTCACGGGTCAAGAGTCATGGGTCATGGGTCATGGGTCATGGGTCATGGGTGGCGCGGGGTCAAACCGTCCGCTGGATGGCGGCGGGCAGGCGGGACTCGGGGAGGGAGGAATCGCGCTCCTCGACCAAGCGTCGCGAGGATTCTTGGCACCGCTGCGCCACCTCGCTGGAGTTCAGGAGGCTGTCCATCGCCTTGGACACCTTGGGCATGGTGAAGGTGCGGGGAGGGATGCCGACGCCGACGCCGAGCGTTTCGAGGCGCACGGCATTGTCGGGCTGGTCGTGGGACAAGGGCATGCAAATCTGCGGGATGCCCGCGAGGAGGGCTTGGGACAGGGTGCCGATGCCTCCATGATGCACCGCCAAGGCCACGCGCGGCATGAGGCGGCTGAAGGGCACGTAGCGGCAGGCGAAGACGCTGGCGGGCAGTTTCGGAGGAAGTTGCTCGGGATGGTTCGTGGCAAAGACGGCGCGGCGTCCCAGTTCTTGGCAGCTTTTCAGTGCCGTTTCGAAAAACCGATGCCCGTGCGCCATGGCGCTGCCGGGAGTGAAGAGCACGGGGGCCGGGCCGGAGTCGAGGAATTCCAGCAACTCGCGGTCCCGGATCGGTTCCTCGCCGAGATCGTAGAGGGGAAATCCCAAGTGATGCACGGGGGACGGCCAGTCGGGCTGGGAGGGGCCGAACCACTCGGGAAACAGCGCCAGAACCCCGTCGGGCGAATGCCACCATTCGCGGAACACTCTGCCGGGGGCGGCCACACCCTCTTGGCGGCAGGCGGCGCGGAGTTGCGGCAGGGTATGCCGGTCGATGACGCGGTCCATGACGTGGAAGGCCAGCTTTTTCACCCAGATCGGCGAGCGGTCGAGCCAAGCGGTCCCTCGCGAATAGGTCGGCGTGCGGTGGAGGCTGCGGAACAGGCTCGGCTGGAGATGGGCCGAGAGCAGCTTGAGCCCCAGTTTCTCACGGGCCAGCCGTGCTCCGAAAGCCAAGGCGCTGCCGATGAGGAGGGTGTCCGGCTCGTCCCGGGTCAGATCCCGGATGCGCTCGAAATACCGGATCGCGAGCGACGAGGCGGACCGGAGGACATAGGGCGTGCCCCGCCGGGGATGCCACACCACCGGGTCCTGGATCATCGCCTCGTATTCCTCCCTCGACCCGATGGGGACGAGTTCGACGCCCGCCATCCGCGCGGCGCTGTCGAAGTGGCTGTTGGCGAGGATGCGCACGCGGTGTCCATGCGCTTGCAGGATTTTCCCCATCCAGAGGAAGGGATTGACGTCCCCCGAGCTGCCCAAGGGGACGAGCAGGATGGGCTTGGGGGAGGGGGTGGCAGTCATTCGCGTTTGAAAAAGACGATTCACGCCAGCCCGAACCGCTCGTCGATGGCCCTCTGGTAATCCCTCAGCCTGCCGGATTCGATCTCGGCGACGCTCACCTCGCGCCCGGCGAGGGCGGATTCGACGATGGCGTAGGCGCAGGCGAGGTCGCGCAGCCCCTCCGCGCTGGAGCATTCGGGCTGGCCGCCGCGCTCGACGGCGCGGAGCCAGTCGAGCTGGGCGAGGGCGAAGTCGTTTTGGAGGCCGAGGGGGAAATGGCGTGCCTTCAGTTCGGCGGGGGCATCGGCTTCGTAGCGGGCGCTCAGGGATTGCGGCTCCTCGCCGTCGAGGTGGAGGGTGTCTCCGGTGGCCTTGCCCTTCGCCCCGTAGAAGACGATCCCCTCGCCGACGACGGTGTTGCCTCCACGCCCTCCCCAGCTCCCGAACATCGAACCCGCCGCGCTCGAGGCGAGGGAGAAATGGGCATAGAAGGTGTCGTCGGCGTCGCAGGGGACGGGCTCGACTTTCCTCCCCTCGCGCAGAATCCAGCGCACGGGCTCGACGATCTGGGTCCGCGCCCCCACCGAGACGACCTCGCTGCCGGAGATGTGGCGGATCAGGTCGAAGAAATGCGGGCCGAGGTCGAGGGCCATGCCGCCCCCTTCGGCGAGCCGATGGCGCCAGGGTGTCTCCGCGACGACGAGGTCGGGCGCCCACCAGGTGCCGATGTTCCCCATCGCCGTCATCTGCACCGGGCCGACCGGGCCGTCTCCGGAGAAGGCCCAGTGCTGGTGCCGCACCCAAGGGGCGAAGCGCAAGTTCTCGAACACGCCGAAGGTCACACCCGCCTTTTCCGCCCCGTCGACCATCCGGCGCGCGCCCTCCATGGAAACGGCGAGGGGCTTCTGCGAGAGGAGGTGCTTCCCGTGGGCGAAGGCGGCCTCGGCGACTTGGTGGTGCAGGCTGTGGACGGTGAAATCGTTCACCGCGTCGATCCGGCCCGAGGCGATCATCTCGCGGTAGTCGGTGAAGACCGCGACCTCCGTGCCCGGCTGGAAGTCCGAGAGATACTGGTCGCCCACGGCGAGCGGATCGCCGGGGAGGCTTGAGACGGCGCGCCGCTGCGGAGGGCCGTCGCCGCGTTTCACGTAGCCGAGGGCGTCCTCGGCCCGGCGGGCGCAGAGGGCGGTGATCTCGAACCCGTCCACCCCCGCCTCGCGGAGGAGGCGGTAGCCTTCGAGGTGCGCGGCGAGGATGCGGCCGCAGCCGACGATGCCGATGCGTATCATGCCTCGATGGTAGCGGAACCCATGCCGTCGCCAAGCGAAAAGGGCGCCGCTTTCCCGCGACGCCCCTTTGTGGAAGATCGGTCCAATCCGACGAATCGGACAAATCCGTCGGATCGATCACCTACTTTTCGGCTTTGCCCGCGAAGGCCGGATAGACCAAGCCCGCGAGAGCCGCCCCGGCGAGGGGGGCGAGCCAGAAAAGCCAAAGTTGGGCCAGCGCCCAGCCGCCGACGAAGACTGCGGAACCGGTGCTGCGCGCGGGATTGACCGAGAGATTCGTCACCGGGATCCCGATGAGGTGGATGAGGGTGAGACCCAGACCGATGGCGAGGGGGGCGAAGCCCTTCGGAGCACGCGAGTCGGTCGCCCCGAGGATGATCAGAAGGAAGAAGAAAGTCAGCACGAACTCGGCGACGAGAGCCGAGACCACCGAATAGCCGCCGGGCGAATGGTCCGCGTAGCCGTTGGCGGCGAAGCCGCCCTCGGTGCTGAAGCCCGCCTTGCCGCTCGCGATCAGATAGAGCACGCCGGCCCCGGCGATCCCGCCGACGACTTGGGCGACGATGTAGGGGATGAACTCGGACTTCGGATGGCGTCCGCCGATGACGAGTCCGAGCGTGACCGCCGGGTTGAGATGGCAGCCCGAGATGTGCCCGATGGCGTAGGCCATCGTCAGCACGGTGAGGCCGAAGGCGAAGGACACGCCGACAAAGCCGATCCCAAGCTGGGTCGGCGAGGCGCCGTCGGTGAGGAAAAGCGCCGCGAGTACGGCACTGCCGCAGCCGCCGAAGACGAGCCAGAAGGTTCCGAAGAATTCCGCGATGAGCTTGTTTTTCATGGTTTTTTGAAGGATGGGCCGAGGGAGATCCCGGTTCCCTCCAGATTGAGGATCTAGAGATTGCAAGTCAACGGAATTTCCGCAAATAATCGCCTGCGGCAGCATCTTCGGCGCTACACTTGCCATTTATGGAGAAATTCGACGAAAAGGAGCAGTTCGCCCGCACCCGAAAGAGCCTCATCGAGCGGCTGGCCGACTGGGAGGACCAGCGCACTTGGGAGGAGTTCTACCAGACCTACTGGCGGCTCATCTACAGCGTCTCGGTGAAGGCCGGGCTGAACCGCGAGGAGGCCTTCGACGTGGTGCAGGAGACCGTGCTCGCCGTCGCCAAGCAATGGAGGAAGGGCCAAATCTACGACCCGGAGAAGGGCTCCTTCAAGACTTGGCTGATGAACATCACGCGCTGGCGAATCGCCGACCAGTTCCGCCTGAAGCAGCGCAACCCCGCCGCGATGAACCAGGCCGGCGGAACTCCCGGATCGGACGGCGAGGACCGCCGCACCGCCACGATCGAGCGGATCGAGGGGCAGAACGGGGCCGAGATCCTCGATCAAGTCTGGGATCGCGAATGGATGTCGAACCTCACCGAGGTCGCCCTCGGGCGGGTCAAGAAGCTCGTCTCGCCGAAGCAATACCAGATTTTCCACGCCTATGTCGTGAAGGAATGGGAGGTCGCCAAGGTGATCCACGAGCTCGGCGTGAGCCAGTCGCAGGTCTACCTCGCCAAGCACCGGGTCGGCGCGCTGCTGAAGGACGAGATCGAGAAGTTGAAGGGGGAGTTCGCCTGACCGCCCCGCTTTTGCACCGGGGGCAAATCGAGGGGAGCGGCCAAACTTTCGCTTGACCGGACGGCCCTCCCTCCTAAACCTTATCTATGGGTGATCTGCCACTTGGTCTCAGCTTCGACGACGTTCTTCTAACCCCGCAACGCAGCGGGGTACTGCCCGCCGAGGTGGACGTGTCCACCCGTCTCACTGCGGCCATCGGTCTCAACATCCCCATCCTCTCCTCGGCGATGGACACGGTGACCGAGGACGAACTGGCCATCGCCCTCGCCCGCGAAGGCGGCCTCGGCGTGATCCACCGCAACATGCCCATCGGCGAGCAGGCCGACATGGTCGCGAAGGTGAAGCGGTCGGAGAACGCGGTCATCGTCGATCCCTTCACCACCTCCGCCGACATCACTCTCGCCCGCCTTCAGGAGATCATGCGCGAGAAGGGCGTGAACGGCTTCCCCGTGGTCGATGAAAACCGCGTCCTCGTCGGCATGGTCACGACCCGGGACATCTGGCATGTCGAGGACGAGAGCGCCCCGGTCTCCTCGGTGATGACCCCGCGCGAGCGGCTCGTCACCGCGCCGCAGGACACGAAGCTCGACGAGGCGAAGCGCATCCTGCACCAGAATCGCATCGAGAAGCTTCCCCTCGTCGATGGGCAGGGGCGTCTCGCCGGGCTCATCACGGCGCAGGACATCGAGAAACGCGACCGTTTCCTCAACTCTGCGAAGGATGAGAAGGGCCGCCTCCGCGTCGGGGCCGCCATCGGGGTGGGGGAGGATTGCTTCGACCGCGCCCGGGGGGTGATCGAGGCGGGAGCCGACGCGGTCTTCATCGACGCGGCGACCGGACACACCGAACGCGTCCTCTCCGTGATCGAGCGGCTGCGCAGCGAGTTTTCCACGCCTGTCGTCGCGGGCAACGTCGTCACCGCCGAAGGCGCGAGCGACCTGATCTCGGCCGGGGCGGCAGCGGTGAAAGTCGGGGTCGGCCCCGGCTCGATCTGCACGACGCGGGTCATCGCTGGCGTGGGCGTGCCGCAATTCACCGCGATCCAAGCGGTGGCCTCGGTCTGCCGGGCCAAGGGCGTGCCGCTGATCGCGGACGGCGGCATCCGCTACTCCGGCGACTTCGTCAAGGCGATGGCGGCGGGGGCGGACTTGGTCATGCTGGGATCGCTCCTCGCGGGATGCCGCGAGAGTCCCGGCGCGATGGTCCAGTCGCAGGGCCGCACTTGGAAGGAGTATCGCGGCATGGGTTCGCTCAAGGCGATGCGCAAAGGTTCCGGCGACCGCTACGGGCAGAATTCCTCGGGCAAGCTCGTCGCCGAGGGCGTCGAGGCGCGGGTGCCCTACCGGGGGCCGCTCGCCGACACCGTTTTCCAGCTTCTCGGCGGCCTCCGCAGCGGCATGGGCTACGTCGGGGCCGGCAACCTCGAAGAATTGAGGCAGCGGGCCACCTTCGTCCAGATCACCAGCGGCGGTCTCCGCGAAAGCCACGCCCACGACATCACCATCACCGAGGAGCCGGTCAACTACCAGCCGGCGAACTGACTCCAAGGGCGACCGGGCCTGCCTTTTCCTTTTCACCTTTCACCTTTTACCGCCCTCCGGGCGCTATGGACCATCCTATCGCCGTCATTGACTTCGGGTCGCAATACACGCAGCTCATCGTGCGCCGCATCCGCGAGCTGGGCTATTTCTCCCGCCTCTACCAGCCGGGGGAACTCCACGAGACCGGTTCTCCAGCGGCGGTGATCCTCTCGGGGGGGCCGCGCTCGACGCGCGAGCCGGATGCGCCGGACATCGACTTCGACTACCTCCTCGGCATGGGCGTGCCCGTGCTCGGGGTCTGCTACGGGATGCAGCTCCTGAACCGCAAGTTCGGCGGCGAGGTCGCGCCGGGGAACACGCGGGAGTACGGCCCGGCCACCCTCATGGTCGAGCCGGGGGTGGACGGCATTTTCGGGGGGCTCAAGGGTCATTCGCAGATCTGGATGAGCCACTCCGACACCGTCAGCGTTCTGCCCGGAGGCTGCGAGGTGACGGGGCGAAACCTCGACGGCATCCCCGTGGCCTTGAAATGGAACGAGCGATTCCACGGCATCCAGTTCCACCCCGAGGTCTCGCACACGAAGGAGGGCGTCGAGATCCTGAAGAACTTCCTCTCCCTCGCCAAGGATCTGCCGAAGTTCAAGATCGCCTCCTTCAAAGACGAACTCGTCGAGCGCGTCCGCAGGGAAGTCGCAGGGCGCAAGGTCGTCTGCGGGGTCTCCGGCGGGGTCGATTCCTCGGTGCTCGCCGCCCTGCTCCATGAGGCGAAGATCGATACCCGCAATCTCTTCGTCGATACCGGCCTCCTCCGCGCGGACGAGGCGGCGGAGGTGCAGTCCCTCTTCCGCGAGGTCGGCATCGAGATCGAGACCATCGACGCGTCGGAGCGCTTCCTCACCGCCCTCGCCGGGGTGGCCGATCCCGAGGAAAAGCGCCGCATCATCGGACGACTCTTCGTCGAGGTCTTCTTCGACGCGGTCGGCGAGGATGTCGAACTGCTCGCCCAAGGCACTCTCTACCCCGACGTGATTGAGAGCGCCACGAGCGGCTCCATCGCCTCGACCATCAAGACCCACCACAACCGGGTGGACCGTATCATGCAGTTGAAAGGAGAGGGTCGGGTCATCGAGCCGCTCGACGAACTCTTCAAAGACGAGGTGCGCGAACTCGGCCGTGTCCTCGGCCTGCCCGAACGCGTCGTGGGACGGCATCCCTTCCCCGGCCCCGGTCTCGCGGTGCGCTGCCCCGGCGAGGTCACGGCGGAGAAGCTGGAGATCATCCGTCAGGCGGACAAGATCTACATCGACCTGCTGCGGCAGCGGCATTGGTACGACGCCGTGTGGCAGGCCTACGCCGCCCTCATCCCAGTGAAGACGGTGGGGGTGAAAGGCGACGAGCGCAGCTACGAATACGCTCTCAGCCTGCGGGCCGTCACGAGCGAGGACGCCATGACCGCCGAATGGGTGCATCTGCCCTACGAACTGCTCGCCGAGATCTCCAACCGCATCCTCAACGAAGTGCCGGGCATCAACCGCGTCCTCTACGACATCTCGACGAAGCCGCCCGCGAGCATCGAGTGGGAGTAGGGGGAACAAAGCGCGGACATGTCCGCGCTTGAAAGACCAAACTCAATCCTTCTTCTCCGCCCCATCCTTCTTCTCCTCCGCTTTCGCCCCTTCCTCCTCCTTCGCTGGCGGCATCGGCGGCAGGGTCAGCCAGAGGTCGGGGAACTCGTCGATGGCGTAGGGACCTCGGTAGTTGTCGTCCTTGAAGGAGAAGACCACCGTCCGCGCCAAGGTGCCGCCTTCCTTTGCCTCTTTCGCCACGAGGCGGATGGGGCCGTCGAAGGCGGGGGCGTCGGGCTTGGCGTCGAGCTTCAGGACGAAGTCGCCGTTCTTTTCGGGAACCTTGTCGGGCGCGACGAGAAAGATCGTTCCGGGCAATCCTTCGGCGGAGAGGGCCAGCTCCCCTTCGTGCCCGTGGAGACGGGTCAGGGTGATCTTGATCTCCAGCGCTTTCCCGCGTTCCATGGGGTAGGTGTTCTTGTCGGCGGTCAGCCTGAAATCGGGCTGGGGCGGCGCGGCGCTGAGGCGGTAGCGCATCCCCCCCCCTCCGCGTCCGTAGCGGTCGGCCACCTCGATGCCATATTCGCCGTCCTCGGCCACGGTCCAGAGATACTCCGGATCGGGCGAGCCGCCCGTGTCGTCCTCCCTCCGGATTTCGGAGCCGTCCGGCTTCAGGAGGCGAAGGACGGGGTCGATGGGGAAACCGAGGGTGCGCCCCTCGACGCGGACGAGGAGCTTGTCGCCCTTTTTCGCGGTCACGGGATGGCGGTTCGCGACGCCTGGCTCCTTCAGCGTGGCGGCCAACGGCGTCCCTGGCGTCAAGGCTGGAGCGGCGCTGTCGGATCCGGGGTCGGCGGGGCGGAGGCGGGCGGGAATGTCCTCCGGCTTCAAAGCGAGATGCAGCCGGTAGTGGATGTTTTTCGAGCCGACATAGGCCACGTTCACGGAGGGGGGATGGGAGAAGCCGACGAGGGCGAGCAGATAGTCTCCAGCCTCCGGCGCAGCGAAGACGAGCGTGGGATCGAGGTTCGCCGCTCCATCGTGGACGAGGGCGAGGCGGTTGCCTTGGGCGTCGTACAGGTGCAGGGCGGGATCGACGAGGGAGCGCAACCCGTAGGCCTCGACGCGGGCATGGAGGGTCTCGCCTTTCTCCAGAGCGATGCGCCAGGCGTCGAGTTCGCCACTGGCGGAGAAGGTGCCGTTGACGACGCAGGGCAGCTTCGTCCGGTCGAGGGGGGCGGCCCCGCCGAGGGTGTTGCCGTCCTTGTCCTCATCGACCAGCTCGGTCTGCGTGCCGACGACGAAGATCGCGGGGGCGCTCGCGCCTTCGGCGTTGTGGACGCGCAGGAGCACGGGGCCGACCGGGGCGGAGGGATCGATCTTGAGCTTCCCCGTGCCGGGCTTCTCCGGGTCGGGGGTGAAGGCGAAGCCCTTTTCCGAGAACCAGACGGCGCAGGGCCAAGGTTCGAACTTGCCCAAGAGGGTCAGGTCGACCTCCGAACCCTGTCGACCGCCGGGAGGGAAGACCGACTCCAGCGTCGGCGGGGCCGCAAGCGCGAGGAGCGGCGACATCACGAGCGCGAGGACGATGGCGGGTCCGCGCTTCACGGGATCAGGCGAAAAGCTCCTTGATGAGGCGGCCCTTGTTGACGAGCTGGATGGGACGGTTGTTCGTGTCGTGCAGGACCGTCGCCGGGTCGACGCCCATCTTCGTGTAGAGGCTCGCGGCGAAGTCCTCGGGGGCGTAGATGTTCTCGTTGGCGTAGTAGCCCTTCACGTCGGTGGCCCCGACGATCTGCCCGCCGGGGATGCCGGCCCCGGCCATGAGCACGCTCATGGCGAAGGACCAGTGGTCGCGGCCCCCGTCTTTGTTGATCTTCGGGGTGCGGCCGAATTCGCCGAGCAGGACGACCATGGTCTTCTCCAGCGTGCCGCGCTCGGCGAGATCCTGTAAGAGGGCGCTGACGCCGATATCGACCCGCTCGGCCTTGTCCTTCTTGTAATTTGTGAACAGATCGCGGTGGTCGTCCCAGCCTCCGTTGTAGACGGTGACGAAGGGCACGCCGACCTCGGTGAGGCGGCGGGCGAGGAGGAGGCGCTGACCGAAGTCGTTGCGGCCATACTGCTCGCGCGTTTTCTCCGGTTCGAGCGAGATGTCGAAGGCCTTCTGCGCCTCGTCGGAGGTCACGAGGTCGAAGGCGCGGGCGTAGTATTCGTCGAAGGAGACGGCGGGATCCGCAGCCGCCGTGTCGGTGATGCGGCGCATCGTGTCGAGGGAGCGGCGCAGCTCGACGCGGGATTTGGCGCGGCCCTCCTCGATCGTCTTCGGCAGGGTGACGTCGCGGACGCGGAAGTTCTTGCCCTCGGGACTGTCGGCGATGACGAAAGGCGCGTGTTGCGCCCCGAGGAAGTTCGGCCCGCCCGAGCGCGCGACGCGCGGGGTGGAGATGTAGGCGGGCAGGCCGTGCGGGACGCGGCGGTGGTGGCTCACGACCGAGCCGAAGCTGGGGTGGAAGGTGACGTAGGCCCCGCAGCCGACCGGGACGGGGGTCGGTGCCCCGGTCATGAGGTAGTGGTTGCCCGCCCCGTGATTGTTCTGCACATGGGCGATGGAGCGGACCACGGTGAAGAGGTCGAAAGTCTTCGCGAGCTTGGGGAACTTGTCCGAGAAATGGACGCCGGGCACGGTCGTGGGCACGGTGCCGAACTCACCCCGGATCTCCGAGGGCGCGTCGGGCTTGGGATCGAAGGTCTCGTAGTGCGAGGGGCCGCCGTCGAGCCAGATGAAGATGCAGCGGGTGTCGGATGCGGGGACGACCGGGCCGCCCGTTGCGGGACCAGCCGCCGCAGAGGCGGCGCGCAGGCCGAGCATCTGCGTCAGCCCGAGGCCCCCGAGGGCGCCGAGCCCAGTCTGGATGAAATCGCGCCGGGCAACGCCCTCGCAGTTCCGCATGAGTCCTTGACGATTCATACGGAGAAGGTTGCGGCAATCCGGGTCATCGGCAACACGCGTCATCGCGGGCGGGCGACACGAAGTGGCCAGCCGACCCGGGCGCTGCTCAATGGCAGCCGCACCCGCCGCCGCCGCAACAGCCACCGGAGAGTTCGTCGGGTTCGGGGAGGCGTCCGAGTTCGAGGGTCTTGCCGACGAGACGGGAGACTTGGGTGACGATGCCGTTGAGGGTTTCCTCGGCGTCGAGGAAACCGGAGGTGACGGGGTTTTCACGTAGGGCCTCGTGGGCCTCGTCGTAGCCGTCGATGTCGACTTGGGTCAAGTCGCCGGCGTGCTGTTTCTGGTGGAGGCGCTCGCCGAGCTTGGTGAAGTCGCGGTAGGCGGTCTGGGCGGACGCGTCTTGGAAAAAGGCGTCGATTTTCGCCGCATTGTCCCGGTATTCGCCGGATTGGAGGATGAGGGTGCAAAGCTCGCGGGCTTTGTCGAGGATGGCCGAATTGGGGGACAGGGTTTCCATGGCGGGGAATTTCGCGCCTTTTCCCCCGATCACAAGCGGGGATCGCAGGGGGCGGGGCACGGGTGTTTCGGGGACGTCCAGTCCGCGCTCAATGAGCGCGGCTGCAGCGATGATGCGAAATCTGTGGCCGAGGTCACTAACCTCGGTCGAACGTCGAGAAAGCGTCCGATCCGCCCTCAGTTCGCCTCGCCTGCGCCCTTTGCTTGGATGGGTACGGTCTTTTCTCGCAGCTCCGGCTTGGCCTCGGAGATATTCACGGGCTTGCCAGTCTTGCCGACGGCGATGAGATCCTGAAGGACACGCAGGGTCTCGCGCTCGTAGGGGCCGAGTTTGTGGGGGTATTCGAGGAGCTTGTCATCGGGGTTCTCCTCTTCCTCCGCCGCTCCGCGCGACATGCCGCTGAGCTGCTCCTCGGAAAGCTCGTCCCGCAAGACTAGTTTTTCGTCGAGGACGTTGTCTTGGGTGAGCTTGTAGATGGTGAAGAGGCCCTTCTCGGCTTCCCGCACCGAGGCGAAGTATTCGATCTGCCTTTTGCGGCGGGCCTCGTTCTCGGCCTCGACCTTGGCGGTCTCCTCGTTGCGCTTGGCGAGGTTCAGGGAGACGGTGTTCCTCTCGATGCGCGCCCTCTCCTCGGCGATGTCCTTGAGGATGTATTCGAAGTCGCGGCCCGAGGCGACACGGGCCTCGGAGGCCTTTTGCAAGGTCTCGTAGTCGATCGACTTCTCGAAGAAAGGCAGGTAGCGGCTCGGCGCGATGGGATCGACGACGAGGGCGTTGGGCAGGGAGCCTTCGCCGATCTCGGCGATGTCGAGCATGGAGGGCAGGCGGATCTCGGGCACGACGCCGTGGCGCTGGGTGGAGTGGCCGTTGATGCGGTAGAAGGTCTGGATGGTCAGCTTCAGGGCGCCTTCCTGTTCGGGACGGGGGGCGAAAGGCAGGGAGAGCTTTTGCGAAAGGACGGGGCGGAGCTGCTGCACCGTGCCTTTGCCGAAGGTCGATTCGTCGCCGACGATGAGGGCGCGGCCGTAGTCCTGCAGGGCGGCGGCGAAAATCTCCGATGCCGAGGCGCTGGCGTGGTTCACGAGGACGATGAGGGGGCCGCTGTAGACCGCCTCGCCGCTGCGCGAATACTTCTGGTCGCGGTTGCCGCGCCAGTCGAGGGACTGGACCACGGGGCCCTTGCGGATGAAGAGCCCGGTCATGTTGATGGCCTCCTCCAAGGAGCCGCCACCGTTGTCGCGCAAGTCGATGACGAGGCCGTCGATCTTCTCGATGGTGAGGCGGATGAGGAGGCGGCGCACATCGGCGGTGGTGCTGGTCTGGCCCCCGTCCATGTCGGCGTAGAAGGAGGGCAGGGTGATCCAACCCAACTTCTGCTCGGCCCCGGAGGGATCCCTCGTGGTGACGAGGTCGGCGGTGGCGAGGCTGTCCTTCAGGTCGACCTTGTCCCGCAGGATGTCGATGAGGTCGACCTCGCCGGGTTTGCCGGAGGGGACCACCTTCAGCCGCACCACGGAGCCGATCTCGCCGCGGATGAGATCGACGATGTCGGAGAGCTTCATCTCGACGACGTCCACGAATTCGCCCTCGGCTCCTTGGGCCACGCCGATGACGCGATCCTTGGATTTGAGCTTGCCGACCTTGTAGGCGGGTCCGCCCACGACGAGGCCCTCGATGGTGGCCCCGCCCTGGTCCTCGTCCTTCTGCAGCATTGCCCCGATCCCGGTCAGGGATTTGTTCATCCCGATGCGGAAGTTGTCGTACTGCTGCTGCGAGAAATACTCCGAATGCGGGTCGTAGGCGGCGGCGATGGCCTTGATGAAAATGGCGGCGACGTCCACGGTGGTGTTCTCCTTGACCCGCTTGAGGATGCGGTCGTAGCGGTCGGCGACCTTTTCGTAGATCGATTTCTCCGGCTTGGCCCCCTCCTTGGCGGGTTTCGGGGCCTCGCCCGACTTGGCGGCTTTCCCGGCCTCCTTGGCTTTTTTCTTCTCAAGGGCTTCGGCGATGAGCTTCTCGCGGATGAGGTCGCCCTCGATGAGGTTGCGCCAGAGCTGGTCGTGCTCCGCGCCCGCCTTGGCCCAATCGGATTTCTTACGAGAGATCTCGACGGAACGGTCGGAGTCGTAGGTGAAAGCTCCCGGCACAGCGAGTTTCTTGGCCATCTCGACGCGGTCGCGGATGCGCTCCTCGTAGACGGCGAAGATCTCGTAGGCGGCGGGGATGCCGCCCTTGCGGACTTGGTCGTCGATTTGGGAGAGGTATTTCGTTTCGAAGCCCTCGATGTCCTCCTTCGTGAAATAGACGCGGCTGTAGTCGAGCGACTCAAGGTAGGAGGCGAGAGTCTTCGCGGACATTTCGTCGTCGAACTTCTGCCGTAGGAAATGCTCGTCCTCCAGCATCCCGACGACTCGCAGGGCGAGGTCGCCGTACTGGGTCTGGTCCTGGCCGACGGCGGGCGGGGAGAGGACGATGGCGGGCAGGGTCGCGAGGACTGCGAGAAGGATCGGTGGGAGTTTCGCCGAGGCCATGGGGAGGAGGAAGTCTGGGTGTGCGTGTCCGTGTCTGACCCCTGTTGGGAGGACGGAACGGCAGGTATTCTACACTGAAACGGAGGCGGCGAAAAGCCTTTTGTCGGACGCAACACGGATGGTCGAGGCCGAACAGTCAGTCCGCCTCCCGGAAGCGGTAGGCGTAGAGATTCGCATCTCGCAGGACAAAGCGCAGCCGCACCGCCTTGCCCGCGAGGGCGGAGAGGTCGGCTCCGCCCTCCCACGACACCTTTCGCTCGACCGAGTCGCCGAACAGCGGCGGGCAGTCGGCGAGGGCGAAGCCGGGGAGGGGAGTTCCTTTTTCGTCCTGAATCTCCACCCGGATGTCTCCGGCGGCGGAACTGGCGAAATTGAGCGCCAGCTCCTTGCCCGAGAAGATGATCGGCTTCGTCACCAGCTCGCCTCCCGAAAGGGGCGCGGAGACCGAGACGAAGCCGTCGAGACGCAGCGTGTGGCGGCGCAGGAGACTGCTCCGCCCTGTCCAGTAGCTCTCGGTGGCGTAGAGGGACAGCTCGTTCGGACCGCCTTCGAGGGTGCCCTTCGTCTCCACGAGGTGCCAGGCGGGGTATTGATGTCCGTAGTTCCACGTCCCCTCCCGCTCGGGGCCGGGACGGAGGAAGGTCTCGTTCCACCGCTTGAAGAGGACGCCGTCGCGGCTCGCCATGAAGAGCCCCTCGGTCAGGGCCGTGCCGTAGCGCTCGCTCGGCTTGCTCGCCTTGGCGCGCTCCTCGCGATGTTCGATCTCGGGCAGGGCGCGCATCGACTCCGACCAGCCGCGCTCGACGTAGCGGACGGGAAAGCCGAGGAGGAGGTGGGGAGCCCGGTGGTAGGGCTTGACTCCGTTCGTATAGAGTTGCTCGTCGGGAGAGTCGACGTAGGCGAGATCGCGGTGGGGTTCCCAGTTCACGAGATCCTTCGAGACCGCGGTGCGGATCGCGCGGATGCCATCGGGCTTCCATGCCTCCGCGTCGGTCCGGCCACCGGTGAAGATGCGCCAGTAGGCCCGGTAGGCGTCGAGGTTCGGGTCGTAGAAGGCGAGGTTCTGCGAGTCGAAGGCCCCTTCGTCGATGACGGGCTCGGGATGGGCGAGCGACCAGCGGAATCCGTCGGGCGACTGGAAGAGGAGGAGGCCATGGGGCTTCTCGGCCCGGATGATCGCCTTGTAGCGCGCCTCCGGCGGGCATGAGGGATTCTCGTCCTTGAAGACGGCGGGGTGTCCTGGATCGGACATCACCTCGCCGAAGGATTCCGGCGCGAGGACGATGTTGTTCGCCTTCGATCCCTCGAACTCCACGAGTCCCAGCTCGGGCTTGCGCCAGTGGATCCCGTCGTCGCTCTCGGCGTAGCAGCAGAAGAGCGGATGCGATTGCGTATTCGCCCGACCGTCCTTCACCTCGATGTGCCACGCCTTGTAGTACATCCGGTAGAGGTCGCCGTCCTGGAAGAGGCTGTGGTAGCCGCTGCCCGTCCCCTCCCATGGGGCGTCGTGCTCGATCACGATCTCGCGCGGCGTCGGCTCGTGCAGGCGCAGTCTCGCCCCGCCCGAGATGGATTCGATCAGCGAGTCCTCAACGAAAAGCTCCCGGCGGGTGCCGATGTCCACGGGCTGGGCGATCAGGGAAAGGGGCAGAAGGCCGGAGGACAGGAGGAGCAAGGAGGCGCGTTTCATGGGATCCCAGCTTGCCGGGATGCCTCCGTCTGAGCAAGGACGGAAAGGGGCGGTATCGCGTGAGCGCCCTACCGCTCCAGCAGCGCCTTCACCTTCCGTCGGCTCGGCAGGAACACCGCCACCACTCCCAGGAGCGGCAGATAGGCGCAGAGGCGGTAGACGGCCTCGATCCCGATCGCGTCCGCCATCTTGCCCAGCACGGCGGAGCCGATGCCGGCGATGCCGAAGGCCAGCCCGAAGAAGAGTCCCGCGATCAGCCCCACCTTCCCCGGCACCAGATCCTGGGCATAGACCAGAATCGCCGAAAAGGCCGAGGCGAGGATCGCGCCGATCAGCACGCTGAGGACCACGGTCGTGACGAGGTTCACGTAGGGCAGGCAGAGCGTGAACGGAGCCACGCCCAGGATGGACACCCAGATCACCGGCTTCCTCCCGATACGATCGCCGATTGGTCCTCCCAGGATCGTCCCCGCCGCCACCGCGAAGAGGAACACGAAGAGCAGGATCTGCGACTTGGCGGCATCCACGCTGAACTTCTCCATCAGGAAGAAGGTGTAGTAGCTCGTCATGCTCGTCAGGTAGACGTATTTCGAGAAGATCAGGACCACCAGGACCAACAGGGTGAACACCACCGTCCCCAGAGGCAGCCGGGTCGCCGGGATCGAGGGCGCCAGCTTCTCCTTCGCGACCGAGGCCGTCCGCAGGCGCTGCGACATCCAGCCCCCCACGCGCCAGAGCACGACCATGCCAAGGGCGGCCAACAGGGTGAACCAGGCGACCGAACCCTGTCCGTTCGGCATGATGATCAACGCCGCCGCGAGGGGTCCGATGGCGCTGCCCGCGTTCCCGCCCACTTGGAAGAGCGCCTGAGCCATGCCCCGCTTCCCGCCCGAGGCCAGGTGCGCCACGCGTGACGCCTCGGGGTGGAACACCGACGAGCCCAAGCCGACCAGCGCCGCCGCGAGGATGATCGCCAGGAACGAATGCGCGGAGGCCAGCAGTAGCAGGCCCGCCAGCGTGCATCCCATCCCGACGGACAGGGAATAGGGCATCGGACGCCGGTCCGTGACGAGGCCCACCAGCGGCTGCAGCAGCGAGGCCGTGCATTGGAAAGTCAGGGTGACGAGGCCGAGCTGCGTGTAGGTCAGCTTCAATTCCTCCTTGATCAGCGGATACAGGGAGGGAATGAGCGCCTGGATCGTGTCGTTCAGCAGGTGCGAAAAGCTGATCGCCAGCAAGACCACCATCGCGGTCTCGTTTGCTCTCCGGGGCAGGGGCTCGTCTGCCGCCCTGTATTCGCAGGTTGTGTCTTTCATGGATGGGCGATTCCGTGGGCGTGACCGCGTGACCTATCGGTAAACCCGAAATCCGAAGCTCGAAATCCGAATTTGGCCTCCGGCGACCGTTGATCTTCCGAGGCGTGGAAAAAATCAGCGCGGATCAGCGGTCTCGCGTAGCGCTTCGGATTTCGAGGCGTTCCGCCCCGCCTCACACCGTGCCCGGAGTGGCTTGGACCGGCGACAGGACTCCTTCCTCGCCTTCGGGCCAAGTGGCCCCTTGCTCGATCCAGAGGCGCAGCCATTCTTTCTCGGCGTCGCTCAGCACGGCGCCGGTGGCGGGCATGGCGTGGTCTTGGTCTGCCGGCAGCAGGGTGACGAGATACAAGCGGCTTTGCTCGGGATGCCCCGGCACGATGACCGGGCCGTTGTTGCCGCCGCGAAACGCCAAGGCTCGGTTCATCAGATTCAGCCCGCCGAAGAGGGACTGGTCGTTGTGGCAGCGCACGCAGTGCTCCTGCAGCAGCGGTTTGATCTCGCCGCTGAAATCCACCTTCGCTTCCGCGGTCCCCGAGGGCTTTCCGGGGCCTCCGCAAGCGGCCATGGCCACGGCGAACAGGCCCGAAGCGAACACGAAACAGAGGCGGTGGCGAGAAAGGGGAGTCATGGCGAGGGGCTGATGTATGGACCATTGGCCAAAGACGGAGACTCTCAAGGGAAAAAGCCTGGCCGCTCTGCGCCCGGTTCCGGCCCGGAGATCGCCGCCCCGATTCGAGCAGGCGGATGAAGGCGGGGTCTTTACACGCCGGGCGATCTCTCTAAGGTGGCCGGATGCCTTCCACGCCCAAATGGGTCCTCGCCCCGTCGCCCGATCCCGAACTCGTCCGCGAGTATGCGGAGGACTTCGGCCTCGCCCCGGCCGTCGTGGCCCTTGCCTTGCAACGCGGCTATGCGGAGCGGGAACGCTTCGAGCAGTTCCTCCATCCGCGCCTGAAGGATCTCGGCGACCCCTTCGCCCTGCCCGGCGTCGAGGCGGCGGTGCGGCGCATCCTGCGGGCGGTCGAAAACAAGGAGTCCGTGGTGCTCTACGGGGACTACGATGTGGACGGGGTCAGCTCGATCACCTTGCTCTATGCGGTCCTCCAAGCCTACGGGCTGGAACCGCGCCCCTTCCTCCCGACCCGTTTGGAGGAGGGCTACGGGCTAAGTGTGAAAGGGATCGAAAACAGCGTCGAGGGCGACCCGCCGGACCTCCTCATCGCGGCGGACTGCGGCACGAACTCGCGCGAGGAGGCCCGCCTGCTGCGCGAGCGGGGTATCGACCTCATCATCCTCGACCACCACGAGCCTTCGCCCGATGGGGTCGCGGATTGCGTCGCTCTCGTCAATCCGAAGCTCGGCGAGGACTTCCACTACCTCTGCACCGCCGGGGTCGTCTTCAAGATCGCCCACGCCCTGCTCCGTTCGAAACCGCTCCCGGGCTTCGATCTGAAGGACTACCTCGACATCGTCGCCCTCGGGACCATCGCCGACATCGTCCCCTTGGAGGCGGAGAACCGCCTTTTCGCCCGGCGCGGCCTCGTCCAGCTCGAACGCACCATCCACCCCGGCCTCGTCGCGTTGAAGTCCGTCGCGGGCGTGAGCGGCCCGATCCGCACCCATGATGTCGGCTTCAAGCTGGGGCCGCGCCTCAACGCCTCGGGCCGTCTTGACACGGCCCTGGCCTCGTTGAATCTGCTGCTTTGTCAGGATTCGGGGGAGGCCCGCGCCCTCGCCGAATCGCTCGACCGCCAGAACCGCGAGCGGCAGGAGTTGGAGCTCGCCACGCGCGAGGACGCCGAGCGCCTCCTTCAGAGCCTCCCGGCGACGCAGCGCAGCCACGCCATCGTGGTCGGGGCACGGGGCTGGCATCCCGGCGTCGTCGGCATCGTCGCCTCCCGCCTTTCGAAGCAGCACCACCGCCCCACCTTCGTCGTCGGCATCGACGAGAACGGCCTCGGCAAGGGGAGCGGTCGCAGCATCCCCGGCATTTCGCTCGTCGAGGCGCTCGACTCCTGCCGCGACCTCATCGAGGCGGGCGGAGGCCACGAGATGGCCGCCGGCGTGAGCGTGCGCGAGGAGAATCTGGAGGCCTTCCGCGAGGCCCTGATCCGCAGCGTCATCGCGCAAGCCGACGCCGACACCCTCGTACCGAAGCTCTCCATCGACGCGGAGATCCGCTTTTCCGAGCTGAACTTCGACCTCCTCGACAGCTACGAGCTGCTGCGCCCCTTCGGGATGAGCAATCCCCAGCCGGTCTTCCTGTCCACGCAAGTGCGGCTCGTCGAGGAGCCGCGGGTAATCAAGGAAAAGCACCTCAAATTCCGCTTCGAACAGGACGGTGTCGAGCAGGAGGCGATCTACTTCCACGGCGCGGGGCTCGATCTGCCGAAACCGCCTTGGGACATCGCCTTCACCATCGACCGCAGCGAATACCGGGGACGCGAGCAGATGAATATCATGCTGCAAGGGGTGAGGAAGGCCGTGATTGGTTCGTAGTCCAAAGTGGAAGCGACGGCGGCGTCCTCAGCCTTCGGGATCGTCGAGGAGGGCTTGAAGCCGGGGTCGCAGCGAGGCCGGGACACGCTCCAGCCAACTTTCGTCGATCTGGCCGATTTCCATCATGTCGAGGAGATGAACCTGGTCTTTGCGGCGATAGGAGGTCAATTTCATCGTCACGAGGGCATCGAGATCGAGGAGCCTGAATTCGCCGGGCGACGGATCGATCCGCTCGACTCCGGGCGAGGGTTCCGGCGATTCGGAATCCACCTTCTCGCCGGCGAAAATGAGATGGACGGCATCGCGGGCCTTCGCGCCGGGTCCGTCGAGGAACATTTCGATTCGGCCTTTGCCCCGGACCAACTCGGGGCCAGCGGCGAGGAATCCGGCCGCCACAAGAGCCCCGGCGATGGATGGCAAATCCTCGCGCCGGACCAGAATATCCACGTCGGGAGTGTTCCGCACGGCAGAATCGTCCACCCTCGCAACCCATGCGGCGACGGCGTATCCACCGACGACCGCGTAGGGAATGCCAGCCGCCTCCAATGCCGCAGTGACTCGCCTCAACCGTTCCTTGACTTTCCGAATCCCGGCGGCCATCCGCTCCCAAGACACGGGGCCGTATGCGAGAGGCTTTTGCACAGGTGCCGCATCCATCTCGTGTTCACCCCTTCGTCCCCGCCAGCATCCTCTCCGCCAGCGCCACCGTCTCCGGCCCCACTCCACCCAGCATGCGGGCGAGCTCCCCGACCCGCGCTTTGCCCGCGACGGCTTCGAGGCGCGAGTTGGTCGTGCCGTCGCCGACCTCCTTGGTCACGAGGTAGTGCCGGTGGGCGAGGGCCGCGACTTGGGGCATGTGGGTGATGGCGACGACCTGGTGCCGCTCGCCGAGGAAGGCCATCTTGCGGCCCACGGCCACGGCGATCTCGCCGCCGACGTTGGCGTCGATCTCGTCGAAGACCATCAGGGGGATGCGGTCCTGCTCGGCGAGGGCGCTTTTCACCGCGAGCATGACGCGCGACATCTCACCGCTGGAGGCGATGACGCGCAGGGGCTTGAGCGGTTCGCCGGGATTCGGACCGAAGAGGAAATCGACGCCCTCGGCTCCGCGCGGTCCCGGCTCGGGAAGCGGCTCGACCACGATCTCGAAGCTGGAGCGGTGGAAGCCGAGATCCTGCAAGTGCGAAGCGATCTCGGCAGCGAGGGCAGGAGCGGCCTTGACGCGTTTCGCGGAAAGGGCCTTGCCCGCCTTCGCGACGGCGGCGGCGGCTTGCTCGACGGCGGCGGAGAGGCGCAGCAGCTCGGCCTCGCGCCCGTCCACCGAGGTGAGGCGCTGGCGGGCGCGAGCCTCGTAGGCGAGCACGTCCTCGACGCTCTGACCGTATTTCCGCTTCAAGGTCTCGATCTCATCGATACGGCGCTCGATCCGCGCGGCCTCGGCGGGGTCGATTTCGAGCTCCTCGGAATACTCGCGCAGGCTGCCCTCCAGCTCCTCGATTTCGACGCGGGCCGATTCGAACCCGGCGAGGCGTTCGGCGACGGAGGGGTCGAAGCGCTCCAGCTCCCGCAAGCAGCGCTGCGCGTTGCCGAGGTTGGCGGAGGCGGCGCTGAGGAGGTCGACGGCTTGGTTCGCGTTTTCGACGAGGCGGGTGGAATTCTGCGACTGGCGGTAGCGCTGCTCCAGATCGGCGACCTCCGCCGGATCGAGCGCGGCGGAGGCGATCTCCTCGACTTGGAAGCGGAGCAATTCGATCTCCTGGTCGCTGACGAGGCGCTGGTTGCGGAAGTCTTCTAGAGCACCCTTCGCCGCGGTCCATGCCTCGTAAGCGGCGCGGTAGGCGCGGCGCTCGCCCGTGGCATGGGCGTAGGCGTCGAGCATGGCGAGCTGGCGGTCCTGCGAGAGGAGCGACTGGTGCTCGTGCGGGCCGTGGAGATCGACGAGAAGGCCGCCGAGCGATTTCAGGAGCGACAGGGTGCAGGGCGAGCAGTTCACGAACTGCTTGTTGCCGCTGCCGAAAACTCGCTTCACCACGAGGGTGTTGCCCTCGCAAGCATCGAGCCCGCCGCTTTCGAGGAGGGCGTTGACCTGGTCGAGATTCGCGTCGAGTTCGAAGACCGCCTCGACCGAGCAGAGGCTCTCGCCGGTGCGGATGAGGTCGTGGTTGGCCCGCTCGCCGAGGATCAGCTTCAGCGCCCCGACGATCATCGACTTGCCCGCCCCGGTCTGGCCGGTGACCCCGACGAGGCCGGGTCCGAGCTCCCAGACGAGATCGTCCACGAGGGCGAGATTTTTGATTTTCAGAACCGAGAGCATTGCGCGGGGGAGGCGGCGGCAGTATGGAGCAGACCGTTGCGGCACGCAATGGAGACGCAGGCGGAAATCACCTTCCTCGGCACGGGCACCTCGATCGGGGTGCCGGTGATCGGCTGCGACTGCGCCGTCTGCGCCTCGGACGATCCGAAAAACCGCCGTCTCCGCTCCTCCATCCACGTCCGCACGCCCGAGGTCGCCCTCGTCGTGGACACCGGCCCCGACTTCCGCCAGCAATGCCTGCGCGAGGGCATCCGCCATCTCGACGCGGTCCTCTTCACCCACGCCCACAGCGATCACGTCATGGGTTTCGACGACCTGCGGCGTTTCACCGTCCACGAGGACGAGGAAATTGCGATCCATGCGACCGAATCCTGCCTTGAGCGTCTCCACGCCGCCTTCCCCTACGTCTTCGACGGGGAGAACCGCTACCGGGGCTACCTCAAGGCGCGACCGCATGCCATCCACGGTCCCTTCCGCGTCGGCGACTTGGAGGTCGCGCCGCTTCCGGTCGATCACGGCAAGGTCGAGACCGTCGGCTTCCTTTTCTCGAAGGACGGCGAGCGGCTCTTTGCCTACATTCCTGACGCGAAAACCCTGCGTGAGGGAAGCAAGCGCCTCCTCGACGGGATCGGCCTGCTCATCCTCGACGGTCTTCAGCCCGAGCCGCATTGGAGCCATCTCTCCATCGGCGAAGCCGTCGCCCTCGCGGAGGAACTCGGCGCGGGCGAGACTTGGCTAACGCATTTCTCCTGTCGCATCGATTACCGCATCCTCGAGCCGACCTTGCCGGAGACGGTGAGGCTGGCTTGGGATGGGTTGCGGTTGGAGTGTTGAGACCTAGACAATCCGCCATCGAACTCACCGCTTGCCGGAGCGCTTCTCTTGGCCTGCTCCGGTAAATCCACCCCTACGGCTTCCGATGCCCGACGCCGAAAGCAATCTGCGGGCCGCTCTCAATGGTTGCCTGCGTCGGCTTGTTCTGCGTTCATTTTTGGGGCAACAAGGCCACCAATTCCAAAGGGTTTCTGATCTACCCCAAGACTTCGCTGGCCTCGGCTTCTAAAAGCAAATGCCCGGTGACGAGGAGGAGACGCTTCATGGAGCGGGTTCGTCCACGGAGACCAGCATGATGCGGTTGACCTGACGAATCCATCGTGAATGCCGGGCGTCTTCGGGAACGACGAGCATGAAGGGGCCTTCGTGGGCGTCGAGAGGAACGCCGTCCACTCGGTCGGCGAGGAGGGCGGGATTTTTGCGGAACGAGGCGTCGAGCTCGGCGAGGGAGAAGACGACGCGGTAGCCGTCGGACGCGGACAGCAGAAGGGCGCGGTTCATGGCGCCGCCACGGAGGTCGCCTCCGGCGGGGGCTTGGAGGAGTTTCAGCAGTTCCGCGATGGCGACGCCGGAGTAGGTGCGGGTTTCGCCGTTGCGGGCCTTGCCTTGGAGCTCTTGGCGGGGAAGTTCCTGCCACTCCTGCGGCTGGAGTTCCTTCCAGCGGGTGCCGTCGTGCAGGTGCAGGACCGGTTCCGCAGCCAAGAGGGAGGCGCAGAGGACGAAGGCGGGGACGGCGAGGATGAAGGGGAATTTGAAGCGCATGGCGGAGGGCTGCCGGGTGGGTCACGCGATGTCAAAAGGTGAGCCGCGTGCTCAGATAGAAGGTCAATCCCGGTTCGGGATAGCCGTCCGCGAGCTCGTAGTGCTTATCGAGGAGGTTGCGGACTCCGATGGTGACGGAGGCCCGGCTGCTCAATTCGTATTCCACGTTGAGATTGAGGAGGCCGAATCCGGGCATGTGGGTGAACTGATTTTCGAACCGGTCCGACGACCAGCGGGCATCCGACAGCTCGACGCCAGGCGTGATGGTGAGCTGCGGGAGCGGTCGCCAGCGGGCGTAGAGATAGGCCAGATGCTCGGGCGTGCCCACAGGCTTCAGGTCGGGGCGCTGGGGATCGTCGAGACTCCGGTTGAGATAGGTGTAGTTGCCGCCCAGCGTCAGTTCCTCCAGCAGCTCCCATTCGCCGGAGATCTCGAAGCCGTAGGTTCTCCCTTCGCCGACGTTCTGGTTTTGCACCAAGCCTCCGCCGATCGGGATCGACTGGATGGCGTCGGTGAGATCGCTGTAGAACACCGCGCCGCCGATGCGCGCCGTGCCGTCGAGGAGCGTGTGGTCGCCGCCGATCTGGTAGTTGATCGCGCGTTCGGGTTTCAGGTCGGGATTGGGCACCGCTGCGCCGAAGCGGGTGCTGTAGCGCTCGAACAGGTTCGGGAACCGCGTGCGGGCGGAGACGCTGGCGTAAAGTTCGGTGCCTTCCTCGGGACGCCAGACCAGAGCCGTCTGCCAGTTGAAGGCGTCGTTGTCGAAAAGAGGGTATTCGGCGATCGCGCCGCCGCTGAAATACTCCGCCTCCAAGGTCTCGTACCAATCGTAGCTGAGGCCCGTGACGAAATCCAAGGTGTCCGTGGCGTGGAAGGTGTTTTCGGCGGCCACGGACCAAGTGTCCTCCGTCCGGCGCTGGAGGGGCGCGATGTCAGCGGGGAGGTTGTCCGGCGAGTTGTGCTGCCATCGCCGATGGGCGTCGCGCCGGTAGTGGATGGCCGTCTTGAGGGTGTTCATGGGGAGGATCTCCGTGCCGCCCTCGACGCTGAATCCATAGGCGAAGTCGTTGTAGTGGCTGTCGAAGGCCCGGTTCGACGTTTGTGTGCGGAAGGTCGAGTCGTCGAAGGTGGAGAGCAGGTTGTCGAAGGTGTTGTAATAGATCTTGGTCTTCACGTAGGAGTCTTCGCCGACCTGCGTATGGGAGTTGAAGGAGGTGCTGGAAAGATCCCACCCCGGCCAGGTCCAGTCCTGCTGGTAGGCGAGACCGGGCGGCAAGGGGCCGGGAGTGATGCCGCGAACCGGTTGCCTGACGTGATAGGGAGCGAATTTCTCCCCTTCCTGCCATGTGAAACTGACGACGTATTCATCGGTGGGATTGGGCGTGAAACCCGCCTTGAGGTTGACCCTCCAGTCGTCCGTTTCGCTGAAGTCCCGCCGACCCTTGCCTTGGACGGGGCCGCCGAGGCCGGCGGCTTGGGGGATGTAGTCGCGCGACAGGTACCAGCCGTCGCTTTCGCGCAGCGAGGCGCTGGCTTGGAGGTAGAAAAGCTCCTGCTTGGTGCCGACGGAGCCGAACAGGGTGCGGGCCGCCAAGTCGCCGGTATTGCCGAAGTCGAATCCGGTGCGGATTTCGCCCTCCAGTTCGCGGGTGGGCTTGCGGGTGACCAGATTGATCGCCCCGCCCATGCCGCCCGGCCCGTCGAGGACCGAGGCGTAGCCTTTGTGGATCTGGATTTCGGAAAGGTCGGGCGTGAGGAAGCGACCGTAGTCGAGCCGGTTGTCGGCGGGCAGGTAGATGCGCACGCCGTCGATGGAGAGAGGCACCTGCCAGCGGTCGAAGCCCCGGACATACACCATGCGCTCGTTCCGGGCGGCGCCGGTATTGGAGACTTCGACGCCGGGGGTGGTCCGCAAGGCGTCGTCCAAGGTGTTGCGGTTCTGCATGCGGATGTCTTCGGAGGTGACGACGCTTTGCGACAGGGTCTGGCCCCACGTGCGGGGGACTGCGACAGCGGGGACGGTCGGCAAGGTGGCGACCGGGGCGCTGAGGTTCTGCGGGCGGATGCTCGGGGGGGCCACGGCGCGTTGCGGCACTCGGGCGCGGGCGCGACCGTCGCGTCTGCCGTAAACGGTGAGCTGTCCGAGTTCGAACACATCGTCGGCGCCAGCGGCCGCTTGGAGAGGCGGTTTCGGTTTCTCCTGTTCCCCACTGGCGGTTTGCGGATCGACCGTTTCTTCCTGCGCGAGAGTCCAGCCTGGCAGGACTGCCAGAAATCCCATTGCGGCGAGGGACACGACGAGGCCTTTGCTTTTGACGGATTTCGCGAGGGATCGAGCCGGGGGAAAACGGAATCTCATATGGATGGGGCCATACCTGATTTCGATATATTTTTCAATGTATATCGATTGATCCAGATGAATTTTCATCATCTGAACGGGAACGACGTCACATGGGAAACGGGAACGATTCTCGTCTCTCTCTTCCTGCCTGCCTTCGGAAGGCCCACGCCGAGGGCCCAAGAGACCATGGCGGTGGGGGACTTGAAACGGCTCCTGATGGCCGCCCGGGTTTCGAAGGAGTGAGGATGCCAGCCGCCTCACACCAGCTTGTAACCCACCCCATGCACCGTGAGGAGGAAGCGCGGCGTCCTGCCGTCGTCGCCGATCTTCTTGCGGATCTGGGCGACGCATTGGTCGAGGGCGCGGGTGGTGCCGAAATACTTCACGCCCCAGACCGCCTCAAGGATTCGGTCGCGGCCGAGCACCTTGCCCCGGTGGCGGTGGAGGTAAGCGATCAACTCGGCCTCGCGCGGCGTCAGGGGCAGGGGCGCGCCGTCGAGGATGGCCTCGTAGGAGGCAAGATCGACCGTCGCCTTCCCCACGGCGAGGGGTTCGGGGGCCTCCGCTCCGCCGTCGGACGCCCCCCAATCCCGCGAACGCCGCAGCAGCGCCTCGACGCGGGCGAGGAGCTCGTTGATGCCGAAGGGCTTCGTCACGTAGTCATCGGCCCCGGCCTTGAATCCGACGACCTTGTCGATCTCCTGCCCCTTCGCGGTGAGCATGAGGATGGGAAGGCGGCAGTCGGCCTTGCGGAGCCGCCTCGCGATGTCGTAGCCGCTCGCGCCGGGAAGCATCACGTCGAGGACGAGAAGGTCGGGCAGCTCCTCGGCGATCTCGCGCAGGGCCTCGGCCCCGTCGGCGCAGGAGCGCACGGCGTAACCCGCGCCGCGCAGGACCTCCTCAAGGCCGAAACGGATGGAGGGGTCGTCTTCGACGACGAAGACGCGGATGTCGGCGGGGTTCATGCGAGAAGGGGGAGTTCGAGGGTGAAGACGCTGCCGCCCCCTTTGCGGGTCTCGTAGCGGATCGAGCCGCCGTGCCGCGCGGCGATGTGGCGGCAGAGGGCGAGCCCGATGCCGGACCCGTCCACGCCGGAGGCAATGGAGTCGTCGACGCGGTAGAAGCGCTCGAAGATCCTCCGCTGGTGGGCGCGCGGCACGCCGGGTCCGCGGTCGACGACGGAGAGCGTGGCCCGGTCCGGCCCCGCCGCGACCTCGACGGAGACGACCCCGCCGGAAGCGGCGTACTTCACCGCGTTGCCGAGGAGGTTCAGCAGCACTTGGGCGAGGGCGTCGCGGTCGCCGGAGACCTGCGGACCGCCCCCGTCGGGAATGGAAAGCTCAACTTTCATCCCGGCGGCTTCGCCTTGTCCTTTGAAGTCGCCGACGATTTCCCGCGCCAAGCCACCGAGATCGAGAGGAGCGGGGTTCAGGCGCATCTCGCCCCGGTCGAGCTTGGAGAAGTCGAGGAGCCGGTCGATGAGGCGGGCGAGGCGGCCCGACTCCCTCTCGATCACCTCGGCATACTGGCGCGACTTGCCCGGCTCCTGCGATTCTGCGCCGCCGAGGAGTTCGGAGAACATGCGGATGGAGGTGAGCGGGGTCTTCAACTCGTGGCTCACATTGCCGACGAAGTCGGTCTTGCGGGCGGCCATGCGCATCTCGTCGCCGACGGAGCGGAGGACGAGGGCGCTCCCGCCCGCGACGGCCCCGAGCAGGGCGAGGATGGCGATCCACAGGGTGAGCCGCACCCTCCGCGCCGCCGCGTTCAGGGAAGAGGGGTCGAGGAGGTAGGCGGCGACCTCCCAGCGTGGGAGGAGGGGGCCGATCTCGGAGGCGACGAAGGGCGCGCTCCAATCCGCCGCGAAGCCCGAGACGGTCCGGGCAACGGGCGCGGCGTCGGAGTCGAGCAGGGCGAAGGCGGCCTCGCGGGAAAGGGCGGCGGATTGCGGCTCGGCGAAGATCCCGGCGAGGTCGGAGCGGACGGCGGCAAGGTCGAGCTCGGTCCAGAAGGTGAGCCGAGGATCGCCCGGATGACGTTTCCAGAGGAGGATGTGCAGTTCGCCGTCGAGGAGCCGGCTGACGGCGCCTTCGTTCCCCCCGGCGGTGACTTGCCTGTTGTCGACCGTCTCGGGGACGAGGGCGGAGAGGTTCGCGGGCGGCACGGGAGCGGACAGGGTCGGGTCGTCCGCCAGCCCCTCTTCGGTCAGGGAACGCTGCTGCGCGGGCGTGACGCTGCGGAAGCGGGGGGTAGTGGCCGCGTCGGATGCGTCCTCGATTCGGGCATAGGCGTCGGTAGCAGGCGCAGCGACCGGTGCGGGAGCGGGGGGTGCGCTTCTCCGGTCGTAGGCCTCGACCTTCCATTTCTGCGAGGGCGCCGCCTTCGCCACCGGGACGCCTCGCGTGGCCAGTCCTTCCTGCTTCTCGCGTTCAGGGGTGTCGGTCTCGACTTCGCGGCTGAGGGGGCGGGGGGCCTGGTAGATTTCGACGACGCGACGGTTGGTGAGGAAGTCGGCGTGGTCTTCGAGGAAGGCGGCGGCGCGGGTGCCGGGTTCGGGACGGGGCGAGAGGATCTCCGTCCCGTCCCGGACCACGGCGGCGGCGGCGGCTTGGCTCCATTGGTCGCGCACCCGCTCGTCGAAGTCCTCCGCGATCCGCGTCCCCTCCTCCGCGACCAGTTCCTCGACGAGCTGCGAGTGGAAGCCCCGGAGGTCGTCGAGGAAGAGGTTGATGCGGTCGGCGAGGGCGTCGCAGCCGGACTGGTGCAGGCGGGTGCGCTGGCTGTCGAGGACCAGCTCCTGGTCGCGCAGGGAACGCAACGCCAAGGCCGCCAGCAGGATTGCGGGCAGGAGGATGGCAAGGACGAAGACGAGGACGATCCGCTTCATGTGAGGGAGTAGTATCGTTCCTCCCTTGGGACGAAACCAGTTGAAAGGTCATTTGTCCTTGGTCTGTGGTTTGGAATGTGGGCCAAGGACCAAACCCCCTCACCGCTTCGCGTTCCGCATCATCCACGCCCGGTTCGAAAGCTGCTTGCGCTGCTCGCTGGAGAGGCGGTCGCTGTCCAGCTCCTCGCGCGCCCGGGTGATCGTCTCGATCTCCTCGTCGAGGGCTTTTTGCTGCGCGGCGGGGGCGGCGGCTTGGACTTCCTTCAGCTTGAGAATCTGCCGATCAAGGATGCTGCGGGAACTCGCCGCCTCGCCTTTGTCGGCGTAGGCGATGGCCTCCTCGGTGGCGACAGCGTTGTCGAAGATCGCGGCTTCGGCGACGATGGTTTGATCGACGGAGCGGGAGGCAAGCGCCTTGTCTTGCGTGTAGCCGACGACGACGGGGGCGGCCTTGCTTTCCACGACGGCCTTCGAGGAGGCGTCGGCGTAGCGCATCGCGACGCTGGCGATCTCGTTTACCTTGCCGAGGGCTTCTCCTTCGACGCGGCATTCGAGGTAGATCTCGCGCTTCTGCCCGCCCGAGACGGTGGAGAAGGTGACGCTCTCGGTGGAGGACTTCAATTCGCCGGGGCGGCCGAGGAAGCGGATCGGTTTGACGCCTTTGGGGCAGCGGATCTCGATGACGATCTCGCGGGCGACGATGCTTTGCAGCTCGCCCAACTCCTTCGCGAAGACCTCGGGAAGGGTTTCGACGTCGGCGACGTAGTAGTAGTTCGCATCGCTCGCCTCGGCGAGGGCGGTCATGAGGGTCTCGTTGTAGTCGTTGCCGAGTCCGATGGTGGTCACGGACATGCCTTCGCGGGCGATGCGGCGGCCGAGGTCGGCGATGGAGCGGTTGTCGCTGGGGCCGACGTTGGCGATGCCGTCGGAGAGGAGGAGGACGCGGTTGATGCGCTCCTTCCCGAGGAATTCGCGCAACTGCCGCGAGCCTTCCTCGACGCCTCCGTAGAGGGCGGTGCTGCCGCCGGTCTCGATGCGTTCGATGAGACGGCGCACCTCGCGACGGCGGTCGCCGAGGCGCGAGGCGGGCAGGACGACCTGGACCTCGGTCTCGTAGACGACGAGGGAGAGGACGTCGTCCGCGTCGAGCTGGTCGACGAGGAGCAGGGCGGCCTGCTTCGCCTGCTCCAGCTTCGCGCCGCTCATGGAGCCGCTGCGGTCGAGGACGATGGCGAGGTTCAGGGACTCCCGTTTCCGTTTCGGGGCGGCGCAGCCCTCGACTTCGATTTTCACAACGACGGAGCTTCCGCCGCCGCCCGTTTCGAGAAGGGGGCGATCCACGGCGGTTCTCAGCTTCACCGTTTCATCGGAGGCATGGAGCTTGGAGGAGATGGGGGTTCCGCTCGCCGCGAGGAGAAGGGCGAGCGCCGACAAACAGAGGCAACGTTTTGTTTCCATGCGGAAAGCTACGCGGCCTCCGCCAGGAATGTGTCAGGCCCCGGTCAGGAGTTTGTCAGGAAATTGTCATGGAGCACGGAGGGAGGAGGACGCCGCCCCGCCCCAATTCCCGCGACCCTTCCATTGCATTTCCCCCCGCCGCGCCCAAGTTCCCGCATGGCCCACTGTTTCCTCCATCGCCGCCGCGTCGAGTTCGCCGACACCGATGTGGCGGGCATCATGCACTTCTCGAATTTCTTCCGCTTCATGGAGGTGGCCGAGCACGCCTTCTACCGCTCCCTCGGCTTCTCCGTCCATCCCTTCCGCCACGGGGCCGATGACTCGGGGCCGAACGTGGGCTGGCCCCGAGTCCACGCCTCCGCCGACTACCGCCTGCCCCTCCATTTCGAGGAGGAGGTCGAGATCGAACTGCTCGTCGAGGAGCTGCGCGGGAAGACGATCCACTACCACTTCAACTTCTGGAAACACCCCGACTCGCCCGAGGAGCGCGCCCTCGCCGCGACGGGGCGCTTCACCATCGTCTGCGTCTCCTTCGACGCCGATACGCGCCGCATGAAAGCGGTTGCCATCCCCGACGAATGGCGCGAGAAGATCGAGGCCGCCCCGCCCGCCTCCGCTTCCTTCTGAACCACCCCCGCATCTCCCCGAAACCCCTCCTTGATGGATCCCATGAGCAGTTACTCCTGGCTTGTCTTCGCCCTCGGCACGGTCGTGACCTGGGGCCTCTACGGCATCTTCCTCCACATGGGCCAAGTCGGCATGGCCGATCCGGTGAACGGCCGCTACAAGGCCTTCCTCTTCGTCGGCGTCGCCTACTTCCTCACCGCCGTGCTCGCGCCGCTCGCCATCCTCCTCCTGCGCGGGTCGGATTGGAGCTTCCCCGGCAAGGGGCTCTGGCTCTCCCTCTTCGCCGGCATCCTCGGGGCGATCGGGGCCTTCTTCGTGCTGCTCGCCCTCGGTGCCGCCATCGCGGGCAAGGTGCAGAACGCCCCCGGCGTCGTCATGTCCATCGTCTTCGCGGGCGCGCCCATCGTGAACGCCGTCGTCTCCATCTCCATGGCGCACGACTGGGGGAAGGTCCGCTGGCCCTTCATCCTCGGCCTCGTCATGGCCGCCGCCGGAGGCTTCCTCGTGACCAAGTTCAAGCCCGTCCACGCCGCGCCCGCCAAGCCGATTGAAAAAGTCGCCGCCGCCCCCGCCGCCCCGGACTCCCAGCAGGAGAACGATTCCCGCAGCCTTTGACCCGGCCCTAGTGTCCAGCAAGGCGTCGCGCCCTCCGCCATGCCTGATCGCGCCCACATCGAGACCCTCCAGACGGACCGCCTCCGCGCCCTCCTCGGCGAATTGCGCGCCGGCAACGCCTTCTACCGCGAGCGCATCGAGAAAGCCGGCTTGGTCCCGGATGTGGCGACGCTCGCCGAGTTCGTCGTGCGGATGCCCTTCACCACGAAGATGGACCTCGTCTGGGACCGGGAGGAGTTCCCGCCCTACGGCTCGGATTTGACCTATCCGCTCGACCGCTACTCGCGCTACTGCCAGAGCAGCGGCACCACGCGCGGCCCCCTGCCCACCCTTGACACGGCGGAGAGCTGGTCAGCCATGCTCGACTGCTGGGACCGCGTCTACGAGGCCGCCGGGGTCGGGCCGGAGGACAAAATCTTCTTCGCCTTCTCCTTCGGCCCCTTCCTCGGTTTCTGGACCGCCTTCGAGGCGGCGACGCGGCGGGGCAATCTGAGCCTTCCCGGCGGCGGCCTCGGCAGTCAAGCGCGGCTCCAGACCCTCGTCGCCCACGATGTCGAGGTGCTCTGCTGCACCCCGACCTACGCGATGCGCCTCGGCGAACTCTTCGCCTCGCACGCGAACGACGAGACCGCCGCCTACCGGCTGAAGAAAATCATCGTCGCGGGCGAGCCGGGCGGCAGCCTGCCCGAGGTGCGCCGCTGTCTCGGCGAACTCTGGAAGGGGGCGCAGGTCTTCGACCACCACGGCATGACCGAGACCGGCCCCGTCACCTACGAGCATCCCGGCAAACCCTACGCCCTTTGCGTCATCGAGGAGGCCTATTTCGCCGAGATCATCGATCGCGAGACCCAGCTCGAAGTCGCGCCGGGCGGGAAGGGCGAGCTCGTCCTCACCACCCTCACCCGCACCGCCTCCCCGCTCCTGCGCTACCGCACGGGAGACCTCGTGGAGAAGGCCTATTTCGATCCGCCGGGCGGCGGCGGGCCTGTCCTCTGTCTCGAAGGCGGCATCCTCGGGCGCATCGACGAGATGGTCGTGATCCGCGGGGTCAACGTCTACCCGACGGCGGTGGAGAAGATCCTCCGCGGCTTTTCCGAGGTCGTCGAGTTCCAAGTCGTGCAGACGACGCGGCAATCCATGGCCGAACTGGAGATCAGCATCGAAGCCGACGCCCGCGCCAAGCCCGGACTCGCCGAGCGCGTCCAGCGCGAACTCGCCAACGCCTTCACCCTGCGCATCCCCGTGCGGGTGGTGGAGGCGGGGTCGCTGCCGAGATACGAGTTCAAGTCGAAGCGGTGGATCAAGCAGTGAGGGGGTGGACGTGTAAGCTGAGGCACCCGCGCTCGAGAGAGTGTGCCACACATTCGCCCGTTCACGCTCACGGCTACCAAGCCAAGCGCAGAACATCCAAGCCGTCGATGCGAGAAAAATGGGCGTCTCCGGTGGCGAGTTTCATTCCTCCTTCCAAGGCGACGGCGGCGATCCAAGTGTCGTTTTCGGGGATACGCTGTCCTCGCGAGTCGAGATCATGGTAGATTCTTCCGTAGGCTTTCGCGGTCGCTTCGTCGGGCAGGATGATCGCAATGTTTTTCAGAAATGAATCGACCTTGACCCTCTCTTTCTCGGGATGGTCGGCCTGATGGATGCCTTTCTCCAATTTCCCCGCGGTGAACAAGGAGGTGAAGATCAGACATCCATCGGGCAGGATGCCAGCCAGATCGATCTTCTTGCGCATGTGCGCGATGATCGGGCTGGTGTCGAGCAGGATATGGGGCGTCGCCATCAGTGTTCCGCTTCGGCGGCCTCCTTCAAGACGGCCTGCTCGAAAGCTTCGCCCTGCTCGTCGTCCATGCACCCGTAAGATTCGGCTAAGGCCTCGCGCTGGCGTTCCGCAACTTGCGGAACCAGTTCGCTGATGAAGCGGGCGACTTCGACCAGCTTTGCGTTGGGAAGGCAGTGGAGGTCCCTGGTGATGGATTCAACTAGGGTCATGCCCGGAGTGTAACCTATCGGCACCGTTCTTTCCAGCGGGTTTCGACGGGCAGGCGTGGCGCAAGCGATGGTGACTGCTCTACCGCCCCCCAGCCTCTGCGCGATCCTTCTTGAAGACATTTCCCGCTTGAAATCCACCCTCTCTCCCGCCGACATTGGGCGCGTGAATCGGTTTCTCCTCCAGTGCTGCTTGTCGGGCTTGGCGCTTCTCGCGGCGGGTGCGCCGGTCCTGTGCGCCGATGACGCGGACGACGCGGCGAGGAAAACCGTGTTCACGACGCGGGTGCGCACCACCGCCTACACCCACACGGAGGCCGACCATCTCAAATACGGCACCAAGACGGCGCTGGGGACCGAGCTGCGCCATTCGCCCGAATACCACTCGGCGGCGGCGGACTGGTCCCGTTTCCCCTTGGGCACGAAGTTCCGGATCAAAGGCTACGACCGGGTTTTCGTGGTGGACGACTACGGCAAGGCCCTGGTGGGGTCGAACACCATCGACCTGTATTTCCCCACGATGGAGGGTATGAAGCTCTGGGGCGCCCGCTGGGTGGAGATCGATGTGCTGGAGTTCGGCAGCTTCCACGAGAGCCGGAAGATCCTCGCCTCCCGCGCCACGTATCCGCATTGCCTGGCCATGCTGGCCGCGATGACCGGCGACCAATGGTGGGAGCGTTTCAACCGATAGGGGAGCGACGCGGCGGCCCATGGTCGAACTGGAGATCGGCATCGAAACCGGGCCGGAGATCGGAGTCACCATTCCTCTTCCGATTCGGGCGGGTCGGCCATAATCCCTCCATGCGCTTGTTCGGCCCTAATCTCGCGGAACTCTTCTTCTATTCGATCCGGCTCGAATTGAATCGCACCGCCCACCCGCTGACCGGTTCGTCGATCTTCTGAAGGGGAAGATAGATCGCGTTGAGGAATTCGGCGAATCCAGCGGGTGGATTGATTCCGGGGTCTCTGTAGGAGAGCTTGAACGGCATGGTCAGATCCAATTCGCCCCAATGGGATACTTTCGACCGCATGGAGAGGCCCGAGGCCTTCCATGGGTCGGAAGGAACATAAGCGGTGCTATAACATGCGAATTTCAGATACGCGTATCCTCCAAGATAAATCGCAACCAGCAGGACGACCAGCGAAGCTGCTATATGGCGAAGTGTATTCATCCACGGTGCTTTCCTTTGGAGCGTTTCAAGCCGCTTCCATCTTCGTTGGACCGGTCGCCGGGGAAGGCCGGTTTCGCAAGATTTGCAGTCCCGAGAATATCCATCCGCCGGCTCCACGTCGAGCCTTTTCGGCGGCCAGCCTTGCGCGGGGGGAACACTTATTTCAAGGGGCGGGCAAGAGTGCCCGCGCTCCACGCCCCTCCCGCTTCACGATACGGTCGCAGACCTTCTGGCCGCAGAGCACGGCCATGGGCATGCCGCCGCCGGGGTTCACGCTGCCGCCGGTGAAGAAGAGGTTCCGGTATTTCGAGGACTGCTTCGGGGCCTTGAAGGCCTGGTTCAGCTTCCAGTCGCTGACGACGCCGTAGATGGAGCCGCCGTTGGAATAGTACATCCGCTCGATGTCCACGGGGGTGAGCAAATCCTCGACGACGATATGCTTCCGCAAATCGGTCAGGCCCATGCGTTCGAGCTTGTCGAGGACGCGCTCTTTCAACGCGACATAATCCTTGTGGGCGAAGGGATTTTCCGGATCGATGGGCGGGATGTGGGGGAGGATCTTGAGATTGTCGTGCCCGGCGGGCGCTTTGGACGGATCGGTGCGGGTCGGGGCGACGAGGTAGATGGTGGGGTCCTCGGGCAGCTTGCCCTGCTTGAAGACGGTGTCGAAATGCTTGTGCTGCTCCTTCGAGTAGAAGAAGTTGTGATGGGCAAGCTGCTCGTAGACGCGATCTGTGCCGAGGTGCAGGACGATCCCGGAGCAGGCGGGGGCGAACTTCTTCAGCTTCTCCAGAAACGCGGGCGGCTCGTCGAGGAGCCGGCGGTAGGCGGGGAGGACCTCCATGTTGCAGACGACGTAGTCGGCGGGGAGAATTTGTCCGTTTGTCAGGGTGACTCCGGTGACGCTTCTGCCGGATCGGTCGATGGAGGCGACTTCGCTGTTCAGCGAGACCTCCACGCCGAGATCGTTGAGCAGCCTGCCGAGGCCGCGGGCGAGGTTGTACATGCCGCCCTTCACATACCAGAGCCCATAGTCGAACTGGATCAGGGGCATCAGGTTCATGTAGCCGGGCGCGTCGAGGGCGGAGGAACCGACGTACTTGATGAAATACTCGAAGACGCTCCGCAGGTGGGGCTCCTCGAAATGATTGGCGATGGACTCGGCCATGGAGTGCTTGTGGTCCATCTTGAAGATCATGCGCCAGCCGTAGTGGCGCAGCATTTCCCACACGTTGTCGAGCCCCTTGCGGAAGTAGCCATCGTCGACGAGGTCGTATTGCGCACGACCGTAGGCGAGGAAGGCCTCGAACTGCCGCCAGAGCGTTTCGGGATCGCCGGGCAGCTTGGCCAGTTCGGCCTTCATGCGGTCGGGTTCCTCGTGGAGGTCGAGGACGAGGCCGTCCTCGAAGAAATTGCGCCAATGCGGGCTGACCTTCTCCAGTCCGACATAGTCCTCCATGCGCCGCCCGGCGCGCTCCCAGAGGCTGCGAAAGAACTGCGGCAGGGTGAAGATGGACGGCCCGAGGTCGAAGCCGAAGCCGTCGATCTCGCGGTAGTTCAGCTTGCCGCCGATGCGTTCGTTCTTCTCGACGACATGGACCTCGAAGCCCTCGGCGCGCAGCGAGGCGGCGGCGGACAGCCCGCCGAGCCCGGCCCCGACGACGACGACGAGTTTGTTCCGAGCGGGCTTTGTCATGCGGCGATTTCGGTCTTGGTGTAGGAGAGGCCGAAGGTGTCCGAGATCAGGTTCGACGCGATCCGCGCGGATTCGAAGATGGTGGGCAGGCCGCTCCCCGGATGAGTGCCCCCGCCGACGAGGTAGCAGTTGGAGAATTCCTCGAAGCGGTTGCGCGGACGTTTCCAAGCCATCTGGCTGAGGCAGTGGGAGAGGTTGAAGGTCGCCCCCTTGAAGATGTCGAGATCCTCGTTCCAAGTCTTCGGCGTGTAGAGCTTCTCAACCTCGATGCGGCTCTCCAGATCGTCGATGCCGAGGCGGTCGGCGAAGGCCTTGAAGACGAGGCCGCGGTAGCGCTCGCGCACCGCGTCCCAGTCGATGTCACCGTCGAGGTTCGGGGTCGGGACGAGGATGTAGAGGCTCGACTTGCCCGGCGGGGCGAGGGTCGGGTCGGTGACGCTGGCGTTGCGCACGTAGAAGGAGATGTCCTCCGAACCGCGGTTCAGCTTGAAGATCTCATCGACGTTGCGCTTGTAGTCGCGGGCGAAGACGATGCAGTGGTGGGGCAGGTCGTAGAGGCCGTCGATGCCGAGGTGCATCATGAAGGTGGAGCAACTGAACTTCATCCGGTCCAGCTTCTCCGGCGTGTATTTCTTCAAGGCCCCGTCCGGCACGAGGTGGGTCATGGCGTGGGCGAAGTCGGCGTTGAGGACGACGCTGTCGGCGAAATGCTTCTCCCCGTTCTCCAGCTCGATCCCGGCGACGCGGCGGCCATCGAGGAGGAGCCGTCGCACCGCCGCGCCCGTGTGGAGGCGCGCCCCGCATTCGCGTGCGGCGCGGGCGAGGGCTTGGGGGATCTCGGCGAGCCCGCCCTTCGTGTGGTAGATGCCGTGCTCGTGCTCCATGAAAGAGAGCATGGAGAAGGCGCCGGGGCATTCCCAAGCGGACATGCCGAGGTACTTGCTCTGGAAGGAGAAGAGCAGCGCGAGCTTCTCGTCGGTGAAGTAGCGCTTCAGATTGTCGATCACGGTCGAGCCGAGGGAGAGATGCGGCAGGGCGGGCAGAATCTCAGGGGAGAGCGAGCGGAGGGCGTTCGGAAAATCGCTCTGAAAGGCCGGGAGAAGCCGCCGGAAACGCGCCCGCTCCCTCTTCAAGAACGCATCCATCGCTCCCGAGCGACCGGGGAAGAGGCGCTCGATCTCCCGCTTCGTGTCCTCGGGACGGTCGCAGGCGCGGAAGACCTCGTCGTCGAAGCGGACCTCGTACATCGGGTCGAGCCGCACGAAGTCGAGGTAGTCGGACGAACGCAGCCCCGACTCGGTGAAAATCCGGTCGAGGAGCGACTTCATCATCAGGAAGGTCGGCCCGATGTCGAAGCGGTAGCCGCCGATCTCGTGGCAGCCGGTGCGCCCGCCGAGGCGGTCCTGCTTCTCGAAGAGATCGACCCGCACCCCCCGGCTCGCGAGGAGGAGGGCGCTGGCCACACCGCCGGGACCGCCGCCGACGATGACGACCCGCTTGGCGGACTCGCCCGCCCCGGTGGAACCCAGACTCTTCATTTGGCAGGTGAAGGAACCCTCCGGAAACTTGCGGTTTGCGGAAAGTCGCCTTTCATGAAGAATCCATCGTTTCGACCTGGGAGTTCGTCGACCATTTTTTTCAAGGAAGCCCCCCTCCCCATACGCTATACCTTCGGCGTGGCAAGCATGGACGAATCGAAAACCTCCGCCGGGACTGGCGCTCCCGCCGCTGTCGTGGCGCGGGCGCGGGATTTCTTCGCCTCCGGCGCGACGCGGCCTCTGGCCTTCCGCCTCGCCGCCCTCGCCCGGCTGGAGGCCGCCATCGTCCGCGAGACCGACGCCATCCTCGCCGCCCTCGCCGCCGATCTCGGCAAACCAGCCCTCGAAGCTTGGCTCTCCGAGGTCCACTTCGTCCTCTCCGAAATCCGGCTCTTCCGCCGCAGGCTGCGGCGCTGGGCCAAGCCGCGCCGAGTCGGGAATCCCTTCTTCATTTGGCCCGCCCGCAGCGAGATTCGCCGTGAACCCCATGGCGTCGTCCTCGTCGCCGCGCCGTGGAACTACCCCTTCCAGCTTTCCCTCAGCCCCCTCGTCGCCGCCGTCGCGGGGGGGAACACGGTCGTCCTGAAGCCGTCCGAACTCGCCCCGGCCACCGCCGCCCTGCTCGATCGGCTCCTCGGCGAAGTCTTCGAGCCCGGCCATGTCGCCGTCGTCACGGGCGGACCGGAAACCGGGGCGGCTCTGCTGGAGCAGCCCTTCGATTTTCTCTTTTACACCGGCGGCGAACGGGTCGGCCGCCTCTACGCCGAGGCCGCGGCGCGACGCCTCGTTCCCGTCGTGCTGGAACTGGGAGGGAAATGCCCCTGCCTCCTCGACGCGACCGCCGACTTCGACCTCGCCGTGCCGCGCCTCGTCTCGGCGAAATGGTTCAACGCCGGGCAGACCTGCGTCGCCCCCGACTTCGTCCTCGTGCCCGAGGCGCGGCGGGAGGAGTTCGTCGCGAAGCTCCGCTCCCAACTGGAGCGCTGCTACGGCACGGGCGTCCCTCGCGACCTCGCCGCCATCGTGAACGGGGCGCACTACGCGCGCCTCCTCGACCTGCTGCCCGACGAGGCGCTGCGCATCGGCGAGGACGACCCCGCGTCCCGGCTCCTCGCCCCCCGAATTCTGCCGGACGCGACTTGGGACGACCCCGCGATGCGCGAGGAGATCTTCGGCCCCGTCCTGCCCGTGATCGGCTACGGCTCCCTCGACGAAGCCCTCGCCCGGCTCGCCGCCCGGCCCGAGGCCCTCGCCCTCTATGCCTTCTCGAAAGATCCAGCGACCCTTGAGCGCGTCGCCGCCTCGGTGCGCTCCGGCTCGGTCTGCTTCAACGACGCGGTGAAGCAGGCCGTCAACCTCGCCCTGCCCTTCGGCGGCGTCGGCGCGAGCGGGACAGGCCGCTACCGGGGAAAGGCCGGCTTCGAAACCTTCACCTGGACCCGCGCGGTGACGCGGCGCTTTTGGGTGAAGGACCTGTTCCAGACCCTGCCGCCCTACGGGAGGAAGGTGGAGTGGATGCGGCGGTGGATGAAGTGAGGGACCCGACCCTCTCTGGTCGGCGACTCGCCCCTGTCACACCGATATCAGAGCGGCGGATAGACCTTGTGCTTGGGCTCCACGCCCGGCGCGCCCGGTCCCATGCCGACCCCCTTGCTGGCGTATCGGCGTTTCTCGACCAGTTCCTCGCCTTGGAAGCGGAAGTGCGTCTGCTCGTAGGTGATTGCGCTAGTGCCCTGCAGGACGATGAGCGTCTCGCCCCCCTTCACGAAGGCGAAGGCGGCTGCGGCATCGGCCCCACCCTCCTCCGGATACCATTCCCCGGCGAAATCGTGCTTCCTCCCCGAGGCCGTAACGATGCGGATGGGCACCTTCGGATCTTCGCAAGAGACGACCCACTTCCCCTTGGGATGGGAGATTTCGTATTCGCGGAACTTCACGGCGACGCTTTTGACCTGCTTCCACCCCTCCAGCTTCGGCGCATGGGGGATGTCGGTCTGGTAGGGGCCGACGGTCCACGGGCTGTAGCCTTCGGAGGCGGGCGTCGGCTTCGAAGCGCAGGAGGAAGCCACCATCGCGAAGGCGGCGGTGAGCAGGGGGAGGATCAGGCGGACCATGCCCAACCCTTTCCGCATCGGCACGAGGAAGGCAAGGGGAAAGCGGGCCGCCGGGCCCGGTCTCCGTCAGACGCGCCGCGCCCGCTGGCCCTCCTCGATGAGCGCCCAGAACTGCTTCGACTGGGCGAGCACGTCGTCGTCGCCGACAGGCAGCTTCGCGCGGAAAAGGAAGTCCTGGAAGGAGTTCTTGCTGAGGACGCGGTGGACGACGACGGACTGGTGGTCTTTCGAGACCTCGAAGTAGATGCGCACGTCGCTGGCGCGGTAGCGGTAGAGCTTCTTCCCGTCGCGCTCGATCTGGCCGAACTTCGCGCCCGCGCCCGCGCCCGCCGGGTTGTCCTCGATGCCATCGAGGTCCTCGGGCTTCACTTGAAATTCGTTCAGCACCTCAAGTTGTTCGAGGGTCGGGAGCTGCGAAATTTCCGCCGCGCTGATTTCGTTGAAGATGACTTGGAACACAGGTGGACTCTCCCCCAAAGGCGCGGATTCGACAAGGGGGGAAATAGGTCAGTCGAACCGAAAGAGGCAGGACCGATCGCCAAACCACGCATTCACGGCAGCTCCACCACCCGCACCGCCCCCGAATCGGCACCCTTCAGCTCGCGAGGATAGACCGCGTTCCCCAGCGAATGCAGGACCGTCGCGCCGCCGTGCCTCTCCTCGCGCTGGGCGACGTGGGGATGGGCACCTGCGACGGCAACGGCCCCATGGGCGACGAGCCAGCGGGTCCAGCGACGCTGGTCCTCGTTGACCTCGTGGCGGTATTCGTCACCGCCGTGGACGAGGACGACGATCCGCTCGCTTCGGGACCGGGCCTCGCGCATCGCTGCGGCAAGGAGGGATTGATGCTTTGGCAGGGTGGCGACGCCGGGCTGCGTGGGTTCGGCTTCGTCCCCCGGCAGCAGGCTGGCGCCGAACACGGCGAGGGTCACGCCTTGGCGTTCGACGCGCCAAGGACGACAGGCTTCGCTCTCGTCCTTGCCCGCGCCGAAAGAGGGTAGGCTTGCGGACTGGAGAGTGTCCAGTCCTTCGACGAGTCCCTCGGGTCCGGCGTCGAGGGCGTGGTTGTTGGCGAGGGAGACGGCATCGACGCCGTGCTCCTTGAGAAAGGCGAGGCGCTCCGGCGGAAATCGGAAATCGTAGCGGACCGCCTTGCCGCCCTCGCGCATCGAGGGAATGCCTTCGAGGTTGGCGAGGAACAGATCGGCCCCGCCGCGTCCGAAGCCGGGCAGGGCGATGTGCTCCTCCCCCGCGAGCACGATGTCCCCGGCGAAGGAACCCGCCGAACGCGGTTCGACCTCGAGTCGGCCATCGAGATAGGCGACCGCTTCGCGGGTGTGTTCGAGGAGCGTCTCCGCTGCGCCTTCGGGAGCGGGGAACCAGAGGACGCGTTCGACGGGGCGGGGCATGAGGGGTTCGATCCAGTTGAAGACTTGGAGCCGTCCGTCCGTGCGCCAGCCCTCGACGCGGGCGGCGCGCGCTGCGAACGAAGGGACGCGGCGGACCTGCTCGCGCAAGTCCTCCGACCGCTCCGCCGCGCTCGCGTCGGAATGCGCGTCGATGAGGACGAGGATATGCGGCGCGTCGAGATCGACCATGCGGGTGATCCAGCCGAAAGTCTCGGCGAGGAAGACGGGCAGCGACGCCAGATCCCCGCACCACCCCGGCGAGGCGGTGGCCAGCCAAACCAATAGGCTAGCGAGCCTGGCGGATCTCGGGCTTACGGTCGAGGCCGACATGGAGACGGAACTTTCGGAGGCAGAGGTCCTCGAAGTGGTCGCCGGGCCAGACCTCCTCGAAGGTGAGGCGGACCGCTTTCACCGCTTTGCCGTAGCCCTCGATGGCGTAACGAAACTCTTCGGGCGAATCGGGCACTTCCATCGTCACGGCATGCTCGCCGTTCAGCTCAAGGCGCACTATTTTGGGCCGGGCGTTGGCGCGATAGAGTTTCTTGTCCTCCGTGCTGAATCCGGGTTCGAAGCTGATGGCTGCGAGTGGTTTCGGCACCGCCGGCTTGCACTCGATCCACTCGCCGATCCCTGGGCCAGGGGCACCCTCGGCCCAAGCCTTCCACTGCTTCAGGTTCTCCGCGCCGTAGGTGTGCTCGCCTTCCGGCGTGAGAGTGGAGCTGGCGCGGACTTCGTAGTTGGCGTGCGCCAGCGTCCATCGCTCGCCGCGTTGGATGTAGCTGCCGTCGTTTTCGGAGTAGGAGCTGGTTTCGGGTTGGGCCTCGACCTCGAAATCGTCGTCGAAGGTCGGTTCGAGATCGGTGAACTCCCAAACCCAGTTCCGTCCCTCTTTGCGGAAACGATTCACCGGTTTGATCACGCGCAATTCTTCGGGATCGATGCCGTCCGGTTCAAGAACGAGATGCGGCCCTTCGTGATGGCCCCCGCCCAGCAGGCGGCGGTGGAGAGGCGGTATTTGAAGATTGCCGCGCCGATGTGGTCGTCGTCGCTGACCCAATGCACCTTCTTCCAGTAGACGCTATCGAAAGAAATGGTCCACTACTTGACCTCCCCGGGAGCAAAGGGCACTTCTGAAACGAACCATCCCGCGAGATGGGCGAAGCGCTGATCTGCGGCAGCACGCTTCTCGGGCTGCCATTTCACCTGCACCGCCTTCTGTCCGTCAAAAATTCGGCAGTTTTTGCAATAGAGCGGCGATTCATGGACCTTGATCTGGTCAGCGGGAGGAAGCACTGCTCCGATCCCGAGTCCGCGCACATCTGGAGACTCCTCGACGGGAAATCCGAAACGAGCCGAAACGCGTCGTTTCGTCACGTTCTCCATTCGGTAGCGAAGCTCCACCTTGGCCAGCTTGGGGTCGAACTTAATATGGAGATCCTCTGCTGCCATGTGAATGTTTTCGGTCGCCTTCGGCTCGAAACCCGCAATGTCGCCAGCGCGTTGGGTCCCACCAGTGACGTAGCCACCTCCGTTAGCGAAGGCACGAGGACAAAGGAACACGGCGAGAATCAGGAACGCAAGGAAAGTGGTTTTCATCGAGCTGCCGGGGATCGAAACACGATACACCCCGGCGCCACGGTTTCTTTCGGATTCCGAGCTCCGGATTTTCACCCGCGGCTCGGCACGAAGACCCACCGCATCCCGGCGGCTTCGGCGGCGACGATGCCAGGCTGGCCATCCTCGAAGACAAGGCACCCGGCCGGGGCCACGCCCATGCGCCCGGCGGCGAGGAGGAACATGTCGGGCGCGGGCTTGCCGCGCTCCACGTCGGCGGGGGTGATGACGATGTCGAAGAGATCGATCAGGCCGGTCGCCTCCAGCGACGGCGCGACGATGGAGAGGTCGCTGCCCGAGGCCACGGCGATCGGCCGTCCCTCCTCCCGGTAGCGTTTCGCGAGGGCGGCGACCGCGGCGACGGGCCGCAGTTCGGCGAGGTGCCGCGAATACCACTGGAGCTTGTATTCGTGGATCGAGTCGGGATCGAGGCTCGCGCCGTAACGCTCGTTCAACTCCATCACGGTGATGCGGTCGGGCACGCCGGCGTTGGCGTAGAACTCGTCCTCGCTCCAGCGCCATGGCGCGCCGTGGTGGACGAAGCTCGCCGTCCAAGCGCGGTAGTGCAGGGGCATGGAATCGACGAGGGTGCCGTCGCAGTCGAAGATGTAGCCCTCGAAGTCGCGGGCGGGGAGGTCCAGAGTCATACCGCGTTCTCCCGCTCCCAAGGCGGGGGACAAAGTTTCATCCCTTCGGATTTCGAGCTTCGGATTTCAGATTCCGCCGTCAGGCCTTTTTGTTCGCCGAATCCACCGGGAGCGCATCGACCACCTCGACCTCGACCGAGGAGCCGCCGCGCGAGAAGAAGCGCTTGAAGAGGCGGCGCGGCAGGCTCTTGCCCGACTCCTCGCTCTCGATCTCGGCGAGGGCGCCCTCCTTCGCCTTCTCCCAAGCCGGGGCGAAGCCGGGGGCGTTCAGGACCATGGCCTTCTCGGCGCGGGCGTAGAGCTCCAATTCGCGCTCCAAGGCGGCGGAGTCGTTCTGGGCGCGGCCCGAATTGACCTTCATCCGCAGGTTCTCGTTCTCCTGCTTCAGCGCGTCGAGCTTGCCCTTCATTTCGGCGAGCTTCTCCGCCTCGATTTCGAGCTTGTCGCTGAGATGGCCCTTGAGGCGCTTCAACTCGCCTTTGGTCTTCCAGTGGGCGATGGCGGAGAGAACGCAGAAGGTGAAGCCGAGGACGAATCCCCAGAAGAACCAGCTCGTCAGGACAGTCTTGAATGTTTCTTGCATGTGGCCGGGACGATACGGGCGGAACGGGGCCGTGTAAACCGGAGCCTGTCCATGCCCGCCAGAAACAGGCGGCAGGGAGGGGAATGTCAATGCCCATGCCCTGCGTGCGAGCCGCCGACGCCTCCCCACTGGAGCTGGATCTGGAACCAGGCGGCGTGTTCGCCGCCGAGGGCACCATCGACGGTGTAGTCGTATTGGAGGCGGGCGCGGACGCGCTGGGCCGGGTCGAGGAAGGCGGTGAAGGCGGCGGAGAGGCGGTGGCGGTCGTCGAGTTCCGCGACCTCGACGGCGGAAATCCAGTCGTGCCGCAGGGAGACCGTCGCCGCGTCGCTGAGGCCGTAGTGCAGCGAATTCGAAAAGCCGTGGTCGTCGAAGTCGATGGCGTCGCCGTCCTCGGTCATGGCCTTGACCTCGCGAACCAGCACCTCGCCCTGCCACATCCACGCGCCCGAGCAGAAATCCGGCCCGCCCTGTCCATGGTCGTGTCCGTTCCAGACTTTACGGAGGCCCGCGCCGAACACGGTGGTGTCGCGACCGAAACCGTTCTCCCCGAGGGCGAACGAAAGCGATCCGGTGATGCTGTCGTCGAAGGGCAGGCGGAAACGGTAGTCCGCGCTGAAGACCCAGCTCTGGAACCCGGCTTCGTCGAATTCGAAGTGCTCATGGTCGTGGTCATCGTCGTCGTGATCATCGTGATCGTCGTCGTCCTCGTCTTCGTCTTCGTCTTCGTGGCCGTGCTGGTGCGAATGGGACCGCACGCCGCCGAACCCGAAGCTCAGCAAACCGCTCTGCGGGAGATGGAAGAGGATTTGTCCGCCTTGGATGATCAACTCGCCCTCGTTGAGCATGCGGCTGTTCACGAGGTTCTGGTTCACGAACATCCAGTCGTGCAGGTGCAAGTCGGCTTGGAAGCCGAAACGGTTGATGAACTGCCCGCCGCCGATGGAGAGGAAGTCCGTGGCCCGCCAGAGCAGCCTCGCCTCCTCCAGCTCCGCCTCCCAGACGTGGTCGCCGCCTTGGTGGCCGAAGCCCGAGACCAGCCCCTGCAGCGCCTCGCCGAACTCGAAATTCAAATGCAGGTGGATCGCCTGGATGCCCCAATCGTTCAGCGGATCGTGCTCGGAGGAGGCGAAATCCTCCGCCCCCGAGCCGGGCTCGAAGACCCCGCCCGTGGCATTCATGTAGAGGCTCGGGATGAGGAATCCGCCTGGTTCGACTCCTTCGCCGGTGAACCAGTTCACCTCGCCGACCGTGTATTCGAAGACCTCCTCCCCCGATGCGTCCAAAGCACCCGAATCTTGAGCGAAGACGGCGGCGGGCAGGGTCAGGGAGAGGAAGGAGGCGAAGAAAAAGTTCCGGATCATGGGGCTTGTGGCGCAATTTTCTTGCATTTGTCTCCACATGACGCCATAATGCAAGCGAATTGCGACGATAAACGCAATTTTTTTGCATTTCCATCCCCCGTCGACCATGAAACCCTTCGCCTTCCTTGCCCTGCTGCTCTCCCTCCTCCTGCTCCCCGCCTTTTCCGAGGCGGCCGAGGTCACCTACACCGCCAAGCTGACCGGCATCGAATGCGCCGGCTGCAAGAAGTCCATCTCCCGCGCCCTCGGCAAGATCCAAGGCGTCAAGACCATCCGCATCGTCAAGGAGGGCGCCGAGCAGCACCGCCTCACCATCGTCACCGACGGCAGCAAGCCGATCTCCAAAGCCGAGGCCACCGCGGCCCTCGGCAAGGATTCGCACTACACCCTCGTGAGCTGGAGCCAAGGCTGAGCACCCCGCACTTCCCCGCCCCATCCCCCGCCATGAAAGTGCCCTTCCTCTCCCTCGCCGTCCTCGCCCTCGGCTCCGCCCTCATGGCCGGGCAGGGCGGACAAGCCGAAAAGCTGCGCGTCTTCGTCCCCGTGCTGCCCTACGAATACCTCTTCGAGCGAATCGGCGGCGACCTCATCGACGCGAAGGCCATCGTGCAGGAGGGCGGCGACTGCCACAACTACTCGCCCTCGCCGCGCCAGGTCGCCGACATCTCCCGGTCGAACCTGCTCTTCTCCGGCGGCCTCACCTTCGAGGCGAATTTCTACGTCGCCGTGGGCGACGGGCAGAACGGGCCGAAGGAATACGACCTGCTCGAAGGGCTGGAACTCCTCGAAGGCACCTGCGGCGAATGCGCCTCGGTCGCCGCCGAGGGCAAGGAAGCCCACGAGCATGATCACGAGCACGAGGAGCACGACGCCCACGTCTGGCTCTCCCCCCGCGTCCTCCGCCACCAAGCCGGGCGCGTCGCCGCGATCCTGAAGCAGCACCTCCCCGCCGACGCGGCCCCGGCCATCGACGCGAACCTCGCCGCCTTCGACGCCGAACTGGCCCGGCTCGACGAGGAGATCCGGGCCGCCCTCGCGCCGAAGAAGGGCCGCGCCTTCTACGTCTACCACGGGGCCTTCGCCTACTTCGCGCTCGACTACGGCCTCGTGCAGAAGGCCATCGAGGTCGGCAACCGCAAGCCCTCGCCCAAGCAACTCGCGGCCATCGCGAAACAGGCCAAGGAGGAGGGCGTCACGACGCTCTTCGTACAGCCTCAGTTCGACCAGTCCAGCGCCGCCTCCCTCGCCGAGAGCATCGGCGGCACCGTCAAGACCCTCGATCCTCTGGAGAAGGACGTAGTCGCGAACCTGCGCACCATCGCGAAGACCATCGCCGAGGCCCCTTGAACGGCGGTCGCGAGCGCGGACGGGCAGGCTTCCGAGGGCTTGACGCCGCCGACCGAACCCTCTTTACTGGCGCATTGAACCCTCTTGAGCCAAGCCCGGACGACCGCCCCCCCATCGTGGACTGCCGCGGCGTCTCCTTCTCCTACGGGCGGAGCGTGGTGCTGGAGGACGTGACCTTCACCGTGCCGCGCGGCGAGTCGCTCTGCGTCATCGGTCCGAACGGCGGGGGCAAATCGACTCTCGCGAAACTCCTCCTCGGCCTGATCGAGCCGGACCGGGGGCGGATCGCCGTCCTCGGGCGCGAGCCACGCGAGGCCCGCACCGGGATCGGCTACGTGCCCCAAGCGATGCGCTTCGACCCGCAGTTCCCCATCTCCGCCCTCGACATCGTGCTGATGGGCCGGCTCAACCACCTCACCGTCGGCCTGTTCTCGAAGCGCTGCCGGGAGCGGGCCCGCGCCGCCCTCGACGAGGTGGGCATGTCAGGGTACGCGCGGCGGCCTTTCTCCGACCTCTCCGGCGGCGAGCGGCAACGCGTCATGGTCGCCCGCGCCCTCGCCTGCGATCCCGAGATCCTCCTCCTCGACGAACCGACTGCGAACATCGACCTCTCGATCGAAGCGCAACTGATCGAGACCCTCGCGAAGCTGCGCGAGCGGATGACCGTCCTCATGGTCACGCACGACCTCGACCTCGTCTCCGCCATCGGGAACTCCGTGCTCTGCGTGAACCACCGCGTCCACCGCCACTCCCTGCCGCTCTCGGGCGAGACGATCAAGGAGATCTACAGCGGACGCCGCCGTCTCGAGCACGACCGTCGCACCCGCCACCAGCAAGGGGACCACTCCGCCTGCGCCCATGACTGACTTTTTCGCCGACTTCCTCGACGCGGTGGCGGAGGTGCCGCTGATCCGCTACGCCCTGCTCTCCGGGATCGTCTCCAGCCTCACCTTCGGCGTGGTCGGTTCGCTCGTGGTGACTCGCCAGATCGCCTACGTCGCCTCGGCCATCGCCCACAGCATCCTCGGCGGGATCGGCGCGGCGGTCTACTGCAGCCGCGTTTACGACCTGCCCTGGCTCACGCCCATGCTCGGAGCCATCGTCGCCGGCCTCGTCTCCGTCGCGGTCATCGGCTGGGTCACCCTGCGTTTCAAGGAGCGCGAGGACACCATCATCGGCGCGATCTGGGCGCTCGGCATGGCTGCGGGCCTGCTCTTCCTCCACTACGCGCCGGGCAAGGCGGTGAACATGGAGAGCTTCATCTTCGGCAACATCCTCCTCACTTCGAGAAGCGACGTGGTCGCCACTCTCGTCCTCGGCGTCCTCGTCTTCGTCCTCGTGGGGCTCTTCTACCACAAGCTCGTCGCCGTGTCCTTCGACGAGGAGTTCGCCCGCCTCCGCGGCGTCTCGTCGAAGGCTTACTACTTCCTCCTCCTCGGCCTCACCGCCATGAGCGTAGTCCTGCTCGTGCGGATCGCGGGCCTCATCCTCGCGCAGGCCCTCCTCGTGCTCCCGGCGGCGACGGCCTCGCGCTTCTCCCGCTCCCTCTGGGTCGTCATGGTCCTCGCCGTGGCCCTCACCGCCGTCTGCAACACCGCGGGGCTCGCCGTCAGCTACGAATACGACATCCCGACCGGACCCTTCATCGTCTTCCTCGCGGTGGGCTGCTACGCGCTCTCGTTCCTGTTCCGGCGGAACCGGGCGTAGCCCGCATTGCGCTTGGAGGATTTCGGACGACACTCCCGGCATGATCCGGCGCGTCCTCCTGCTGCTTGCCCCGGCCTCGCTCGCCTTCACCGCCGAGATCGAGCTTTCGCCCTCCGGCCCCATCGCCACGCCGCAAGCGGCCCGCGACGCGGCGAGGACGGCGGAGAAACCGGTCCGCATCCTCGTGGCCGAGGGGACTTACGAAATGACCGCCCCGCTCGAACTCGGGCCGGAGGACTCGGGCGTCACCTGGGAGGCCGCGCCCGGAGCGAAGCCCGTCTTCACCGGAGGGCGCGCCATCGAAGGATGGGAGAAGGTCGGGGAAGGACTCTGGAAGGCGGCTCTGCCCGACCCATCCTGGCATTTCGAGCAGCTCTGGATCGACGGACGCCGCGCCATCCGCGCCCGCAGCCCGAACCGCGGCTATTTCCACCTAGAAGGCTCCGTCGGCCCCGGCGCCTTTCCCGGACTGGAGAAGGGTTTCAACTTCCATGCCTTCGTCCTGCCGCCCGAGCACTACGCCCTCGTCCGCGCCATTCCCGAGGCGGAGCGGGCGGGCCTGCTCCTGACCGTCGCGCACGCTTGGGCCGTCGGCCAATGCCGCGTCGAGGCGCTCAACGACGAGCATCGCGCCGTGAAGATCGCGGGCCGGTCGAGCTATCCCTTCATCGAGCGCGAACCCGACCAGCGCTTCTGGATGGAGAACTTCCGCGCCGCCCTCGACTCGCCGGGGGAATGGTTCCTCGACCGGGAAAAGGGCGAACTGCTCTACCGCCCCCTCGATGGGCAGGACATGGCCCAAGCCAAGGCCGTCGCCCCCGTCGCGGAGAGATTTCTCGTCCTCAAGGGCGCCCATGAGGTGACCTTCCGCGGCCTCGCCTTCCGCCACGCCCACTACGCCTATCCCGCCACCGGACTCCACGACCGCCAAGCCGCCACCAGCCTCGGCGCGGCCATCGAGGTCGAGGACGGGCGCGGCATCCGCTTCGAGGCCTGCGAGATCACCCATGTCGGCGAATACGGCGTCTATTTCAAAAACGGCTGCGCCGACTGCGTCCTGACCAAAAGCCATCTCCACGACCTCGGCGGCGGGGGCGTGCGCGTCGGAGAGACCGCCCGGCCCGAGGAGGGCCGCGTCTGCCGCAACATCGCCATCGACAACTGCATCCTCCAGCACGGCGGCCGGCTCCACCCCAGCGCCTGCGGCGTCGTCCTGACCCATACCCGACACTGCGCCGTGACCCATTGCGACATCGGCGACTTCTACTACAGCGGCGTCAGCGCGGGCTGGAACTGGGGCTACGGCGACACCGCCTCGCGCGCCACCCTCGTCGAGAACAACCACATCCACCATCTCGGCTGGGCCTACCTCAGCGACATGGGCGGCTTCTACGGGCTCGGCGTTTCGCCCGGCACCGTCGTGCGGGGCAACCACATCCACCACATCGCCAGCCACCGCTACGGCGGCTGGGGCCTCTACACCGACGAGGGCAGCACCGACGTGACGATGGAGAGCAACCTCGTCCACGACACCTCGAACGCGGGCTTCCACCAGCACTACGGTTTCTTCAACACGATCCGGAACAATATCTTCGCCTTCGGCGACAGCGCCCAGATCCAGCGCAGCCGCAACGAGGCGCATCTCAACTTCCGCTACGAGGGCAACATCGTCCTGTGGGATGCGTCCTCGCCCCTCCTCGACGGCGAGGAGCGGAACTGGAAACTCTTCGACAAGCCCGAACCCGGCGATCCGAGGGACAGCCTCGTCTTCCGCCGCAACCTCTACTGGCGGACCGACGGAAAGACGCCGGAGACCCTGACAAAGACCCATTTCACCTGGGACGAATGGCGGAAGATGGGCCGCGACGCCGGTTCGCTTTTCGCCGATCCGATGTTCGCGGACCCTGCGAAGCGCGACTTCCGCCTCCAGCCCGGCAGCCCGGCGGAGATGATCGGGTTCCAGCCTTGGGACATCTCCCTCGCCGGAGTCCGCAAGGACGACCCCGCCTGGCTCGATCTGGCCGCGAGGGGGCACGACTACCCGACTTGGGCAGCCGACGCGAAACCCTGGCCAGCCCCGGCCTACAAGATCGAGCTCCAGACCTTCGAGACCATTCCCTTCGGTTCGATCGGCCTGCGCGGCGCGAAATACGGGCGCCCTCCCGGCGCCCCCGACCGCGGCGAGGGCTACTTCGTGAGCGAGGAGGCCGCCTCGCCGCTGCCCTTGCCCGACGGCTCCACAGCCCCCTCGAAACGCAGCCTGAAAGCCCAGGACAAACCCGGTCTTCCGCGCAGCTACCAGCCCGTGCTCGACATTTTCCCAGGATGGACGGCGGGCAGCTTCCGCGCCGGCTTCGACCTCATGGCGAGGGAAGGCGCGACCGGATTTTTCGAGATGCGCGCGAAGAACGGCGAGTTCGCCGCCGGTCCCTACGTGCGCTGGGCCGGGGGCAAGCTCGTGGCGAACAACACCGACAGCCTGCCCCTCGGCGACCTCGCCCCGGGCGAGTGGGTGCGCCTCGTGATCACCGCGACCACCGGAGCCGGCAAATACGACCTCGCCGTGACGCGGGCCGACGGATCGACGCGGGAGTTCAAAGACATCCCCTGCCAACCCTCGTGGGACGAGGCGAGCTACCTGCTCTTCAGCGGCACCGCCGACGCCGACACCGCCTTTTTCATCGACAACCTCTCCCTCGTGCCGCTCGACGCTCCCGAAGCCCCGTGACCGCCACTCGTTGACCCGTGACCCGTGACCCGTGACCCGTGACCCGTGACCCGCCACCCGTGACCCCAACGTCACGCGGCCTCGCAACGGCACATCATGCTGATGCAGCCACATTGGCCGCACCAGTCGAAGCGACCGCCGCACTTCGCCGGCAGACCCTCGATGACGCGCTGGATGCGGCAATGGCAGGCGCGGCAGCCGGTGCCAGCGCCCGTGCAAAGCATCACCTCCGCGACCGTCGTCGCGATGCCCTCGTCCACGGCGTGGCGCACCGTCGCCTCGACCACCCCCGTGCAGTGGCAGAGCGGACCCGCTTGGGCCTCGGCGGAGGCGAAGCGGCAGGTCGGAGTGCTCGGAGTCGTGACGGGGGTCGCAGTCATACGGAGGAGGCTCAATCGCCCCCGGACTCGCCGATGTGCTGGGCGAGGTAGCGCTCCAGCCCGATGCGCTGGATGAGGTCGAGCTGGGTCTCGGCCCAGTCGATGCTGTTCTCGGATTCCACGACCATCCGCTCCATCAGGTCGCGGCTGCCGGCGTCGCCCACCTCCAAGCTGAGGCGGATGCCGGCGTTGTAGGTCTCGACGCCTTTCGTCTCCAAGGTGAGGCTGTCCTGTATCTGCTGCTGCGGATTTTCGCCCACGAGGATCCTGTCGTAGCGGGCGATCTCGGGGATGCCTTCCAAGTAGAGGATGCGGTCGATGACCTCCTCGGCGTGCTTCATCTCTTCGATGGATTCGGCGTAGAAATGGGCCGCGAGCTTGTTGAGGCCCCAGTCCTTGCACATCTTCGAGCAGATGAAATACTGGTTGATCGCCGTGAGCTCGATGGTGAGTCCGGCGTTGAGGGCGTTGATGACGTCTGGATTTCCTTTCATATCCGGAAGCTTGGCCGAGCCAAGCGCGTGCGCCAAGGAAATTCCTCGAACAAACGCAACAGATATTGAGACTTACTCCCAAGAGGCGCGCAACGCAAGGACGCTATGCGGCGAAATCGCGCCAGTCGGGAGGGACTCCGAGGAAGAGGAGGGGTCTCAGGGCGTGTGTTTCACGCGCGTCGAGCGGGACGACTGATAGACATCCCAGCCGCCGAAGGGGTCGTTGGAGCCGTAGGAAGGCTGGGGGCCGTAAGCGCGGTTCGAGCCGTAGCGCCAGTTTTGGCGGTTCGAGCAAGAGGCGAGGAGGAGGAGCGCCCCGAGGAGAACGAGGTGGAGGATGGGTTTCATAGCGTTTTGAGGATCCGGCGCGGAGCGTCCCGGCACCGCCTGCCTTGTTGTTGATTGCACATTCTGCCGTCCTTCGTCAAGCATCTTTGATCCGGGTTCGAGGAGGAAGGACCGTGGCGGGATGCCCTCGATCCTCCCTGACGGGGCGGCTTTCCGCGTCTTTTCCAGAAAAAGTCTTGCCCCTCCGGCCCGTTTCCGCTGAAATCCGGCGTCGGAGATCCGACCTGTTCCCGAGCCATGGACCCGACCCCATCCCCCGCCGTGGAGACCCGCCAGCTCACGAAACGCTTCCGGCGCGTCACCGCGCTGGATTCGCTGAGCCTCGCCGTCCTCGCCGTCCTCCCCGGCCAAGTCTATGCCCTCCTCGGCGCGAACGGCTCGGGGAAATCGACGACTTTCCGCCTGCTCCTGAACATCTACCGGCCCAGTTCGGGCGAGGCCTTTCTCCTCGGCCGCCCTTCCCCCAGTCTCGACGGAGCCGATTCCGACAAGGTCGCCTACCTCTCCGAAGGGCAGAAGCTGCCCGCTTGGATGAGCGTGGAGCGCTTCCTGACCTATTGCTAGGGCTTCTACAGCGATTGGGATCAAGCGCTCTGCGATCAACTCGTGGATCGCTTCGGGCTGGCCCGGAAACAGAAGCTGAAGCACCTCTCCCGCAGCCAGCGGATGAAGGCCTGCCTCGCGAGCACCCTCCCCGCCCGTCCGCGCCTGCTCCTCTTCGACGAGCCTTTCAGCGGGCTGGATGTGGAGACCCGTGCCAGCGTGAGCAGCCTGCTGAAGTCCCTCGCCCTCGACACCGGGCTGGCCGTTCTCATCACCACCCACGACGTGGAGGAGGTGGAGCCCGTCGCCACCCATCTCGGCATCCTGGACCGGGGGAGGCTGGAGGTGAACGAGGCGCTGGGCGATTTCCTCGGACGCCATCGCTCCCTCCGCTTGGAAGGGGGTTCGGTCGCGGAACTGCCCGAGGATCTGGCCTGTCGCTTCCGCTCCCCGGCGACCGCCTTGGACGGCGTGGCGGCGTTCACGGACGCGTTTGATGGGGAGTTCGAAACCGCGCTCCTCGCGGACCTTCCTCCGGGGGCCGAAGCCAAATTCGCCCCGATGACCTTGCGCCAAATCCTCGCCGCCGGACGGCCAGCCACGACATGAAGCCGATCCTCCATCTCCTCGGCAAGGATCTCCGCCGATACGCCTGGGCGCTCGCCGCGCTGGTCCTGTTCGGCGGGATCGAAGCCTACCTCCACGGAACGAACGCGGGCCTTCTCGATAACCGCCTGAACCAAGGCCTCGCCATCCTCTCGTCGCTCGTGGGCGGGATCCTCTTCTTCCTCCTCATCGTCGTGGTCGTACAGGAGGAGAACCTCGCCGATCCCGACGCCTACTGGCTGGGCCGGCCGGTCGCGCGGAAAAAGCTGCTGGTCTCCAAAATCCTCTTCGTCGCGATCCTCGTCGGAATCGGCATCCTGTGGCAAGGGGTCACCCTGTCGCTGAATGGTGGTGCGCCCCGGCTGGGGCATGTCGCCCTCGGCATCCTCCCCGCCTTGGCGGCGTGGAACTGGCAGATCTTCCTCGCGGCGCAGACGCGCTCCCTCTCGCGATACCTCGCACTCGCCCTCGTCATCGTGCTGGGGTTCTACGCATCCTTGTTCGGCGTCTCCGGCACGCTGACGCGCTTGGGCCGCCTCGTCGCCTGTCTCCCCGCCGACATCCCGGCCCATGTCGTGACCGCCATCCAGACGCTCTATTGGCTGCTCGCGGGATTCGCGATCCTCGGCTTCTACTATGCGACGCGGAAGCTCCTCCTCGCTTGGCTCATGCTCACCATCGCCGTGCTCGCCTCCTTCGCCCTGTCACCGATCGATTCGCCCCGCGTGATAGGAATCGCCACATCCCAATCCCTGGCGGACATCCGATGGAAAATCGACCATCTCCGCACGCAGGGCTCCCTCTTTGCCGATGGATCGGAGCATGTCGAGATCGAGGCGGTGCTGGCAAAGGTCGAAGCCCTCCCGGACGGAGACGCTTGGATCACCGTCGTCCATGGACAGATCGAACACGGTGGGAAGCCTGTCCGGATCGCGTTTACCCACGGGAGCCAGAAGCTGAGGAAAGACGACTCGGGCAAGGCGTCTTTCACCTTGGGACAACTCAGGAAACAGGACCTCGCGAAAATCGACCGGCCCTTGGACCTGTATTTCTTCTGTTCGATCAGCGCCTCCGTGCCCAAGGAGGCCGGACGTCTTGATCTGCGCGAGGGAAGCGGCCATGCCGGAGGTGGCAACCGCATCGTAGTTCGAAAGCTGTATCGAAACGAGGATCGGCTGGAGATCGAACTCGCCGGCGTCGTCCCGCGCTTCTCCTTCGAGCGCCGCCCTGTCTCCTCTTTCTATGAAGTCTTCGACGGGGAATTCAGTTTCGCGCTCGTGGAGAAAGGAGGCGACACACAACGAACGGATCTGTCGGTGTCGAGAAGCATCGATCCCTTCGGAAAGACACAAATCGGACAGATCACAACGACACTGGAGCGGGGCGCGGCCCTCGAAAACTACGAGATCATCGTCTTCTCACGGAAACTGACGGGAACCTACCACGGCTTCGTCCACGACCGCGCGGTGAGCCTGTCGCAACCGTGACCGGCGGACGAACCACGGCGGGGAGGCCGCTTTTCCCCGGAAAAAAGCGGCTGCGTCCCGGCCCGGCCGGGGATACACTCCCGGCCCACCTCATCCCCCGATCATGTCCGAGCGACGCAAGCAGTTCCCCTTCGACGAATTCGAACCCAAATGGCAAGCCCATTGGGAGACGCGGAAGACCTTCTCCGTGCCCAACCCCGGCGAGCCGGGCTTCGACGCCACGAAGCCGAAGTTCTACGTCCTCGACATGTTCCCCTACCCCAGCGGCGCGGGCCTCCACGTCGGCCATCCCGAGGGCTACACCGCCACCGACATCGTGACGCGCCATCGCCGCATGAAGGGCGACAACGTCCTCCACCCCATGGGCTGGGACGCCTTCGGCCTGCCCGCCGAGGAGCACGCCCGCAAGACGGGAGAGCATCCCCGCATCAACACGGAGAACAACGTCAACAACTTCCGCCGCCAGCTCAAACGCCTCGGCTTCGCCTACGACTGGGACCGCGAGGTGAACACGACTGACCCCGCCTACGTGCGCTGGACCCAGTGGATTTTCCTCCAGCTCTACCACAGCTATTTCGACGAGGCCACGCAGAAGGCCCGCCCCATCGCCGAACTCGAAGCCCAAGGTCTGAGCCGCGACGAGATCGACGCGAAGCGCCTCGCCTACGTCGCCGAGGCCCCCGTCAACTGGTGTCCCGATCTCGGCACCGTGCTCGCCAACGAGGAAGTCGAGGAATGGCGCGCCAAGGGCCACGCCGTGGAGCGCCGCCCGCTCAAGCAATGGATGCTGCGCATCACCGCCTACGCCCAGCGGCTCATCGACGAACTCGACGGCCTCGACTGGCCCGAGGGCATCAAGCTGCTGCAAAAGAACTGGATCGGCCGCAGTGAGGGGGCCGAGGTCGATTTCACCATCGGCGGGGAGAAGGTGACCGTCTTCACCACCCGGCCCGACACTCTCTTCGGCGCGACCTACATGGTCCTCGCGCCCGAGCATCCGCTCGTGGACCGGATCACGACGCCGGAGCAGAAGGACGCCGTCGAGGCCTACCGCCGGACCTGCGCCGCGAAGTCCGACCTCGAACGCACCGAACTCGCCAAGGAGAAGACCGGCGTCTTCACCGGCGGCACCGCGACGAATCCGGTCAACGGCGAGGAAATCCCCGTGTGGATCGCCGACTACGTGATGATGAGCTACGGCACCGGGGCGATCATGGCCGTGCCCGCGCACGACGAGCGGGATTACGAATTCGCGACGCAGTTCGGGATTCCGATCATTTACGTCGTTGGCCAGACCCATGAGCAAGCAGACATCAAGTTCGAGGCAGTAGGTTCTCCGGAAGACAAAGGACCTTGGTATGCTGGAAAATTTGGCTCATTCGGAAAATATCTTTATTACCGAGAGACCGAATGCTTTTCCGGAGATGGTTACGCGATCAACTCCGGTTTCCTCGACGGCCTCCCCACCCCCGAGGCCAAAACCAAGATCATCGCCTGGCTGGCGGAGAATGGCCTCGGCACGAAGACCGTGAACTACAAGCTGCGCGACTGGCTTTTCTCCCGTCAACGCTACTGGGGCGAGCCCTTCCCCATCGTCTGGAAAGATGGCCGCCACGAGGCCATCCCCGAATCCGAACTGCCCCTCCTCGCGCCCGAGCTGGAGGACTACAAGCCCAGCGGCAGCCCCGAGCCCATCCTTTCCAAAGCCGCCGCTTGGGTCGATCTCGGCAACGGCGTCACCCGCGAGACGAACACGATGCCGCAGTGGGCCGGCTCGTGCTGGTACTACCTGCGCTACTGCGACGCCCGCAACGGCGAGCGTTTCATCGGACGCGAAGCCGAGGATTACTGGCTGGCGAAGAACGGCAAGCCCGGCAGCGTCGATCTCTACGTCGGCGGCACCGAGCACGCCGTGCTGCACCTGCTCTACGCCCGCTTCTGGCACAAGGTTCTTTTCGACCTCGGTCATGTCTCCACGCCCGAGCCTTTCCAGAAGCTCGTCAATCAGGGCCTAATCCTCGGCGAGGACGGGCAGAAGATGTCCAAGTCGCGCGGCAACGTCGTCAATCCCGACGACGTGGTCGATGAATACGGGGCCGACGCCCTGCGCCTCTACGAGATGTTCATGGGTCCGCTCGAACAGGTGAAACCCTGGTCGATGAAGGGCGTCGAAGGCGTCTTCCGCTTCCTCGCGCGGGTCTGGCGGCTCGTCATGGAAACGAACCAAGAGGGCGATTGGGTTCTCAACGCGAAGCTCGCCGACATCGAGCCTGACAAAGCCACCGACAAGGTCGTCCACGCCACGATCAAGAAGGTCGGCGAGGACATCGAGTCGATGAGCTTCAACACCGCGATTTCGCAGATGATGGTCTGCACGAACGAACTGACCAAGCTCGAACGCGTCCCCGTTTCCTCCATCGCCTTGCTGCTGCAAGTCCTCAACCCCTTCGCCCCGCACCTCACCGAGGAGCTGAACGCCACCCTCGCCGCCGCCTTCCCCTCGCTCGACGCGGGCGAACTGGCGAACCGGCCTTGGCCCGCCTACGATCCGGCGAAGCTGATCGAGGACGAGATCGAGATCGTGCTGCAAGTGAACGGCAAGGTCCGCGACAAGCTTTTCGTCGCCAACGGCGCGGCGAACGAGGAGGTCGAGAAACTCGCCCTCGCCAGCGAAAAAGTGAAATCCTTCATCGAGGGCCTCACCGTGCGCAAGGTCATCGTCGTGCCGGGACGGCTTGTGAACGTGGTGGCGAATTGAGTTCGGCCCCGCCAGCTTCGCCCCATGGCCCTCTCCCTCCATTTCCGATCCGCGAAGCTCGTCGCGATGACCCTCGCGAAGGTCGGCAATCCCGTCCGCGAGGAACCGCTCCGCACCTCCAAGAAGCTCTGCCGCTTCCGTGACGAGGAGGCGGACCTGCTCACGCACTGCTTCCTCAAGTCCTTCCGCGCTCTCGAACTGCACCAGCTCCACCACCACAGCGCGTTGGAGCAGAACGAGCTCTTCGCGGCGGCCACGGCGATCTTCGAGGACAACGACGCCCTTCTTGAACAGGGCGCGGCGATCGCTCGGCATCTCCACGCGAAGTCGCACCATCCGAACATCAAGTCCGGCGACCTCTGCATCGCCCTCATCGACGACGTCGGCGTGGGCGGCGCGAAGGTGCAGGCGCTCAGCCTCGTGAAGTCGGAGAGCCGCGTCCCCTTCCTCCAGATCTCGGAGCGCGACGGCGACCTCGTCCTCACGACGGAGCAGGGCATCTACCCGGACAAGATCGACAAGGGATGCTTCATCCTGAACCACGGGCGGGGTGACGGCTATTCGGTCTACCTCTTCGACAAGGGCGGCGGCAACACGCAGTTCTGGGTGCGCGACTTCGTCGGGGCGAAGCCGGTGGCGAACGACGACTACCTGACACGCCGCTTCTCCGAACTCTGCGTCGCCTTCGCCCAGCGCGGCCTACCCGAGACGACGCCCGCCGAAGAGCGCATGGAGGTCGCCGACCGCGCCATGGGCTACCTGAAGGAAGCCGACGAATTCGACCTCGACGAATTCGAGGAGAAGGCCCTCGCGCAGCCGGAGCGCATCGCGCAGTTCAAGGCCTTCAAGATCGACTACGAGGAGGAGCGGGGCGAGCCGGTGCAGGAGAAGTTCCCCGTCTCGAAGAAGGAGGCGGAGAAAGCGGGCAAGCGCCTCAAGAGCCGCATGAAGCTCGACGTCGGCGTGGAGCTGAAGTTCTCATCCGGCTTCATCCATCAGGCCGCGCATTTCCTCGAACGAGGGCACGACGAGGAGAAGGGCATGGAGTTCCTCAAGATCTACTTCCGCAAGGAGGAGTAGCCCCCGGCAGATTCTGTAGCGTTTCCCCGCTTGTCATGCTCCCCGGCTTCGGGCACACTCCGCAATACCATGGAGTCGCACGAAGTTCTCAAGGAGGCTTTCGACGGTCCGAACGCGGGCCCGAAAGAAATCGCCGCGGCGCTCGGCGTCTCGCTCTCGCTCGTCTACAAGTGGGCGCAGCCTCCGGAGGGCCAAGGCTCGGGCAGCCGCAACCCGCTCGACCGCGTTGAGGAGCTAGTGCGGCTCACTCGGCACCCCGCCATCGTCGAATGGCTCTGCCAGCGCGCTGGAGGCTACTTTGTCAAAAACCCGAAGGATTGCCCCACGAAAGGCTACTCCGTCGTCCCCGCGACGCACCAGATCGTGCAGCAGTTCGCCGGGCTGCTCGACGCGGTCTCGCGAGCGGCGCAGGACAACGACATCTCGCACGAGGAGTCGCAGGAGATCCGTCGTGTCTGGGACAAGCTGAAGGCCTACTGCGAGGGCTTCGTGCGCTGCTGCGAAGAAGAGGACTTCGAGCCGATCCAGAAGGAACTCGAGGTCCGGCGATGACGATGCCCTCCTCCTCCGAAAACCCGCCGCCGCGCTGCTGGGCCGAGATCGACCTCGACGCCCTGCGCCATAACGCGGCCCTCTGCCGTCGCCTCGCCGGGCCGCGCTGCGGGATCATGGCTATCGTCAAGGCCGATGCCTACGGCCACGGGTTGCCTGAAGCCGTCGCGGCCCTCGCCGGGGAAACCGCTTGGTTCGGCGTCGCGAACCTGCGCGAGGCGAGACGCGTCCACGCGGCGGCGGGAGGGAAAGCGGAGGGAATTCTCATCCTCGGCCCGGCCGCCCCCGAGGAAATCGCGCCTCTCGTCGCGGAGGGCTTCTCCGGCTCCGTCTCCCTGCCCGAGGAGGTCGAGGCCTACGCCGCCGCCGCCGCCCGCTCGGGAACGAAAGCACGGCTCCACGCCGTCGCCGACACGGGCATGGGCCGCATCGGCTGCGGACCTGGAGCCTTCGCCGCCCTCGTCGCGAAAATCCGGAACGATCCGCATTGCGTCCTCGAAGGGATCGCGACGCATTTCCCCTCGGCGGACGAGGACGCGGACTTCACCCGCGACCAGATCGGGCGCTTCCGCTCGCTCATGGAGGCCAGCGCCCCCGGTCCCGGCTGCCATGTCCATCTCGCCAACAGCGCGGGCCTGATCGGCTTCCAAGCGGAGATGCCCTTCGCCACCCTGGCCCGTCCCGGCCTCGCCCTCTACGGGGTCTCGCCCTTGCCAGAGGCGGGAGTCGATCTGCGTCCGGTGTTGGGCTTGAAGACGCGTGTCACCCTCGTCCGCGAGCTCCCCGCCGGAGCGAGCATCAGCTACGGACGCACTTTCACGACCGCAGGCCTCATGCGCGTCGCGACCCTCGCGGCGGGCTACGGGGACGGCTACCCGCGCCATCTCTCAGGATCGGGCGCAAGCGTGCTGATCGGAGGAAAACGCTGCCCCCTCCTCGGCCGGGTCACGATGGATCAAATCGTCGTCGATGTCTCCTCGGTCGATGGCGTGGCGCGCGGCGACGAAGCCGTCTTGATCGGTCGGCAGGGCAAGGAGGAGATCACCGCAGCGGAACTCGCGGCCAAGGCCGGGACGATCCCTTGGGAAATCCTGACGGGGATCACGAGCCGGGTGGAGAGACTACTAAACTGACTGACTGCCAAGAATTTCCTTTTCAGCCTTCGTCCCCCCTTCCCGCCGGAGACTTGGGCGGACACGGGGCTGTGGAACCAATTTCAAATATCTGCGGGCTCCTGATGGTCGCCGGGTAATACGAAATCCCGAAAAGCCCAGGATGATTGCAGATCAGGCTCTGGATCGGAGACGGCATCACCGCCGAGCCACACGAACAGACGAAGGTGGGCGAGGCGCTGCTGCCGAGCCGTCTTCGGTTGGGAAACGCTCTTCCCATCTGACTCGACGTAGTTCCGCAGCGGCTCACCGGAGCGGTTCGCCCCACCTGGCTGCCGCCGGATTGCTGGCTCGAGGACATTGGATTTCCCATCAGAAAACCATCCAATCATCCAAACCTTTTTTGGATTTGGTATAACAGGTGTCAGGGTTGGCACTCCAAGGTCCGGTCACGGATTTTCGATTTTTAATAATGGACTTTTGAACAGTTTTCCACGAAGATCGAGGGATGAGCCTTCCCTATCCACTCGCGGCGACAGAATATGAACGCTTCCGGCGGCTTGTCTGGTCGCGGGCAACCCCAGTGGTGCGCTCGGCGCGACTGGGCTTTGCCGGGGACGAGCTGGAGATCCAAGCCCGCTGGTTCGGCGGGGAGTTCGGGCGGACCTTCACCGGCACGGAGGGCGAACGTGTCGAGGTCGTGCAATTCGGCCACTGGAACCGAGGGGCCGGACCCGACTTTACCGAATCTGCCCTCCTCGTCGACGGCGAACTACGGCGCGGCGCGGTGGAGGTCGATCTCGACGCACGGAACTGGGAGAGGCACGGGCACGGGGACAACCCGGAGTTCAACGGGGTCGTCCTGCACGTCTTCGCCGACCGCCCCGCGTCGAGCCGAGTCTTCACCCGCACCGAGTCCCACCGCCACGTGGCGCAGGTGCTGCTGCCTCAATACAGCGGCCTCCAGGGACCGCCCGATTTCCTGCCCGAGGCCTATCCGGGCCGCTGCCTCGCGCCGCTCGCCCGCATGCACGACCGCGAGATCGAGTCGCTCCTCCTCGCGGCGGCGCAATACCGGATGAGGCGCAAGGCGGAGCGGCTCCGCGTCATGGCCGGGGCGATCTCGCGGGAGCAGGCGCTCTTCCAAGCCGTCGCGGAGGCCCTCGGATTCCGCCACAACAAAACGGCCATGGCCATCCTCGCGCAGCGTTGTCCCGTGGGCGAGCTGCTCCGCATGGACCCGGTGCGGCGCGAGGCGCGCTTGTTCGGCGCGGCCGGCTTCCTCGATCCCTCCCTCGCCGAGATGGCCCGGATGGCCGACACCCGCGCCTACTTGCGGCGTCTCTGGGACCGCTGGTGGACGATGCGCGGCGAGGTCGAACCCGACCCGCGCCGGGCGATCCGCTGGCGCGCCGACGGGACGCGGCCCCTGAACCACCCGCAGCGCCGCCTCGGGGCGCTCGCCGGGCTGCTCGACCGCTGGGAGGAGTTGCGATCCCTCTGGGAAAAACCGGGGGATCGCTTGGAGCAACATGTGAATAACTGGTCGAAAACCCTCGCCCATCCCTACTGGAGCCGACATTGCACCCTGCGTTCCCCGGCGCTGCCGCAGCCCTGTCGGCTCATCGGAAAGGATCGGCTCCGCGACCTGCTGGGAAACGTCCTTTTCCCCGGTGCCATCGGGGTTTCGCCGGATCGCTGGAGCGAATACGCCCGCCTTGGCGGGGTCGATTCCAACCAGAAGTTGAAGCGGGCCGCGCTGAGGCTGTTCGGGTCGGATCAGCAGCGCCGAAAGTTATTCACAAGTTATTACCACCAGCAGCAAGGGCTGCTCCAGATCTATGAGGATTTCTGCTTGGAGGATGCTTCCGATTGCCGCGACTGTCCCTTCCCCGAACAGCTTCTGCAATGGCGGGATTCCGCCCGCGCCAAACCCGCCGCTCGACTGGAAGCGGCGGGGGCGGACGGGAACTTTTTGTAAGCTCCCGCTTTCTTGGGCGTCTTCTCCCTCCGACGCCACCGAACTCGACTACGAACCATGTCCGTCGCCGCCCTTGCCCCCGATGTGATCCTCCACCCTGAACGACGGGTTTTCCCCGAGTTCAGCCTCGAACGCCTCCTCGGCACCGTCTTCGCCCCGACCAAGGGCTGCCGCGTCTGCCTTCTCGTCGATCTCGAAGATCTGTCCCTGATGCGGAACTACGCCTTTCTCGACGCCCCGGGCCACGAGATCCAGAAAAAGGCCTACGAGGAATTCTATCTCGGCCTCCAAGACGGCGGCCTCGCCACCCTCGGCATGAGCGGGGGCGAGATGTACGCCTACCCTGCGACAGGCGGGTCGAACCTCGACCTCCGCGACGAATGCGTCGATGCCGGGGGCCGCGCCCTCAGCCTCGACCGCGACATCTACCCGAACCACGACATTATCCTCTGCCTCTCGACCTTCTCGGCGACCGCGCCGCTCACCGCCAAGTGCAAGGAATACGGCTTCCGTGGGGCAACCCTGCACGGGGTCAACGACGTCATCCTCAAATCCGGCCTCGCCGTGGACTATCGCGAGGTCAGCGCCGACGCCGAGCGCATGAGGCTCGCCCTGACCGGGGCCGACCGCATCGAGATCGACTTCGGTTTGGAAGACGGTCGGGTTCTCACCGCCGCGCTGGAGCTCGGCGGGCAGGAGGCGCAGAAATCGCATGGCCTCTGCCTAGGCCGGACCCCCGACGTGGCGAACCTGCCCGCCGGGGAGGTCTATTTCGTGCCGATCAACGCGAACGGCCAGTTCCCGATGAAATATGCCGACGGCACCCTCGGCGTCCTCGACGTGAAGGACCGTTGCATCGTGCGCTCCACTCTCATCCAAGGCGACCAAGCCACCATCGACGCCCACAACGCCCGCCTTGCCGACGATCCCATGACCGGCACCCTTGGCGAACTCGGCTTTGGCACCCAAGTCCTCCCCGTTTCCGGCGCGGACATCCAAGACGAGAAAATCCTTGGCACCTGCCACCTCGCGACCGGGCGCGACGACCATCTCGGCGGCGACATCGTGCCCGGCATGTTCAAAAAGCACGAAAACTCGACCCACGACGATATCCTCTTCGCCCCGCACAAGACTCCCAATTTCAACCTCCGCCAAGTGCGGATGCGGCGGGGCGGTCAAGAGGAGATCCTCATCGAGGACTTCCGCCCCGGCGAATACCTCCTCCGCGCCCTGCGCGGCTGATTGAGACACCGAGAGGACGGAGCCTTGTAGCGAAGTTCGTGAGAACTTCGGCGTGCGTCCCGTGGGCTTCGGAGGGGAGAAGTTCTCACGAACTTCTCTACCGATACCGCCGCCCGCTTTATTCACATTTCAGGCGCAGCCCGAACCCTTTTCCCGTCTGTCCGAACACGCGGTTGGCCCGTCTCCGTCTTCGACAGCAGCCACCGGACCGATGCCTTTGGTGAGCAGTTCGTCGCCGCCGCGAACTTCTCCTTTCGATACTACCAGAATCTCGTGGGGCCGCGATGGGGCGCGCGGTGGGTGCCCAACTACTACCTCAGCGAAGAGATGCCCGAGAACGGCTGGATGGGAGGACCGGGAGGCACGTTGCACCACATGCAAGTCGGTTTCCGCGACTTCGGGCCGGGCGAGCATGCCTTTCCCGCGAACTACGTCCGGCGCTTCCACACCATGTTGATTGAGCCGGCGATCTATCTGGGCACGCTGCTGCAGGAGGTCCGGCTCGGCGGGGCCAAGGTGGAGATCCGCCGCTTCTCCCGTCTGGACGAGGTGCTGACGCTGCCGCAGGACACGATCTTCAATTGCAGCGGACTCGGTTCGAAGGAGCTTTTTCCTCGACGACGAGCTCATCCCCATCAAGGGCCAACTCAACGTCCTGCTGCCGCAGCCCGAGGTGGACTACAACCTCATCGCGGGAAATCTCTACATGTTCCCCCGCAGCGACGGCATCGTTCTGGGCGGCACCTATGAGCGGGGAAACTGGGACACGAATCCGGACGACGAGGTGTCGGAACGGCTCCTCGCCGAGCATCGGGAGTTGTTCGCGGGATTCCCCGGCTGACTGGGGCCGTACTGGGGACCGGGTTCAGAAAACGAATCCCCAGCAGTCAAATCTCCACCGCGAAGCGGTCGCCCGCTTTCACCGACCGCACAAAGGCCGTCATCAGGCGGATCACATTCTCGACATCCTCGAAGTCGGCCATCTCGACGATGGAGTGCATGTAGCGCAGGGGGAGGGAGACGAGGGCGCTGGGGATACCGCCGCGGACGAGGAAGATGGAGTCGGTGTCGGTGCCGGTGTAGCGCGAGGAGGCCTCGTGCTGGACCGGGATGCCGCTCTCCGCGGCGAGGTCCATGAGGCGGCGCACCATGACGGGATGGTTCGCGGTGCCGTGGGTGAGCGAGGGGCCGCCGCCGAGGACGACCTTGCCGTGCTGGGGATGCTTGATGTCGGGGCTGTCGGTCGCGTGGGTCACGTCGAGGACGAGGCAGAGGTCAGGCTTCAGATGGTAGGCGGCCATGGTCGCGCCGTGGCCTCCGATCTCCTCCTGCACCGCGTTGAGGGCGAGGCAGGTCGCGGCGGGGCGTCCCTCCTCGGTGGCGAGCCGACGGACCACTTCGGAGAGGATGAAGCCGCCGATGCGGTTGTCGAGGGCGCGGCCCACGATGCGGTTCTTCCCGAAGGGCGCGGCCCCGTCGGCGTAGACGGCGGGATGGCCGACGCGGATGCCCAGCGCGGCGACCTCGGCGGCGCTGGAGGCCCCGACATCGACGAAGAGCTCGTGGACCTCGGGTGCCTTCTCGCCGTCCTTGCGGTCGCGGATGTGGATCGCGGTGTTGCCGATGATGCCGGGCACCTCGCCCGCGTCGCTGAAAATGGAGAGGCGCCGTCCCCGCGCGTTGGCCCAGTCCGACCCGCCGATGCGATCGACGCGGAGAAAGCCGTCGTCGGCGATGTATTTCACGATGAAGCCGATCTCGTCGGCATGGGCCTCGATCATGACGCGCGGAGCCTCGGGATCGCCCCCCTTCACCGTGGCCCAGGCGTTGCCGTAGGCGTCGCTTTCGACCGAGTCGGCGAATTCGCGGCAGCGTTTCGCCCAGACCCTCTGTCCGCGAACTTCGAACCCGGTCGGGCTGGGGGTGTTGAGGAGGTCGTAGAGAAAGCTCGTGGCGTCGGCGTCCATGAAAGTCGTATGGGGGTTCGGTGAACGGTGGAGGATGCCCGCAAAGGGGCCTCGCATCAAGCGGGAAGCTGGGGAGGCGGCCAGCCTACGCTTCCACCGGATCGCGCCCGCCGTCGAGGTGGCCCTCGAAACGATGCCGCAGGGGATGCGGCACGACGGCGGTGAGGACGATGTCGTTGCCCTCGTAGTCCTGGGTCACGATCTTGCCCTCGCGATGGAGGAGGGCGAGGAGGTCCGGCCTCGCTTGGGGCAGTCTCAGGCGCAGGCGGGAGACGCGACCAGCCATCATGCCGGAGAGGCGGTGGACCAGCTCCGGGATACCTTCGCCGGTGCGGACGGAGACGAAGACGGCGTCGCGGTCGAAATGGCGCTTCAACTCGTGCAGACGGGCCTCGTCCCCAGCGAGGAGGTCGACTTTGTTCAGCACGGTGACGGTGGGTTTGCCCTCCGCGCCGAGTTCGCGCAGGACGGAGAGGGTGGTCTCGTGGAAGGCGTGGATCTCCGGCGCGCCGGCGTCGAGCACATGGATGAGGAAATCGGCGAGGATCGCCTCCTCCAAGGTCGCCTTGAAGGCCTCGACGAGGCGGTGGGGCAGGTTGCGGACGAAGCCGACGGTGTCGGTGAGCAGGAGGGGCTGGCCGTCCGGCAGCTCGACGCGGCGCGTCGTCGGGTCGAGGGTGGCGAAGAGTTTGTCCTCGGCGAGCACGTCGGCGTCGGAGAGCAGGTTCAGCAGGGAGCTTTTTCCCGCGTTCGTGTAGCCGACGATGGAGGCCTGGCAGATTCCCTCGTCGGTGCGCCGTTTACGCTGGGTCTGGCGGTTGCGGCGCACTTCATCGAGTTCCTCCTTGATCCGCTCGATGCGGCGGCGAGCGAGACGGCGGTCCACCTCGATCTGCTGCTCGCCCTCGCCCCGCGCGGCAGCCCCTCCGCCCTTGCCTCCGCCGGAGCCGCCGCGCTGGCGGTCGAGGTGCCCCCACATGCGGGCGAGGCGGGGCAGGGAGTATTCCATCCGAGCCAGCTCGACTTGGAGCACGGCTTCTCGGGTGCGGGCGCGCATCCGGAAAATGTCGAGGATGACCTCCTCGCGGTCGATCACGGTGAGGTCGGCCTCCTCCTCCCAGGCGCGCTGCTGCGCGGGGGCGAGTTCGTTGTCGAAGACGATGCAGTCGGCCCCGAGCTTGCGCGCCTCTTCCATCAACTCCTCCGCCTTGCCGGAGCCGGTGAGGTATCGTTTGCTCCTTTCCCTGACGAAAACGCAGGCCCGGCCCGCGACCTCGATGCCGAGGGTGGCGACGAGCTCGGCGAGCTCGGCGAGGAGGCTGGCGGCGCCTTCCTCGTCGGCGCGGTTGAAGTAAGCGCCGACGAGGAAGGCGCTTTCGACCATGCGGGGTTTTTCTCGGGTGTCGAACATCGTCAAAGACCGGCCGTCCCAGGTCGGATCGCAGCCGATCCGCGCCCCCTTCCCGAAGCCTCTCCAGCATCCGGCATTCCAAAGAAATCTCTGGCGGCAGACCCGTCAATCATTATTGTTGCGCCCCGCCGCGCCCATCCCCGGCCGAAGGCATGAAGGTTCCCACAAACCAGAAGCTCTCCCTCTTCCGGCACGCCGAAAAGAGGCTCCATTTCCTGCACGTTCCGAAATGCGGAGGCAGCTTCGTGGAAAAAGCCTTCCTCCCTTGGATCAAGAAGTGCGAGACCCGGATCTTCCCAGAGACGGCGGGGCATCTGACCTACCAGCAGTATGAGTCGGCCTTCGCCCGAATTGGCATTGGCATGCCCGACCTGTGGTTCACGGTGATCCGTAATCCATGGGACTGGCATGTGTCGTGGTTCCACTACATCAAGGGAGACCCCACGGGGAAGCACTCGGGGTGCCGCATCGAGGGGGCTCTGTTCCAGTCGTTCACGTTCTCCGATTACATCCGGTGGCTTGAGGATCCCTCCGCGCCCGCGACGGACAGCCGTATGATGCACAAGCAGATGAAGGACTACCTGACCGACGCTGACAGCTCGATTGCCGTGAGCCGTATCCTCCGGCAGGAAAGCTTGGCGGAGGATTTGGATCGAATGATCCAAGATCTGGATTTGAAAACCCGCATCCCCAAGGGCCGCAAGAACACGTCGCGCAGGGAGACGGACTACCGCGTGCATTACACGGACAAGGAGGCCGAGGTCGTCGCACGACGACACGCGGACGACTTGGAGTTGTTCCACTACCGTTTTGATCCCCCTGCGAGTGCCGCAGCGAGCCTCGCCAGGGGAGGTTGACTCGACCGTCGGCCCGGAGCATGGTGTCCACCGATCCTCCGGCAAAGCTGCGGAATCCCATCTACCGACACCATGACCGATACGAAACCCCGGCTGACGCAGTGCTCCGACTTGATCTACGACGTGGGCTTGCACCGGGGGACCGACTCCGCCTTCTACCTGCGGAAGGGCTTCCGCGTGGTGGGCATCGAGGCCAGCCCCGGCCTTGTGGATCTCGCCCGGGAGCAGTTCCGCGAGGAGATCGTTGACGGGAGGCTGACCTTGATCCCCGCGGCCATCGCCCCGGAGGCCGGGCGGATCCCCTTCTACCTCAATCTGGACAAGGATGTCTGGGGGACGATCTCGCCGGATTTCGCGTCCCGGAACGAGCGGCTGGGAACGCGCAACGAAGCGGTCGAGGTCGAGGCTGTCACCTTCCGGAGCGTCTTGGAGCAGCACGGCATCCCCTACTACCTGAAGGTCGATATCGAAGGCGCGGACACGCTGTGCCTCGAAGCGCTCCACGAGTTCCCCGAACGCCCGCGCTTCGTCTCCGTGGAGATCGACCTGACCTGCTTCGCCGAGGGGTTCGACTGCCTCGTCCATCTCTGGAATCTGGGCTATCGCGAGTTCAAAGTGGTCAACCAGTCGCTGAACAAGCGGGTCCAGTGCCCCGATCCACCCTTGGAAGGCGTCTACGTCCCCGCCTCCTTCGGTGCCGAGTGCAGCGGGCCGTTCGGGGAGGAGGCCCCCGGCCGCTGGCTGAGCATCGAGGAGACGCTCCAGCGCTGCCTGTCCGTGATGCGGCAGCAGCAGCTCTTCGGCGCGTCCGGCGGCAAGTACTACGACACTTGGCTGCGGCATCCCGTGAAATGGTTCCGCCGCCTCGCCGGGATGGAGCCGATCGGGTGGTACGACCTGCACGCCAAGTTTTCCTGACGCCCGCGATTGCATTCCTCCCCGAAACGGTGGAGACGTGCCCCTCACCCTGACCCTCCCCACCCGTGCAAATCGCCTGCCTCGACCTAGAGGGCGTCCTCGTCCCCGAAATCTGGATCAACGTCGCCCGCAAGACCGGGATCGACGCCCTCCTCGCGACGACGCGGGACGTGCCCGACTACGATGTGCTCATGACCCGGCGGCTCCGCATCCTCGACGAGCACGGGCTGAAGATCGGCGACATCGAGGAGGTGATCGAGAGCCTCGGCCCGCTGGAGGGGGCCGCCGAGTTCCTCGACTGGCTCCGGTCGGAGTTCCAAGTCGTGATCCTTTCGGACACCTTCTACGAGTTCGCCAAGCCGCTGATGCGGCAGCTCGGTTGGCCGGCCCTTTTCTGCCATCGCCTCGGGATCGCCCCCGACGGTCGCGTCGAGGCCTACCACCTGCGCATGCCCGACCAGAAACGCGAGGCGGTGAAACGCTTCCACGAATTGAAGTTCCAAGTCATCGCCGCGGGCGACTCCTACAACGACATCAGCATGCTCGCCGAAGCCGACCGCGGCATCCTCTTCCGCCCGCCGCAAAACGTCGTGGACGAGTTCCCTCAATTTCCGGTGGCAACGGATTACGCGGGCTTGCGCGAGGCGTTTCTGGAGGCGCGGGCGGACTTGGAGTGAGCGTCGACCCCATGCGGTTCAGATATTGCCGCACGCCGTCGCTCATTTCCTGGCCATCGTTTCCATGCGCTGTCTCTTCCTGACCCTCGCCTTCACCACGGCCCTGTACGCGTCGGACCTTCCCACTGGGCCTAACGCCGACCTCGACGGTCGTCTCCTTCTCCCGCCGGACGACGAATGGAACCGGGACGTCTCCTCGGATCCCGTCGATCCCATGAGCGATGCCATCATCGCCCGCATCGGTGGGGACAAGCCGCTACATGAGGACTTCGGCCTCGTCTGGAAAGGCGTTCCCGGCGGCATCCCCTACCACGTCGTTCCCGGTGGCCAGTCCCTCGTTCCGGTCACCTTCCAGTATGCCGACGAAAGCGATCCCGGCCCCTATCCCATCCCGCAGGACGTTTGGATCGAGGGCGGTCCCGACAGCGAAGGCGACCGCCACGTCCTCGTGCTCGACAAGGACCACTGGAAGCTCTACGAACTCTTCAAAGCCTTTCCCATCGACGGCGGCAAATCCTGGCGCGCCTCCAGCGGCGCCGTTTTCGACCTGAGGAACCCTGTGCCCCGCCCCGCCGGGTGGACCAGCGCCGACGCCGCTGGCCTTCCCATCCTCCCCGGCCTCGCCCGCTACGACGAGATCGTCGGCAAAGGCGAGCTGAAACACGCCCTGCGCTTCACCGTCAGGAAGACCCGCCGGGCCTATGTCCCGCCCGCCCGGCATTTCGCCAGCCGCGAGACCGACGAGGATCTCCCGCCCATGGGCATGCGCGTCCGCCTCAAGGCCGACTACGACCTTTCCCCGTTCACCGGCCCCGCCCGCGTCATTTTGGAAGCCATGAAGAAATACGGGCTCATCCTCGCCGACAACGGAGGCGACTGGTTCATCAGCGGCGCGCCGGACGAGCGTTGGGTCCACGAAGACCTCCTCCCCATCCGCAAGGTCAAGGGCCGCGATCTGGAAGTGGTGCAAATGGGACCTCCCGTCACCCGCTGACGCCGCATCGATTCAAGAGGCCACCTCCCGCGCGATCTCGCAGAAGCGGGCCGCGACCGGGGAAAGCCAGCCTTCCAGCCAAGCCACGCCGACCGAAAGCGGAGGCGGGGCGGGGTGGAGCGGGATGACCTTCAGCCTTCCACCCGCGAGGGCGACCATGCGGCGCGAGACAATCGCGACACCGCGCCCCGCCTCGACCGCGGCGATGAGGCTGGAGATGCCGTCGTGCTCCTCGACGAAGCGCGGAGCTGCACCGAATTCGGCGAAGAGCCCCTCGACCCATCCACGGTATTCGGGGTAGTCTTCGGCGGAGAATCCTGTCAGCGCCTCGTCCGCGAGATCGCGGAGCCCGATCTTCCGCTTCGCCGCGAGGGGATGGCCGAGGTTCAGCGCGATGCAAACCGGCTGGGTCTCCAGTTCGATGAATCCCAAGTCGCCGCCCGCGAAAGGCTGTGCCCTCACGAGGAGGGCGGCGTGCAGGGTCCGTTCGCGCAGCCCGCGCAGCATCTCCGCCGTGGCGAGGTCGTGGAGACGCACCCGTACGGCGGGATGCTCCGCCTCGAAGCGGCGCAGGAGGCGCGGCAGCAGATCCACTGCGAGCGAGGGCGCGTAGCCGACGCGGATCTCGCCGCAGCCGCCCGCAGCCGACTCGCGGGCGACCCGGACGGCCTCCTCGACCCGCCGCATCACGGCACGGGCCTCGTCGAGAAAGGCGCGACCAGCCTCGGTCAGGACGAGGGCGCGCGGGCCGCGCTCGAACAGCTCGACGCCCAGCGCGTCCTCAAGATCGCGGATCTGCCGACTCAGGGACGGCTGGGAGACATGCAGCGCGGAAGCCGCGCGGGTCACGTTCTCCGTCTCCGCGACTGCGATGAAGTAGCGAAGATGCCGCAGTTCCATGTCAGCCAAGAGCATAGCCGCGAGGCATGGTCAGCCAAGAAAAAAAGCATTTCACGCGGGGAGGCTTTTCCCCCATGCTGAGACCGGTCCTGAATCCATCGGTGATTTCCCAACCCAACCACAACCCGTCATCCCATGAGCGACTTCCAATACAAACGCCTCGACAAAAACAACGCTGCCGTCCTCCTCGTCGACCACCAGACCGGCCTCACGAACCTCGTCCACGACTTCTCGCCCGACGACTTCAAAAACAACGTCCTCGCCCTCGCCGACGCCGCGAAGTATTTCAACCTCCCCACCATCCTCACGACCAGCTTCGAGGACGGACCGAACGGTCCCCTCGTGCCGGAATTGAGGGAGCTGTTCCCCGACGCCCCCTTCATCGCCCGCCCCGGCAACATCAACGCTTGGGACAACGAGGACTTCGTCGCCGCCGTCAAAGCCACGGGCAAAAAGCAGCTCATCATCGCCGGCATCGTCACCGAGGTCTGCGTCGCCTTCCCCGCCCTCTCCGCCCGCGAGGAAGGCTACGAGGTCTTCGTCGTCACCGATGCCTCGGGCACCTTCAACCAGACGACCCGAGAAGCCGCTTGGTCCCGCATGGAGCAGGCTGGCTGCCAGCTCTTGACTTGGTTCGGCGCCGCCTGCGAGCTGCACCGCGACTGGCGCAACGATGTCGAAGGCCTCGGCGCGCTCTTTTCGAACCACCTCCCGAACTACCGCTGCCTCATCAACAGCTACCTCTCCGCCAAGGGATCGGCGAAATGATCCTCCCCCTCGACGATGAACTCATGAAAACCCTCCGCCATCTCCACAGCGGCTCCGCGATGCACTGGGTCGGCAACGGCTTCCCGGTGCGCTCCGTCTTCGACTACAACGGCCTCGGACGCGAACTCTCGCCCTTCCTCCTGCTCGACTACGCCGCGCCCCATCCCTTCCCGCCCGGGAACGAACGGCGCGGCGTCGAGGCCCATCCGCACAAGGGTTTTGAGACGGTCACCGTGGCCTACCAAGGCGAGTTGGAACATCGCGACTCCAGCGGTGGAGGCGGTCGGATCGGGCCGGGCGACGTGCAGTGGATGACTGCCGGACGCGGCATTGTGCATGAGGAATTCCACTCCTCCGACTTCACCCGGAAGGGAGGTACCCTGCAAATGGTCCAGCTTTGGGTCAATCTCCGCGCTGCGGACAAAAGCGCTCCCCCGCGCTACCAAACCCTGCTCAAGGGCGACATCCCCGTCGTCTCCCTGCCTGACGAGAGCGGGGAGTTGCGCATCATCGCCGGAGAGTACGCCGAAATGCGCGGCCCTGCTCTGACCTTCACCCCCATCCATCTCTGGGACGTCTCCTTGCGACCGGGCAAGACGACCACCCTGCCCCTGCCGGAAGGCCACACGACCGCCATTCTCGTGCTTGAAGGGAGCGTCGTCACGCCGGACGGACGGAAAGCCGCCCCCGGTGACCTCGCCGTCTACAGCCGCGAAGGCGGCGGCCTCTCCCTCATGGCGACGGACGATGGTGTCAAGCTCCTGCTTATGAGCGGCGAACCCATCGACGAGCCCGTGGTCGGCTACGGTCCTTTCGTGATGAACTCCCTCGACGAAATCCGGCAAGCTTACGAGGAGTTCCAGAAGGGCGGGATGGGCAGGGTCGATTGACCATCCGGAATGGCATACTGTGATTTTCGGCTAACGAGAATATGGGCATCGATGTGCGCCCTTATTATTATCGATTATCGCAAACCACCCCGGATGAACCACAACTGAAAGTTTCGCCGGGTTTGCAGGGCGGGTGACTCAACCGACTGCCAGGGCTTCGCCTTCCCGTTGGCGTCCGCTCAAGGCGTCGGCACGACATGGAGGAGGCGCAGGGTCGAAGTCTGGTGGATCGGGAGGCGCTCGACTTGACCGGGGTCGCCGCCCTCCGCCGGACGGGCCACGACCAGTTGTGAAGTCTGCTCCGAATGGCGCACCATGCGGTCGAGTGGATCGTAGTGGAGGCGGCCCTCGATCCCCCCCGACTCGATTTCCGCCGCCGCGCCGCCATTCGGGAGCGCCCCGGAGAGAACCCCCGCGAACTCGACCGCATCGCAGAGATGCCCTTCGAAAGCCACTTGGCCGACGTGGCGGCAGGCGATCTCGAACTCCACCAACCCCGCCTCGCCGACAGGGCGGCTCCCCTGCACGGTCCACTGGTCGCCCGGCGCGACGGGCTTTTCGGAAAAGGCCTGAGGCAGCCCCGCGACGATCTGCTCCAGCTCCTCCGGTCCGAAGCTAGGCATCCCCGGCAGCAGCGCCGACTCGTCGCCTCCGCCCGCGACTTGCGAGCCATCGACCCGCCCCTTCGCGTCGAGGGTGAGATCGACGGAGCGGTTCAGCGAGACGCGGAGATGCTTGCCCAAGGGCGTCCCCTGGTCGCCGGGTTCGAGCGAGCGGTAGGACAGGGTCGCGCCGCCAGAGGAAAGGGTCGCGTCGAGCCGTTCGGTCCGCCCCTTGAGGACGATGCCGGGCTTGCCGTCCACGCGCACCTTCGCGTCGAAGCGGGCCTGCTGCTCCATCGCGAAGCTCCTGCCCCCGGTCCGCAGCTCCGTCTTCACCACGAACCGATAGGTGAGCCCGGGCTGGAACTCGGGCCGGAGGCGCTCGGCCTTCACCGGGGCGGCGGTCCCTTGCCTCGGCATCGCGGAACCCGTCGTCGTCGCCGGGGAGGGCTTGAAGGTCGGCGCTGTCACCCGCATCGAGGGGACACCGGGGATGGCGGGAATCGGCGGCCCTTCTGGCTTCCCCTCGGGAGATTCCTGCGCCGCGACCGACGACACCATCAGGGACGCCGCGAGGAGAAGGCCGTATCGGGAAAGGGCAGGGTGCATCCCACGAGGAAACCACAAATCGCCCCGCGCGGCAATCCCCTTCGCGACCCGTGGCCGGTCGGTCCCAATGCTTGTTCCCCGCCCTTGACCCGACTGCCCTATCCGTGAAATGATAGGAAACGCCCCGGCCTTGGCGGGGTTGATCCTTTTCCATCCCTCCCATGCCCGCCTACACCTACACCGCGATCGATCCGACCGGGAAGAAGGTCTCGGGCAGCGTCGTGCTTCGGAACAAGGCCGAGGTCTATCGCGAGCTGGAGTCGAAATCCCTCACCCCCGTGGTCGTGGACCAGGCGGCGGAGGCCCCCGCCACAGGCAAGGGCGGCAAAAGAGGCAAAGCCGGCGAGGCTGCGAACGGAGGCAAGGCGCCCCGCCACACCCGTCTGAAGCGGCAGGAGATGGTCCTCTTCACCGAGGAGCTGGCCGATCTCCTCGATGCGGGGATGAATCTGGAGCGAGCTCTGAAAGTGCTCACCGAGCGTCAAGCCAACTCATCGATCCGCGCGGTCGCGGGCTGCCTGCGCGAGGAGATCCGCGAAGGGGCGCGCTTCTCGAAAGCCCTCGGCGTCGCCTCGCCGTCCTTCGACGAACTCTTCTCCAGCCTCGTCGCGGCGGGGGAGGCGAGCGGCTCCCTGCCGGACATCCTGCGCCGTCTCGTAGTGAATTTGAAACAGCTCCACGGCCTGCAACGCCGCACCGTCGGGGCGATGATCTACCCCCTCATGGTTCTGCTCGCGGGCGTGGTCCTGCTCTTCGTCTTCAGCACGGTGCTGATGCCCCAGCTTGGCAAGTTTATGGCGAAGTCGGGGCAGGACCTGCCTTTCGTCACCGAGGTGCTGCTGGCCGTCAGCGACTTCATGGCGGCGTGGTGGTGGCTCATTCTCGCGATCGCGGTGGCGCTGGCGGTCGGGTTTCGCGCCCTCATCGCGACCCCGGCGGGCCGGGAGTGGTGGGACCGCTACAAGATGACCCTGCCCGCCTTCGGCCCCGTCATCCTCGGGCGCTTCTATGCGCAATTCTGCCACACCCTGTCGAATCTCGTCGGCAACGGCGTCCCCCTCCTGAACAGCCTGCGGCTCGTCACCCGCGGCACGCCGAACCGCTACATCCGCAGCCGTCTCGAAAAAGTCGTCGCCGACGTGGGCGAGGGCACCAGCCTGGCCCGGGCGATGGCGAAGACGGGGGCCTTCCCCGAGCAGCTCGTGGACCGCGTCGCCATCGGCGAGCAGACCGGGGAGCTGGGCAAGGCCTTCTCCAAGGCCGCCGCGAAATACGACGAGGATCTCGACATCCGCATCGCGCGATTGACGACCCTCGTTCCGAACGTGATGCTGGCCATCGTGGCCGTGCTCGTCGGCGTGCTGGCCTACAGCGTGATGACGTCGATCTTCGGCCAGATGTCCGGCGTCCGCGGGCGATGACGCCTTTCCTCCCCTCCCTCCCCTAAAGAACGACAACGATGAAACTCCATCCCCACACCCACCCGGACCGTCGGCGGCGGGCCTTCACCCTCGTCGAGCTGGTCATCGTCATCACGATCATCGCGGTGCTCTCCGGATCGGGCATCTACCTGATCATCGGCTTCGTCGACGACGCGAAATACCGGCGCGTCGAAGGCGACATCCAATTGCTGGAGACGGCGCTGAAATCCTACGAGAGCAACAACTACTTCAAGCCCCCGACACAGGAGCAGGGCTTGCGCGCCCTCGTCGAGCGGCCCACCGGCGACCCCCAGCCCGAGCGCTGGCGCGCCTATCTTGAGGAGCCGATGAAGGACCCTTGGGGCAACGAATACCAATACCGCTTCCCTTCCCAAAAGAGCAAAAAGAAGTATGACCTCTTCTCCCTCGGCGAAGACGGGGTGGAGAGCGACGACGATGTCGGGAACTGGTAGGGTTCCCGCCGCGCCGCGCGCCTTCACCCTCGTCGAACTGGTCGTCGCGATCTCCGTGCTGGCGATCCTGACCGGTCTCGCCGTGCCCGCGATCGACAGCGTGCGCAAGGAGCGTCTCGCCCGCGAGCCGGTGAACCGCCTCCACCTGCTCGCCCGCGAGGTGCGGGGCCGCGCCATGAGCGAGCAGCGGCCCTACCAGATCGTCATCGACGGGCGGGGTTTCCGAGCCTCGCGCTTCCTGCGCCCCTACGCGGGGATCGAGGAGGCGGAGACCATCCGCCTGGAGCTGGAACAGATCGCCGAGCGCGAGGAGATGATCGAGGCCTCGCGGGCGCGGGGCATCCAGACGGCACCCGAGGCCGCGCCGGACCCGAAGGCGGAGCAGGTGCGCGAGGGCCTGCGCTACTTCCAGGAATACGCCTTCCCCGAGGGCCTGCGGGTGAGCCTGCGCTTCTGGAACGACACGGATTGGCTCACGCTGTCGGGCGGCGAATACCGGCGCTGGATTTTCCAGCCCTCGGGCATGTGCGAGCCGCTGCGCTTCCGGGCCGAGGCGGACGATTCCTTTTTCGAAGTGGAGTTCCATCCCCTGACCGCCGACGTGAGGTCGGAGAAGTCGTGGGTCGAATGAGCCGATGATGAGAAGGACGGTCCAGCTCCCCTCCCCTCGTGGCAATCCGGGCTACGCCCTGCTCGACGTCGTCCTCGCCGTGGCTCTCTTCGCGATCTCGATCACGGGCCTGCTCAGCGTGCTGAGTGGCATCAACGACACCTCGACGGGCTTCGCGCGGGACCGCTACATCCAGCAGCGGCTGGAGGGGTTGCTCGCGGAAAAGCGCCGCCTCGACCTCGGCGCGATGGCTTCCGAAACGGTCGATGCGCCTTCGAGCATCACCTTCCGCACCTACGTCGAGCCTTTCGAGATCGACAACGGCGAGGGCGAGGCCCTGACCGGCCTCCACAAACTGACCGCCGAGGCCACCTTCCTCGACGACGGAGGCGAGCAGATCGAACGGGCCGAGTTGATCATCCACATGGCCGATTCATGAAGCCTCCCTTTTCCAGACAGGGTGCCAGGCACGGTGGAGCGGGGGGCTTCTCCCTCTTTGAAATCGTCGTGGCCATGACCATCCTCGGGCTCATCTCCGGCGCGATCTTCTCCATCCTCTGGCAGGCGGGCGACACCGCCACCGGAATCCGCGAGATGGACCGCCGCAACGAGGAGGTGTCGCGTTTCCTCTCCCTGCTCCGCGAGACGATCGAGCACCTGCCCCAAGGCGGCACCCTCGAAATGGTCCCGGCGGAGGAGTCGGCCTCGGGCTGGCCCGAGTTGAAAATCGGGAACAGCGCGACCGCCTTCACCTTCGGCGAGATCGTCGGCAGCAGCGAGGAGACGGTCCTCTCCCTGCGTCCCGGCGCCGCGACGGCGGAAGGCGAACCGACCTTCGACCTCGCCATCAGCCGTGCTGACTTCGCCCCGAAGGACACCGACGGCTCGGGCTTGGCGCTGCGGGCCGGGACGGACGACTTCCTCCAGACCGACGAGGAGGGGCGCTACTGGCTGCCCCTGCTCACCGACGTGACCACGGCGAACTGGAATTTCTGGGACCAGGAGCAACAGACTTGGATCGACGAATGGACCGATGATACCCGGATGCCTCCGCTGCTCGCCTTCTCCTTCGCCGACGGCTACCGCTCCGTGCCCCTGCGCGTCGTCTTCGAGGTCCCGGATGCGATCGCCAATCCGCAAACCGAGGAGGGCACGGCGACGAACGCGGCCACGGCAGGCAATCCTTCGAGCGGATCGGGCGGTCGAAACAACGCTGGCAACGGCGGTGGTGGCCGTCCGGGGCGCGGCGATGGCGGTGGCCGCCCCGGAGGAGAGGAAGGGGAGGGCGGCGGCGGTCGGCCCGGCGGGCGTCCGGGTGGTGGTTTTGGCCCCGGTGGTGGCGGTCCTCCGGGCGGTGGCGGCGGCAATTCGGGTGGAAACTCTGGCGGAGGCGGCGGCAGCGGGCAATGAAACGGCGCATCCAGTGGGATCGGCGCGACCGGGGCATCGCCCTGCTGCTCGTGCTCGTCGCGGTGCTGGCGCTCTCGCTCATCGCCGCCGGGCTTTACGAATCCACTCAGGCCTCCTGGGAGGAGAGCACCCTTTCCCGCGCCCGCTACCAGGCCGGCCTCCTCGCCGAGAGCGGCCTCGCCGTGGCGATGCACCCGCAGATCGCGCCCGGCGACGCGGCCCTGCGGCACGAGCTCGCCCCCGGACGGAGCTGGGAAGTGCGGATCACCAGCGAAGGCGGGCGGCTGCCCGTCAACGAACTGACTTCGGAGAGGATGCGCTCCACCGCCGTCGAGCTCTTCGTGCTCTGGGGGCTCGACGCGGCCGCCGCGAGCCGCGCCGCCGACTCCCTCGCGGACTGGATCGACGAGGACTCCGACGCCCTTTCGAACGGAGCCGAGAACGCCCACTACGCCAGCCTCGACTACCCGCACTTTCCGCCGAACGCCCCCTTCACCTCGCTGGAGCAACTCCCCTTCGTCACGGGCATGGACGAGATCGAGAAGTTCCAGCCTTTCTGGCGCGACCACTTCACGATCCAGTCCGACGGGCTCATCGACCTGAACGCGGCCCCGGCGGAACTGATCCAAGCCCTCACCGGGGCGACGGCGGACGCGGCGGCGCATCTCGTCGCCGTCCGCAACGGTGACGACGGCATCGCGGGCACCATCGACGACGTGGTCTTCAGCGACGAAGGCGAAGTCCAGGCCCTCCTCGGCATGTCGCAGGCCGAGTGGTCGGAGATCACCTCCCTCGTCACCCTCGCGGGCACAGTGCGGCGGATCGAGAGCAAAGGCAAAGTCGGTGACCGCACCGAGACCCGGGTGATCCTCGCCGAGGAGACGACACAGGATGGCAACACCGTGCTAAGACCCTTGGTTCGTTTTCGGGAGTAGGGGCGGCTTCGCCGTAGTGAAAGGTAAAATCAATAGACGCATCGATTTGGATGGGAAGATCCCGTTTCCAATCGGTCATCGCCGCATAGCGGTCGAATGTCTCCAAATGCGCGGCGTGTTTCTCCAGCATCGAGAGGAGAAACGGGGTGCCCATCGGCTCGGAACCGGCTATCATTGTGGACACGCGGGAGAGTTCCTCCCTGTCCTCCTTGCTGAAATCCAGTTCCCGTATCTCCGGATACGGATTCTGCGTCGGATCGACCTCCCGTTCCGGCGGGACGAGGTCGGAGTCTTTGACGTGGTATTCATGACCGTCGGCCATCCCTCCCGCTCGCGATCGCCGCTTCGATCTGGTTCCTGCTCACGGTCCGAATGTAGGCCGTCCGAAAAAATCCTGCCCCCGATTTTTATGGGGACTCGACAAGCTCCATCGTCCGTAGCGGTGTCCCAACCGCCGGAGGAAACTCCATCTGCCCGAGCACTTCGCTTTCCAGATCGATCCCCGGCGCGACCTCGACGAGGCGCAGGCCCTCGCCCGTCAACTCGAACACCGCCCGCTCCGTCACGTAGAGCACCTCCTGCCCGCGGGCGAAAGCCGAGGGGCCGTGGAAGCAGACTTCGCCGATCCGACGCACGAACTTGGCGTACTTTCCTTCGCGGACGATGCGGAGCCGCCCGTCCTCCATCGCCACCTCCAGATCTCCGGCGCGGAAGGTGCAGCAGAAGACGAGCCGTCGGGCGCTCTGGACGATGTTCATGAACCCGCCCACACCGGCGAAGCGGCCCGCGAAGCGCGTCACGTTCACGCTGCCCTCCGCGTCGATCTCGACGGCCCCGAGCACGGCGAGGTCGAGCCCTCCGCCGTCGTAGAAGTCGAACTGCGAGGGCTGGTCGATGATGGCCTCGGGAAAGTGGCTGCATCCGAAACTCAACCCCGAGGCCGGCACGCCGCCGATGGGCCCGCTCTCCACCGTGAGGGTGAACTCCCCGAGCCGCCCCGTCTCCGCCGCGACCGCCGCGACGGTCTCGGGCAGGCCGATGCCGAGATTGACGATGTCGCCCGCGCGCACCTCGCGCAAGGCCCGCGCCCCGATGAGCCGCCGTTCGGAGAACCCGAGACGCGGCACTGCGGCGAGGTCGCCGCCGCTCTCGACGTAGCTGGGATTGAAGGCCTCGCCGAAAGTCTGGTCGTGCCCCTCCCCGTCCGAGACGACGAGGTGGTCCACGAGGATGCCCGGCACCCGCACCGCCTTGGGATCGGCGATGCGGTCGACGAGGCGCTCGACCTGGGCGATGACGAGGCCGCCGTGGTTCTTCGCCGCTTGCGCGATGGGGAGGACCTCGCCGATGAAGCCCTCGCGCTCCATCGTGAGATTGCCGCGCCGGTCCGCCGCGGTCGCGCGGATGAGGCCGACGGTCACCGGCATCGACTTGTAGCGCAGCCAGGGTTCGCCGTCGAACTCGACCCGCTCGACGAGGGGCTCGACGGTGCGCTCGTTGAGCCGTCCCCCGCCATGGAGCGGGTCGATGAAGGTGTTCAACCCCACCTTGGTGAACAGCCCTGGCCGCTTCGCCGCGATCTCGCGCAGGAGCACGCAGAGGACACCCTGCGGGAAATTGTAGGCCTCGATCTCGTTGGCGAGGGCGAGGGCGCCGAGCTTCGGGGCGAGGTTCCAATGCCCTCCGACGACACGCCGGACGAGACCGGCATGGGCGAGATGGTTCAGCCCGCGTTCGCCGCGATCCCCTTGCCCGGCGCAATAGTAGAGGGTCAGGTCGCGCGGCGTACCCTGTTGGATGAAACGCCGCTCCAAGGCGGCGGTGAGCAATTCGGGATGGCCCGCGCCGACGAACCCGCCGATGGCGACCGTCGCCCCGCTCGGAATCGCGGCGATGGCTTCGTCGGCAGTGGAGAGACAGGCTTGGGCACGCATACTGCTGAAGAGGAGGGGGACCGCTGATTTGCGCTGATCTTCCGCGCTTCGCGTCCCGATTTTACCTTGGGTCTTTCCTAGATTAGGGGTGAATTGAGGAGGCTTTCCTTGAGTATCAGCA